>Ga0187827_10000066_pt1 | contig 155776 bp, 149 predicted proteins | sample ETNtaG_39_FD_167969 | JGI IMG/M metagenome (GOLD analysis project Ga0187827, IMG submission 167969) | Marine microbial and viral communities from oxygen minimum zone, Eastern Pacific Ocean - ETNP2014_SV_150_PacBio MetaG (Illumina Assembly) | ecosystem: Environmental > Aquatic > Marine >...
GTCTCCCCAGAACGTATGGAAATCGTGGGTTGAGGCAGGCGTGACTCACCACAGTGCGCTCGCCCCAGGACACCTCGCCTGTGCTATCGAAAAAGTAGCAGGGTACTTAGGGGTTGGCTTTGTGGTCGTTTAGGTGATGAGTAGTTCGACCTGCTGGAGAAGTCACAGAAATACGCGTTTCCCACGCAACTAATCACGACTTACCGTGAAGTTGTCATTTGTGTTGCCATGGAAGACAGGTTGAGTCATTCGAAGCGTGTTCAAGGACGCAGATCCAAGCCTTCCGGTAGGCGTTCCATGGACCAGTTCAGGAGTCGCACGGCACTTCGGCAGGCGAACCTGTCGGTCATGCCGCCCACGTAGGCGACCGCTGCGATGCGGGTTGTATCCGTATCCGACATGTCTGGGTTGTCGGGGAGGAGTTCGGGATTTGCGGTGATGTGATCAACGAGCGCTCGGAGCATTTCGATTACTCGCCGAGCCTGTTCAAGCGAGGCGGGACGGAGGTAGATGCCTTCGTAATTGAAAGCACGAAAAGCCGCCAGGGCATCGGCCATTGGTTCGTCCATCGATACACACCGAGTCCGTGTGGTGGCCGATAATAGGCCGTTAATGAATGCCGCCAACTGTTCACGACGAGTCGTGCCGCAGCACTCTCTAACAAGGAGGGGCAGGTCGGCTGTGTCAACCACACCAGCATGTTCCGCATCCTCGAAGTCGTGGCAGACGTAGGCAATCCGATCAGCCCAACTGACAACCTCACCCTCAGGTGTTGAAGGAGCAGGCCTTGACCAGGAGTGGTTACGGATGCCATCAAGGGTCTCAGCGCAAAGGTTAAGGGGAGCCAGTGTCACATCAGCACCCCAGACTGCGTGGTCATAGCCACCCTCTAGGTATAGCGACAGAGCGTCTTCACTGGCGTGCCCGCCGGGCCCATGGCCACAGTCGTGGCCCAGAGCGATGGCTTCGGTGAGAGCCACGTTTAGTCGCAATGCTTTAGCAATCGAAGTGGCAACCTGGGCCACCTCAAGCGCATGAGTGAGGCGAGAGCGTTGGTGGTCCTCGGGAAATACGAAGACTTGTGTCTTTCCGGCAAGTCGACGAAAAGAGGTGGAATGCAAGATGCGGTCGCGGTCGCGCTCAAAACAAGTCCGAAGGTGGTCGGGATCCTCTTCTAGCAGGCGGTTGCCCGCGCCGACCCCCTTGGTCGCATCGGCAGACAACTGGGTTTCGTCGTTGCTCTCGCGTTCCTCGCGGTCAAGAACACCACTGGAGACAGCAGTAGCAGTGCTATCGGAATGGGCTGTACGCAAACCGTTGGGGTTTCCTGGAACGGTAGTGCCGTCCATCGTGGATGCCCATAGCACTGATCTCTCGCTCCCTTCGTATGCAGCGGGGCTGCCCTCCTGACTCGCCATAGAGACACCATACGGAGCAGACGAGACAACAGGGGACGACTGGTGCCTTAAGTAGGCTGCTGGGATGTCGCAGTTCGTGGACGAGTGCGGGCTGAACGTGCGCGGTGGCGACGGGGGAGCCGGTGCCGTGTCGTTTCGCCGAGAGGCACATGTGCCTAAGGGTGGCCCCGACGGAGGTGACGGCGGTAATGGCGGCAGTGTCTGGCTTGAAGCTGACCATAACGTGGCCTCCCTATTGGCCTTTCGCGACCATCCCCACCGGAGAGCGGAGAAGGGAACCCACGGCTCAGGGGGCAAACGCCACGGCCGTTCAGGTGAGGACTTGGTGATCAAGGTTCCTGAGGGCACCACAGTTCATGACCTCTACTCAGGAGAGATATTCGCAGACTTGCTTGTCAACGGTGACCGCTGGCTTGGTGGCGACGGTGGTCGTGGTGGCCGTGGTAACGCGAAATTTCTAAGCAACCGGAGACGTGCACCGTCCTTTGCCGAACAGGGAGAGGAGGGTGAGGAACGTTGGTTGAGACTGGAGTTGCGCTTGATGGCCGATGTCGCTCTCGTCGGGTTCCCGAATGCTGGAAAGAGCACTTTCATCTCGCGGGTCTCAGCCGCAAAACCCCGTATCGCCGATTATCCGTTCACCACCCTCGAGCCCAGTCTCGGAGTGGTTCGGCCTAAGGGTAGGAAAGAGTTCGTCGTAGCAGACATTCCAGGCCTCATCGAAGGCGCCAGCGACGGACGTGGCCTTGGTCACCGTTTCTTGCGTCACATTGAGAGGGCCCGTGTTCTCTTGATTATGTTGGATCTGGCTCCGACTGCCGAGCACCCTCCGGATGAACAACTCCGGCTCCTCTTGGGGGAGTTGGAGGCCTACAAACCGGATCTTCTTGAACGGCCACGCGTAGCCATCGGGTCAAGAGCTGACGTGCTTGAGAGAGGGCTTGAGTTCGACGGAGAACGCCTTTCTGCCATGACAGGAGAGGGCGTCGATCCGTTGGTGCACCGTCTGGCAGACTTGGTGGCCGAAGCGAGGGATACCGTTCTTCGACGTCCCGCAATCGTCGTGCATAGGCCAGAAGCGGTCGACGTAGTTGTCAAGAGGGGAGGAGATGGTATCTGGGAGATCAATGACCGGCAGATAAAATTGGTCACGAACCTGAACGACCTAACGAATCTCGATGCTCTCGACTACCTGCATGAAAGGCTCCGGAACATGGGTGTCGATAGGGCACTTGCACGTGCCGGTGTTCGTGAAGGAGAAACTGTGCGAATCGGTCGACTTGAGTTCGACTACGAAGAGTGACAATGGATACAAAAAAGCGGATTACAGCTGTAGTCAAGGTAGGTACGTCTTCGATTACAGACGAGCAGGGCGTGATTGACTCATCTCTCGTAGCCAGGCTTTGTGACGAGGTCGCCGAGTTGCGCCGACAAGAGTACTGGGTGGTGGTAGTTACCTCTGGAGCGATCGCTGCCGGCCTTCCCGATCTTGGTCTAGGAGGCGACAAGCGTCCAAGAGACGCGGTGACGCTCCAAGCTGTGTCAGCTGTGGGTCAGGGAAACCTGATCGGCACCTACCAGCGGGAGTTGGCAAGGCATGACTTGGTTGTAGGTCAGGTTCTCCTAGCACCGCTGGACTTCTTCGTCCGGGCCCAGTACCTACACGCCAGGGGAACTCTTACCCGCCTCCTTGAGTTGGGCGTCGTGCCTGTGGTCAACGAAAACGATGCCATTGCCGATGACGAAATCCGCTTTGGAGATAACGATCGCATCGCTGCCCTCGTCGCACACCTCGTCGAGGCCGACATCCTGGTACTCCTGACCGATACCCCTGGTCTCCTAACTGCAGACCCGCGCCTAGACGCCAATGCGTCTCTCATTGAAGAGATCATCGAGATAGACCAAGAATTGGAGCACCTCGCTGGTGCCGGTGGCTCTATCCGGGGCAGTGGGGGAATGGCTTCAAAGCTGGCTGCTGCCAAGATCGCCAGTTGGTCGGGGGTACGAACGGTCATCGCTGATGCGCGACGCTCAGGCGTTGTCGTCGATGCATGTGGAGACACCCCCGGCGTTGGCACTGTGGTACGCGCTCGTGGTGGTCGCCTAACGGCACGTCGGTTGTGGATTGCATTTGCCGTTGGCTCTTCGGGCCGCATCCAGGTGGATGCAGGAGCCAGGAAGGCCTTGGAGGAAGGTCGAGTATCGCTACTGCCAGCCGGGGTGGTCGGAGTGAGTGGTCCGTTCGACGTCGGTGATGCCGTTGAGGTGGTCGACCCGGATGGAGCAGTGTTCGCCAAGGGAATTGTGAAACATGATGCACAGTTGCTTCAGGACAACTTGGGGGCCAGGACCAGCGAACTGCCGAAGGGTATGTCACATGAGGTAATTCATGCTGATGACCTCGTAGTCCTTCCTTGAGGTACCCCTGCCAAGGCTGTCTCAACCCCGATGATTGCGTAGAACTTGTCTGCACAGCAGTTGTGCCTCGCTAACTCCGGTCAGGTGCGCAACAACCGTGTAAGTCACTCCGGCAACAAGGAGAACCAGTGGTGCAGATACCTGTGGAGGGAGACCGGTGGTTACGGTCACCAAGATCAGTGCTACAGGAGTGGCTATGGACAGAGCTGGCAGTAGCGGGCGGAGTGCCCCAAGAGCAGATGGAAAGTCCCTGACCCTCCGTCGCCCGAGGCGCGCCAACAGCAGCAATTCGAGCCATGCCGCGACTGCAGAGCCGAAAGCAAGACCCATAGCGCCCAGATGGGGTGCACCAATGGCATCAGGAACCTCCACATGGAGTACATCGAAGGAGAAGACGTTCTCGAGTCCCGAGAGAGAACCGGCCACCACGCTCACATGGTCCATCGGGAACATCAATACGACGCCAATCATGCCAGCTACGGCAACCCTGATAGCAGCGATGCGGGCAGGGCCTTTCGTGTCCCCAATGGAGTACAGGGTGTTTTGGAATATTCGTGATGCCCCGATTGCAGGTAGGCCGATGGAGTAGGCGGCGAGGATGAGCCATACAGCGCGGGCGTCATTGGCATCAAAGGCACCCCAGCGAAACAGCGCACCAACTATCGACTCACCAGCAACTAAATAGGCAAGTGCAGCGAAGGCTACGAAGAACGACGTTCTTTCCAAGGCCGATTGGCATCGTGAGACAAGAAGTTCCGGATCTTCAGTCCTAGACATTTCCGGTAGTTCAGAAGCAGCCACACTCATTGCAAACAGGCTGATCGGAAGTGCATAAAGGATTTGAGCTGACAGTAGGCCGGCAACAGCGCCTGTAAGGAGCAGGGAGGCCAGGACGAGGTCTAGATAGCCGGATATTTGGACCACACCCCGCCCCAGCACGGCTGGGCCGAACCGTCTTCGAACCTCGACCACGGCGGGAAGACTGGTGGTAAGTGAAATGCGGGTACCTGGAGCCAGGTGAGCGACTGCCACAGCCTGTATTCCAAACTGGAGCACCCCGCCGGCAACGACACCCCAGGCGAGTGCTTTGGCAGCGTGGACCAAATCCCAGGACCCGAACAGGGCCGCCACCAAGACAGCAATTTGAGCAACGTTCCAGAGAACTGGAGCGACATATGACAGAAAAAAACGCCGGTGGCTATTCAAGACGCCGAGGCACCATGCTGAGAGGACGAGGAACCCGACGCCTGCAGTAGTTATTCGAACAAGGTCGACTGTTAGATCCAGCGTCTCTCCGCTGAAGCCTGGGGCGAGTATGAGCGTCAAGGGGCGGGCAAGCAAGATGCCAAGGACTGAGAGGATGCCGGCCAATGCCATCAGTAGACCAGCGACGGCACCGGCAACCCGGCCCGCCTCGCGCTCTCGTCCATCCCTGAGGAGCCGGCTGTAAACAGGGATGAAGGAAGCAGACAAGGAACCCTCACCCAACAAGTTTTGGAGCACGTTAGGTATCCGGAGTGCTGCAGCGAATGCATCAGCTGCTGGTCCTAGTCCAAGTACGGACCTCAATAGAGCTTCACGGACGAGTCCGGCGATTCGCGAGAGGAAGATACCACTGCCCACCGCCGAAGCTCCGCGCTGCACAGGCCTCTCTTGAGGATTGGTACCGGTCACCGGCAGACCTGCAGCTGGCACCCATCCATTCCTGTGAGGCTACTCGTAAGACCATCTCAGAGGTCAGCGCATGGACGTCTCGGTAGCCTTGCCTTCATGGACAATGCTGTGCCTACGCCAGTACCAGCACTTGCCCTGCGGGCCAAGGCGTCAGCGTCCGCTGTGGCTGCTGCTTCTACCGAAGTCAAAAATGCGGCACTCGCTGCATCCGCTGAACAACTCCTCCGGGACACACAGGAGATCTTGGATGCCAACCGGATCGATGTGGAGGGTGCGAGAGCATCTGGGACCCCTGAGAAAATGATTGATCGACTGCACCTTGACGACGCACGCCTCTTAGCTATGGCCGATGGATTGCGAGAAGTGGCAGACCTTCCCGACCCGGTCGGAACAATCACAGCTGAATGGAAGCGACCAAATGGACTGATGATGCAAAAGGTGAGGGTGCCTCTCGGAGTCGTGGGAATCATCTACGAGAACCGTCCGAACGTGACCAGCGACGCATTCGGCCTATGTCTCAAGTCTGGCAATGTGGCATTCCTGCGGGGGTCTTCTGCTGGACTTTCATCAAACCTGGCGATCACCCACACGATTCGTAAAGCTCTCCGTGAGAGCGGCCTACCGGAGGACGCTCTGATCCTCGTCGATGATGCAAGACGCGAGGCGGCGGTTGAGTTCATGAGGCAGAGTGGTCTTGTGGACTGCCTAATTCCGCGGGGAGGGAAGGCCCTCGTTGACTCGATCCTGGAGCACGCAACCGTCCCCTATGTCATTGATGGTGATGGAAACTGCCATGTATATGTAGATGCCACAGCTAACTTGGAAATGGCAACCGAGATCATCGTCAACGCGAAAATGCAGCGACCGACTGTCTGCAACGCAGCCGAAAGTCTTGTGGTGCATAACTCCGTAGCTCGTGACTTCTTGCCGATGGCCGCTTCGGCACTAAAGGATGTGGAGTTGGTGGGTGATGAGCGTGCACACCAGATCCTTCCCAACATCGGTGAGGCTGTTGCCGAGGATTGGTTTGCGGAGTACCTAGATCTCAAGCTCTCTATAAGGGTCGTTGATGACCTTGATGAGGCGATTGAACACGTAAACGAGACAGGCTCAGGTCATAGCGAGGCGATCATCACCGAAGATCCCGCAGCAGCAACCCGTTTTGCCAATGAGGTTGACGCAGCTGCTGTGCTCATTAACGCCTCCACTAGGTTCGTGGACGGTGGCGAGTTTGGCTTTGGCGCTGAGATCGGCATCAGCACACAGAAGTTGCACGCCAGGGGTCCCATGGGTCTTGAACAACTGACAACCGAGAAGTACATCATCCACGGAAGCGGCCAAGTTCGTCGTTGATTCTGACTGCCCAGTTGCGGGCGAGTTGCAGCTCGTCGATACGCTCACCCGATGGACTTTCGATTCGAGGACGTCGATGGCGTTCGTAGGTCGCTCGCAGAGGTCAACTACCTAGCCGACGACGGGATAGCCAGTATCGTCTACTTGGCCGATCGCCTTGGTAAGCCTGTCCTCATCGAAGGACCCGCCGGAACCGGCAAAACACAGTTGGCCCAGAGTGTGGCTGAGATCACCGCTGCCCGGCTCATTCGCCTCCAGTGCTACGAGGGTCTTGATGAGTCCAAGGCTCTTTACGAGTGGAACTATAAGAAACAGTTGCTTCGAATCCAGGCCAGTCGCAGACGCAGTGTTTGGTCTGAGATCGAAGATGATCTTTTCTCCGAGGAATTCCTTCTTACGAGACCCCTTCTTGAGGCCATCCGCGCTGAAGACAGGGTCCTATTGCTCGTTGATGAAGTGGATCGACTGGAGGTTGAAACCGAGGCTTTGCTCTTGGAGATCCTCTCTGAGTACCAGGTGTCAATTCCAGAACTTGGAACGGTAGTGGCGACCCAGGTGCCGCTCGTGCTGCTGACCTCCAACGCTACGCGCGAACTCTCTGAGGCCCTCAAGCGCCGGTGCCTCTATCTCTACATCGACTATCCGGACCTTGAGCGCGAGCGTGAAATTGTAATGGCCAAGGTTCCGGGAGTTGATGCAAACCTGGCTGACCAGGTTGCTCGAATTGTACGCTCCATTCGTCAACTGGACCTCAAGAAGAGCCCATCAGTGTCAGAGACGCTCGACTGGGCCAGAACTCTTGTGCTTCTCGGAATCAACAAGGTTGACGCCCAGGCGGCGACCGACACTGTCAACATCCTCCTCAAGTACCGTACAGATATCGAAAAGGCGGTAAAGGAGTTCGCCGATCGGCCTGATGACCTGATCGACGATGGCACCTGAGTTCTCCCTCGGACCCATTGATGACCGTTACCAAACAGCCGAGCCAACCACCCGAAAGCAGCTGGCAGGGCACACCGCTCCTAGACCTGCTCTCTGAGTTCATCGTTGAGCTGCGCCAGGCAGGCCTTCCGGTGAGTCTCACCGAGAACCTGGACGCTATGGAGGCTGTAACCCATATACCGATCCAAGACCGCGATGCCTTCAAGTACGCGCTTGGCGCAACGCTGGTGAAGAACCACGCGCATTGGCGGACCTTTGAGGTGGTGTTTGAGGTCTATTTCTCTATGAGGGGTGAGGAGTACTCACTTAATGGGCCGGACGGTGAGGAAGGACAAGAAGACGAGTCGGAAACCCCGAAGGAAGGTGTACCACAGGGCGGTGGTGGGGCAATGTCAGGTCTTAGTCCTGAACAACTTGCAGAGATGCTCATGAAGGCCCTCATGAACGGAGATCAGGCGATGCTGAGGGCTCTCGCTCGCCAGGCAGTCATCCGCTATGCGGGCATGGAACCAGGTCGCCCAGTCGGCGGGACCTACTACCTCTACAGAACACTCCGGAACCTAGACCTTGACGGAATGCTTGAGAATCTTATGGAGGCCGCTCGAGAAGAGGCGCCACAGGAACTCACCTCGCTTGAGGAACGCCTCGAACGAGATGAGTTCAGCGATCGCATCGAACAACTCAAACAGGAGATAGAAGCCGAGATAAGGCGACGCCTGGTGGCCGACAGGGGTGCAGAGGCCATGGCTCGGACTCTGCGCAAGCCTCTGCCTGAAGATGTCGACTTTATGCATGCCTCACGGGAGGAGATGGCCGACCTTAGAAAGGCGATCCATCCGCTCACCCGTAAGTTGGCCGTGCGCCTCGCACGCAAGCGGCGCCATGGTCGTAAGGGTCCACTGGACTTCCGCAACACAATTCGTCATTCGCTCAGTTACGGGGGAGTTCCTGCCGAACCCAAGTTCAGGTTCCCGAAGCCTGCAAAGCCCGAAATCATGGTCGTGGCCGATATCTCCGGATCTGTGGCGGCCTTTGCCAGGTTCACGCTGCACCTTGTTTATGCAATTAGTGGTCAGTTCTCGAAAGTCCGCTCTTTCGTTTTTATCGATGGTCTCGATGAAGTGACGAACTTTTTTGAAGGCGTTGAGGAGATCGGTGAAGCTGTGCACCGTGTCAATACGGAAGCTGATGTCGTGTGGGTGGATGGCCACTCTGACTACGGACACGCTTTTGGGGTGTTCTGGGAACGCTTCGGGCGTGACGTTGGGCCAAAAACGACAGTTATGATCTTGGGTGATGCACGCAACAACTACCATGCCTCACAGTCCTGGATCCTCAAGGAGATGCAGCACAAGGCCCGAAAGGTCTATTGGCTGAATCCAGAACCACGTGCCTATTGGGACACCGGCGATTCGATAGTGGGGGAGTACTCGACTCATTGTGAGGCCACATTTGAGGTTCGCAACCTCCGACAATTGGAGGCCTTTGTGGAGAAGTTGGTCTGAGGCGACTTAGGCCCCACCGCCGGGTGGGTCGCGTAGCAGTTCTGCCAGCCTGAATGCCAGATCGATGCTCTGGCTGCCGTTCAGACGAGGATCGCACATAGTCTCGTAGCGGCTGGAAAGATCTTCAGTAACTACCTCGGCACCGCCTCCAAGACACTCGGTGACATCATCACCGGTCAACTCCAGGTGGACTCCACCGGGGTTGGTGCCGGCGAAGCGATGGGCGGCAAAGAATCCTGACACCTCGGCCAACACGTCGTCAAAGTGGCGGGTTTTGTGCCCATCATCAGCGGTAAATGTGTTTCCGTGCATCGGATCACAGGCCCAGACCGGTTGGTGGCCAGAATCAGAAACCGCTGACAGCAGAGGAGGAAGCAAGTCAACTACTTTGTTCGCTCCCATGCGGGTGACGAACGTGAGGCGTCCCGGCTGCCTGTTGGGATCCAGAGTTTCACACAATGCCAGCAGTTCATCTGATGTGGCACTGGGACCTATCTTGCAGCCAATAGGGTTGTTGACTCCCCTCAAGAACTCAACATGAGCTCCATCCAGCTGACGGGTGCGATCACCGATCCAAAGCATGTGTGCAGAGCAGTCATACCAGCCCCCGGTTAGGGAGTCTTGGCGGGTGAGGGCTTCTTCATAGCCGAGGAGGAGTGCCTCATGGCTCGTATAAAAGTCAACCTGTCTTAAGTCTGAGAGTGTTTCTCCGGTTATTCCGCAGGCCTCCATGAACTGGACGGCCCTGTCTATCTCATCGGCCATCGCCTCGTAGCGCTGGCCTGCGGGGCTGTCTGCCACGAATTCCCTATTCCACTGGTGAACGCTTGACAGGGAGGCGAAACCACCCTTTGTGAACGCTCGGAGCAGATTCAGGGTTGCCGCAGCTCGGTTGTAGGCGGTTATTAACCGTTTTGGATCCGGGAGGCGTTCACTCTGGGAAAAGCCAATGTCATTAATAATGTGACCTCGAAAGGAAGGCAGTTCCAGCCCATCCACGGTTTCGGTGTCGCTAGTGCGAGGTTTGGCGAACTGCCCAGCTATGCGACCCACTTTCACCACTGGAACACCGGTGTAGTAAGTGAGCACAACAGCCATCTGGAGGATCACCCGGAGACGGTCGCGGATGGAGTCCGCAGAGGTGTCAAAGGACTCAGCACAGTCTCCAGCCTGGAGAAGGAAGGCTTTGCCACAGGCGACAGCTGCCAACTCGTCGGTCAGCTCCCGAGATTCACCAGCGAATACCAGCGGAGGCATTGTTGCCAGTTGGTCAACAACTGCTTGGTGGGCATCAGCATCTGGCCATTCCGGCTGCTGATGAGCCTTGTATCCACGCCAGGACGTGGGGGTCCACTGGTCACTGGGTCCAGATGGCCTTGCAGGAGTGGTGGTATCGGTGGAGTCCACGTCGTAGAGCCTATGAGTAGCCGCTGGCGACGACCATGGTGATTATCGCAGTCAAGAGCGATTGAGCACCCGTGGACTCAGGCTGCGTCAATTACCTCGGTGGCGCGGTCACGGACGGTGTTGACAGCGCGCTTCACGAGGCGCCGTGCTGCTTCGGCAGTCACACCTAGCTCCTCGCCGACTTCGCGGTAACTGCGCTTGCGGCCATCCCCGATACCGAAGCGTTGCTCAACGGCATAGCGGGCACGCTTGTCAAGCACATCGAGCAACTGAGTAGCCATTTCATTCTCGGCCATCGCCATGACCTCGTGCTCGGGGCCCGGCTTGGAGTCAGGAAGCAGGTCAACCAACTCATTGCTGTCATCGTCACCGATGGTGCGGTCCAGGGAGGTGGGGGTAGTTAGACGGTGGAGGCGGGCATGCTCTTCATCCAGTTCATCACCATTTCCGGACACGTTGCGCAGGGCTGCCCTGAGGCTTGCTGAACGGTCACCAGGCAGGCGTACCAAACTGGCTTTCTGGTCGAGGGCACGGCCGATCGCCTGGCGGATCCAGAAGGTCGCGTAAGTCGAGAACTTGAATCCCTTGCGCCAATCGAACTTGTCGACGGCGTGTTCGAGACCTAGGTTGCCCTCCTGAATGAGGTCAAGGAGTTCCATGCCGGGAGGCAAGGGATAGCGGCGGGCCACGCTCACTACAAGGCGCAGGTTGGAGCGGATAAAGCGGTCCTTGGCACGTGCAGCAAGGCGGATGGCACGGTCCAACTCACGACCTGTCTCACCCTCTTCTTTCTTTGCTCGTGCGGCTGTCCCGGCTTCAATTGTCTGGGATAGTTCACGCTCCTCTTGGGCGTTGAGGAGGGGTACCATCCCGATCTCGTTCAAGTACTGACCAACTGAATCACTCATGGTTCACTCTCATGTCCTTCGGACCTGACGTCGCCGCGCGGCGCCACATCACTAATTTTGCAGGGGAACGGAGGGTAGGCCGCGCAGATGCTTGTTTCGGTGTCCTCGTCTGAGCTCCATTATTGCACAACTAGAGCCCTGTGTGAAGAGGCAATTTCATGACATATGTCATACGGGGGCTTTATGTCCTCTCGGGAGCATCTAGGGGCCGATAGCTGTAGCTCAGACAGGTGTCAACCGGTGGTTTGGTCCAGCCGATAGTTTCATCAACGTGTCCGACATCAACCCCCGCCGGATTGGCGTCCTCGGCGGAACCTTTGATCCACCGCACAATGGACATGTCCTGGCAGCTTGTCAGGCACGTGACCGCTTGAACTTAGACCTCGTAGTGTTCACGGTCGCAAATGACCCATGGCAAAAAACTGGAGTCGGCGGGATACGTGAGTCAGGGCTTACAGAGGTTGGGATTCGGCTAGCGATGGTTGAAGCAGCGGTCGAAACAATTGAGGGTCTCTTGGCAGACGACCTGGAGATGCAGCGGGGCGGGCCCACCTACACGGCAGACACTCTGTATGAACTCCATGACCGCTACCCGGGAGCCGACCTATTCCTGCTCATTGGAAGTGACGTGGCGTCGGCCCTAGACAGCTGGATTCGACCCGAGGAGGTCCGAAAGCATGCAACGATTGTCGTTATGGACCGACCTGGTCACGACGGTGGGCGCCCTCCGGACGGATGGGACTATGAGTTGCTTGAGGCGCCCTTATTGGAAATGTCAGCTATAGAGCTCCGAGCTCAAGTTCGATCGGGTGAACCCATTGCCGACCAGGTGCCTGCCGGGGTAGCCGAACTGATCAAGCGACACAGTCTCTATGGGGCCGAGAGGTGAGAGGCAAGGATCATCTCCCGGGAGATCTCAGCAGGTCGTTGCCAACTGGTCCTGATTTAGCTGGGGAGGACCCACTGGACGGAGGCCAACGGGCTCAGAAGCACAGCGCTTCCTGCCTTGGCACAACGCTATGGCGCTGGGGGTTCCCCGTTGTCTTCATCGTCGCTGTCATCTGGTCGGGGGTACTGATGTTGGACGGCCTCCGGACTGTCCTGAACAGCGAGGAGGGTCAAAGTCGGGAAGCGGTAACAGATCCTTCAGCACCCGGCTTCGAAGCATTCGTGGAGCAGACATGGTCGATGCTGGTGGCGACCGAGGATGAAGACGCCAATCTGATGGGGATGGCGATGCTGGCAGTCGCGGATAGGGCCTCAGGAGGTGGAACTGCGCTCATGGTTCCACCAGAGTTGGAGGTTAATAACTGCGGCTTTGATTGCAACCTCGCCGACCTCCACGCGAAAGGCGGGATCGATGAAGGTCGCGCTTTTTTGGGTTCTTTGATGGGAAGTGAGTTCACAGGGGCAAAAGTTCTCACTCCGACCCAGTGGGTAGATCTTCCAGGGGGTGCGGAGCTACTGGCGCTGCCGGAGCAGGACGGCCCCAGTGAGAGGCTAGATCGACAGGCCACGTTCTGGGAGTTATGGCTGTCAGCCTTAGCCATGGACTCTGGCCTTGCAGCGAACCTCGGCGATATCGACACGGAGTTGGCAAGGTTGGTTGAAACTCTTGCTCGAGGTGAAACACGAGTAGAGACATCGCCCTGGATCCCGTCTGAAGACTCAATGACTGCCGACCCCGCAGCGCTGCAACAGGCGACAGATGCGATGTTCCCGTTTCCGATTCCACCTGAGAGTGGATCTGGCCCGACGGTGCGCCTCCTCAATGGAACAGGCGATTTCAGCATCGATGCCTATGCCCGGCAGGTCGTTAGGGCCACGGGAGTCGACATCGCGGTGGTCGGTAACTTCAGGAACTTCAACGTAATCCAGACCCGCGTTGTCTACAGAGATCCGGAAATGGAGAAGGCGGCGGCGACACTCGCTGCAGCGATTGATGCTGGCGTAATCCTTGACGAAGCAGTAAGCCCTGCTGCTGACCTGACGGTCGTGCTCGGTGCTGACTTCACGGATAGGGCTGGGTAGTATTGCCACCAAGTGAACTGGAACACCCCCTTGATTAGGGAAGAAACCACGGCGACAACCAGCTACCTCGGGTTGGCCCGCATGGTTGCCAGTGCAGCTTCTGACAAGCTTGGCCACGATGTTGTGATTATTGACGTTGGGAAAATCATGGCCGTGACCGACTATTTCGTAGTCACATCCGGATCAACTAGCCGCCAGGTCCGTGCCATCGTCGACGCGATAGAGAATAGGTTGACTCTCGGAGCGGACATAAAGCCCGTAGGTATCGAGGGATCCAACTACAACGAATGGGTACTAATGGACTACGGCAGCTTCATGGTCCATGTGTTTACCGACGAACAGCGCTCCTTCTACGACCTAGAACGACTCTGGGCCGACTGTCCCAGACCTGCCCTGACTCCCTGAGTATCGCCAAAGGCGAGTAGTAACCTTGTGGAGCTAGAGGGAATTGAACCCTCGACCTCCTCCATGCCATGGAGGCGCTCTGCCAACTGAGCTATAGCCCCGAGGTCGCCGAAAGCGTAGCAGCGCGCTCTTCTCGGCCAACGGGGCGAGGACAGCGGATTTGAACACTCCTGTGGCGTAGATGCGGGCCGCCGGCTCGGCCCGTCGCTAGCCTCGCTGCGATGCCTGAACACTATGACCCTCAGTCGATCGAAAAACGTTGGCAGCAGCGTTGGAGTGACGAGGGAACCTACGTGGTCGACAACGACGATCCCCGACCACCCTTCTACGTACTCTCTATGTACCCGTACCCCAGCGGTCCAGCGCATATGGGGCATGTCCGCAACTACACGATGGGTGACCTGTTGGTCCGCTACCGCACCATGCGAGGCGATGGGGTGCTCTCACCAATCGGATTCGACTCATTCGGCCTACCGGCGGAAAATGCTGCCATCAAGACTGGCACCCATCCGCGTGTCAACACAGAAGCGAATGTTGAAGCTCTCTCAGATTCGCTCCGACGCATCGGCGCCGCGTACGACTGGCGTCGGGTTGTGAGGAGCCACGACCCTGACTACATCAGGTGGACTCAGTGGATCTTTTTGAAGTTCTATGAAGCAGGCCTCGTTTATCGGAATGAAGCACCCGTTAACTGGTGCCCGGGTTGTAAGACCGTGCTCGCCAATGAGCAAGTTCTTCCCGACGGAACTTGTGAACGATCAGGTGACCTGGTCGAGCGGCGGAACATGGAGCAGTGGTTCTACCGCATAACCGCTTACGCCCAGGAACTGCTAGACGGCCTTGAGCCCCTGGACTGGCCAGAGAAAGTCAAGATCATGCAGCGTCATTGGATTGGCCGCTCAGAGGGTGCACAGTTTGGCCTGCCGATAGCTGATTCTGAAGGGAATCTTCGATCCGATTCAGAACCGTTGATGGTTTACACGACCCGTCCTGACACCAGTTTCGGTATCACGTTTGCTGTTATGTCGCCTGAGCACCCGCGGGTCGGGGAACTGACCACTGACGAACAGAGCGATGCCGTCGAGGCCTTCCAGAAGTCCGTGATGGACCTCTCTGAAATCGACAGGCTCTCGAATGCGGGCAACCTCGACAAGCGGGGCGTTGCGACCGGGTGCTACGTCATCAATCCCTTCAATGGGAAGTCGATACCTTTGTTCTTAGCTGACTATGTGCTCATGACCTACGGGACCGGAGCGATTATGGCCGTTCCCGGTGAGGATCAGCGCGACTGGGACTTCGCTATGGCTCACGACTGCGCCATCGTACGAACCGTCCAGCCTCCTGCCGATTTCGATGGTGAGGCCTACACAGGCGAAGGTCTTGCCATTAACAGTGGTTTTCTTGACGGAATGGAAATGCTTCAGGCCAAGGCTGCAGCCATCGACTGGCTTGAGTCGGAGGGCTTGGGGCAGAGAACCGTCAACTTCAGACTCCGCGACTGGCTACTTTCACGACAGCGTTACTGGGGATGCCCGATTCCAATCGTCTACTGCGACGTGTGTGGTGAAAAGCCCGTCCCCGAAGCCGACTTGCCGGTCGACCTGCCAGATGACGTCGAGTTCATGCCGACTGGCCAGTCGCCACTCACTACCCACGAGGGGTTCTTGGCCGCCACCTGTCCCGATTGTGGAGGTCTGGCCCGCCGTGAGACCGACACCATGGACACCTTCGTAGATTCCTCTTGGTACTTCCTGCGCTTCGCCGACCCGTGGTGTGACACTGCTCCGTTTTCGGCCACCGCAGTCGAGCGTTGGATGCCTGTAGATCAGTACATAGGGGGTGTCGAGCACGCGATCCTCCATCTCATGTACGCCCGCTTCTTCACCAAGGCATTATCCGATCTTGGGGTGGCACCAAAAGGCATTCGTGAGCCCTTCCGCCGACTCTTCACACAGGGAATGATTCGCCTAGGTGGGGCCAAGATGTCAAAGTCGAAGGGGAACCTAGTTGCCCCCGAGGAGATCCTGGACTTCCAGGGGGCTGATGCCCTGCGCCTGGCACACCTTCAGGTAAAGCCACCACAGGAAGACGTAGATTGGGAGGACTTCGGGATTGATGGCTGCTCCAAGTTCCTTCACAGAGTTTGGCGACTCGGTGTCCCCGGCGGTTCACTTACGGCTGGAGCGCGTAGTGGGCCACTGACAGCAATCGACGAGGAGGTGGATCGGGCCACCCATCGTCTCGTCAATAGGGTCACCCGCGAGTACGACCGGTGGTCTTACAACACCGCCGTTGCAGGCTTTATGGAGTTCACCAACACCCTCTACCGCTGGATCCAGTCAGACGATGGCCCCCATGCTGACACCCTCAACAGCGCCGTCAACACCCTTCTCCTGGTAATGGCACCCGCAGCCCCTCACCTATGTGCAGAACTCTGGGAAGGTCGAAACGGTGGACACATCCACACCGAGCCCTGGCCTGAGGCCGATCCGGCAAAACTCCAAGACGACATGGTGACAATGGTCGTGCAGGTGAACGGCAAGGTTCGGGACCGAATCGAGGTTCAGTCCGATATCGGAGCCGACGCTGCTGAAGCGATGGCGTTGGCATCTGAGCGAATCATCGAGTTCTTGGCAGGAGACATTCCTGTGAAGGTGATAGTCAGGCCCCCGACTCTGGTGAACCTGGTCATCTGAGTTTGTACTTCAGGACTCGCGTGAGCGTAGGAATCGTTCCAGTTCCGCAGCCAGGTCCTCACCTGTCGGCAGGCGGCCTGCGAGGTCATGGAGGTCGTCATAAGCGACCTCTAGTTGTTCCAGCATCGTTACATGCTCAGGGTTCTGAGCTACCAACTCGTCAAGGCGGGAACGTGTGGCGAGCGCCATCTCAGGAAGAGGCCCAGTGTCGAAGTTGCTCCCCGATAGCGACCCAAAGGCATCCAGAAGGGCGAGGGAAGCAGGTGGATAGGAGGCTGCGGCCAGATAATGCGGGACCTGGGCCCAGATCCCCACGGCCTGTATTCCGGCTGCGGCAGCCCCAGCTTCGATAACAGCTTGCACACCAGCGGGTACCGAGAGGGTCGAGGTGACAAAATCCAACTCTCGTGTCAACTCCTCAGAACCGGCGGTGCAGGAGAGGCGCGTTGGTCGAGTGTGAGGAACAGCGGCCGGGTATGCGCCGAGGCCGATGACCATCCGCACACCAAGTGAAGCGCAGAGTTCCAACACGGCGGTGGTAAAGGCACGCCACTCGTGGTCCGGCTCGGGGCCCTCCAGGAGGAGAAGGTCGCTCTTGCCCCCACGTTTCAGGTGATGGACCTCGATAGAAGGCCAGTCAATGCTCTTGTTGACACCGTCGACGAGGTTGACAGTGGGTCTGCGCGACCTGTGGTCAAGGAGTCTGTCAGAGTCAAACCTGGCAACTAGGCAGTCATCAGTGTCAGATCGAATGGCCTCACGGCACGCTGAGGCCACCCCACCTGCATCAACCCAGCCATGCATGGCCATCAACAAGACGGGTCTATGGAGGTCAGGGTATTCGATGACCTCGAGGAGGGGTGAGGGGTCGGTCATAGGTCTCTCAGCATGATTCTGTACCGGGTAGGCGGGATGCTGCCTCACGTGCCAGGTCTGCTAGGACTACTGCCCGTTGTCCGAACGCTTCGATGGCGTCAGGATCAGCGTCGGCTCCCATAGCTCCGGCGGCATAACGGGTGTACACACCCTCAATTATGCAAGCAGTCCGCCAGTATGCGAATGCAATGTAGAAGTCAAGGTTGACGAGGCTGCGCGAGCCGGACTCTTCGTAGAGGTCTCTCACCTCGTTCGGGGATGGGAAACCCTCTGCTGACATTGGCAGGGGTACACCGCTGGAGGCACGCTCATCGGAGTAGGCGATAATTCCTGCTACGTCGGCGAGGACATCTCCGAGGGTGCATAGTTCCCAGTCCAGCACCGCTGCAACACGGCCATCAGAACCCATGATCGTATTATCGATCCTGTAATCGCCGTGGACGATACCCACTCCCTGCTGTTCAGGGACCCTTGCGGCAAGCTTGTCATGAACCTCAAGAACGTACGGAACGTGGCGGCCAGCAGACTGGACAAACTGTGTCCTCCACCTCTTGAGTTGCCGTTCGATATATCCCTCCTTGCGGCCAAGATCAGCCAGGCCTACAGCATCTACATCGACCTCGTGGATGGATGCCAGTACCCCAACTAGGGAACGTCCCATTTGACGTCGTAGTTCTACAGGATGTCCGAGTGCGTCATCGATGGTCCTGACTACTGATCCATCAACGAACTCCATGACATAGAAGGGGGCATCGTTCACCATGGCATCAGCACACATGCCGATAGTCCCGGGTACTGGTACGCCGCTGTCGGCAAGGGCACTGATGACCCTGTGTTCTCTCGCCATGTCATGTGCAGTCGCGAGCACATTCCCAAGAGGTGGACGTCGAAGTACCCATTGGCGTCCCGAATTGTCGCTGACCGTGAATGTGAGGTTCGAATGACCTCCGGCAATTTTTGAAAAGGTAAGGGTTCCATCGATCCCGCCGATCAGCGGCGAGAGCCAGCGGCTGACGTTGGCGTGATTGATACCCGGTACGTCACTCATCACCGCAAACCTAGTGGAGGCTTTGGTGGGCCTCCCTACCCTGAGAGCGTGGATGTTACAGACTCAACTTTTCAGACACAGGTCCTAGAGCGTTCTTCTCAGGTACCTGTCGTCGTCGACCTCTGGGCCGACTGGTGCGGACCCTGTCGCTCCCTGACACCGATTATCGAAAAAGTCGTAGCCGAAACAGGAGGTCGGGTTGATCTAGCGAAGGTAGACGTCGATGCCAACCCTGAGATCGCAAAGAGTTTTCAGGTTCAGTCGATTCCAGCTGTCTATGGCATTCGCGACGGTCAGGTGGTCGGCAACTTCGTTGGGGCACAAGGAGAGGAGGCCGTTCGCTCATTTGTGAATGATCTGATCACTGACACCGAGCCGAGTGCTGTTGAGGTCCTCTTGGGTGCCGGTGACGAGTCCTCCCTTCGACAGGCCCTGGAAATTGAACCTGATAACCACACAGTGGTCTGCGCGCTGGCGTCGCTCCTGATCGAGCGCGACACAGACGGTGATAGCGATGAGGCCATTGGGCTCATCGCAGGGATACCAGAGTCTCCTGAGACGCGTCGACTGGCAGCTCTGGCACGCGTAGAAGCTGTTGAGGACATCGAGGCCACGCTTGGCGAACTCCTTGCGCTAGTGAGTAGCGACGAGGATGCACGGAGCCGATTCGTAGATCTGTTGGAGGTCATGGGGCCTGATGACGAACGCGCCACTACCTGGCGTCGTCGCCTAGCGTCGATCCTTTACTGAAGTTGAAGTCCGCCGCTGTTGGGCGGCCAGCCGGTTCCAGATCGAGGCACACCATCGCATCTAGCGCGGCGTGTACCGTCGGTCTGGTGATCGTGGAACTGGGCGCAGGAAATGTAAGAGACATTTCAAACCGGATCCTCGTGATGGGAATCCTGAACCGAACTCCAGACTCATTTTTTGACAACGGCCGTTTCTGGAGCTTTGACGATTTCTTGAACCAAGCTGAGAGGCACATAGTTGAAGGTGCTGATGTTCTCGATGTCGGCGGGGTCAGGGCTGGTCCGGGTCCGGAAGTGACCCTTGTCGAAGAACTCGCACGCACTAGCGAAGCCGTAGCGGTCCTTAGTGACCGCTTTGAGGTTCCGATAGCTGTAGACACCTTCAGGGGTGAGGTGGCAGCTGCAGCGTTCGAAGCTGGAGCCAGCATTGGTAATGACATCAGCGGCTTCGCCGATCCAACCTATCTCCCTGCGTGTGTTGCCCACGAGGCTGCCGTGATTGCCACCCACATCAGACTTGGGCCCAGAATCCCCGACCCGTCACCCGTTTATGGGGATCTTCTGAGCGAGATTGACACCTTCTTGAGTACCAGGGCAGCTTGGGCAGAGAGGGCAGGAATACCGCGGAATCGGATAATCATCGATGCAGGCCTAGACCTTGGCAAGACACCCTCAATGTCCGCATCCCTGCTTCGCGCATCTGACCAGCTCGCCGGACTCGGCTACCCGCTCCTACTTTCGGCGTCCAACAAGAGATTTCTTGGTGAACTGGTAGACGCCGATGTGCATGAGCGGGCACAGGCAACTTGGGCTGCTCATGCGCTCGGAGTTGGATTGGGTTGCCGGTTATTACGTGTTCACGATGTGCTTGAAGCCCGTCGAGTGGCCGATCTCATGTCAGTCCTCCTTGAGAGCCGTACCGGGGTTCTGCCATGAGCGGGTTTCAGGTCTTGCTGGTATCAGGTGATGACACCTTGGTCGATGAAGCACTTCGCAAGGCGATAAAGGAGGCCCTCGGCACCGAGGAGAAGACCCTTTGCCTCGAAGAACTGACCGAGGAGAACTACAAGATTGATGGAGAGTTCGACATAACGCCATTGGTTGATGCGGCCCAAACGCCACCGTTGTTGACAAATAGGCGAGTGGTGGTCGGGAGGAGTGTCGGCCGTTTTGGACGGACTGCTGATGTGGCTGGCCTGGTCGAATACCTTTCGGCACCCCTAGACACGACGACGCTGATACTCGTTTGGGAAAAAGGCATCAGTCCTGTTCAACAGCGCCTCGGATCGGTTCCGAAGACACTGCTCGAGGCGATCTCTAGCGCAGGTGGCGAGGTGCTGAAGTGCTCGGTCGGTAGGGGCCGTGATGCAGATCGGTGGGTTGCCGAACAGATCGCCGACGCTGATGTGAACCTGGATGCCCGTAGCCGGGCACTGGTGGTCGAAAGAATCGGGGAAGACAGAGCGAGAGTCATAGGCCTCCTCTCCACTCTGGCCAGTGTCTTCGGACCAGGGTCTGACCTCGGAGCGGCCGACGTAGGCCCATATCTGGGTGATGCAGGAGGAGTCACCCCGTGGGATCTGACCGACGCCATTGACTCTGGTGATATTTCGGCGGCAATCGACAGGCTCCACCGCACCCTAGGTGCCGGCGACCGTCATCCCCTCGGAGTCCTGGCTGCACTACACGGTCACTACGCGAGGTTGTTGAGGCTTGATGGTGCAAGTCTCGATGGGGAGAATTCAGTTGCAGCCATTCTCGGCATCAAGCCCTATCCGGCGAAGAAGGCCATGGTTACCAGCAAGCGCTTAGGTTCAGAGCGAATTGCGAGAGCGATTCAGTTGCTGGGTGATGCCGACCTGGACCTGCGGGGTCGCAGCGCATGGCCGCCCGAGTTAGTGGCAGAGGTACTGGTGGCCCGGCTGGCTTCACTGGCCCGCCGTTGACGGGACCAGAAGATCAACGGGCGGCGTTGAGTCGCTTCTGAAGCCTCGACTTGCGACGTGATGCAGTATTGGTGTGAATGATGCCTTTAGCCGCGGCCTTGTCGATCATCTTCATTGCCTCGGCGGTGTCGGAAGCAGAGGCGCCTCCCTCGTCAGCCGCCGTAAGGACATTCTTGATGCGAGTGCGGAGCTCAGCACGTACGGAGCGGTTCCGGACGCGTCGCTTTTCGTTTTGACGGTTCCGCTTGATCTGACTCTTGATGTTGGCCACTGGGGCGCACACCTCGTTCTATAGCCCGATAGGTGCTATCGGGGGGATTGATTCAGGACTCGACTGCAGGTAAATCACCCACAAGTTCTGTCAGGGCAGCCGTCAAGCGTAGCGTTCAGCTCCAAGGATCCCGCCTGTTGGCGTCATCCTGATCAGGAGCGGCGCTACCGTCAGCCGCGCATGGAACTCACGCGGTTACGTAATACATCGATCATCGCCCACATCGACCACGGCAAGTCCACGCTGGCCGACCGGATGCTCGAGATCTGTGGGGCAGTAGATCCGCGTGAAATGCGCAACCAATACCTCGACTCCATGGAAATTGAACGGGAACGAGGGATAACTATCAAGCTTCAAAGCGTCCGCTTGGAATGGAGAGATGCTGTAATTAACCTGATCGATACTCCTGGGCATGTGGACTTCGGCTACGAGGTGAGCCGTTCCTTAGCAGCTTGCGAGGGAGTCATCCTTGTGGTGGATGCCGCCCAAGGGATCGAAGCACAGACCCTGGCCAACTGCTATCTGGCAATGGAGAACGACCTCGAAATTGTCGCGGTCTTAAACAAGATCGATCTACCTGCCGCTGATCCAGATAGGTATGCAACCGAGATCGAACAGGTTCTCGGTATTCCGACCAGCGAGATCATCCGAGTCAGTGCGAAGACAGGTGACGGGATAACCGAACTGATGGACGCCGTCGTTGAGAGAACACCGCCTCCTGTCGGTGAAAGCGAGGCACCGTTGCAGGCGCTTGTATACGACAGCCACTTTGACCAGTACCGCGGCGTGGTTTCATCGATCAGAGTCATGAATGGTCGCCTCCGAAGTGATGACACTGTCAGGTTCATGCAAGCGGGCGCTGTTCACGATGTCGACGAGGTCGGAGTTAGGTGCCCAGACCTAGTGGTGGTTGACGAGTTGGGGCCTGGCGAGGTCGGATACCTGATAGCCGGAGTGAAGGATGTTGGCGAGGCACGCTCCGGTGAAACGATCACAACTAGCCGCAACGGCTCGAGTGAGCCCCTTGAGGGTTACCGGGAACCGCAACCGATGGTGTTTTCAGGCCTCTATCCGATTGACGGGGACGAGTTCAGCGACCTCAGGGAAGCCCTTGAAAAGCTGCGCCTTAACGATTCCAGTTTTACCTATGAACCGGAAACGTCAGGAGCTTTGGGATTTGGTTTCAGGTGTGGGTTTCTTGGTCTTCTCCACATGGAGATAGTTAGGGAGCGTCTAGAACGTGAGTTTGACCTTAGTCTCATCACGACAGCACCCTCTGTCGAGTATTTGGTGACGGGGGTAGACGGTGAATGGCAACCGATCGACAACCCCTGCGACCTTCCACCCGGTGGCGAGATCCAACTGATTGAAGAGCCATGGCTTCTGGCGGTGATCATCGCCCCCACGTACTACACCGGAACACTCATGGACCTGTGTCAGGAGAGGAGAGGAGAGATGGAGGCCCTCACCTACCTGTCGCCAGAAAGGGTCGAATTGAAGTACCATCTGCCACTCGCCGAGGTCGTCATCGACTTCTTCGACCAGTTGAAGAGTCGCACGCAGGGGTATGCCAGCCTCGACTATGAGCCAGAGGACTACAGGGCGTCTGACCTTGTACGCGTCGATATCTTGCTGCACGGTGAGGCCGTTGATGCCTTCTCGATGATCGTGCATCGTGACGCCTCCTACTCTTACGGGCGTCGGATGGTGGCAAAGTTGAGAGAACTCATTCCACGCCAGCAGTTTGAGGTTCCAATCCAGGCGGCGATAGGTGGCCGGATCATCGCGAGGGAAACTGTTAGGGCATTCCGCAAGGATGTGACCGAGAAACTCTACGGTGGCGACATTACCCGGAAGCGCAAGCTATTAGAGAAACAAAAGGAGGGTAAGCGGAAGATGAAGTCGATTGGGCGTGTCGAGGTTCCCCAGGAAGCCTTCATCTCGGTTCTTCGTCTGGACGACTGAATTCCGAGATTCGGTGAGGGGATCGTGGCTGGCACCCACTGCCCCATAAGCCTCCGGATAGTCTTGTTTGGATGTTGGAGGAGCGGAAGGCAGCAATCTTAAGCGCTGTCGTCGAGCAGTACATCGAAACGGCGCAACCTGTTGGCTCCGGTCGTGTGGCCTCTTCGGCAGAACTCGACGTTTCATCTGCAACTATCCGAAACGAACTGGTACACCTTGAGGAACAGGGTTACCTGGTCCAGCCACACACCTCGGCTGGCCGAGTTCCCACGGAAAAGGCGTATCGCTTCTTCGTGGACGGACTAGACAAGCCCGGCATGTTGGAAGCCGATGACCAAGAACAGGTCAAGGCCTTTTTCAACCGCACCTACAACGAACTAGAGGAGATGTTGGGAGACACCAGCACCCTGCTTGCCAACATCACTGGAAGCGCTTCGGTTGTCCTGGCTCCAGATCGGGACCATCAAGAGGTCAGGTCGGTTCAGGTAGTCGGGTTGGGGTTCGACTTGGCTCTTCTCGTGATGGTGATGGCCAACGGAGCTGTCGAAAAGCATGCACTTGAACTGACTGGTGAGGCTGGAAATGCGTCTGAGGCAACCCTTGCAATCGCGGCTGCACACCTCTCTGGAGCACTAATCGGCCACCGCCTGAGTGCAGTTCCTGAGGCCACAGAGACCGGTGATGCCAGTGTTGATGCCGTCATAGCATCAGCTGCCTCAGTCCTTGCTGAGCGAGGTCTCGAGCTTGACCAGATGTACGTTGGGGGTACCGCCCGTGTCGCTTCAGCGTTCGGAGAGGTCGAGAGGGTTCAACAGGTGCTTGACATCCTGGAGAGGCAATTCGTGGTAGTGAGCCTTGTCCGTGACCTAATCGACCGCGGACTGAGTGTTGCTATTGGTGCTGAAACAGGACTTGAGCCGCTGACCGATTGTTCAATAGTCGTGGCCCCCTACGAGATAGAAGGAGAGGCCGCCGGATCAATCGGGGTCTTGGGTCCGACCCGGATGAACTATCCCCAAGCACTAGCAACGGTAGCCGTGGTCGGCCGACGTCTGGGCCAACGACTTAGTAGGGGCTGAGCAGTGGCAAGGGACTACTACGAGGTGCTTGGGGTCGCTAGGAATGCCGATGTTGCCGAGATCAAGCGGGCTTACCGACGGTTGGCTCGCGACTCCCACCCCGACGCGAACCCCGGCGATAAGCAGGCTGAGGAACGCTTCAAGTCCATCTCCGCGGCATACGCGGTCCTCTCGGATCCCCAGCGGAGACTCCACTACGACCGCTTCGGTGAAAGTTCGCAGCGGGTAGGAGCTGCAGGAGATCCGTTTGGTGGCTTCGGCGACCTGTTTGAAACGTTTTTCGGTAGTGGATTCGGCACAGGAAGTCGCAGAAGGGGCCCCATTCCCGGCGAGGATCTTGAGACCGTTATCGAGCTGGAATTCGAAGAAGCAGTGTTTGGTTGCGAACAGGAAATCACCGTTCACACAGCAGTGGCCTGTGTCGAATGTGAGGCAACGGGAACTGCGGATAGGGGTGGCACACAGTCCTGCGAGACCTGTCAGGGGGCGGGGGAGGTGCAGAGGGTCAGACAATCACTTCTGGGGCAGGTAGTGACAAGAACGGCCTGTCCGACATGTGGTGGGAGGGGAGAGACGATCGTCGACCCCTGCGGTGCTTGTAGTGGCGAGGGACGCGTCATCGAAGAGCAGACGTTCACAGTGCATGTCAGGGCCGGTGTGGATGAAGGAACGACGCTACGCCTGATGGGTCGGGGGGCAGTCGGACCACGTGGTGGCCCGACCGGAGACCTGTATGTCCACGTGAATGTCCACCCACACGACTTCTTCGTCCGCCGAGACTTCGATCTACTTCACAGAATGGAGCTTCCGGTCACGCAGGCGGCACTTGGCGCTGCAATCGACTACAAGACCCTCGATGGAGACGAAGTCCTCAACATCCCGCGGGGTACAGTCACCGGAGATGTGTTTCGGATGCGAGGGAGTGGTGTTCCTCATGTCGAGGGTCGCGGTCGCGGGGATCTCCTCATTGAGGTAGTGGTCGCAACCCCGACAGATCTCGATAAGGGGGCCGAGGATTTCCTGCGGAGGCTCGCCGCGGCCCGTGGCGAGGAGGTGGCTCCAGTTGGAGAGGGGATCATGTCCAAAATCAGGTCGGCTCTTAGTTGATTCAGGCGACGTACCCAGGGCCTCCAGACGGCCGTGGTGGGCCTCATGGATTTGTAGCTGACCTCAGTAATCCAGAGTTGTCTGAAGGAGATCGCCATCATCTGGCTAGAGCTCTCCGTCTGCGCTCCGGTGATGCACTAACGGTCTCAGATGCACAGGGAAACTGGCGTCCGTGTCTCTTTGGTAAGAACCTAGAGCCAATCGGTGACATCGTCCACGTACCTAAGTGCGCGGTGGAAGTTGGAGTTGGTTTTGCTCTCATTAAGGGAAATCGGCCAGAGGTGGTCGTGCAAAAGTTGACTGAACTAGGGGTCGACCGGATAGTCCTATTGAACGCACAGCGTTCAATCGTGCACTGGGAGCCGGAAAAGGAACATCGACAGATGAAACGCCTCAGACGCGTAGCCAGGGAGGCTTCGATGCAGTCTCGTCGAGTTCGTCTTCCTGTACTTGAAGGCCTTAGATCGCCCAACTCCCTAACCAGACTTCCCTATGTGGCTATGGCTGAACCGGGTGGAGGTCCACTCGAGGAGACCTGTTCAATGCTGCTAATAGGCCCTGAAGGTGGTTGGTCCACACACGAGTTGGGTTTACGTCGGGGGGTCGGGTTAGGTCCGACAATCCTGCGGGCGGAGACGGCTGCTATCGCCGCAGGTGTCCTCTTGACCGCGCTGCGTGAGAAGGCTGCCTGATACGCTCACCATGCGATGTTTTCTGACCACTCACCGTCGTCGCTAGCTACTGGGATCAGTGCCGTGCTGGCGACTTATGGCCATCTCGAGAGCCCGGTGAATGCGAGATGACTGATCCGCACGATCCCGATTCTGGCTATAGCGCCATGGTTGGTGACAGAATTCGAACAATTAGGCGACAAAAGAGACTCTCCCTTCAAGACGTCGAGGCACGCTCTGAATCCGAGTTTAAGGCGTCGGTCCTCGGTGCCTATGAAAGAGGTGAACGGTCCATCTCAGTTCCGCGCTTGCACCGCCTGTCCATGTTCTACAACGTGCCAGTCGAACAGTTGCTTCCATTGGACTTCGCCACGACTCCCGAGGAAGTATCGAACGTCGTCGAACCGCCGGCGTGGGTGCCCGGCCAAAAGGTGATAATCGATCTGACAGCTCAAGCGTCGGCATCAAGCTCAGAGGCCGAGATGATCGGCCGATATCTCACAATCATCCAGGTAAAACGTCAGGATTTTAACGGCCGAGTTCTCACCATTCGTGGCGATGATCTCCAGGCCCTTGCAGCGATTCTTGGCACCGCCGTAGACGGAGTTGCCCCGAGGCTCGCTGAAATGGGTCTCCTATACCGGCCACCCTCCGACTGACCCGGCTGGGTCCGCCGGTAGCCTCGCCGAGACAATGAGCGTCCTCTCCAGCCTCCTCCGCAGTGGTGAAGGCAAGAAGTTGAAAGCCCTCCAGGCGATAGTTCCTGATATCAACGCGCTCGAACCCTTGATGCGATCCCTTTCAGATGACGCCCTCCGTTCAAAGACGGGCGAGTTTCGCAACAGGTTGAATGCTGGTGAGGAGTTGGATGACCTGTTGATTGAGTCCTTCGCGGTAGTCCGTGAGGCTGCATGGAGAGTTATTGGACAGCGGCATTATGACGTACAACTGATGGGTGGCATGGCACTACACCTTGGTTGGGTTGCGGAGATGAGAACCGGTGAGGGCAAGACCCTCGTCTCCACGCTCCCTGCCTATCTCAACGGCCTTTCCGGACTGGGTGTCCACCTTTGCACCGTCAACGACTACCTGGCGACGCGAGATGCAGAGTGGATGGGGCAGATCCACCGGTGGCTAGGGCTTTCGGTTGGACTTGTCGTTCCAGACATAAGCGACAGGGTGGAAAAGGCTGCTGCCTATGCCTGTGACATCACGTACGCCACCAATAACGAGCTTGGCTTTGACTACCTGCGTGACAACATGGCCATGTCCCTTGGGCAAAAGGCACAGCGGGGACATGTGTTCTGTCTGGTTGATGAGGTCGACTCAATCCTCATAGATGAAGCCCGAACGCCGTTGATCATCAGTGGTCGCCTTGCGGATGCCGCTCAGCTCTACACCCGATTCGCCGGAATAGTCAGAGGCCTCCAACGCGAGATCCACTACGACTTCGACGAGGAAAAGAGGATCGTCGCTCCGACCGAGGACGGTGTACACGCCGTAGAGGCAGCTCTCGGGGTCGAGAATATCTATGACCAAGTTGCATCCAATCTAGTTCACCAGTTCCACGCGGCCCTCAAAGCCAAGGAGCTATACCTACGCGACAAGGACTACATCGTCGTCAACGGCGAGATTCGAATCGTGGACGAGTTCACGGGAAGAGTGCTCGAGGGTCGACGCTGGTCAGATGGCATTCACCAAGCTGTTGAGGCTAAGGAGGGTGTGGCCATCAAGGAGGAAAACCAGACGCTCGCCACAATTACCCTCCAAAACTATTTTCGCCTCTACAAGAAGCTCGCTGGCATGACCGGTACCGCAGAGACCGAAGCTGCTGAGTTGGCTGGCATCTACGGCCTGCAGGTTGTTTCTGTTCCGACCAATCGACCACTTGAGCGGGAGGACTGCAGTGACCTCATCTATAAGACCGAGGCCGGCAAGCTTGCGGCTGTTGTCGATGACATTGTTGGAAGACGCGACAATGGCCAGCCCGTGTTGGTCGGCACTGTTTCCGTTGAGAACTCTGAGAAGTTGTCCAGGGAACTTGAAAAGCGTGGTGTCACCCATGAGGTGTTGAACGCCAAGCAGCACTTTAGGGAAGCTGACGTGGTCGCTCAGGCAGGACGGCCCGGAGCGGTCACGGTGGCGACCAACATGGCTGGCCGCGGGGTGGACATAATCCTTGGTGGGAATCCTGAGGGGCTTGCCGAGCGCGAGGTTAGGTCCAGTGGAGAAGATCCTGTCTCTGGTGGAGGCCTGAGTGCATTTAACAAGCAACTCGACCACTTCACTGCTGTGTGCGGGACGGATGGGGAGACTGTGCGTGAAGCCGGCGGGCTCTATGTGCTGGGAACGGAAAGGCATGAAAGTCGGCGGATCGACAACCAATTGAGAGGGCGTAGTGGGCGACAGGGGGACCCGGGCGAAAGCCGCTTCTATCTATCTCTTGACGACGATCTGATGCGCCTATTCGCAAGTGGCACCATGCGCGGAGTCATGGACAGGGCTCTACCCGAGGATGTCCCCATCGAGTCCAAGATGGTGAGTAAGGCAATCGAGCGTGCACAGACCACGGTCGAACAAAAGAATGCCGAGGTCAGGAAGAACGTCCTCAAGTACGACGAGGTGATGAACGAACAGCGGAACGTTATCTACCGGAATAGGGATCGAATCCTCAGCGGTGCTGACCTCCGCTCCGACTTTCTTGAACACCTCGGCACTGTGGCTGATGAAGCTGTTGGGACCTTCTGCGATTCTGAACATTCTGAGGAATGGGATCTAGAGGGTCTACGTGCCGAGATCGATGGCTACTGGCCCACCACGCTGATGACAGAGGACCTCGCCACCGCCAATTCTGACGAAGCTCTTTTTGAGCTTCTTATTGCCGATGGCCTCGGGGTGTACGAGGGGCGTGAGGCAGAACTCGGTATAGAGACGTTGCGTGAGGTCGAACGCCAGGTGATGTTGCGCATCATCGATCAGCGCTGGCGTGAACACCTCTATGAGATGGACCAACTCCGGGAGGGGATCCACCTGCGGGCCATGGGCCAAAGAGACCCAGCAACTGAGTGGCAACGGGAGGGCTTTGAGTTGTTTAGTCAACTAACTGGCCTTTTGGGGCAGGATTTCCTTCGGTATGTCATGCGAATCCAGGTGGCCAACACCGATGAAACCGAAAATATCACCGGTATCACTGCTTCTGGTCCCGAGAATCCTGTTGTTGGGGCAGCCGCGGCAGTGGCCTCAGCTGGCACTCCGGCCAGGATTGAGGAGTCAGTCCAGGACCGCCAGGTCCAAAAGGTGAATACAGAATGGGAAGCGACCCCACGGAATGCGCAGTGTCCATGCGGATCAGGACGTAAGTTCAAGCATTGCCACGGCAGTTGAACCTCTGGGACAACGGATCATGCATGACTACACGCAGGAACTCAGTGCTCTACAGCGTCGACTCGATGAGGCGGCGGCCTACCTTGGGATCGACGGCCTCCTTGAGGAGCGTGGAAGGCTTGAGGGCGAAATGGCTGATCCTGACTTGTGGAGCGACCAAGACCGAGGTCGACAGGTCCAAAAAGACCTAGCTCGTGTAGTGGACGACATCACCCTTCATGCAGGCCTAGAGGGAAGTCTTGAGGACCTCGAAACCCTTGTGGAGCTAGCGCTGGAGGAGAATGAGGAGTCTTTAGATGACGAGATCAGTACAGCCCTGTACGACCTGCAACGCTCATTCGAGGAACTTGAGATGCGGTCCCTGTTCGCTGGCCAGTATGACGAGAGTGATGCTGTCTGCTCTGTCCAATCCGGAGCGGGTGGCACCGACGCACAGGACTGGGCCGAGACCCTGCTTCGGATGTATACGAGATGGGCTGAGCGTCGTGGATTGAACCTTCAGGTTGAGTCTGTCTCTGCAGGTACGGAAGCCGGAATTAGCTCAGCCGAGTTCCTCATTCGTGGACGGCACGCATTCGGGCTGATGCAGGGAGAGCGTGGTGTTCACCGTCTGGTGCGCATATCACCGTTCAACAAGGAGGCCAAGCGACAGACGGCGTTCGCATCAGTCCATGTTGTTCCGTTTTTTGAGGAAGTTGCAGCCGAAATCACCATTGACGAAACAGATCTGCGTATCGATACCTACAGATCGTCGGGAGCAGGAGGCCAGCACGTAAACGTGACTGACTCAGCGGTCCGGATCACTCATCTTCCCACCGGCATCGTGACCTCCTGTCAGAATGAGCGCAGTCAGCATCAAAACAAGGACAGGGCAATGCAGATATTGGCTGCCAGACTGCTCGACCTTGAGCGCCAGAAGCGCAACGAGGAGCTAGCTGAGATCGGCGGGAAGCAGAGCAATGTCGACTTTGGAAGCCAAATCCGCTCCTACGTCCTCCATCCCTACCAGATGGTGAAAGATTTGCGAACGGAGCACGAGGTTGGAGATGTCATGGGGGTGCTCGACGGCAATTTGGATGGATTCATAGAGTCATACCTGAGGTGGGCGCGCGCGGGTGATAGGACTTGAGTCGTCAAATCTCCGGAGAAGAGGTACCGCTATCGTCAGTCAGGGCTCTGGTACCGTGCCCGCCGTGCCGTGCCGTAGCCACCTGACGATGTCTGTGCACGCACCCTGCGATCGGGGAGTGATCTGGTGATTAGGCTTGAGTCAGTCTCAAAGGTGTTCAAGGGCGACGTGACAGCCCTAAGAGAAGCAAGTGCTGAAATCCAGCGCGGTGAGTTCGTATTCCTGGTAGGTCCCTCGGGATCTGGGAAATCAACCTTCATCCGCTTGTTAAACCGTGAGGAGGTGGCCGACTCCGGACGGATCATGGTCGCTGGAAAGGATCTTGGATCCCTCAGTTCTTGGAGGGTTCCATACCTTCGCCGGAACATTGGTTGCATATTCCAGGACTATAAGTTGTTGTCCAAGAAGACCGTTTGGGAGAACGTGGCTTTTGGGTTGGAGGTGATCGGCCGTCCGCGCCCGGTCATCAAGCGCCAGGTGACGGCAATCCTTGAATTGGTCGGTCTCAGTCGCAAGGCAGACAGGATCCCGGATGAACTTTCCGGTGGTGAACAGCAGCGGGTATCCATAGCTAGGGCATTCGTGAATCGTCCACTCATACTGCTGGCAGATGAGCCGACCGGAAACCTTGACCCAACTACCTCGGTGGGGATAATGAGGCTGTTGGACAGGATCAACAGGAGTGGTACCACGGTGGTGATGGCTACCCACGACCGAGGGATTGTGGACACCATGCGGAGGCGGGTCATCGAACTTGACCGTGGAGTGATAGTCCGCGACGAGTCGCGGGGGGTCTACGACTGATGTTCTATCTCTTGTGGGGCGGTAGGGCGTGATCTACCGAATTTGGTACTTCATCCGTGAAACGGTTGTCAGCCTTTGGCGCAACCTCAGCTTGACTCTTGCTGCCATTCTCACGGTCGGAATATCCCTTTCTCTCGTAGGGACCTCGCTGCTCGTGAGGGAGGGTGCTGATCGGGCAACAGCACAGTTTCAGGAGGGCGTCGAGTTTATTGTCTTCATGAACGCTGACCACACCCCAGACCAGGATGCGGCAATCCGTCAGGTACTCGATACCAGTCCGGCTATTTCCAGGTACGCCTACATCGACAAGTTGGCTGCTTACGAAGAGTTCCAAGTCCTGTTCGTTGACAAACCCGACTTGATTGAGAGCGTGACGCCTGACGTGATGCCTCCCTCGTACCGGATAGTGCCATCCGATCCAGACGCGGCGAATGTCGCTGAACTGGCACGTCAGTTCTCGACCCAACCAGGGGTCAGGGAGGTTGCAACCGCCACGGACGCAATTCGACAAATTGAAGACTTCTCGACGAGGGTTAGCCAAGTTCTGTTGGTAGCTGCTGTGGTTCTGGTAGCTGTTTCAGCGATGTTGATTTTGAATACGGTCTTCACCGCGATTGGAGCACGGCGCGAGGAGATCGAGGTGATGAAGTTGGTCGGGGCCACCAACTGGTTCGTTCGAATTCCGTTCATGCTCGAGGGCATGATCCATGGGCTGATTGGTGCAGGTCTTGCCATCCCGTCACTTTTTGTCGTTGAGAATGAAGTTCTCTCTTTCTTTCAAGAATCCGATGTGGTTCCTCTGTTCCGAGGCTTTGCCGTACCGGATGGATTTGTCTGGAACACCAGCCTCTGGCTGTTGTTGCTCGGAGGAGTAATTGGAATGCTCGGGTCTGCCATAGCGGTCACGCGGTACCTCGACGTCTGAACCTGTGAAGAGTTCTGGGGATGGTTGGGTCCGAATATGTGCTTCTGACCTGCCGCCGGGCGGCATTGTCGGAGTGACTATTGGTAGCGAGGACATGGTGGTCTGGCGCTCGATGGCAGGCACACCGTGTGTGATTGAGGCCCGCTGCCCGCACCAGTGGTCGCATCTTGCTGGCGAGGGAGTCGTCGTTGGTGAGGAACTTGTCTGTCTTACACACCTCTGGCGCTTTACCACAGGTGGTGAGGGCTGGAAGGAGAATGTGAACGGGCGCCGGGACCGCAAAGGAGATCTGGTGGTGACAGACTGCATCGAAGAGGATGGCTCCATTTGGGTGCGAATAGTCGGCTGATTCCGGATTGACGTCGTGCAACTGACCATGGGAGCCTGATCGTCCATCTCGGTGGAGGTTATTAATGGGAATTGACAAAGACCTTCTCAAGAAGTACACGCTTGCTACATGGGGTTTCAAACAGGGTGAGGCAGTTTCTCTAATGATCAATCTGGGTGTCCGCCTAGGTATCTACAGGGCACTCGACGGCGCCGGCACAATCACCGCTTCCGACTTGGCGGTGATCACGGGGCTACATGAACGATGGTTAAAGGAATGGCTGTGTGCCCAGGCAGCTGCAGGCCTGGTCGTTAGCAATGACGGTGAAACTTTTCTGTTGGAAGAGGAGGCTGCGCTGGTCCTAGCTAGGGCGGATACACCGACTTACGCCGGCGGTGTGTTCTCCCACCTTCGCCATCCCAGAGTGGTCGATGGACTCGAGGAGGCATTTCGGACTGGGCTGGGCCTCACCTATGACGGCCAAGGTGAGGGCTCCGAACACCATGTAGAAGCAATGTTGGCTCCGATGGCTCGGGCTCTCTTGGTGCCGACTGTCATTCCCGCACTCACTGGAATGGTTGATCGTCTTGAGACAGGAGCGAAGGTTCTAGACATTGGTTGTGGAACCGGTCTGGCACTCCAGTTGATGAGAGAGGCCTGGCCGGTATCGAGTTATGAGGGCTATGACGTGTCAGAGCGGGCCGTTGCCGTTGCCAGAGAGCGCTTTGCCAACTTTGACAATGTGACCATCCATCTGGCGGGTGCTGAGGAGGTTCCACAGGTAGGAGAAGTTGATTTGGTTATGACGATGGACTGCCTCCACGACATGCCTCGACCGGATTTGGCGATGGCAGCTATTCGGGGAGCTATCTCAGTGGAGGGAACTTGGATCGTCAAGGAAATCAAGTCTTCATCAGAATGGTCAAGAAACCTAAGGAACCCGATGCTTGCCATGATGTACTCGACGTCGGTTGCATCATGCATGTCGTCGGCGATGTCAACACCAGATGGATTGGGGCTAGGCACTCTCGGCCTTGACCCGGTAACCCTTGAGGCGATGGTGAAGGAGGCTGGGTTCACCCAGTTCACCATGCATGATCTCGATGACCCGACGAATCTGTACTACGAGATTAAGCCCTGATTTTCGGCCCCAAGAATTCAGTCGACTGTCCGGTAGCCACCCACCGGCACGATGCAGCCAGACTCCATTTCTGTGGAACCTGTGGAGCTAAAGCGACACGGATAGTTGTACTTGAGCTCCAGTACGCCATCGGGGAGGGCGAATTTCTGGTGTCCGCTTGTCGCCGGGAGCATTCCTGGAAGATCGATTGGACCGAGGTGCGCGAGGGCGGAAACAACATCACGACGCCGTGGATCTGGTCCTGCGTCATAGACCGAGCGGGCCACCATCCTCATTAGCGCACATGCTTCGACCACCGTCCTGAAGAGTTCCGTTGTGGGGTGATAGGTCGAGCCAACCGGCCGACCAGAAGCCCGCGTGTACTCGGCATTGCACATGGCGTCAAAGGCCGGGAGTTCACTGTCCGGCAGCCAGGCAGCTCCGGTCGGTTTTGCCGCCACGATCAATGTGTCGTCGTAGTAAGCACCGGCAGAAGGTCCAGCAAAGGTAACGACATTGTGGGCAGCTAGATCGTCAGATTGGTTGTTGAAGCCGGTCTGAATGATTGCAGGCTTTGGCATCCCCTGTTTGACCATCTCACCAATCAAGCTAGGCAGCGAAGAGAGGTTCAGGACTGGGAACACGATGTCAGTTCCAGCGGTGATCATCCTCGATACTGCGGTCTCCCTCCCGACGCGACACGTCGCCGACCCCTCACAACCCAACAGATGGAGAACGGGCTCATAGCCGAGCCATCGGAGAGGCCGGATCAAACCCTCCGTCACCGACTCAATCTGGCCGACAGAGTCGCCAACCACCACAGCTATTGATCTTCCATCAAGGAGACCATGCTCCTCAGCGGCATCTACAGCAGCATGCATCAGAGCCTCTGCCGTGGGTGAGAGGGTCAGAAGGGTGCCAGCGGCATCGTCGATGAGATATGAGGGGTAAGAAGCCGTGGTGAGCAACGCAGTGTCATGTTCAACTGCCACACAACTGGCAGCAGCATTTCCAAGGCCAGCCAAGTCCAATACGATGACAGCCGGCATCATTTCCGTAGCCTCGAGACAGGCAGCCGTCTGCAGTGTGTCAAGGTCGATGCCTGCTCCACCCAGGGACGGTGTATTCACAACCCGCAGGTCGACTTGCCTACCGTGGATTCCAGAGCACTCGTTGTTAACTAGGTAGGCAAACGCCTCAAGTATCTGAGGTGACTCAACGTGTGGGATCGACATGCCGATCTTCTCCAACTCGTCGAACTCTGCTCTCATCAAGACGATAGTGAGCATTTCGTCAGTGATACCGCGATCTGTCTCCTGTGGTTCCCCTTCGCGCTGAGGCGGCGTAATACAAAACCGCTCAATGGGCAAGAAGGGATGGGAGCGGTCAAACAACTCCTGAAACGCCTCTACAACCGGGGTCTTCAGAAGAACCTCCGCCTTAGGCTCGGGTACCGGTTCGGGCGGCCAGGTCGTTCCAACTGGGGCAGCAGTAGTCGTTGTAATAACAAGAGTTGGCGAAGTATCGGAATTGGGAGGAGAGACTTGGTAAGGGTTCGTATCTGGAAGGATTGTTGTAGGTGGTCGATCGGAAATATTGGGGAATGGATTCGTTTTAGAGGGAGTTCCCGATACGCAGCCCGTGACAATGGTGCCAAGCAGCAACGGGATTCCGATTGTTTGCATTGGTTTTAGGTTCACGGTTTCCTCAGGAGTCCAGTGCATCTGGTGGCAGTCGCCCGGAGGAGACCACCGGGCGACACTTGATTCTGTCTTATGGCTGACCTCATCTGAGTGCATGCCCGCCGTTGTTGGTCTCATGTTTGACCCGGGGGTGTCGGACCGAAGAGCCCGTATTGCGTAGCCTCGGCCCGTGCGTAGACGGGGTGCCAGATGAGTGATGAGGAAACCGTTGAAGGGTCGGCATCCGATACCTCACAGGAACTACCTGACGAACCCGCGGATCGCCCCGGGCTATCCGAACAGTCCCTCACCGAGTCAGGACTTGATGCATCCGCTTCTCTCCGCGAACGCAGGGCCACATTTTTTCGGATTAGGAGCGAAGCGGGCTCGCTTGTGGGTGATGCGCCTGTCGAACCAGGAAGCCGCTGGAGTCCCTCAGAGGCAGATCGCCAGATCCACGCGTTCTTAATTCAACTGGCTGGCGATCGGAGCCTGACTAATCGGGCAGATCCAGTCGAACTGGTCCGCGAGAACGATTTGATGCTCCTGTTCGGACCCGAGGAAGAAGAAGCCTTTGCCCGGTTGGCTCTCCGCTTCCCCGATGAGACCGTAGCGGTCTGGGCGACCTTGCTTAGTGGTGGCGATAGATCGGAGGCGTTCGGCCCCCGATCCAGAGCGGAGAGACGTGATGAGGCGGCCATTACACAAGCTCTTCGTCTGGGTATGCGAAAGCGGATTGCGAGCATTCTGCTCCTGCTGGGGGTTCTGGCCGGCGGCGTATTGTTCGTGAAGCCCCTTCTTGAGACGGAGCCTGTGCTTCGCGTCGACAGGTCGCTTCGCTTCACTGAGTTGGAGGATGCCTTGGAGGGAGACATCGACATAGAGGGCCGTGTGGCCGGTGGTCTCCCTGTTGCGGCTCCAGGCCTGACTGCGGTCGCTGATCGCCCAATTGCCGTTTTGCGAGGAGAGGCTCCATTAGCCGAGCGAGTTGTGGTCCAAGTCCCCGATTCTTTGCTGCCGGTTGCCAGCGGCTCTCTTACGGCTGCTGTCTTTGAACATGTGGGCGGACAGGTGGCACTCGTTGGACCCACTGGTTGGGTGGAATCAGCCTGTGTTCGGATCTCGGTGGTTACCGACCGTCTACGTCCGCTTGACACGGTGCTCCATGAAGGGCCTCGTGCGACTTGCCCGGAGGGGCTAGCGGGAAGGAGAGCTGAAGTCACATGCCTCGGGGAGTCTGGCCTTGTATTGGCCATCCGGATCCCACAGGGAGAGGTGACATTGGTTGAAGGTGGAAGCGGGTGGGCCGAAGCTATCCGCTTCGGCATTGAAACCGCGGTGAGCCCTTCGGGCAAGTGGGAGACTCTTGCAGTCAGAGGCACCATCGCAGTGCCGATTGACGCCGATTCGGTTTCTGTGCCGCGTTTTGGTGGAAGTACAGGTGATGAACTCACACTCGATCTCGGTACAGGGGCCACAGGTCAACGAACGGCTACCTGCATCCTTACTTGACTCGTGCCATCGATGACTGCGATCGGCAACTACCGATACCGTGGGAGTCATGTGCGGCAGGGTTGCGATCGCCTCTTCATCGAAGGAACTGAGCCAGCACATGAACGTCGACGTGGTTGTTGCGACTCTCGAAGAGCCTGATCACAATGTTGCGCCAACTGGGCTAGTGCCAATGGTGTGGACCGCAAGGAGAGCGGATACCACTGGCAACTGCACACCAAATGCTGCCACTACCCGGACTCTTGGAATCGCACGTTGGGGGTTTGTCCCCAGTTGGGAACAGGGTCCCTCCATCGGAGGCCGGCTCTTCAATGCTCGGGCAGAGACAGTGGCCGAGAAGCCTTCCTTCCGCGCAGCTCTGCGACAGAGACGGTGTCTTATTCCAGTGGATGGCTTCTTCGAGTGGGGTCCGGCGGTACCAGGATCCAGGGAGCAGATTCAGAAGCAACCTTGGTACGTCCAACGTGTCGATGGGAATCCGATGGTCCTGGCGGGGCTTTGGGAAGAGTGGAGCCAGGGCGGCGAGATCGGATGTGTTCCGGTGATGAATACCTGCACGGTGATCACCGTGCAGGCAAATGTCGATCTAGAAACTGTGCACAGTCGGATGCCAGTTGTAGTGGAGTCTGACAGTTGGGCCAACTGGCTGGCTCCGACGGTTACCAACCCAGGAGACGTTCTTTCCATTCTTCGCTCCGCCGAATCTGGAGTTCTTCGAGTTCATCCAGTCGATCACAGGGTTGGCAACACACGAAACAAGGGATCCGATCTGCTCAAGGAAGTTTCTGTGCTAGTGGATGGCAGCAACGGCGCAGGAGGCCAGGTGACTCTTTGGTGAAGACTACGAAGGGACTTGAGCGCACAGGCGAACAAGTCGCCACGACTGTGTACTCGCTGCGTCGACGGATCGATATCGAAGTGCTCAGGTGGCAGGCACGACTGGATGCACCGGTGGTCGACCGCTACCTACCATGGGGCCTGGCGACCATCTTCTGGGTGGTGTTGGCTCTCCTTGCTATAGCGAGGAGTCATGACCTAGGGATTGGGCCACAGGTTGGTAACTACCTGCAGGCCGTTCACCTTATGGGGGAGGGGACATCCCCGATCGTAAGCGAATGGGGATACAACGTCTTTGCCAATCAGGCAGCATTTCTGTTTTGGCCTATCGCCAAGTTGGCTGGTTTGTTGCCGAGCATTCAGACTTTGCTGGTTCTGCAATCGTTTGCGCTGGCAGTGACTGTCGTACCGATTTGGAGAATCGCCCGCGGACCAGCCAATCTGAGAGTCAGCGGAGCAATGACGCTGGTGGTGGCATTTGCCCTGCACCCCACTGTACACAACCTCAACCTGGCGGGCTTTCACCCGGAGGTCTTTGCCCTTCCTGCGCTCATGGCCGCTTATCTGGCTACAAATAAACAGAACTGGTGGACCCTCGGCATTCTCGTGACAGTCGTCCTCACGGCAAGATCCGACCTTGGTCTCGCTGTTTCTGCGCTTGGGCTCCTGTTCCTGACAGAGGATCGCCGAAAGGTTGGTTGGGCTCTTACGGGAATCGGAGTGGTTTGGTTCCTTGTAATGGCATTCGTGATCCAGCCAATGTTGGGTGAGGGCGGGTATCCCCATGTTGCCGCCTTTTCTCGCTATGGCGACACCGTGCCTGGTGTGCTGATCGGGATGTTGGCTGACCCTATTGGAGTAATTGGCGATCTTGTCGATAGGGCAAGCTTCGAGAAAATGCTGTTGCTTGTGGCGCCGGTTCTGTTTCTGCCACTGGTACGTCCCCGCTACATAGTGACCCTGATGCCCTTGACAGCGTTGTACCTGATAGCCGATGTGCCCGATGACGTGTTGGGAAACCCCCAGCAGGACGTACCAGCGCTCGTGTTCGTGTTCATTGCCACATCGTTTGCACTCATGAGAATTGGTACGCAGGGAATCAGTAACGTCCTTGTTGACCGTCGAGTCCTGATGGTAATGGTCCTCACAGCATCAGTTTTTTTCATTCGTGACGCTGCAACTTCACCATATGAACAACCCTGGGATTGGGGTAGTCGAGATTCTGTTGATGCTGCGCGTGTTTCTGCCACTACTTGGGTTGGCGATGAAGCCAGCGTGATGGCGTCACCGGTGGTGTTTCCTCTTCTCACCGGGCGCGAAGCGGTCTATCTGCTCCAGGCTGAGACGCTAAGAAAGGTTAACCCGAAGATTCCTGCGTCTATTGATGTGATTGTCTTCGACAGAGACTCATCGGGCCTATCAAACTCGGGAAATCGAGACTTTGAAGACAAGTTGGTTGTTTTGGACTTCAGGAGGCGATTCGAGGATGAGGGTGTGAGTGTGTGGGTTCGTCGACCCGGAGCAAGTTAACGATCAGACCACGCAACTATGACCATCTGAGCGCAGAGTGTCGCGTAACTGCTCTGCTGCCCAATCGAGTTCTTGTGGGTCAACATTGGGGTCGGCTTTGCTGAAATCCAGATCATCCATCTCGTCGATGGGCACGACGTGGATGTGAGCGTGTGGCACTTCAAAGCCGGCGACCACCAAACCGACGCGTTTCGGGGCAAAGGCTTTCTGTTGAGCCTTACCAATCGAATGAGCAACACCCATACAGTGGGTCACTATGTCATTGGGCAGTTCGGTCCACTGGTCCACTTCGGAAATGGGTGTGACGAGAACGTGGCCGCGGCGCAGTGGCCTGATGTCAAGCATGGCTACGCAGACGTCATCCCTCCAGATGATCCTCCCGGGCAGCTCACCGCTGATGATCTGTGTGAAGACTGATGACATCCCAGGAACTCTCCTTGACTAGCTGTCGGGGCGGCACGCCGGGTCGGGACGATCGTAGGCTGTTGGCCGTGAACATGGCGTTGAGTGAAGATACCCCGGCTTCTCTGACGGGTTGGGCTGGTGTATTCACCTTGCCTAACTTGATCAGCTTCGCACGGCTGGCGTGCATCCCATGGTTCGTGTGGCTGCTTTTCGGCGCCGGGAGCCGGATGCAAGCAGCGCTCCTACTCGCTGTTCTCGGTGCTACCGACTGGGTAGATGGCTGGATCGCCCGTCGCTTCGAAATGATTTCAGATGTTGGAAAAGTCCTAGACCCAACAGCAGACAGGCTTCTGCTGGTGGTTGCGCTTATCGGGATGATTGTTGATGGCTCCGTGCCCACATGGTTTGCAATGGCGGTTCTGACACGGGAGATGCTGGTCGGGTTGGCAGCCATCATCTTGGCACTATTGGGTGCAGTCCGAATAGAGGTTACCTGGTGGGGCAAGACCGGCACCTTTGCCCTACTAATTGCTGTCCCGTCCTTTTTGGCAGGTGAGTCAACTGGGTTTGCTCACCACTGGTTTGCTGTGGGTGGGTGGGTTTTCGGGTTGCCGGGTCTGTTGATCGCTTGGTGGGCAGCGTACGGCTATGTACCCCTCGCCCTCTCTGCCCTTAGAGACGGAAGGGCAGCCCGTAAGGCTTCTGCCATTCCCGATAACACTGTCTGATTTGAGGTCGGTAGGCAGTGGATCCTCTGGATTGGCTTGATCGGGTAAGTTCGACGCCATGAATGTGCCAACAGATGTCCGTTATTCAGAAGATCACGAATGGGTCAGAGTTGAGGAGGGAAACAGTCTCAGGGTAGGAATAACCGACTACGCCCAGGATGCTCTTGGAGACGTCGTCTTTGTTGAGTTGCCGTCGGTGGGAGCCACTCTGGAAGTTGGTGGTGTCTTAGGTGAAGTTGAATCCACGAAGTCGGTTTCAGAGCTATTTGCGCCCGTTGCCGGGGTTGTTGCCGAGGTGAATCATGACCTTGAGACGACACCCGAGCGAATCAACGAGGACCCCTATGGTGATGGCTGGATCTGTCTTCTTGAATCGTCTGACCCTGACGCAACCGAATCGCTCATGGATGCTGGGGCCTACTCGGCCCTCTTGGAGACCTGAGCCATGGAACCTGATGGTCCCGCTTGCACACAATGCGGCCTCGATGACACGTCGGGAGCTAACTTTTGCCCATCTTGTGGAACCCAATTGATGTCTGGTGATCACGAGGCCACAGACTCCTTTGAGGCTCTACCGATCATCCCACACGAAGACGATCGAGCCCGTTTCCCCAGTGGAATTGGCCTGTTCGTGGTCGACTCGGGGCCTAAGGCCGGCTCGCGCTACGGCTTGGAATCAGAAGTCACGTCTGTTGGCAGGCATCGGTCTGCCGACATCCTTCTCGACGACGTGACTGTATCAAGGCGCCATGTGGAGGTTGATCGAACTGGAGACCGTTATGTGGTCCGTGATATCGGCTCCCTGAACGGGACCTATCTGAACGGCGACCGGATCGAATCGGCTGAGCTCCATGACGGCGATGAACTTCAGATCGGCCGCTTCAAGTTGGTGTTCTTCTACGGAACCGCCACCTGACTGTCCCGCCCAGCATGATTGAGAGACATCCAGCTGGTATGAGCGGTGAGGGTTCTCCGGGTGGCCCCCTGATCGGAATCGGTGAGGTTCTCACACGCTTGGAGGGTGAGTTCCCGGAGATCACTGTCTCCAAGCTCAGATATCTGGAGTCCCAAGGACTTGTAAGTCCCGAAAGAACACCATCTGGCTATCGCCGGTTTTCGGCTGATGATCTGAAGATGCTTGTATGGATCCTCAGGCAGCAGAGCCAGAACTTCCTTCCACTCAAGGTGATTCGAGAACTGCTGGAGGATGCTGGCGGAGAACTATCGGAAATCCATTCGGAGGTACACCCGTTTCGCGAACAGGGCGTTGCACCCACGGCGGATTCCGTAAGCGTGACTCTCGAGGAGTTGGCCAGAGCAGCCGGCGTGTCTGTCTCGGTTGTTCGTCAACTTGAGGCCATGGGCCTGGTTGAAGGAAGTGAAACTGGTTCAACAATGGTTTACGACGGTGATGCCCTCCTAGTTGCTCGGTTGGCCGGAACCTGCATTGAAAATGGCCTCGACATACGCCACCTCCGCATGCACCTGGTCGCGGCACAACGTGAGGCTGGGGTATTGGAACAGATTTTACTACCCCGGCTGCGAAGCGACGATCCTGTCGCGGTGAGAGCCGTGAGGACCAAGTTTGAGGTACTTGTCGAGGCCGGAGGGCAGATACGTGATGTCATGCGTCGGCGTTCTATGGGCCGGCTAGGTCGACTTTCCCACTGAACTAATGGCAGAACCACGTCTCCTTTATGGTCGTGATGAGATAGCAGGACGCGTCAATGAACTTGGTGAAGAGTTGAGCGATGTTCTTGAGGATGGGTCAGTTGTTGTAGGCGTCCTCAAAGGATGTCTCCCTTTCATGGCCGACTTGGTTCGCAGAATCAAGAGGCAACTTGAAATCGACTTCGTTGCCCTGAGTGCCTTCGCACCAGACAGCGGCCGAATTCGTCTAACAAGAGACGTGATCAGTGATCTATCTGATAGGCAGGTGCTGTTGGTGGAAGGGGTAGTGGACACGGGGTTCAGGCTCGATTTTTTGCGACGGCACCTTGTCGACCATGCTCCGACAGAGGTTCGGACCTGCACGCTGCTTGATCGTTCAGATCGTCGAATCCTGCCGGTGCAAGTGGATCATGCGGGCTTCGTGACAGATGAGGGCTTTGTCGTCGGATACGGCCTTGACCATCACGGCATGTACCGAAACCTTCCCGCTGTGGTTGCAGTCAACCTTGCCGAACTCGAGTCGGAATACGACCGTGGGAGCAGTGCAATGGCCAACACGATTTTGAGTATGGCAGACCGTAGGCCGATCACTGGATCTCCCGACGCAGCGGAGGCTGCGAGTAGAGTGCCCGGGTGACCAATGGGTTTTCCTTCAGACCGAGGCAACTGCCTCCGGGGGCAAACGAGTTGCTTCGATCATGATCGAGATGCGCATTGTCGGAGTTCAGGAGGTCCTGCCCAGTAGTACGCCGGTGGTGTTGCTTCGCGAAATCGATGGCGAACGTCTTCTACCGATCTTCATCGGTGTGTCTGAGGCAACAGCAATCGGGCTTGTTCTGACGGGGCAAGCACCTCCCCGACCGATGACACACGATTTGGTTGCTCTCTTGCTGGACGCATATTCGATTCAGTTGCGAATGGTTCATGTGACTGAACTTCGGGATCGCACTTTCTTTGCTGATCTACACCTTCGGGGGTCTAATGGCGATGAGGTCGTGTCGTGTCGTCCATCGGATGCAATCGCTATCGCCATTCGGACTGACACTCCCATCTTCGCAGCCGAGAAAGTTCTTGATGAGGCTGGTTACATGGCTCCATTGGACGAGAATGGCCAGGCTGTGCCGGCCGCTGAGGCACAGGTGGAGGAGTTCAGGGAGTTCTTGGATTCTGTCAATCCAGAGGACTTTGTGGGCGGTTAGGTGGCGCTATAGCCAAGAAGTGCCTGTTTAGGAGCATTTCTGAGGACATGTTGAATGCATCGCACGCGCTCTCTGCGCGTACAGGTGCGCGGGCGGTGGTTGACCGTGGAGAGCGTCACGCCTAGTCTGCACTCAAGTCACAGAGGTGTAGTTCCGTGCATGTGCTCCTCGGGGAGCAAACACGTCGCTGTCCGACGCTGTGTCGGCGAACTATCAGAGAGGGGTGGCTCGTGACCACGAACGTTATATCAGAGGGATACAGCTCCAAGAGGGCCGTTGAAATCGTCGGCGTCACCTATAGGCAGTTGGACTACTGGACGCGAACCAATCTCGTTGTTCCAGCACTTGACGTGGCAACTGGCAGTGGCAGTAGGAGGCGTTATGACTACAGGAACCTCCTGGAGTTAAAAGCAATCAAGACCCTTCTCGAAGCTGGTATCAGACTGGAGAAGGTGCGGGATGTGTTCAGTTATCTAAGCGAACACCTGAATGAGGATGTGACCCAGGTGAACCTAGTCATCAGCGGAACCAGGTCGGTAGCTGTCATGTACGAGGGAGAGATAATCGACCTCCTTCGAAAAGGACAGAGTGTCTTGAATATCCTGCCGCTGGCGGGTTTCAAAGACGAGTTGGATTCCACGATCATCGAGTTGTATCCGGAGGGACGCGCGACAACCGGGATGCCGACTGCAACGGTGGCTGAGGGCTGATTGACGAAACTGTAGAGAGGCGTGGAATCGGTGGCTGACCGTATCAACAGGCTTCCCAGGCCGACTCCACTGGTGGCTGAGTTCGCCCACGATTCGGAGCGGCGGATAGCCGACCTCCTCGACTTCTATGGCATTGCTTGGGAGTATGAGCCGACTACCTTCGTTCTTGACAAAGCTCCAGATGGCAGTCTCCTCTCTGCATTTACACCAGACTTCTACCTTCCGGACCACGATCTCTACCTCGAGGTAACGACACTGCGTCAGGCACTTGTTACGCGAAAAAATAGGAAAGTCAGGCGACTGCGGGAACTCCATCCCGATATCCAAGTTCGCGTGCTCTATCGAAGTGACTTGGAACGAATGTTTGCCAAGCACGCAGCCTGACACGACGAGCCCAGGAGCTATCTTCACCAACATGACTGGGCACGCGGACCTTTTCCTGTCTCCACTCGACGAGGTCCATCGAGCTGCAGATGCGCGCATGGTTCCCTTCGGTAGATGGGAAATGCCGCTCAACTATCCGACCGGCACGATCTCTGAACATCTCGCTTGTCGCGGGGGAGCAGCCATATTTGATGTCAGCCATTTGGGAAGTCTTGAACTGAGCGGTACAGCCGCGTTCGGACAACTCCAGGCGGCGTTTTCGAACGACCTTCACCGCGTTGGAGTGGGAAGGGCTCAGTACACACATCTCCTCAATGAAGGGGACGGGTCGGTAGTGGACGACATCATCGTCTGGTGGATCGAGGAAGACAGGTTCATGATCCTTCCGAACGCAGCGAATCATGAAGGGGTTCTGAGTGCCCTTCCGGGCTGCACCGACGTCGCTAAGGCGCGAACTCTCTTGGCTCTGCAGGGACCGAGGAGCCGGGAGGTACTTGAACGTGTGCTGGCCGACGCTGCACGAGTGGGCCGGTTCAGGGTCTCTTCATTTCGCTGGAAAGAATCTTCGGGACTGGTTGCAGGTACTGGCTATACGGGCGAAGAGGGTTTTGAACTATCTGTTCCTAATCAGATAGCAGAAGCACTGTGGCACTCTCTTGTGGGCGCAGGGGCTCAACCAGCTGGTCTGGGAGCACGAGACACCCTGCGCCTTGAAGCAGGCCTTCCATTACACGGACACGAACTGGGCCCCGGTATAACACCACTCGAAGCAGGCCTTGAGTGGGTCGTGGGTTGGGGCAAAGAGAGCTTCAGAGGTCGGGAGGCATTGATTGTTCAGCGTGAGAAAGGCCCTGATCGAAGACTGTTAGGTCTGACAACTTTGGGCAGACGTCCTCCGAGGGAAGGTCAGGCAGTACTGCACGGAAATGAGAAGATCGCCGTAGTGACAAGTGGAAACTTCTCGCCCTGTCTCGGCCATGGCATAGCCATGGCCCTACTGCCCGTGGACTTGGAAGTGGGGGCAACAGTGGCATTAGATCAGCGTGGTGGAGCAGTGGAGGCAACGGTGGTCGAACTTCCATTCGTCTAGAGGGCTTCTGACTCTCCGCACTATTGGCTTTGGTCGCAGCACTTTGGTTGCATCCGTCGTGTCTATCGAACTCACTAAGTAGGGAGGATGTCAACGGCCTGCTGACGCAGCCAGTGGTCCGCAAGGGTCAGCAAGGCCATGGACTCGACTAGGGGAACTGCCCGTGGCAGGACACACGGATCATGCCGGCCTTTAGCCTCCAGAGTGGTCGGGCTGTTGGAGATGTCGACCGTTTCCTGGGGTGAAGAGATCGTGGCCGTTGGTTTGAACGCTACGCGAAATAGCAGGTCCGAGCCATTTGAGATTCCGCCTTGAACTCCGCCTGAGTGGTTGGATGTGGTGGTTGGGCTCCGTTCGCCCGGCACGAAAGGATCGTTGTGTTCCAGTCCGGTCATCGTGACAGCATCGAAACCGCTGCCAATATCGAATCCCTTGGATGCTGGCAGTGAAAGCATCCCCTTAGCCAAGTCTGCTTCGAGCCTGTCGAAGACCGGATCGCCGAGACCCGGCGGAACGTGGCGCACCACACAGGTGACGATGCCACCTAGGGAGTCACCGTCGCTACGGGCAGCATCGATGGTGGCCGCAATTGCGGCAGCGGCCCCCGGATCTGGGCACCGCGTTGGATCTGATTCCACCTGCTCGAGGCTGACAGTACGTGAGTTGACCTCAGATGTGATGGTGTGGACCTGACTGACCCATGCGAGCACCTCGATACCAACAGCCTCTCGAAGAAGTTGACGGGCGACAGCGCCCCCGGCAACCCTCCCAATCGTTTCCCGTGCACTAGAGCGACCACCGCCTCGCCAGTCCCGCACCCCGTACTTGGCCTCGTATGTGTAGTCGGCGTGGGAGGGGCGGTAGATGCTGCGAAGGTGTTCGTAGGAGGCAGGGTCAGCATCGGAGTTTCGTACAAGAACGGCAATGGGAGACCCAGTGGTAAGGCCTTCAAATAGGCCCGAGAGGATCTCTGCAGTGTCTGCCTCGGACCGTTGGGTAGTGAGACTGCTCTGGCCCGGCCGTCGCCTGTTCAAGTCGGCCTGAAGGTGCTCGGCAGTCAGAGGTAGGCGAGGCGGACACCCATCCACGACAACTCCTACGCCCGCGCCATGGCTTTCCCCCCATGTGGAGATACGAAACAGTGATCCAAAGGTGCTGCCCACAGTCATTGAGCATAGGTGCGGCGGCCTTCCCGGCTTGAGACCTTTCTCAGTCGCCTGGATGTAGGCGACAAACAGGTTGGAACTAGTCTCACTGTCTATGTCAGGTGTGCCGTCGACACTCAACATTGCTAGTGCGTGGGAAGCCGTGGCCGACGCTGTGGGTGAACAGACCGCTCTATCTGTGGCGGGTGTCCGGACCTCCTGGGCTGACTACGACCACCGTGCCGCCTGCCTCGCTGGGACATTGCAGGCACTTGGCCTAGAAGCCGGTTCCAAGGTCGCCCTCTACTGCTACAACGGATACGAGTATCCAGAAGCTCAGTACGCAGCATTCAAGTTGCGTTGTGTGCCCGCAAACGTCAACTACCGATACTTGGGAGATGAGTTGGCGTACATCCTTGATAACTCGGATGCCGAAGCGCTCTTCTTTGACCACAGTCTTTCAGACAGAGTCGACGCGGTAAGAAAGCAGTTTCCGAAGTTAAAGGCCTTGGTTCAAGTGGGTGGAGTGTCGGCGCCACCCTGGTCACTTTCCTATGAAGAGGCCCTTGAGGGTCCTCCAATGTCACGGATAGAGCGCTCTGGAAGTGACCTTTGGTTTCTATACACAGGTGGCACGACGGGGATGCCCAAAGCTGTCATGTGGTCACACGATGCCCTGTTCGCCAATATGGAAAAGACGTTTGTCTCTATGGGAGAGGAACTGCCGGCGACTCCCGCCGAAGCAGCCGCCACGGCAACCCGCATCTTGGCTGCTGGAACCCGAATCAGACAGCTTTGTGCAGCGCCACTCATGCATGGAACCTCCGGCTTGAGCAGCTTGGCGACTCTCACCCACGGCGGGATGCTCGTCACTCTGGGACAGAGATCCTTTGATCCCGATGAGCTTTGGGGAATCGTGGAATCCGAAGAGATAACGATGGTCACCATCGTGGGTGATGCTTTTGCCAGACCAATGCTTGACTCGCTAGACCGGGCAGAAGAGAGCGGTAGATCATGGGACCTCAGTTCACTCCGCCTCCTGTTGTCCTCGGGGGTCATGTTCAGCGCGCCCGTAAAGGCAGGATTGTTGAAGCACCACGACTGCACCCTTGTGGACATTCTCGGCTCCAGTGAAGGAACCGGAATTGGTTCCCAGGTCACCTCAAGGAGCCTTGGCTCTGCCCCCACAGCACGGTTTTCCCTCGGTGACAAGGCAAGGGTGTTCGACGAGGATGGCCTGGATGTGGTTCCCGGTTCCGGTGAGCGCGGCCTGCTTGCTCTCGGGGAGCCGATACCACTGGGGTACTACAAGGACTCGGCCAAGACCGAGGACACATTCCCCATGATCGGAGGGCGCCGCTGGTCTATGCCGGGCGACTGGGCAATCGTAGAGGAGGATGGAACGATCACCCTGCTTGGCAGGGGATCTGCGTGTATCAACTCTGGTGGAGAGAAGGTGTATCCGGAGGAAGTTGAAGAGGCGCTCAAGGAACATCCTGACGTAGTCGACTGCAACGTTGTAGGAACACCCGACGACCGTTGGGGAGAGGCAGTAGCCGCAGTGGTTGAGCCAAGCAGCGGTGCCGGAGATGAACTTAATGAGAAGGTGCTGAGATTGCATGCCCGCACGCTTCTAGCTGGCTACAAGGTACCAAAGAGGATTCTCTTAGTGGATCACATCCAGAGGGGTCCTAACGGCAAGCCTGACTACAAGTGGGCTCGAGCGACACTAGAGGCCTTGCCCTAGTCGGTTCAGAGCCCCAGAAGAGCCTGCTCAACTACCTCAGGCATCGCAGGATGAACGTACAATTGACCTCGGGCCATCTCATCCACGGTAAGCGAAGACGTCATACCTTGGATTAACAGTTGGATGAGCGTGGGGGCATGTGGGCCGACTATGTGGGCCCCCAGCAACTTCCTAGAGTTGGGATCTGCCAGGAGCTTTACGAAACCTGTCCTGTCCTCCATGGCCCAGCCATAAGCAATGTCAGAGAAGTTTCGCGCCGACACGATATGCGGAGTTCCAGCACTACGAAGTTTCTGTTCGGTGGCCCCGACACTTGCTATCTGGGGATGTCCGAACACGGCGTAAGGAGTGAGGGAGTTGTCTGTTGCCCTCAGGTCTTGGGGATTTAAAAGGTTGTGGGTGAGGAGGCGCGCCTCGGCATTTGCAGTGTGCTTCAGCTGTGCAGGGTTAGTGATATCCCCTAAAGCCCAAACGCCCCTAGCAGAGGTCCGAAGGTATTCATCAGTGGTGATCAGGCCTCGAGCATCTGTTTCGATGCCCGCTGCGGCTACATCGAGAGTATCCGTGTTGGGGCGCCTGCCCGTTGCAAGGAGCAATTGATCGGCATTCAGAGTAGGACCGTCACTTAACTCGAGCCGGAACCTGTCGCCGTATGACACAGCGACGACACCCGTGTTTAGACGAACATCCATGCGGGCCGAGTAGATCTCGGTGATCTTTTCTCTGATTGAAACATCTGCTCCTCGGAGAAGGAGGTCGCCACGGTGAACCACTGTCACACGACTACCTAGGGCCTCGAAGACATGTGCCATCTCGATGGCGATAAAGCCACCCCCCAGAATCACCAGATGCTCAGGGAGGGACTCCAGCCTCATGATGGAATCAGAGGTATGGAACGGCACCTCAGACAGACCAGGGAGGTTGGGAGTGGCGGGCCTTCCGCCGGCAGCAACAACGATCTGGTTAGCTGAGACGCTAGTTCCTTTGATATTGACACACCTGTCACCAGTGAAGCGCGCGTAGCTCTCATAGACGGTCACGTTCTCAAGTCCGAGGCGGTAGTCGCGACCATTTGCAGCGATGGGGTCGATCTTGGCAAAGACGCGGTCTCTGATGCTTGGCCAATCGGCGCTCTCAAAGGTGGTGTGGACGCCAAGGGCCTCACCCCTGCGAGCTGAGAGGGCCACGTCTGCAGCATGCACGAACATTTTGGAAGGGATGCAGCCGCGGTTGAGGCAGGTTCCACCGAACGCCACTGGCTCAACGATGGCTACGTCCATCCCGGAGTAGTCACTTTGGAGAATTGTGTTCCCAGAGCCAGCACCAATTATCAACAAGTCATGATGCGTCATGTGGTGTTCTTTCTCTCCTAGACATCTCGAGATCTACCAGAGGAACGGCTCTGATGGCCCCCAGCCTCCAACTACTGGGTATCAGCAAGCGTCTAGTTCCTAGGCACTTGTTCCCATGCAACGTCTTTGAAAGGATTCGGCTCTCTTGGGAGTCCAAGGACGCGTTCTCCAATAATGTTGCGCTGAACCTCGTCTGTTCCACCAGCGATGCTGGCAGCCGCTGCTGCGAGGCAGAAGTTGGACCATTGCTCGCCGGTACCGCCTTCGGGTTCCCATGCCTGTCCGGCAGGTCCAAGAAGTTGCATAGAGACATCGCGTATGGACCTCGCGAGAAGAGCTCCGTTAAGTTTTGCGATGGATCCCTCAGGCCCAGGTACCTTGCCGGCACTGACTGCATCGCGAATCCGTTTGCCAACGAAGACCTTGATGCGTTCTCGGATCCAGAGATCCGCTAGGCCCTGACGTACACAGGGATCTTGGGTTTGGTCAAGTTGTTCAGCCAGATTGATGAGTCTCTGTGATTGCCACTCGCCAGCAAGCGCTCCCGCTCCAGTTCCGATAGAGACCCGCTCGAACATGAGCATTGCCAGAGCAAGGCTCCAGCCCTGGTTGAGGTCTCCAAGGAGCCAGTCGACTGGGATGTGAAGGTCGGTGAAGAAGACTTCATTGAAACCCTCTGCACCCGAGATCTGCCGGAGTGGTCGCACGTCGATCGCTGGATCGGCCACATCCACAATGAACATGGAGAGCCCCTGGTGCTTTGGGACATTGGGATCGGTACGGGCTATAACGATTCCGTAGTCGGAGTAGTGCGCCCCTGAGGTCCATACCTTCTGACCGTTGAGCACCCATTGGTCCCCGTCTCTGATAGCTCGTGTGGATAGTCCCGCAACATCGGACCCAGCACCTGGTTCAGAGAACATCTGACACCAGATGGTTCGCCCACTGATGTTGTCAGGCATGAAGGTAGAACGTTGAGTGTCAGTGCCGAACTGGTTGAGCATTGGCAGGCACATTCCATGCGAGATAGCGAGGGCCTGGTTGGGAAGGTGCCATGCAGTTGAAATCTCATCGAAGGCCTCTTGGTGCTCTTTAGTCAGGCCGGCACCACCGAACTCTGCGGGATAGGTGAGCCCGGCTAGGCCAGCAGTTGCCAGAGCCGACTGGAACGCCCGCGCTTCAGTGACACCGTCGCCAACGATCTGGCCGCCACCCCCACCGCGCTTCGAGCAGTTGGCCTCGATAAAGCCAATGGCTTGCTCTTGGAAGGAGACAAGGTCACACGAGACAGATGTGTCGGACATGCAGGTGACCGTAATGTTGCAGGAGTTCGGTCTTGTAGTCCGGCAGATCTGTTCTGATTCGAAGTCAGCTCTGGTTACTCAATGGGAGGACAGGAACAAGTGAGGTTCTTGTCGCCATAGGTGGAATCGAGCCGGGCAACGGGAGGCCAGTACTTGTCGGGGCCCATTCCGGACATGGGAAAGGCGGCGGTCTCCCTGTCATAGGGGTGATTCCAGGCACCGACGAGATGTTCAGCAGTGTGAGGTGAATTGACCAGGGGATTGTCATCTGGCGGCCATTCTCCGGAGGCGATCTTCGCAGCCTCACCAGCAATTGCGATCATCGCATCACAGAAACGGTCTATCTCGATTAGGTCCTCTGACTCGGTGGGTTCGATCATGAGGGTTCCCGAAACCGGAAAAGAAACTGTAGGTGCGTGGAATCCATAGTCGATGAGACGCTTGCAGACATCCTCTGCGGATACACCGTGTTCGAAGAGGACTCTGACATCCAGGATGCATTCATGGGCGACATAACCTCCCTCACCGTTGTAGAGGATCGGAAAATATGGTCGGAGGCGGGTTGCAACGTAGTTTGCTGAGAGGATCGCCAACTCCGTAGCTCTGCGTAGGCCAGATGCACCCATCATTGTGATGTAAGCCCACGAGATTGGGAGAATTCCTGCGGAACCGAATGGGGCACCAGACACTGCGCCGACTCCAAGAGCAGAGTCTGTGTCTCTGAGGTAAGGGTGGCTGGGCAGGAAGGGAGCTAGGTGTTCTCTGACCGCCACGGGGCCAACTCCGGGCCCACCGCCGCCATGTGGAATGCAGAATGTCTTGTGGAGGTTGAGGTGCGAGACGTCCGCCCCGAAATGCCCGGGCCGGGCCAAACCGACCATGGCGTTCAGATTTGCACCATCCAAGTAGACCTGTCCACCGGCCTTGTGGACCAGCTCGCATAACCCCATGATGTGTGGCTCAAACACCCCATGTGTTGATGGGTAGGTGATCATAAATGCAGCAAGGGAGTCGCTGACTTCCCCAATCTTGAGTTTGAATTTCTGTAGATCAATACTGCCATCCTCGGCGGAATCGACCACCACTACCTCCATGCCGGCCATGACAGCGCTGGCAGCATTGGTCCCGTGTGCAGAGGAGGGGATTAGGCAGGTGACCCGTTGGTGGTCACCGCGTGATTCATGCCAAGCACGGATGGCGAGCAATCCTGCCAGTTCTCCCTGGGAACCTGCATTGGGTTGTAACGAAATTGCTGAGTAACCAGTAATTTCTGTGAGCATCCGTTCCAAATCGGCAATCAGTTCTAGGTAGCCGGTCACCTGGTCACTTGGTGCGTAAGGGTGGATTCGGGCAAATTCCGGCCATGACACAGCAGTCATCTCAGTAGTCGCGTTGAGCTTCATTGTGCAGGATCCGAGGGGAATCATCGTCCTGTCCAGGGCAAGGTCACGGTCCGCAAGCCGTCTGAGCCATCGGAGCATTGAGGTTTCGTTGTGGTGGGAGTTGAAGAACTTGGAGGTGCAAAACAACGAGCGCCTCTGCATCTCAGCGGGGATACCTGCTCGGCAAGTGGCATCAAGGGCTGGTACATCGGCGTCGTTGATCCCAAATGACGACAGCACCGTTTCGACGGTGGAAGGCAGGGAGGTCTCGTCAAGGCTGATGCCAACTGTGTGGGCGTCGATGCGGCGCAGGTTGCAGCCGTGCTTGAGTGCGGAGGCAATGATCTCGTCGGCCCTTTCCGGCAACCGGACTGAGATCGTGTCAAAGAAGAACTCATTTAGGATCTCAAAGCCAGCGTCAGCTAGAGCCGTTGCAAGAATCGAAGTGAGGCGGTTAGTGCGTTGGGCGATGCGTCGAAGCCCTGCTGGACCGTGGTAGGCGCCATACAGGGCAGAGATGATCGCGAGCAAGACTTGCGCCGTGCAAATGTTGGATGTAGCGCGCTCTCGTCTTATGTGTTGTTCGCGTGTTTGCAGGGCCAGCCGCTGGGCTCTCTGGCCGTCTGAGTCTATCGACGTCCCGACCAGGCGTCCTGGGAGCCTTCTCGTGTGCTCTTGGGAGACAGCCATGAAACCTGCATGCGGTCCACCAAAGCCCATCGGCACACCGAAGCGCTGAGCTGACCCGACGACCACGTCGACGTCGACTTCACCGGGCGGGGTCAGTAAGCAGAGTGCAAGGAGGTCAGCAGTCACTGCGACACCCAGTCCTGACTCTTTCAAGCTCTCGACGAGGGTGTCTAGTGGTCGTAGTTTCCCACTGGAACCGGGATAGGAAATAAGGACGCCGAACAGGTCATGCCCCTCGGCAAGGCTGATCTCCCATGGATCGGCTACTTGTATTTCGATTCCCAGCGGCTTGGCACGGGTCCGGACCACATCGATTACCTGTGAGTGGCAGTCAGAATCGATTAGGAAGGTGTTGCGATTTCCCCGGTACGCACTCCTTAGCAATGACATCGCCTCGGCACCAGCACTCGCTTCGTCTAGTAGCGAAGCGTTGGCCAGATCCATTCCAGTCAGTTCGGCGATCATCGTCTGGAATCCCAGGAGTACTTCGAGTCTCCCTTGGGAAATCTCAGGTTGGTAGGGGGTGTATGCGGTGTACCAGGCAGGATCCTCAAACACGTTTCGCATAATGACTGTCGGCATGAAGTTGTCGTACCAACCTTCGCCGATAAGGCTTGTCATGACTTTGTTGCGATTGGCGAACTCGCGGAGAAGTGAAAGCGTCTCTGCTTCTCCTATTGGCCCAGCAAGATCAAGCAAGGCAGTATCCCTGATTGATTCGGGTAGGACAGCGGCTATCAACTCATCCAAGTCGGAGGCGCCGACCACTTCGAGCATTTTGTCGATTGCCGCTTCATCGGGCCCGAGGTGGCGGCGGTGAAACGCTCCCTCGTCGAGGAGCTCACTCAGGTTCGGGTGGAGGTCAGATGGGCTCAGCATCTCTTTGGTATCCATTCTGGATAGGGGGCACATGCTTCATACATGCCCTCCTCTGTCCAGTACCTGAGAGATAGACCTAGAGAGGTGCGATACCCCAGCTAGGCTTGCCCCGTCGGTGGACCGATTACGGCCGGTCTCTCTCCAGAGTTGCCAGCCCCAACGGTCCAGTCGCCTGAGAGTTTCCGAGGGCGGTTGCTCCTTCGGCGCCCCGGTCTGGCCGAGGTCTCTCCCATTGGGGTTATGTCAGCAACTGTGAAGTTAGTTCAACCTGCAGGGAAATGCATGTGGTAATGACAAATGGGTGTTACGTACCCAATACGTCATAACTGACATTGTCTTTGTCCTCCTAAGAATGAACCTACAGGCGATGTATCGTCCGACAATATGGAACTTGTTTTTTACAAGCACCCAATACAGGAGACTCTGAAATCCCCACTTGGCAACTCCGGCGTGTCTGCAGGTGATGATCTATGAGCCCCACCCTTGTGATCTTGGCCGGAGGTCTGGGTGCACGATTCGGCGGTACCAAGCAACTTGCTCCGGTGGGTCCCAATGACGAGACCTTTTTTGATTTCGCGATCAGAGACGCAGCAGGGAGTGCTATTAGCGAGGTCATCATCGTGGCTAGATCCGACATCGACGAACTGCTCCGAGATCACCTTGTTTCTCAAAACCATTCATCATCGGCCATACGGATTGCCCACCAGGACACTTTTGGACCACCTCGTTCGAAACCCTGGGGCACCGGCCACGCGGTGCTCTGTGCAGCAGCAATTAGTTCTGGGCCGGTAGTGGTCCTAAACGCGGACGACTACTACGGTCCGAATGGAGCAACTCTGGCAGCACATGCCCTGCCTAAGGTCGATACTGGAAGGGCCACCCTCGTTGCCTATGAGCTTGCTGGAACCCTCTCTCCGACCGGTTCCGTTTCCCGTGGAATCTGCGAAGTGGAGGATACCCATCTGGTCGGATTAGTTGAGACACACGGAATTAGGAAGGAAGGTGGACTCATCCGCTCGGAGAAACCGTCTGGCTCACTCCCTGCGGATGCACTGGTTTCGATGAACCTGTGGGGACTCCCCCGATCCGCGTTAGAGCAGTTGGATCAGCAGTGGCAGGAGTTCCACTCTCTTCATACCCACGATGCGAGCACAGAGTTTCTCTTACCGGTGGCTTTAGAAGAACAACGAGAGCGTGGCCTCCTGGCCGTGGATGTTGTGAGATCAAGGGAGAAATGGATGGGGATAACCAACCCGGACGATTTAGCTATGGCCCGGAGAGCGTTTGTTGGCGATAGTTGAGGCATCCCTCAACTACCGAGCCGATTTGTGCCTGCTTCCAAGCCGGGCAGTTGGCCTTGGATCTCGAAACCATTTGACGCAGCATCTTCCCTGACCAACTGTTCGCACTCCAGCCAATCTCGTGCCCTCGGACCGTTGAGGTGTTGGTTGTAGGGAGCATCGAAGACGATGACTCGGTTGCCCGACGAGCGAAGGGCCTCAACGTTGTGTGGTCCATCGTCGATGTAGAGGTCTGCTTCCACTTCGGGCTTATCACCCAGGAAGCAGATGTCTCGGTAGGGGATTCGGGCACGGTCTAACCAATCCACGGTGTCAGCTATTGCGGTTGCATGAGCCCAGTTCACGTAAAGGCGGTGGGTAATTACCCGAATCCAAACTCCAGCATCGGACATGCGCCAGAGGGTCTCTGATGCTCCGTCGATTACCGGCATAGACCGGAGGATCCGATGTTCGCTGACCGCCAAAAAGTGAAGCCTTTCAAAACCTTCAGGGGTTAAACCCCACTCCTTGAAATCCCACGAGCGCAAAAGGGGGAGTGACTCCTCGGAGACCCCGGTTTCTTGGGCGACCACGGAACGAAAGGCACTGGTGTAGTTACCGCAGACTCCGTCTAGGTCCACACCCAAAACGTAGGGACGGCTTGTTCGATCGTGGTTCACCGGTGGTGTCGTTTCTCCATCTTCTAGAGGCTAGGACCGAGTCGCTTGAGTCTAAAACAGCAAAAACCCCGCCACCGTATGGTGACGGGGTTTTCTGCTCGAACGTGGACTAGCGTGCTAGGCCTTTGCCCAGCGCACTGATTGCGGCGTCCTTGATCGGAATGAAGCCGACTATTGCCAGCGCCGTTCCAACATCGGTACCAAAGGCACCTAGGCCTAGGACCTCTGTTGAGGCCGCATAGCCGAAACCACCCACTTCACTGATTAGGACAAATAGATACGCCCAAATAAGTGTGAGGTTGGCACCGACGACGGGCAGGCCCTTCAGCATGCTGTTGACACCCACGGTGTCGAGAATGCTGTCTAGAACTGCCACAACACCCTGGAATACGATCGCCATAACGATCAGGGTGAGGATGGTTGACATCATTGTGGTATACCCCTTTTTGTTGTCAGCCACCGACTCGGGATCGAGCCGGATCTGGTGTGTGATCTAACGCTAGGAGGATTGCGCGTTTCCGGGGTGGATGCAAGTGCAACAATTTCGCAACATACACGGGGGCAGTGTTGCGATCATGTAACATTCCGACAAGTTCGTGAAAACATGACCGCCGACTCGAAATTCCACTTCTGGACGCGGAAACGGCCCCGAGTAGCCTTCCGGCGAACCGGTTAACTCCTCGGAGCCGCTCCTTTCGTCCCACAGACACCAAGTTGGCACCACCGCCCGAAGGCGACGGTACAACCTGGAAACAACCCGAGCCGGTTGGTAACTCGTTCGGTGAAACTCCTCTGGGTCTTGCGACCCGGATTCGCCACACCGACCGTGACACCTCCGTGCCCCTGGCCGTCCCGCTGGTCCCCTTCGAGATCAGCGTGGTTGCGGTCCTCCCCGAACACTTCTCTAGGGCTTCCTCAGGGTCCCAACAAGCCTCAGCGGATTCAGAGCTTGCGCTCGCTCCCGCTTCGGGTGTCGGTTCCATCCGGTTCCGTCTCCCTTCGCCGTGTTCGGCGTGGGGAGCATCATGCACATAGGGGAAGAGTTCGTCAACGGCTAGAGGACATTTCCCCAGAAAGAACTGTGATTTCCCCAGAACCCATCGTTGATGTGCACAGGTATTCCACAGAGAGTTAAGGAGTCCTGTCCTTCCGCATTGTTTCAGAGGGACAGAACAGCGCCCATCAGGAGCGCTCCGAGAGCCGCTGTCACTCCAAGAGCCCCGGTAGCGCCCCGAACGGTTACCGACGAAGTGTTGCTGTGTATGGCAGCGAAGGCTCCCGACAGGCCGACTAGAAGCAACTTGACGAAGAGAGTCACGAGATAGGCGGAATCACGAACGGAAAGGCTCACCTCAAAGAGATTCCATACACCGGTTAGAACAGCAAGGCCGAAAAAACACCATGCCACGGGTCCGAAGCGCTTGGCTGCCAACCGTGGAGCATCCGGGCCGAGCTTTCTCAACACCGGAACTAGCGCAGCCATAGTCAACTGACCTCCAACCCATCCGGCTACACCGAGCAGGTGCAAGAACAAACGGATTTCTGACAGTCCTAGGTTTTTCATGGGGGCATTCTGTCAGCGGCACGAACAGATTTGACGGCCCTGTACCTGGATGCTGGTCAGTTCACACTGAGACCCATTGGCCGCGTTCGAGGAGCACATCGCGAAGGACGATCGGACGGTCGGTCATGATTCCATCAACCCCAAGATCGAGAAGATCATGCATCTCCTTTGGATGATCGATGGTCCAGACATGAACCTGTAGGCCCATCCGGTGGGCATGTTCGACAAAGCGTCTGTCAACAATCTTCAAACCCTTTGACCTGACCGGGACTTGGAGACAATGCCAAGGTGGTGCATGGAACGGGAATCCGAAGTTTGAAAGACGGAAACGCGCTGTGGCGCCCGGTCCGGCCGACGTACACAGTCCAGCGCCGAGGAGGTTTCGACAGATAGCGAGCCTGTTGTCCGAAAATGCTCCAATGCAGACCCTGTCTAGGGCTTCGTGTTGTTGAATCACCTCGGCAAGCGCCTCAACAACGGAGTCCTCCTTGGGGTCAATGTTTATGCGTACCCCAGGAAAGGCCTGCAGTAGGTCGGCTAGGCGCGGAATCGTCTCTGTTCCACCGACCCGGGCTTGGGCTACCTGTTCCCAAGAAAGCTTCGAGATGAGGCCTTTTGAGTCAGTAACCCTGTCAAGGGAATCGTCATGAAATGCCACCACCACACCATCGGCGGTCAGGTGGACATCGGTCTCCAAGTAGTTGTAGCCCAACTCAACAGAGTGTCTAAACGCGACCATGGTGTTTTCTGGTCCATCGCCCGTACCCCCTCGATGAGCAAACGCTAGAACACCTGGATGCTGGAGGAATGGATGGATTCCAGCACCTATATGTGAAGCCATCGTGCTGACCGTACCCGCTTCGCTGGAAGGGCTCTACGGGGCTTGGGCACAAGTAGGTGGAAACCTGAGTCGATTCTCGACCTGTAGCGTGGATGAATGGCTAGACGCACCAAGATCATTGCAACAATTGGGCCTGCTTCCGAGGACGTGGCCACTCTGCGGAACCTCATACGTGCAGGAATGGATGTGGCAAGACTTGGACTGGCCCACGGAACACTTGACGAAGCAGCCGAACGCCTCAAGCTTATTCGTAGGCTCTCTGCTGAAGAAGGTAAGCCTGTTGGCATACTCGTGGACCTTCCTGGGCCAAAGGTGCGAGCTGCCTCCTTCGGAGAGAAACCGCTATCGATCATCGAGAAGTCGGAGATCCGGCTCTCTGTAGGGCGGGGTCAGAGCACTGCCGAGGTCATGGAAGTCGATTATGACGGCCTCCTAGAAGATGTCCAAGCTGGTGATCGACTGAGTATTGGCGACGGAAGGGTAATTCTCAAGGTAACCGAGACCTCTGGTGACCATCTGCTAGCAAGGGTGATGCATGGTGGCACCCTCACTGGTCGCCCTGGTGTGCACGTGCCATCCGATCGTTTGTCGATGACAGCGCCGACTGCAGAGGACCTGTTAGCTCTCGAATATTTCTTGGAACTTGACATAGACATGGTGGCTGTTTCATTTGTCCGATCTGTGGATGATCTGAGACGGCTTCCCGTGGAACAACACCCGGCCGGCCCGCTCGTGGTCGCCAAGATCGAGACTCGGGCTGCGGTCGACGACCTGGCTGCGATTATCGGTGCATCCGGGGCGATCATGGTGGCCCGCGGCGACCTGGGTAATGAGTGCCGTCTCGAGGAACTTCCTATTCTCCAAAAGGAGATCATCCGGGAGTGCATCGCCCTTGGTCGCCCTGCCATCACGGCAACCCAAATGCTCGAGACGATGATTAGCAACCCGGAGCCGACGCGGGCCGAAGTCTCAGATGTGGCAAACGCAGTTTGGGACGGATCGAGCGCAGTGATGCTTTCGGGCGAGACCGCAATCGGCAGCGACCCGGCCAATGTGGTAGCCACCATGTCGCGTATTGCCGAGCGTGCTGACGACGAGTTTGATCATCGGTCTTGGGCGTCAGAGTTGTCTGATTTGCGTCTAACCAACAGGAACGATCCGGAAAGTGCAATCACCGATGCGATGACGATGGCAGCGGCCAGGGCACTTGCAGAACTGCGAATCAGGACCGTGCTGTGTATCTCGGGTTCTGGCTTCACTGTGCGGTCAATGGCGCGATTTCGACCCGAGGCCAAGATCCTTGGTTTCAGCGCCGACAAGCGAACAGTCGGTCAACTGACCCTCAGTTGGGGCACCGAACCGCTACACCTCGCCGAACAGGGCAATATAGAGGAGAGGGTCGCGGCGGCCGTTGTTGCCGCACGCGATGCGGGACACGTTGAACCTGGTGAGTTGGTGGGTGTCCTGGCCGGAACCAACGTTCACTCTCGTTCGACGAACGTGTTGCGCTTGGAGATCGTCTCGTCTGCCTGCTGATCGCCGAGTTATGCCCCTTGGCAGAGCGGGTTCTTGTTGGCAGGGATGTGTACGACCTGACCGAATAATTCGCATTGGCAGTCGTCGGTGCAACTCTGCAACTGGGCCCTCTGATCCCAGAGTCCGATGGCGAATGCAAGTAGTGCTGTTACGACGAGCACACGTACTGCTACCTTGCGGACAAATCGCAGAACGAGAGCTGCAGCGATCACCGCTGCCAATAGCACAGCCAGACTGACATCCTCGAGGAGGTCCGGGTGCACCCATGGGGGTAGATCTACCCAGTTCGGTATGTCGTCAAGGGGAATCGACATCGCCTAACCCTACTGGCGCATACGGCTGCGAATCGGTTCCTGCCATGGCAAGGCCAGCCATAAGGACGAGGGTGGTTTACTAGCATTCTTGGCAATGGAGAATCGACACGCTAGGTATATCGAGTTTGTGGGAGCCGTGCTCACAGGTGGATCAAGTCGACGAATGGGTTCTGACAAGGCCCTCTTGGCTTCGGTTGAGACAGGTGGTGTTTCGCTGCTTGGCTTGGCAGCAAATGCCCTTAACGTTGCCGGCGCTCGTGAGGTAGTTGCCATCGGCCGTAGTGATGACTCGCTTTCTGGCCAGGGTCTTCGCGTCGTTCCAGACCGTTGGGAAGGAGAAGGTCCGCTGGGGGGAATTGTCACAGCCATGGAGGCCTTCGACGGTTCGGGGTTGACGCACGTAGTAGTGCTGGCATGCGATTTCATTGCTCCCTCAGCAATCTCAATCCAGATGCTGATGGATGCAGCCACTGAGGAACCGGAACACCTTGTTGTGCCCGTGGTTAATGGTCAATACGAGTGGCTCCATGCGTGTTGGCCGCTTTCACTTAGGCAACAAGTCCTGTCTGCGTTCAATAGGGGAGTGAGAGCGCCGCGCGACTTGGCCAGTGAAGTGCCGGTCCGGCAGGTGAACGGCATCGATCCGGAATCAACGCGCGATGTCGATACACCTGATGATCTCCCTTGGACAGTCCCTGACGGCAACTGAGCGACCGATAGGGTGGCGCGCCGTACCTTGAAGGGAGCGGAATGGTAGTTCTAGAGATCGGGATCAGTGAGTTCCCGAGTGGCGACATCCTGTTACGCGATACCCGTGAATCAGATGAGTGCCTGACAGCAAGAATTCACGGCGAGCGGCTTGTCCCAAGTGGCTAGCCGGTCTAAGCAGGAGACCTGATCTGAGCAGCCAGCCGAAACTCAAGTGGGACCTGTTCGTAGAGCAGGCTGCATTTCTAGACCTTCTCGACCAACTTCAGGGCGAGGAGCGAATAGCGGTCGATACCGAATTTCACCGTGAACGAACCTATTTCCCAAGAGTTGCCCTTGTTCAGATCGCGTGGTCAGGAGGTTTGGTTCTGCTCGACCCCTTGGAGATAGATCTGTCCCCCCTAACTGTCCTTCTCGAGTCGGAAACACTCTGGGTGATGCACGCGGCAGGACAAGACATCGAGGTGTTCCAGCGGGCATGTGGCACCACCCCGCGGCACCTGTTTGACACGCAGTTGGCTGCAGGGTTCATGGGGATGTCCTCGCCGTCACTGTCGGCCCTCTCGCATCGTGAGTTGGGATTCAGGCTCTCAAAGGGAGATCGCCTGACAGACTGGTTGTCTCGGCCTTTGACAGAGTCTCAACTCGCATACGCGGCAACCGACGTTGCACACCTGTTGGAGATACACGATCGCCTAATGGCGGGATTGGAAGCTAGGGGGCGCCTGGCGTGGGCGGTTGCCGAATGCGAAGAGATGCTTCAAAGAGAGGTCACTCGGCGAGTGCCGGAGGATGCCTGGCGCAGGATCAAGGAAGCTCGCAGCCTCCGCGGCGAAGCGAGCCTCGTTGCCCGGTCTGTCGCAGCTTGGAGAGAACGGCGAGCGGCGCGAGTTGATCGGCCTGTTCGGCACGTGCTTAGCGACCTTGCAGTTGTCGCAATAGCGCAAAGGCGGCCTTCAAGTATGGAGGACTTAAGGAAGGTCAGGGGCATTGATGCCAAGCACCTCAAGGGTGCCAGTGCAGAGGGAATTCTGAAGGCCGTGGCAGAGGCAGGGAACCTTCCGCCACTTTTGCCTGACGAAGACCGCAGCGGGGGCCGCCAGCAGGAATCGAGAGCTGCCGTGACGCTTGTTTCGGCATGGGTGGCACAGTTGGCTCGTGACTTGCAAATGGACCCTGCCTTAGTAGGGACTAGGTCTGATATCGAGGCACTTATCCGCAGGGAAAAGGCATCTAGAATGGCTCACGGTTGGCGACATGACCTGATCGGTGAACCTGTGGAAGAACTCCTGTCGGGTCGGGCTGCCTTGGCATTCGACGGTGCTGGGGAACTCGTTCTGATTCCACGCAACAATTAGACTCTCCCGTTGGTCTTCTCTCACTGCTCCACTGGAGCATCTGGTGGGTAGACTGACGGACTGTTCGTGATCTGAAGGGGAGAGTCTGCTGTGAAGAAGGGTCGGCATCGTCGCTTCGAAGAGGCACGAGCCCTCAAGCGAAACCAGGATCTCGACTTTGATTCGATTTTCGACAGCCTTAGTAATGCTGAGGATGATTCGGTGGGCTCGGGAGAGTCGACGGCGTTCGATTCATGGGCTGACGAGTTTGACGACGAAGAATCAACCGATTCTGGAGAAAAGCCGGGTTCTGTCACAGGTTGAATAGCGCCTGCATGCCCAGGTTCAACCTCCAGTCTCTTCCAAGATCTCGTCCAACTTCAGGATGTCTTCTTCGCGAACCACCCCGATGAACCGTTGCTCTGAATCGATGACAGCAAGCACGTCCACAGCGGATTCCTCCATGGCCATGACTGCATCCCTAAGAGTCCATGAGGGAAGGACTGCAGGAAGGTCCGTCCTGAGGATCTCACTGACTGGCGTGTCATCCCAGTCGGCCCGCTCCAAGGCGGAGACCTCCGACAGGCTCACTATGCCTAGGTAGTGTCCCCCATCAACCACTGCGACTGAACGTTCCCTTCGGGCCAGAACGTGCAGGTAGACGAACTCAGCTGCCGTGGCATCGGGTGGGATGGTCAACACCTCGGTTGTAAGCGCAGATGTGACCGGCAGGGTGAAACGCCGCTCAAGGTGCCCCAGTCTGACGCCCTGCTGATGTTCAGCGACCGAAGAGGGTCCGGCTACGACCTGGCTCACAGCAGCAGCGACGAGGGCTGGTACTACGAAGGAACCGCCTGAAACCTCAGCCACGAACATTACAGCGGCAATCGGAGCGCGGTAGCCAGCGCCCAAGAAGGCAGCAAGGCCGAGGGTTGGATATAGGCCTGGCCTGTCACTGCCTAGAATTTGTCCTGTCAGTTGTCCTAGAATTACGCCCTGGACGGCGAGTGGGATGAAGAGACCACCTACACCACCGGAGGCGAGAGTGACAAGAGTCGCTGCCATCCGAACTCCAAAGAGGAGGGCTATTAGGCCTAGGCCGTGGTCGGGTCCGACCACCCAGCCCATTGCTTCAAACCCTGGACCAATTGTCAGGGGGGCTCCGAAGAGGGTGTCTGCCAATACCGCTAGGCCAGCCAAGAGGATTCCGCCCGTCAAGATCTTTGGAACGAAGGCTGTCTCTCTGGAACGGGCCTTTGACCAACGGACCAGCCATGCCATCGAACGGCCGCCGAGGCCGGCCAGAAGGCCCAATAGGATGGCCCCGAACACATCAGCGGTCTCGACGCCGGCAAAGAAACCGGCCAAATCGTCAACTGTGAACCACAGTTGATCCTGGTTGAAGCCCAGCCTGTTTGCCGGGTTGTTGAGGAATGGGACCACGGCCTTTGAACCGATCAGGTTTATGTAGATGACGTAACTACTGGTTGCGGCAAGCAGGGATGGCAACAGAGCTCGTCGGTTGACGTCATCTCGGTAGGGAGCCTCGAGGGCGAAGAGGACACCTGTGGCTGGTGCTTTGAATACGGCAGCAACTCCGGCTGCGGCTCCAGCAGTTAAGAGGACCTTCACATCGTCTCGGCTCAACCAACGCCCGAAACGGTCCCGCATGCTTAGGCCCACGGTTGCTCCGGCGTATATCGAGGGGCCTTCCAGGCCAAGTGAGCCCCCCATCCCAATGGTGACCACGCCAGCCAGGAGCTTCGCTGGGAGTTCGCGGAGAGGGAGACGAGGAGAGCGCTCATGGAAGGCACGAATGAACTCGTCAGATGTAGAAGAGGTACCCATTCGCCCCGCATAACGCAGAATCAGGGCAGCAAGGAGTATTCCAAACCCGGGAGCAGCAGCTATCTGCCAAAGGGGGCGCTCTTGAAGCCGATGGAAGAGAACTTCGGCTGTCAGGTGTTCGAATCCAGCGATCAGAGTGGCCACGATGATTCCTGTAGCAACCGAAAGCGCCAAAACAGGAGTGTTCCCGCGTGTAGCCAAATTTCCGAGCTTGCTCACGGGTAACTTCCTACAGCCTCTGTGGCTGGCTTCCACGCACGACCAGCACTAACGGTGGGTTCTACAACTTCCTAACAGGCCGTGTCACAATGGCGTGATGGTTCACAAGATGCCAAGTGGAACGGACGAGTTGATCGCTGACCTAGCCGATGCGATTGGCGCTGGGCGCGTGACAGCAGGTGGGGCCGCTCGTGAGATCTACGGACGCGACAGTTCGATTATTGAAGGAGGGCATTCCGGGCCGGTCTGCTTTCCGGAATCAACTAGGCAGATAGCTGAGTGCGTTCGCGTGGCGGTTGCACATGGCCGCGACTTTGTGCCCCGTGGGGCTGGCACCGGTCTTTCCGGGGGCGCAGTTCCCTGCAACGACCCCGTTGTGATCTCGACCACGCGGATGAATCGGATACTGGAAGTAGATGTGGAGCGACGCATCGCATGGGTTGAACCAGGGGTGATAAACCTTGATCTGTCAAGGCATCTAGCAGGGACAGGTCTGCACTTTGCACCTGATCCGTCGAGCCAGCAGGCATGCACGATCGGTGGGAACCTAGCAAACAATTCAGGTGGGCCACATTGCCTCGCTTACGGTGTGACAAGTGAGCATGTGGCTGCGATCGAGGTGGTGCTGTCCGACGCAAGCACCGTGCTATTGGGTGCAGAGGTTGGTGATGCAGTTGGCTACGACCTCCGCGGAGCCTTTGTGGGAGGGGAGGGGACACTCGGAATAGCTGCACGGATCGCAGTAAGGCTGACTCCCGATCCTCCTGTTGTCAGGACACTCCTATTGGATTTCCAGTCGCTGGTAGATGCAGCCGAAACGGTCACCGGAATAATCGCGGCTGGAATTGTGCCGGCAGCACTCGAGATGATGGATCGAAACACGGTTGAGGCGGTTGAGAACTTTGTTGAAGCGGGCTACCCGCGCGACGCTGAAGCGGTACTCATCGTGGAACTTGATGGTCTTGAAGAAGGTGTAACTCACGAAATCAAGATTGTTAAGAGGGTCGGCAATGAAAATGGGGTTGGCACCGTTCGGGTGGCAGCAGACGATGTGGAGAGGGAGCTCATCTGGAAAGGGCGTAGGAATGCTTTCGGGGCGATCGCTCATATAAAGCCTGGCTACTACCTGCATGACACGGTGGTACCCCGTACCCGGTTGGCAGAAGTGGTGGCCAAAGTTAACGAGGCGGTCGAACGTCACGACCTGATCGTGGCCAATGTGTTTCATGCCGGCGATGGGAATCTCCATCCGCTGATGGCGTTCGACCCCCGCGAACCTGGGGTCATGGAGAGGGTGTATGCAGCCAGTGAAGAGATCGTACGCATTGCCATTGAGGCTGGAGGCGTACTCTCGGGGGAGCACGGAATTGGCCTAGAAAAGCGCGGCTTCATGCCTCTGCTCTACTCGCCTGACGACTTGAGTGCTCAGCGAGCCTTGCGGGATGCATTCGACCCTGTTGGCCATGCCAACCCTCTCAAGATGTTTCCTACCGGCAGTAGTTGTGGCGATGTGATGCATCTAGCAGAAGTGCCAGAGGGAGTTTGGGTTTGAGTGACCTTGAGGAGTTCCGTAACGAGGTAGGGACCACGGGCTCTGTCTGTGTCAAGGGTGGTGGGACGCGTTGGGACGTGGGAGGTGAGGTTGGTCAAGGTGTAAGAGTTGTTTCCGCCCCGAGTGGCATTGACGCTTATGATCCCGCCGAAATGACAGTTTTAGTAGGTGCAGGAACCACCCTCACCGCCCTAGCTGAGGTGTTGGCAGAACATCGCCAGGAGGTGGCACTGGCCGGGCCAGTGGGCTCAACCGTTGGAGGAGCTCTGGCTGTTGGATGGAACAGCATTAGGCGCCAACGAGTTGGATTCGCCCGTGACGCCCTCCTTCAGGCAGAGTGCGTCGGTGCCGACGGCAAGCGATTTAAGGCTGGAGGCCCGACTGTGAAGAATGCAAGTGGCTACGAGCTGTGTCGCCTGCTGGTTGGATCTCTCGGAACCCTCGCCCTAATGGGCCGTGTGATCCTAAGAACGACGCCAATACCGGAGTGGTCTCTCTGGCTACGAGGTTCCGTAACACCTGCCGACGTGGTGAAGTCCTGCTATAGACCCGCCAGTATTTTGTGGGATGGAAGCTACAGCCACGTATGTCTAGAGGGTTATGAGGCGGATGTTCAACGCGAGGCCTCGGCTCTTATCGATTCCGGAATGGTCAAGGTGCAAGGCCCTCCATCCTTGCCACCTCATAGGAACAGGCTGACTGGTGATCTCCCAGAGGGAGCGATCTTGGATGTAGCCATCGGAGTGGCACACTGCCCCGAGGCTGCAGCTATTCAATGTGTAGACCCAGCGGTCAAATGCATTGCTGATCGCATGAAAGCGAATTTCGACCCGCACCGGCGTTTGAACCCGAATCGGGATCCCTACAGCGTTCCAGCATGAAGGGACCATCGACCACAGGCTGGCTAAGCCTCGACGACGATTCCTTGACTGCGTGTGTGGGATGTGGCCTGTGCCTCCCGCACTGTCCGACTTTTCGACTGTCTGGAGATGAGCGGATGTCTCCTCGCGGACGGATTGTGCTGATGCGTGCTGCCCAGACAGGTGGCGTGGACTGTGATGATGAGTGGTATGACGCCATGGAGACCTGCATGCAGTGTCGCGGTTGCGAAGCTGCTTGCCCGGCAGGGGTTCCATTCGGCGAGTTGATCTCAGGTACCCGCTCAGCAATGTCTGCGGTTAGACGAGCCCCTGTTCACCTCCGTGTGGGTCTGTGGGCGCTGACACAACATCGCCTTTTGCTTTTCGGCAGCAGGATCCTTGCTGTGCTCCAACGTCTCCGCGTGATCCCCCGAGTTGGTTTTCTGCCAAGGCGGCTTCCCCTGGTTGGCTCCCGGCTCTCTTACCGGGCAGACGGCGATGTGATCCTGTTCACCGGATGCGTCATGGACGTCTGGCAGCCGGAGGTGCACGATGCGTGTCAGTACGTCATCGAGGTCACAGGCTCCACCGTTGCTCGGTCGGGGCCTACTGCTGGTTGTTGTGGTGCCCTACATGAGCACGCTGGACTTCATGGAACAGCCCGGCGGTTAGCCAAACAAGTAGTCCAGGCTCTCAAAGGCAACGAACCGGTATTGGTCGACTCGGCTGGTTGTGGAGCTGCCTTGAAGGCCTATGGCGACCTTCTCGGGACACCAGAGGCGAGGACGTTCTCCGATCGTGTTAGAGACGTACACGAATGGCTGGAAGAGCGTATGGAATCTCTGCCTTCGCTGCCAGATGGGGACCGGCCTGGAGTGATAGTTCAGGACCCCTGTCATCTCCGCCACGTGCAGGGAGCTCACATGTCCCTCCGCAAGGTACTCAGCCAGTATGTCGATGTAGTCGAGTTGAACGACGATGGCCTCTGCTGTGGCGCTGGCGGCTCCTACTCGCTACTGCAGCCGGAACTGGCCACTGCGGCCCGTGATCGGAAGGTAGACCTGATCACAAAGGCCTCTGGCCTTTCGGGAGCAGAACTAGTTGTGAGCGCCAACCCTGGATGCTCGATGCACCTTGCAGCAGTGGGCCTTGATGTCCTGCATCCGATGCAGGTATTAGCAGAGGTGCTCGAAGCGGGCATCGATCCAGAGGGGGTCAGAGATGGCCAGTGAATTTGAGGAACTACGAATCCGCCTTGAGGCGATCTCCGAAGAGTTGGCCGACCTTGCTATTTCCCGCTTGCGGGAGTCAGTTGATGCAGGAGGCACAGAACTTCCTGTCGATGAGCGCCGTCTAACCCGTGCCCGTCGCGCTGTCCTTAAAGCCGCCCACCTGCTCGAAGAGGGAAACGAACTCTAGGTTCAGCAAGACTGCTCACCGGAATTCAGGAAGTCGATCATCTGGCGCAATCGGGCATGTGCGTGTCGGTCGAAAGTCATGCTCAAGCGCGACAGGTCCAATCGGTCGTTGTCGGCGATCTCTACCTTGCTTGGTTCGCACCGCCTGATGGTGCCATCGACCAGTAGGTCTGAGAACTCGGCATTCAGGTGCTCCAACTCCTCGTCTCGGACTTGGCGCTCAAGCCTCAGGATTAACCGTTTTCCCACATATCGCATCGAGTGGTAGGTGCTGTAGAAGTTGCAGATATGGTCTGCAGCAGCAACGGGATCGTTGGTGGAGAATACGAGTGACAGATCTGCTGGGGAGATTAGCCCGCCATCCAGTAGTTCAGTTTCGACAAACTCGGACCAGTAGGCCCAGTAGGTGCTCTCAGGTGGGTCCAAGAGTACCACTGGGGCGATGGCTGACTTGCCGGTCTGCATGAGTGTGAGGAGTTCGAATGCTTCGTCCATTGTCCCAAAGCCACCAGGCAGTAGGGCATAGCCGTGTGACTCCTTCATGAACATGACTTTGCGGGTAAAGAAGTACCGGAAGTTAATCAACTTCGGGTCATCTGTGATGAACTCATTAGCCTCGGACTCAAACGGAAGTTGGATGTTCACACCGAAGGAGCGATCGGACCCTGCCCCCTCCATCCCGGCAGCCATGATCCCTGGACCAGCACCCGTAATGACCATCCAGTTCCGTTCGGCAATGGCCTTCCCGAAAGATGCTGCGGTCTCGTACGCCGGATCGCCTTCGCTGATTCGAGCCGACCCAAAGACAGTTGCTTTCCTGACGCCACGGTAGGGAGCGAATACGGCGAAGGAATGCCGGAGTTCCTTGAGGGCCGAGTTAACCAGTTTCAGTTCGCCCCTGTCGACGTCCTCCTTGCTGAGGCGCACGGATGAGACCAGCAATTCGGCGATCAGGTCAAGGTCGTCTGGACGGCCAGTTGCGAGAGCCAACTCCTCTACGGCTGCATCCAGGTCCGAGTCACCGGTTCTGTAGTGGCGAAGGCTCCTCGAGGACTGTGGAGGCTCGGCGGTCATGCGCTGGTGACAGGGATGGGGATTCTGGCATCGTGACAGGCCTTCACGTCTAGTCTTGTCCCACTCTCGACGTGTTCGTAGAGAGTGGTGCGCTGCTTCAAATTCCTTCCTAGTGGCTCGACCAGGGCACGCAACTCCACCTCGGTCATCATCTGACCGTGGTCGGCCCCAGCGGCACGGGAGATATTCTCATCGATGAGCGTGCCGCCGAGGTCATTAGCACCTGCCTGAAGTAGTTGACGGACGCCAGCACAACCGATCTTGACCCACGAAGCCTGGATATTTGGTATTAGATCGCGGTAAGCGATACGGGCAACGGCGTGTACAAGCAGAGTTTCGCGGAACGTCGGCCCGCGACGGGCCTTGTGTTGCAGATATATGGGAGACGCCATATGCACGAAAGGAAGGCCGACAAATTCAGTGAAGCCACCAGTCTCTTTCTGGAGATCCCTACACGACAGGAGATGTCGAACCCAGTGGTCAGGTCTTTCGACAGATCCAAACATCATCGTGACATTCGACGCCAAGCCGACAGCGTGTGCGGTCCTGTGGGCATCTAGCCATTCGTCAGACGAGATCTTGTCGGGGCAGAGCAGTTCACGGATGCCATCATCGAGGATCTCTGCGGCTGTTCCGGGAAGAGATTTTAGGCCAGCGTCCATCAGGCGTTGCAGGTACTCGCTAAGTGGCTCGGCGAGGCGACGAGCCCCCTCGATCACCTCAAGCGCTGTAAATCCGTGGACGTGTATGTCGGGAACCGCATCACAGACTGCTTTCGTAACTGCTATGTAGTAGTCACCATCGAAGTCTGGATGGATTCCGCCCTGTAGGCAGACCTCGGTCGCGCCCATACGAGCACCGGTGGCGGCGCGATCAACAATCTCGGCAATTTCGAGTAGATATGGAGTTCCCCTTAGATCGAGTGACATCGGCCCTTTTGAAAAGCCACAGAAGCGACACTTGTATGTGCAGATGTTGGTGTAATTGATATTTCTGTTCGCTACGAAGGTGACTGATTCTCCGTTGATCTCACGACGCATCTCGTCGGCTACTTCGGCTATAGCAACTACCTCACCACCCCTGGCCGAGAACAAGGTCACCAACTCGTCATGTCCGGCCTCCTGGCCGTCCAGCACACCGTCAAGCACCTCGTTGACCGGTCCACCAGAGGTAGAAACTCCGGGGACGAGAACAATCGGGGAGCGGGGTGCACCTGAATACCAGGCTGTCGAGTTCACGCTAAGCCTGCGAGCTGTTGAGCCGTCCCTATCAGTAATCTCGTTGAAAACCTCGGGAAGGTGAGTCCCGGGATCATCGCGTGCCAAGGATTCGGAGTCGCTCCTGTCGAGTACAGCAAAATGGAGATTGGAGTGCAGCCAGCGCATCGGATCAGAGGCAAATTCGGGATAAACGGTTAGCCGAGGTGCGAGAACGTGTCCGTGGTCCTCGGTCACCTGCCTGAGTGGTTCGAGACCCGGCCATGGACGTTCTGGGTTCACGTGATCAGCGGTAATAGGCGAAATGCCTCCCCAGTCATCGATACCTGCTGAAACCAAATCACCGAAGTCGTCGGTGAGGTTTGGTGGCGCCTGAAGGTGGATTTCGGGAGGAAGCAAGAGTCTGGCTAGGGAAATCGTGTCGAGGTACTCATCGCTGTCACCCGGATCGCAGTTACGCATCGCCGTGCCTGGCTTGGGGAGGAAATTCTGGATGATTACCTCTTGAATGTGACCGTAGCGAGCATGGGATTCCGCTATGCATTGGAGGGCCTGTATCCGAGAGGAGCGGTCCTCCCCGATTCCAACGAGAAGCCCTGTTGTGAACGGGATCGAGAGGCGTCCCGCCTCCTCGAGAGTGGCAAGGCGTCTCTGAGGTTCCTTGTCTGGGCACATTCTGTGGCATGCGAGATCGGGGTCCAGGGATTCGAGCATCATCCCCTGGGATGCCGACACCTTCCGGAGGCGCGACAGGTCGTCACCATTCAGTGCTCCAGCATTCGCATGTGGCAACAGCCCGGTCTCCTCTAGTACCAACTCAGCCATCTCCGCCAAGTATTCGATGGTGGAATTGAACCCGTGTCTGGCAAGCCAGCTCGCTGCCACCGGGTACTGCGATTCGGGACTTTCACCGAGCGTGAAGAGCGCCTCATGGCAGCCGACGGCGGCCCCGGCCTTGGCAATTTCCAGAACTTGCTCAGGTTTCAGGTACGGCGATCCTAGACGGGCCGGTGGCTGAGCGAAGGTGCAGTAACCGCAGTGGTCTCTGCAGAGTTTAGTAAGGGGGATGAATACCTTAGGACTGAAAGTGATTCGGTTGCCGTGACAACGGCCGCGCACCTCGCGGGCAGCGGCCCGTAGTTCTTCGCCTTGTAGGTGCAGGCATTCAACTGTCGACAGCGGGAGTGTTTCTCTTTCCACTTCGGCAAGTTAGCAGTTGGCCTTACCCAACTATCGACCGGGGCCGGTAGCAAATTTGAGCGTGGAGGCCTTCTCTGCCAGGCTGACCAGGAGACCTTCGAACGAGGCGATGAAGGCATTGAGTCCGTCTTCTTCGAGCTTTTCAGACACATCGTCAAGGTCGATCCCGGTAGTGCTAAGTGCTTCCAGGAGATCCCTGGCTGCAGTCGGGTCGGCATCGATCGTCCGAGAAACCGTGCCATGATCCTCAAAGGCTTCAAGGGTTGCATCGGGGATCGTATTGACCGTTTGCGGTCCAATGAGGGCATCAACGTAGAGCGTGTCTGGGTACTTGGGATTCTTTGTGGAGGTCGAAGCCCATAGAGGCCTCTGGACACGTGCTCCGCGCTCCAGTAGCGCCTCCCACCGAGGGCCGCTAAAGGTGTTCTTGAAAAGCTCGTAGGCGACATGTCCCTGGGCTACCGCTGCTCTGCCTCGCAGGTCCAGGGCAGAGGGCGTGGCGATTTCTTCCAAGCGCCGATCCACTTCAGTTTCGGTGCGGCTGATAAAGAATGATGCCACCGAGGCCACACTGGAAAGATCGCCGGAACAAGCTTCGAGCCCGGAGATGTATGCCTCCATTACCTGTTTGTAACGCTCTAGGGAGAAAATAAGGGTGACGTTGATGCTGCGACCCTCAGAGATCATCTGACGGATTGAAGGCAACCCCTCGACAGTGCCGGGTATTTTTACCAGAAGGTTCGGTCGTCCTATTCGCTCACTGAGTTCTCTGGCTGCCTGCGTAGTGCCGTCTGTATCGTTGGCAAGCGAAGGGTCTACTTCGACTGAAACATAGCCATCGACGCCGTTGGACTTCTCATAGATGGGAGCCAGCAAGTCGAGTGCTCCCGTAATATCGCTCGTGACTAGTTCCCAGTAGCTCTCCTCGATTGATTTGCCAGCTGCCTTCAGCTCTGCCAACTGATCGTCGTAAACATCAGTGTTCGACATCGCCATTTGGAAAATCGATGGATTCGAAGTAATTCCGCGCACACCACGGTCAATCCATTCCTGCAGCTCACCCGATGTGAGCCAGCCCCGTCGGAGGTTGTCGAGCCATGGACTCTGACCCTGGTCTTGGTACAAGTCGTGCAGTCTTGTCATTTGCTCTCCTGTGCGGTGCAGCGAGGTCAGATACCCAATAGGGCCCGGGCCGTATCGGCAACGGCTTGCGAGGTGATGCCAAGCTTTGCCATGACCTCCTCGCCTGGTGCAGATACACCGAACCTGTCGATACCGACGGACTCATCTGCCCACTTTGACCATCCGAAGGTGACTCCAGCTTCCACAGAGACAGTGGGTATGGATGTGGGTAACACGTCTTCACGATAAGAGTTGGGTTGGGCCTCAAAGAGATCAGTGCTGGGCATAGAGACAACCCTGACGGCGACTCCCCCAGCAGTAAGCGTTGCTGCGGCGTCAAGGGCAACACTCACCTCACTGCCCGTTCCAATCAACACGACATCGGGACAAGTCTCCGAGTCGGCCAATACATACCCGCCTCTATTGACCAGTGCGTGGTTTTCAGTCCCGATGAGAACAGGGACGTCCTGTCTGGTCAGGAGCATCGCCACCGGCCCTTCAGCATCGACGGCGTATCGCCATGCTGCTGCAGTTTCATTTGCGTCTGCAGGGCGGAAGACAATTAGACCTGGGATAGTTCTCAACGCGGCAGCATGTTCGACCGGTTGGTGGGTAGGACCATCTTCGCCAACGCCAACCGAGTCGTGTGTCCAGACGAAAACGGATTTAGCACCACTCAACGCGGCCAACCTAACGGCACCTCGCATGTAGTCACTGAAAACCAGAAATGTCCCACATACCGGCAAGGCACCACCGTGAAGGGCCAGGCCATTGCAGATGGCTCCCATGGCATGCTCTCGAACTCCAAAGAAGATTTGTCGACCTTCCGGGCAATCGGCGCTCTGCACGCCGTGCCCACTGATCGCTGTACCAGTGTTGCCAGTCAAATCGGCGCCGCCACCAATCAGTCCGGGAACCACGCCGGATAGGGCCTTGATGCATGAGTTGCCTGCCTTGCGTGTCGCCACGAATGATCCAACTTCCCACACCGGGAGGTTCACCTCCCAGTCACTGAGGCCACCAGACCGCTGGCAGGCCTCCCATTCCACAACGTCGGAAGCTTTCGATTCCAGTCGAGAAGTCCACGCTTTGCGTTTAGAGGCGCCGCGCCTCCCTGCGCGACTATAAAACTCAGCCACGTTGGAGGGAACCCAGAAGGACTCACCAGCAGGAATTCCAAGCCTTTCCCGAGTCTCGGCAATGCCTTCTTCCTTTAGGGAATAACCATGCACTGCTGATGTGTCGACATCGGGGGAGGGGTTACCAATATGGCTACGGAGCACAATGAGGGAAGGGCGGCCGGACTCACCCATGGCGGATCGGATGCCGGCCTCTATAGCGTCGAGATCCTCAGCACCTTCACCGAGGTTGATTACGTGCCAGCCGTAGGAACCAAACCTTGCCGGAGTGTCATCTGATGAGGCCAGCTCTGTCGGTCCGTCGATGGTGATGTGGTTGTCGTCGTAGATGGCAACTAGGCGACCTAGGCCGAGGTGGCCGGCAAGAGAGGCGGCTTCGTGACTAATGCCCTCGGCTAAGTCACCATCTCCGCAGACAACGAAGGAGTGGTGGTCACAGAGCTCAGATCCGAAGCGAGCTCTCAGATTCCGTTCAGCAATTACCATTCCAACCGCGTTTGCAAACCCCTGACCGAGGGGCCCTGTGGTCACCTCCACACCGGCTGTATGGCCTACTTCCGGATGACCGGGTGTAGCAGATCCCCACTGCCTGAACTTCCGAAGGTCATCGAGTGTGAGGCCGTGGCCAGTTAGGTGAAGCATCGAGTAGAGCAGAATCGAGGCATGGCCAGCGGAGAGGATGAAGCGGTCTCGGTCGGGCCACTGTGGATCAGCAGCGTCATAGGTCATGATCCGGGTCCAGAGCACGTGGGCCAGAGGGGCAAGTGCCATGGCCGTCCCCTGGTGGCCTGAGCGCGCGGCGTGAGGTCCGTCCATCGCCAGACCCTTGACTACGGCAACTGCCTGACGCTCCAGCTCAGCATCGGTAACGTTCGTCATAACAGTCCCTGGTCGGCCTAAGCGCGGCGCCACCATATCCTCCTGTTGGTCATCAGTTGGCCACCACCTCTAGCCTGCAGCCGCTGTTGAGCAGGTGGCCGTAAGTCGGAAACTATCTTGCGGCAGAGGAACCGAAGAGCAACCCTGAGGCAGCGAAGCCGTGAACGTGGTGGCCGGGTCCGGCAGGGCCCATCTCCCCAGAACAAAACATGCCTGCAACTGTTGTGGTCCCTAAGCCATCACAGAACAACTCTGTGTCGTGAGAAGACCTGGGAAAGAAGCGTCTCCCTCGTCGTTCGCAGGTGAAGAGGAGAGCACTTTCGGCTTGTCGTGGGTGAAGGAGTTGTTCCAGTTCGCGACTGGCAAAATCGGGATCTCGTATGTGGAACTGGGCAGTCATGCCAATGATTGGTAGCCCACCGCATGCAACCGAACCCGAAACATTGTCAGCACCGACTACATCTCTGACGAGGAAATCTCTTGGACGCAGTGTTCCTGAATGTTCATCGATTGCAAAACCAACTTGGAGATGCTGAATGGCCCAACCACGATCCGCTTCTGACAATGAAGCGACAGCTTCCTCAAGTCGCCGGAGTGCAGTTTGCCCGCCAAGCTCCAGGATCAGGTTCTGCCTGGCGTCGGTGACGGTTAATGGGCTGCCTATCGGACGACACCCCTGAGATACCAGCGGAACGATGCCAAGGCCGTCTGGAAGGGCCGCCGTCACCGCACCACTGGTTTGGACATCGGCGTCGGCTAGGAAGAGGTTCCTAGTGCCACTTGTGGGGAGCGAAGTGAGTCCACCAACCAACGTCACCCCGGGAGGAACTGAGGAGAGGGTCGTATCGGCATCAAAGGTCAAAGGGTCAGCTAGGACGATCACGGTGGAACCTTCTGGAGTATCACCCAGTTCGAGTCGCGTACCGGAACTTGAGACCTCGACCGGGCCTGTATGGCCTGCCCACAGGACAATTGCCGCAGCGTTCTCTACCGCCTGCCTGTGGGCCATCACTGAGGTGGCTGTAGAGCCGAGCAGATGGCCCGGTTCGAGGCCCTGGCGCACAGCACGTGCGATTTGTACGAACTGGTCGATGTGTGTGCCTGAGACGAACAGTACGGCGAACCCAGGTGAGGGCCCTATCCGTTCGAGGACTTGACCAATGACCTCAGCTATGGCAACCCGGGGGTCGCCGTGTTCAGACAGTGCGGCCGCGTATCGCATGGATTGAACCTAGGGGTCCTGCATTGCACCCTATCCGGGGTGCGCGATGTCGCAAGGGAAGCAGCCCTAGCATGTCGCTCCGTGATGAGGCGCCAACTGTTGCCGTTCGTGATGTCCTTGGCCCTGCTTGGAACTGCCTGGCAAACTCGAGCCACAGACTCAGCAGGCGACAGGCCGCCAGTTGTTGTGTCCAACCCTCCTGCTGCATCACTCGCCACTCCGCTCATCTCAGTCCGTCGAATTCCGCTGTTTCTCCAAGCGCCTGAAGCTGATCGGCGTCTGGTGAGCGATCTCGAAGGCGTGGTATCAGGCCTTCCTAACAACAGTTGCGTTGCTGTGACAGAGCACGGCCGGCTGATCTATGGCGCCAATGAGACGGCTCCGCTTGTCCCAGCAAGTACCCAAAAGTTGGTCTTGGCTCTCGCTGCACTGGAGAAGATGGGCGGAGACCGGATCTTTTCGACGAAGCTCCTCAGCCGATCTGCACCGGTAAACGGCATCGTAGACGGTGACGTTTGGCTTGTTGGAGGTGGAGATCCACTTTTGATGACCAAAGACTATGTGGATCGTTTCGATGACTCGATGGCATACACAGACATGGGGCTCCTTGCTGACCAGGTAGTAGATGCAGGCATCAGTTCCATTGCCGGGGCAGTGATTGGGGATGAGAGTTGGTTCGATTCCCTCCGTTACGTCGATACATGGCCTGCACGCTTCAGGCCAGGCCAGCAGAACCAGACTGGACCGCTCAGCGCACTGTCTGTTAACGACGGGTTTACCTGGTGGCATGCCGAGAACACCGCTAATGGCCTCAACACACCTGCAAACGACCCAGCAGCATTTGCGGCAGCCTTTTTTGATGACCTTCTTGAGGATCGAGACATGGTTATCAAGAGGCCTGCACAGGCAGGGATCGCTCCCCTCGATGCCGTGATAGAGCTTGCCAGTATTGACTCTCCACCTCTTACTGACATTGTCAACCAGATGCTCGTGACTTCCGACAACACAACAGCCGAGCTCCTGTTGAAGGCCCTCGGAGCGGAAGTCGGCCCACCTGGATCCACCGTCAAAGGTACGGAGGTGGTCTTGGCAGCGTTGGTCGCAGCAGGCCATGACCTGACTGGAATCTTTGCTGCCGACGGATCCGGCCTAGATGCCGGAAACAGGGTCACATGTGACATCCTGACCTCCCTCCTAGAGGACACCGAGCACGGCCCTAGTCTCGTCTCGAGCATGGCCATTGCAGGGCTCTCTGGGACGATGAGACGCCGTCTGGCTGGGTCGTCTGCAGAGGGCCGCACAAGGGCAAAGACGGGAACGTTGAGGGATGTTGCCAGCCTTGTCGGACAGGTGGAATCCATCGAGGGTCGGGTTCTTACATTCGCAGTCATGACCAACGCCGAACCGCTTCCTAGTGGAGTAAAGAGTCTCCATGACCAAGTAGTACTGAATTTGGTGACCTATCCGTCCGGGCCCGATCTGGAGCTTCTTGTGCCCCTTGCCGTCGCTGGCTGAGCAGCCAGCCTCAGGAGTCACCCTACTGACAGTCGCTGTAGCGTTATCACTCCATGGCATTCGATAGACCACCCGGCGACCTGTTGGACCTTTTCCAGCGCTACCTGCGGCAAGAGACCTTGGACCCTCTCCGCTCCACTGGCCGATTCCTGCTGTTTGGCGTCAGCGGGTCCTTGTGCCTTGGAGTGGGGGCAGTCATGTTGGCCGTGGGAGGCCTCAGGCTCCTTCAAGGTATTGGGGTGTTGGCAGGAGCCTGGTCGTGGGTACCGTATCTTGTAGTGGCTGGAACTCTTGGATGCCTTGCCGCTCTCTCAATCTCACGTATCGGAGGTGGTCGTGGGCTCGACAGGTGAGAAACCGGTCACCAGAGAGGACCTCGAGACGGAACTCCGCCGCACTCTGGGGAGAGTCGGCGACACTGGTGAATCCCGAAAGCCCGGGATAGTTGCCATTGTCGTGCTCGTCGGTGGGGCACTCCTGGTGGCCACCTATTTCATTGGTCGACGAATTGGCAGGGTCAGGTCAACTGTTGTGGAGGTGCGGCGGATCTGATGAGATTGCCATCATTATCGGGTGTGACCTGGTCTCTGTTGCGGCGCTGTCTTCTAGGTGGAAGACGTCGATGGTGGGGGACTGTGTTGGTCCTGGTGCTTGGCCGTCTCCTGCAGCGCCTATCAAAGCTCGGGACGGCACCTGTTGTGTTCAAGCGTGCACTGAAACCTGGGGAGGGTGTGCTCGTTTCGCACTTGTCTGAAGATGTAGAGAGTGCTCACGGTCGCTGGCCAGAGAGTCATCGCGGGTCGGCTTGAGATGGTTCGAGTCAGTTTGAGGAATCCCCCGCGGGTGCTTGAATTTGACGGACCGGTGGCGGTCACGACACTTCTGACCAAACTGGATTTGCGGAGGGATTGCGTCCTCGTCATCCGCGATGGAACTCTTGTTCCAGGCGACGCCATGCTCGAGGCAGATGCCGAAGTCGAGCTCCGCTCTGTCATATCGGGAGGCGCCGATGGTCGGTAAGACCCCGTGAAGTGTCGGGTGTGCCGCTGTCCGGCTGTCCTCGATGTGCGGAGGCACAATGCCAATTTTTGTGAAGACCACTTTCTGAAACTTTGTAGAGATCAAGTTGCGAAGGCGATCTGCGATAACGAGATGTTTAGTCCTGGCGACCGTATTCTGGTTGCGGTGTCGGGTGGCAAGGATTCTTTGGCGCTATGGGACATCCTTCTGGAACTCGGATACGACGTGGATGGCCTTTTCGTAAATCTCGGCATCGGTGACTACAGCTCCGATTCCGGACACTTTGCGTGGAAGTTTGCTGAAGCTAGGGGCCTGAAACTCCGGACTATTGATCTCCGTTCAGAGTTCAACTTCGACATACCGGCTGGTTCGCGCGCTGCTCGACGTGCACCCTGCAGTGTCTGTGGCCTTTCTAAACGCCACCTCTTTGATGATGCCGCCCTCCGCGGCAACTACAACGCTCTTGCTACTGGGCATAACCTTGATGACGAAGCGGCTGTTCTCCTCGGAAACGTCCTTCGCTGGGAACATGAGTACCTGGGTCGCCAGCGGCCGGTGCTGCAGGCGGGAGGAGGGTTTCCAAAAAAGGTGAAGCCACTTGTCCGCCTGGCTGAACGGGAAACTGCCGCCTACTGCGTTCTCCGTGGGATCGAGTACATGCTTGAGGAATGTCCACTGGCTGAGGGGAATAGGCACCTTGCCTACAAAGAGGCTCTCAATGGAATCGAGGACCGTTCGCCCGGGGTAAAACACAGTTTCTACTTCGGTTTCCAAGATCGAAGTTTGCCCCTATTCACTAATGACGGAGGGCCTACCACTAAGCCCATCTCCTGTGAGCGGTGTGGAGCATCAGGAAATGGTCAGGTCTGTGCGTTTTGTCGACTCTTGGAGCGCACAGGTGGGAACCTTCCGAGCCCCCCAGCATCAGTAAACATCCGGGGGACGAAATCTGTGGCAAATGGTCATGGAGGTAATCGACATGGGTGAGATGCTTGAGCCAGGAGAGCAGGTTCTCTTTGTCGACAACAAGAAGAGGCGCTACTTGGTGACGCTCGAGACGGGTGGTGAGTTCCACTCCCATGCAGGAATCATCAACCACGATGATCTGATAGGTGGTCCTGAAGGTGCATCTTTGAAGTCAAGTCGTGGCAGTCCCTTTGTGATCTTTCGACCAACACTTTCTGATTTCATTTTGAAGATGCCACGCGGAGCGCAGGTGATTTATCCGAAAGATCTTGGTCCACTTCTTTTGTTGGCTGATATCTACCCAGGTGCGAAGGTCTTCGAGTCTGGTGTCGGTTCAGGAGCTCTCTCCATGACCATGTTGCGATCAGGAGCTGACATTACCGGTTATGACATCCGTGAGGATTTCGTCGAAAGGGCACGCCGAAACGTTGAGGTGATGCTGGGGGTCGAGGCCACGGGGCGCTACAAGGTTGAGGTACGCGATACCTATGATGGAATTGACTTAGCCCACATGGACCGCGTTGTGCTGGACCTTCCAGAGCCCTGGCAGGTGGTACCCCATGCAGCCCTGGCTCTTAGAACCGGCGGCATCATCGTGGCTTACACCCCGAGCATCGTCCAAGCAGTCAAGTTCAGAGAGGCCCTCAGTGCGCACAGTTTTGATTTCGCCGAGACCATTGAAGTTCTCAACAGGAGTTGGCACATAGATGGCCAGGCGGTCAGACCTGACCACCGGATGGTCGCCCACACGGGCTTTCTCAGCCATGCACGCTTGCTTGGGCCATGAGAGTTGGAATCCCGGGCCCACTTGTGGCTGCCGTCACCGGCTTGGGATTGCTCCTGATGCTTTCCTGCAGTCAGCAAATTGCCACATTGCCGAAAGTTGAACCCAGAGCACTCGTCACGACAATCTCCACAACTAGTGCGATTACAGGGACAACAATCACGGCTACAACCGCGGCTTCGGAGCTTTTTCAGACTGGACCCGTCTCGGCCGTTATCGATCGGACATGGCAATCGGTTGTAAGGGTGAGAGGCCTTGGGTGCAAGGCATCTCAGGTAGGCACGGGATTTGTAGTCAAGAAGGGACTCGTTGTTACCGCCGCACACGTTGTTGCAGGGTTGGCTTCGCCTGAAGTTCACCTAGGTAGCAATATCCGAACTGCCTCTATCGTTGCCTTCAATTCAGTTTCCGACTTAGCGGCTCTCGCAGTCGACACGGCGGGAGCCATTCCGTTGTCATTGGCTGATGCTGCAGCAGGACAAGTAGTTGTCGTCTTGGCGTTTGACGAAGTTGGAGATCCAGAGACGATATCTTCGCGCGTTGTTAGGCCTGTTCGTGCAGTCGGTGACGATATCTACGGTGAACCCGGTGAGGGCCGCGATGCCTTGGAGATTGCGGCATCAGTCAAATCGGGAAACTCAGGGGCCCCCGTTGTTGATTTGGACGGGGATGCCGTGGGACTGCTGTTTTCCCGCACGCGCGGTGGAGTCGAAGTTGCCTATGCCGTCCAGAGTTCCGAGGTCGTGTCGCTCTTAGAAGCGGTAAACAAAGGTGGGGGAGAGGTGGTCACATCCGGTGAGTGCAGGCCAAGATGAGTCTCAGGCAACCTGCATCGACCGCTTTGCCGTTCGATCAATGCCTCTATTGCACCCTGCTTCAGTCCACTTCGATGTAGATGCACTCTCCTGGGCATTCTTCGGCTGATTCGATAGTGCCTTCCAGCTGAGCTTCGGTGATGGTGGCGAGCCCATCTGGGCCCCCAGGTTCACTAAAGATCTTGTCGCCTTCCTTCACGTATGCGAGGCCATCATCAAGGAGTGCGAACACATCGGGTGCAATTTCCTCACAGAGGCCATCGCCCGTGCAGAGATCTTGATCTATCCAGACCTTCATTCTGGTCGATTTCCTCTCACTGTGGTCGTTTGGTGCCTCGTTGGCACAGAATTTTGACGTTGCTTCCGGTCAGGCGATCCAATTTCCTGTCGGCACTGACCGACTTGATGCTAGTTCGAACAAACCAAATTAGGTTGGGCACCCTATCGGCATCGAACCACTCGCCTGTCTCTCCGGAGTGAATCGAACGAATGCCATCGGTCACTCCGCGATAGGAGGGTAGGGTCGCCCAGGAGGAGGACACGTGGAATCAAGTGCCAAAGGCAAAACGGACATTGGGCCCGAGACTGATTGTCAGGCAACTCTTGAGGCCGAGATCGTTGAACTGCGCAGGCGGATCGAAGATGCGCCCATCCGGATCGAGCATTTTGAGACCCAGCTTCGTGAAGTCAAGCGAGACTTGGCCAACGCCACTGCCCATAACAAGAAGCTGAATGCCACTCTGGAAACATCTCGCGAACGGATAGCGGTCCTGCGCGAAGAGGTTGAGCAATTGACGCAACCGCCCTCCGCCTACGGAACAGTCGTCGGAAGCAACGACGACGGATCCGTTGACGTTCACTCGGCAGGTCGGAAAATGCGGGTCGGAGTCCATCCAGATTTGGCTGGCTCTCTCAAACCCGGCCAAGAGGTCGTGCTGAATGAGTCTATGAGTATTGTTTTGGCTAGGACTGCGGAGAACACCGGCGAGGTGGTGACCGTAAAGGAAGTCCTTGAGGATGGGTCACGGGCACTCGTGGTAGGCCGGGCTGACGATGAGAGGGTTGTCGAGCTCTCGACGAGGGTATTGAGTGGCCATCTTCGAAGTGGAGACTCGGCTCTCTTGGACCCGAGAGCTGGCATCTTGCTTGAACGGCTACCCAGACCGGAAGTCGAGGACCTGATACTCGAAGAGGTTCCCGACGTCACATACGGACACGTCGGTGGTCTGGCCCAGCAGATCGAGATGATTATTGATGCGGTCGAGCTTCCCTTCTTGCACCGCGCAATGTTCACCGACTACGCCCTGCCCGCCCCCAAGGGCATCCTCCTTTACGGCCCACCAGGCTGCGGTAAGACGCTCATAGCGAAAGCTGTTGCGAACTCGCTAGCCAACAAGGTCGCTGAGGTGTCGGGGGACCGTGAGGCACGCAGTTTCTTTCTGAACATTAAGGGCCCGGAGTTACTAAATAAGTACGTAGGTGAGACTGAACGCCAGATTCGCCTTGTTTTTCAACGCGCACGGGAAAAGTCTGAACAGGGTTGGCCTGTGATCGTATTTTTCGATGAGATGGAATCTCTGTTTCGGACCAGGGGAACCGGGATCAGTTCAGACATCGAATCTACGATCGTGCCACAGTTGCTCGCAGAGATTGATGGTGTAGAGGCCCTTCGTAACGTCATCGTCATCGGGGCCTCTAACCGGGAGGACCTTATTGATCCCGCCATTCTACGGCCGGGACGACTTGATGTGAAAATCAAAATTGAGCGTCCTGATGAGATGGCTGCAAGTCAGATATTCAGCCGTTATCTCGTAGCTGAACTACCACTCGATGAGGACCTTGTGTATACAACCGGCGGAGGTGACCGCGAGAAAGCGGTTAGGGCAATGATCGATGAAGGGGTAGCGGCCATGTATTCAGACTGCGAGAGCAACCGCTTCCTTGAAGTCACTTATCAGAATGGAGACAAAGAAGTTCTCTATTTCCGCGATTTTGCTTCTGGAGCGATGATCGAGAACATTGTACGGCGGGCAAAGAAGCTCGCTATCAAGCGTGAACTGGCCGGCGGTCACCGCGGAATTCGTACTGAAGATCTCACCCGGGCAGTCAGGCAGGAGTTCAAAGAACACGAGGACCTACCAAACACGACCAATCCGGACGACTGGGCGAAGATTTCGGGAAAGAAGGGTGAGAGAATCGTCTATGTACGGACCCTTATCTCGGGCCCTGAGGCGGATGGCGGTGGCAGGACCATCGATGGTGTAGGTACAGGCCAGTACCTCTGACAGGCCAGGTAGGGGAAGTGGCCACCGGCGAGGGATCCTCCCGCTAGGGTCCGCGCATGCCAGTTCCCAAGCTGCTCGGTCTTGAGACCGAGTATGGGATCGTCCACCGGGGAGTAGAGGATCCCAACCCGGTAAGCGCGTCTTCGCTTCTTATCAATGCCTACTTGAGCAACAGGCACACACCCGGAATGGGCCCTAGCTCGCCAAGGATCGGTTGGGATTTCGTGGACGAGAGTCCGCAAAACGACGCCCGTGGCTTCGGCCACCTAGGATCCATGGTCCCTGAAGTTGAGACACACCTCGTAAACGCAGTCCTAACTAACGGTGCTCGCTACTACGTTGACCACGCGCATCCTGAGTTGAGTACTCCTGAATGCGCTGATGCATTGGCGGCGGTTTGTCACGATCGAGCGGCTGAACTGATCTTGATCGAGTCGATGACAGCAGCCAATGCGGTTCTCCCAGATGGTGAAGAATTGGTCATTTACAAGAACAACTCTGATGGCAAGGGGAATAGCTACGGCTGCCACGAGAACTATCTAATGGACCGGAAGACACCATTTGCGAAGATCGTTCAACATGCCACCACTCATTTTGTCACGCGACAACTCTTCACCGGATCAGGCAAGGTTGGCTGCGAGGCACCCTGGGTGCCTGAGGGATCTGTTCCCTTTCAGATCACTCAGCGTGCCGACTTCTTTGAAGAGGAGGTCGGTCTTGAAACCACCCTCAAACGCCCCATCATCAACACGCGTGATGAGCCCCATGCAGATCCACTCCTGTACCGGCGACTCCACGTGATCGTAGGCGACGCCAACCTTTGTGAGGTAGCGACCTTTCTGAAGCTGGGAACAACGGCGATCGTGCTGGCGATGGTTGAAGAAGAGTTCTTGGATCCTGCATTTGGGATAGCCGATCCCGTTCGTGCCCTTCAGCAGGTTTCATGGGATACCTGCCTAAAGCAACAACTCGCGCTTGTTGATGGACGGACGGCCAGCGCAGTTGACGTTCAGTGGGAGTTGTTAGAGCAGGCCGAAAAGTACATCCTTCAACGGGGAACGGGATTGATCGGAGGGCCCGTTGCCGAGCTTGTCATCCGACGCTGGGAGGCTGTCTTAGCTTCATTGGAAAGCCGGCCGACTGATCTAGTTGGGGTGGTGGACTGGATATCGAAGAAGTACCTACTTGACGGTCTGATGGAAAGGCATGGATTAGAACCCGGTGATGTACGTCTAGCGGCCCTCGACCTCCAGTACCACGATCTCCGACCGGACCGCTCCCTCTTTCGTAGGGTTGGAGCTGAGGTCCTAATTGCGGAAGAAGAAGCTATCACCGCAATGGAGCAACCACCCATCGATACAAGGGCCTACTTCAGGGGGCGGTGTCTCCAGAAATGGCCTGAGAGCATCGTCGCTGCAAACTGGGACTCAATGGTGTTCGACCTAGGTGGGGAAACGCTGAGGCGAGTTCCCATGATGGAGCCGACACGCGGCACCGACGAGCATGTGGGTACGCTCCTTGACGAGTGTGAAACGGTTGCAGACCTGCTCCACAGACTGTCTAGTTGAAAAGTTAATTTCTTTCCACCGAGAGGAGCCGAGATGGCCGAACAGGAACAACGTAGGCCCACACGTGGTGAGAAGGAGTCGGCCGAACCGGTTGATGTCGGCCCTGCCCAGTCTGTCAGTCGGGGGAGTGAGAGGCTGAAAGGTGAATTGGATGACCTGCTTGACGAGATAGATGAAGTCCTGGAGTCAAATGCCGAGGAGTTCGTCAAGAGCTATATTCAAAAGGGCGGCGAGTAGTCGGCCTCCTCAACGGGTTAACCTCCGAGGCGTGACTCTTCCATTGTTCACCCCTTCTGAAGACCCGGGTCCCAGTTTTGTTGGGCTTCTGGGTCAACTCGGAATCGACCGCGCCGACACCCACCTAGGCCCTTCAACGGCCCAAGGCCTTGAGGGGCTCGCACATGGCACGACTGTTCTTGCCGTACGTTTCAATGATGGAGTGGTCATGGCGGGTGACCGACGAGCAACCAGCGGACACCTGATCAGCCATCACGCCATTGAAAAGGTGTTCCCCGCCGACTCTCGTTCCGGTGTCGCTATTGCCGGCGCGGCTGGACCGGCAATGGAGATGGTCCGTCTATTCCAACTCCAGCTCGAGCACTATGAGAAGGTCGAGGGTAATCCACTGAGCCTTGAGGGCAAGGCCAATCAACTAACCCTGATGTTGAAGTCACACTTACCCGCGGCGATGATGGGCTTGGCAGTCGTACCTTTGTTTGCGGGCTTTGACGAGTATCTGAATCGGGGACGTTTGTTCCAGTTCGACATAACCGGGGGCCGCTACGAGGAACTGGACCACGCAGCAACTGGATCCGGAAGCATCCACGCAACGACGGTCATGAAACTCCGCTTTGACGAAGGCCTCGATACTGCCGGAGCACTTGATATCGCTATCGAAGCACTATTTCAGGCAGCCGATGAGGACAGTGCCACTGGTGGTCCCGACATGGTCCGGGGAATATTTCCCGTAATGGCAACTATCACAGCAGATGGCTTTGAGAGAGTTTCCGAAGAGGACGTGGCAGAGAGGACCACTCTCCTCCTCGAGCGGCTAACTGGCAGAAGACGATGATCAGCTTCGGCTGCTAGTTGAGAGGACCGAAACAATGACTGTTCCCATGTACGTTTCACCGGAACAGGTGATGAAGGACCGGGCCGACTATGCCCGTAAGGGAATAGCCCGGGGACGAGCCGCCGTGGCCAGCATTTACACAGACGGGGTCTTGCTGTGTGCGGAGAATCCCTCCAACACGCTTCGGAAGGTGAGCGAGATCTACGATCGCATCGGCTTCATGGGCGTCGGCAAGTACAACGAGTTCGACCAACTCCGCATCGCTGGTGTGCGACATGCTGATCTGAAGGGTTACTCCTACAGCCGGGCCGATGTGGACGCACGTTGGTTGGCCAACCAGTATGCACAGATTCTGGGCCAGTACTTCACGCATGAGATGAAGCCTCTCGAGGTCGAGATGTTGATTGCGGAAATTAGTGCTGAGCCTGGAGATGACCGCTTGTTCCACCTCCTCTACGACGGAACGGTTATGGACACTACGACCCATGTCGTGATTGGTGGCGAAGCCGACTCGATTAGGGAACGTTTGGAGGGATCGTGGTCGCCGGATGCAGAACTGGGTGCTGCTCTGCGCGATGCGGTTGACGCGCTGGCCGGATCTAACAGGACTCTCGCACCCGAAGACATAGAGGTAGCAGTCCTTGCAAGAGACAACGGCAGGCGCGCATTCCGGCGCCTTGAGGGTGAGGCGTTGGCCACACTCCTGAGCTGACGGCAGGCTACCCGTGGAGCGGCGCATCTATGGGATCGAAAATGAGTTTGGAGTCACCTGCACGCTTGATGGCCAGCGCCGCCTGAGTCCTGATGAGGTTGCCCGATACCTGTTTCGCAAAGTGGTCGACTGGGGTAGAAGCTCGAACGTGTTCCTAGTAAACGGAGCCCGCCTCTACCTGGATGTTGGTTCCCATCCAGAATACGCCACTCCCGAGTGCGACTCAGTTGAGAGCGTTGTTGTCCACGAGAAAGCGGGGGAGAGAATCCTTGAGCAACTAGTGAGCACGGCTGAGACACGTCTGAAGGAAGAAGGCATCAACGGAGAGATTTTTCTCTTTAAGAACAACACAGACTCAGCTGGAAACTCCTATGGGTGCCATGAGAACTATCTGACTACAAGACGCGATGATGCCTCTGAATACACTGAAACGCTCATCCCGTTCCTTATCAGCCGCCAGATCTACGCGGGGGCGGGAAAGGTGCTTCAAACTGCTCGTGGTGCCATGTATTGCATCAGCCAACGCGCCGAGCACATTTGGGAAGGTGTCTCCAGTGCTACGACTCGTTCAAGACCGATAATCAACTCAAGGGATGAACCACACGCCGACGCTGAACGCTTTCGTCGTCTCCACGTGATTGTGGGCGACTCCAACATGAACGAATACGCCTCCTTCTTGAAGGTTGGAGCGTGTGGAATTCTTCTACGTATGCTTGAAGATCCCGGTGTTGTCTTGCGTGATCTGACCCTCGAGAACCCGATTAGGGCCATCCGCGAGATCAGCCACGATCCGACGTGTCAACGGCGAGTACGCCTGGCAAACGGTCGTGAGCTAACTGCCCTTGACATACAGAGTGAGTTCCTAGAGAGGGCGCTCAGATTCGCAGAACATCGTGATTTGAGCAATGAAGAGAAAAGGGTCCTGGAGATGTGGCAGCACTGCCTCGAGGGTCTAGCCAAGGACCCGATGGACCTGGTCGCAGAGTGCGACTGGGTTGCCAAGTTACTCCTGGTAGACGGCTATAAGGCGCGCCACAACCTCCCCCTTTCGGATCCAGCCGTAGCGTTGGTAGATCTCCAATATCATGATGTAGATCAACGCCGGGGGCTTTTCTACCGTCTACAAGATCGGGGACTCGTGGAGCGGACCACAAACGATGCTGCCATCGAAGATGCCAAGGTGCATGCGCCTAGCACCACCCGGGCGCGTCTCCGAGGCGAGTTCATTAGGCGCGCGAAGGAGCGAAACCGGGACTACACAGTCGATTGGGTACATCTGAAGTTGAACGATCAAGCCCAACGGACCGTGTTATGCAAGGACCCGTTTCGAGCTTATGACGACAGGGTCCAGAAACTCATTGATTCACTCTGAAACAGCTTCGGCAGTATGTCTAGGCTTGCAGGATGAAGAAGTTGGAGCGGATGCTCAACCTGGTTGCGGCACTATTGGCAACCGAGCGCCCTCTAAGTCGACAGGATTTACGCGGCAAGCTTCCCCATGGTTCGTATTCGGACAACGATGAAAGCTTTAGGCGCACTTTCGAACGCGATAAGGATGAGCTTCGCTCAATGGGGCTACCTCTATCTGTCGAAAACGTACCTGGTACTGATCCGCCTCTCGACGGCTATCGGATCCGGCCTGGAGACTACGAGGCCGACCTTCCTGCACTGACCCCCGCCGAACTAGCTGCCCTGCACCTGGCCTCCAACCTCGTTCGTCTAGACGATGTCCCGCGGTCGGACCCGTTTTGGCAGTTGGGAGGAGTTGCACAATCCGATTCTCCTCAAGTGGGAGCGGTTGCTGATGTCCCTGCCGACGACGTCATCAGATTGCTGATGTCGGCGACCGCCGAGAGGAGGATCGTGAGATTCACCTACAACACCAATAGCCGAGTTGTCGAACCACACCGGCTCGTGTTCACCCGTGGCCGCTGGTACCTGGCCGGCCATGACCAAGGACCGAATGAGGCACGGCAGTTTCGTGTTGACCGGATAGGGGGGCCGGTGGACTGCAGCGAAGGAGATGCTTTCGTTAGGCCCGAGGATCCGGTTGATGTAAGCATCGAACCAGCTTGGCGCTATGGCGAGGACGGTACCCTAATCGCTCGCCTGCTCGTACATGAGCGTCACATTCCCTGGGTCTCCGACTTCCTTGGACCGACCGGCGTGGTCGAGCATCTAGCGGATGGTTCTGCCATCTTTGAAGAGCCCGTAAGTAACCGAGCGGCATTCAGATCCTTTGTACTCACGTTCCTAGATGGCGCGGAGGTACTCGGCCCAGAAGAGTTACGGAGCGATTTTATTAATTGGCTCGAGCCACTCCGATGAACAGCCTGACTGCACTAGAACGACTTCGCCGTCTCCTGGCCGTAATCCCATGGGTGGTGGACCAGGATGGGCCTCTGATTGAAGAGATCGTTGAGAGGTTTGACTACAGCAGGGATGAATTGCTTGACGACCTCGAACACGTTTTGTTTTTCGTCGGCGTCCACCCATTCACCCCCGATTGCCTGATTGACGTGACAGTCTCTGAGGATCGAGTCTGGATTCAGTACGCGGACTGGTTCAGACGCCCTATGCGCCTGAGTGCTGCAGAGATGTTGCAGATCTATGCCGCGGGTCGTTCTGTTGTCGAAATCACCGGCGATAACCACCTTGGACCCCTTGAGCGCGCACTAACCAAGTTGGCAAGTGGCATGATTTCTGGGAGCAACGAGACAGTTGAGGTGCGGCTCGGAGCTGGCTCCATGGAGATCATCGACGTTGTCAGATCAGCGATCGCTGATCGAAAATCAATTGATATCGACTACTACTCCTATGGACGAGATACTGCTGGAGCCCGCCTCGTGGATCCACACAGGTTCTACGCAGACAAAGGCCACTGGTACGTTGCTGGCCACTGCCATAAAGCTGCTTCTCAGAGGGTCTTTCGCGTCGATCGCATCAGCCGGTGTGACGAAACCTCCTTGGAGTTCGAGAGGCCCTTGTTGGATGAGGACCACGATTATCAGATTCCCACCGATGGCCGCCTTCCTGAAGTTCTTCTCGAGTTGGCATCGGAAGCTAGGTGGGTCGTCGAAGAATATCCCCATAGTGGCGTAGAGGAGGAATCTGGTGGCAAGTTGCGCGTGCGCCTCCCGGTCTCCTCAGCACACTGGTTGGAGCGCTTGCTGCTGCGTCTTGGGCCAACCGGAAAAGTCATCAAATGGCCTGATGGACTTGGAATGGAACTCCGCTCTGAAGCTGCTCAGCGCATCCTGGCCCTCTATGGTGTCTGACCGCCACCGGTCCCACCTGCATGGGGGCTAGGTTCGGAGTTATGGAAGGTGAACAGTTCGAAGGCGATGAAGGGCCTGATCTTGAGGACACCTGGGCTGACGAACTCATAGAACGTGCAAGGGCTAAGAGTGCTGCTCATCCAGAGTCATTTTCCGGTGAGCCTGTTCCGAACGAGGGTCATCCACCTGAGAAGCATGCCGATGCTGAGTCGAAGGACACCGATCCGGGACTTCCAACAATGAGGGAACCAACAACTGATCATCGACCCCCGTTGGTTACCTTCGAAGATCTCCACGGTTCGTCGGCATCGGTTCTTGAGTCGCCGCCTGAAGTATCCCAGGCCCCTGCTCCACGCCTTGACCAACCAGACCTCCGGTTCACCTCTAAAACACCAGCTGTTGGGAGCGTCCAACAGGTTGACCTCGGCCTACCGGGGCCCCGACACGGTTTGGGAAAAGTCCTTTTCGAATGGGGAAGTGTGATTGTGGCTGCCCTAGCGATGGCCCTCTTGGTGAAAGCCTTCTTGTTTCAGGCCTTTTACATCCCCTCACCGTCTATGGAGCCGACTCTCGACAATGGCGACCGCATCATTGTCAACAAACTCAGTTACAGGTTGCATGACGTCAACAGAGGTGATGTCGTGGTCTTCAAAGACCCGCAGGGAGCAGTGAACGGAATCGAAGACTTGATCAAGCGCGTTGTTGCACTCCCCGGTGAGACCATTAGTACGGAGGCTGGAAGGGTGCTCATCAATGGTGGCTTGCTCCTGGAACCCTACCTAATCTCCCAGGACCTAACGGGGGGTTTCAGCCTTCCGCCCGGATGTCAGAATCCGACGAACGCCTCCGACGGTTGCCTCGTGCCACCAGGTCACGTGTTCGTACTAGGTGACAATAGGACCAACTCCAAAGATGGACGGTTCTTTGGTCCGATCCCTGAGGGTTCGATTATTGGGCGGGCTTTTCTCCGGGTTTGGCCTCTCAACGACATTGGCCGTCTGTGAGTCGCTTACCAGCTCCCTTCTAAGTTTCCGGCTTTCAAGCACCGGTAGGCTCAACGAATGGGAAATCTGGGAGGAAGTGAGATTCTTGTCATTCTCCTCATTGGTCTCTTGGTGCTGGGACCCACAAGACTGCCTGAACTCACCCGCCAGATAGGTCGTGCGCTGAGAGAGGTCCGCAAAGTGACTACGGGGTTCCAAGAGGAGTTGCGCGCTGCCGTTGAAGACCCCATCGTTGAGGCGGAGGCGCGAATACGAGGGACCGTTCTGACCTCTGAAACCGCCGAGAACCAAGGAACGGAAGCTCGATCAGACATTTCTGACTCAAATGAGAAGAGCGAACCGACGGGAAGTAACGGAACCCAGCTTGAAAAGACAACTCAGGAAGACGACTGAAGCTCGAGATGTCTGACAACAGATCCGGCACGATGTCCCTCGTCTCCCACCTTGAGGAACTTCGAAAGCGCATCCTGCTCTCCCTGCTTGGCGTTGCCATCGGCGCTGTTGCTTGCTGGGTGCTCTACCCACAAATTCTCGATCTGCTATTAAGGCCCTACTGCAGCATTCGTGGTAAAACCGCCGCGGAATCTGTATTTGGCAGCGGGTGTGAGCTACTGGTGACTGATCCGTTGGAGCCCTTTTCAGTGCGCCTCAGCGTTGCCGGGTACGGCGGTCTGGCCCTAGCCATGCCGGTATTGCTCTGGCATCTCTGGCGTTTTATCGTGCCGGGGCTCTATTCGCGAGAAAGACGATGGGCAATTCCGTTCGTCTTGTCAGGCCTGGTTCTGTTCGCCGGTGGCTGTGCTCTCGCCTACTGGAGTATCCCTAGGGCTCTTGACTTCCTCGTCGATATCGGTGGCCCTGACTTGATCAGCGTGTTTTCACCAGCCAAGTACATCAGTTTCGTCATCAAGATGACCATGGCCTTTGGTATCGGTTTCGAGTTTCCCCTGATCCTCGTTTTCCTGCAGTTGATCGGTATCCTCACGCCGGCCGCTCTCCGTCGGTCCCGCCGTTACGCCATCATCGGAATAGTCACCTTGGTTGCCATCCTGACGCCGAGCGGTGATCCATTTACACTCTTGATTCTCTCTGGACCGATGTGGCTCTTTTATGAGATTTCGATCTTGATTGGAGCACTTCGTCAGCGACGACAGAGACGTGCCGAAGATTGATACCCGTTTGGCCGTTCAAGCTCGACAGCTTCCAGAATGAGGCGATCAAGTCCATAGACGGGGGACACTCGGTCCTTGTGGCGGCACCCACATCCAGTGGCAAGACGGTCGTTGCCGAGCATGCAATCAACAGCGCTATAGCAGCCGGTTCCAGGGCCTTCTACACGGCACCCATCAAGGCCCTGTCGAACCAGAAGTTCAGAGACCTCACGCGAATGCTGGGACCTGGCCAGGTGGGTCTTTTGACTGGCGACAACGCCATCTCACCAGGGGCACAGGTAGTCGTGATGACCACCGAGGTTCTAAGGAATATGCTTTATTCGGACTCCGAGGCTGTTGACGACCTTGGCTGGGTTGTCCTCGACGAGGTGCACTTCCTGGAAGATCCCTACCGTGGCGCGGTTTGGGAAGAGGTACTCCTAAACCTTCCCGGTCACGTCAGGGTCGTGGCATTGTCAGCCACCGTTTCGAACGCTGAAGAACTCGGTTCCTGGCTGAATGAAATTCGGGGAACTACGGATGTAATCGTGGAAAGGAACCGACCGGTTCCATTACGTAGTCTCTACCTCATCTCTGAGCGCCGTGGAAAGAGGCAGCTTCACCGGGTGCCTATCTCCAAGGGTGGCGAATCCAATACCAAAGGAGAACGCTACGACCTCGAAGGGCGAAGGGCACGGGGTCGGCAAGCATACGGTTGGTCGCCACCCAAACGGAGAGAGGTCCTTCGCGAACTCCAACGCAGCCACCTGCTACCAGCCATTCACTTCATATTTAGTCGGGCTGGATGTGATGACGCACGTGACTCGCTAATTCGCGATGGGATCAATCTCAATAGCCAGAGCGAAAATGCTGAGGTGGAGTCGTTCTTGTCGTCGCGGCTTATGGATCTCTCACCTGAAGATCAGAATGTACTCAGTGTCAGCCAGTGGAAAGAAGGCCTCAGGAGGGGAATAGCGGCCCACCACGCTGGCATTCTGCCCCTCTTCAAGGAATTGACTGAAGAGTTGTTCGCGTCAGGCCTCTTGAAGGTCGTCTACGCAACCGAGACCCTGGCTCTAGGTGTGAACCTGCCGGCTCGCTCAGTGGTCATAGAGAAGCTGATGAAGTTCACTGGTGATACCCATGAATTGCTCACACCTGGACAGTTCGCGCAGTTAACCGGTAGGGCTGGAAGGCGCGGCATCGATGCCGAAGGAAGTGCTCTTATCTGCTGGTCACCCTTCGTTACGTTCAAACAGGTTGCCGAACTGGCACGAAGCAATGAGTTCCTCCTGAAATCCGCCTTTAGGCCGACCTACAACATGATCGCAAACTTGATGGCTACCCGTACGAGAGAAGAGTCCCGGGACCTCCTGGCACGGTCCTTCGCCCAATTTCAGACTCACAGTCGCCAAACCGAGGCCTCGAACCTCGTCCAAATTGTGGACCGCATGGAACGTGTTCTTGAGCAAAGAGAGATGGCTTCATCGTGGCAACTAACAGAGCGTGGAAAACCCTTAGCGAGGATCCACAACGAAGCCGACCTGTTGGTAGTCGAGGCTCTTCGAGCTCGGCTGCTAGATGGCCTCACACCCGGAGAGACAGCGGCTGTCGTGTCGTGTCTGACCTACAAAAAGCGAGGTCCCCGTAATCTCATGGTGCCCGAACCAGGCGGTCGGATCGGGAGGAGGATCCGATCAATTTCAGACCTCAGTCGGAGCATCCGGGAGGAAAGCGCCGACCAGGGGGTAGCCCACGAGTTTCAGACATCTCACGGTCTGGCTGAGAGGATAATGCATTGGGTGGATGGAGGCAGCCTCACGAGTGCCCTAGAGGGGACTATGAGCGCTGGGGAGTTTGTCCGTAACGTGCGACTCGTCTCCGACCTGCTCGGACAGATCGAAAAGGTCGCCGACCCCGAGCTAGCTGCAGCAGCATTTCAAGCCATCGGCAACCTAGAAAGAGGTGTGGTTGTTATGGCTGGTGCAGTCTCCGAGTCGGCACCCCGCCATCCCACTGTTACTGCTGATAGTCCGGAAGCGGCATAAAAGGCCATGCCACTGTCTAGAGGTGCAGACTGGGGTGGAAGCGGCCCTCCGCCGGGCGGGTATGTTCTGGCTGCCAGCGATCTTGAAGTTCGCAGAATTGTGACCCGGGCTCGCTCTTCGGGAGCAGATATTCCCGTGATCAAACTCACAGGGGGCGATCTCTGGAGGTCGCTTGGTGGAAGAAACCCGGAACGGCCATTCTCTGAAAACTTAACCACGGTGGGAGTCGACGTCGGCTCTGCTCTACTAGACGGTCAGATCTACTGGTTCATTGCACACCTAGTAGCCCGTCGAACCTGGTTCAGCGGTCGGTGCTGGGTAGCAGCCAATTCGTCACACTATGGTTCTTGGAACTTGGCCCCTCGAGCACATCCCGGCGATGGCCTTCTGGATCTCCTGGACTCGGACTTACCGTTGTTTCAACGGCTACAGGCGCAGAGAAGGCTGCACGCTGGTATTCACGTTCCACATCCCGGTATCGCTTACAAGAGACTTCCAGCAAGTCAGGTCACATTTCCAAAGGCAGTACCTGTCTATCTCGACTCTGAACGCGTAGGGACCTTCAGGAACGTCTCTGTACGGATTGAGGAATCTGCCCTTGAACTGGTTCTCTAAGATGTGGCGACCCCAGGCAAAAGCCAGACTTGGACGAGAACGCTAGGATTCCTTAATGGCAGCCGTTTCGAGCATCGCCAGGGCAAAAGAGAAGGCTCTGAAGAGGATAGACGAGCTCGCTGACACCCTCATTAGCGTCTCACACCAGATCCACACTCAACCCGAACTGGGTTTCAAGGAACACATCGCTCACGAGATTCTCACTGGAATACTTGAAGAAGAGGGCCTGGAGGTTGTCAAATCTGCCTACGGGCTGGACACAGCATTCGTGGCCTCGGCAGGTAGTAGGGGACCAGTAGTGGCGGTGTTGTGCGAATACGACGCGCTGCCCGGAATCGGACATGCATGCGGGCACAACCTCATTGCTGCGGCTGGGCTGGGCGCTGGGCTGGCTGCAGCTGCTGTAGCTGACGATCTGACTGGACGCATACGGATTCTCGGTACACCAGCAGAAGAAGGAGGAGGCGGAAAGGTGCTGATGCTTGAGAGGGGAGCATTTGAGGAAGTGGACGCCGCACTGATGGTTCACCCAGCAGACGCTGATCTGCGCAGCATTTCGAGCCTTGCCGTCCAACAGATCAGCGTGGTCTATACCGGCAAGGCGGCACACGCTGCAGCGGCGCCCGAAGCTGGCCTCAACGCACTGGACGCAGCCGTCCTCGGATACATGAACGTCGGAGCACTCCGCCAGCACATCTCGCCGGAAGAACGAATACATGGAATTTTCACAAATGCGGGCCAACGGGCCAACATCGTGCCTGAGGAGACATCTGCGAGCTGGTACGTTCGCTCGCCAGATCGTGCAGGTGTAGATGCATTGGCGCAACGGGTTATCGCATGCCTTGAGGCCGGAGCGGCAGCAAGCGGTTGTTCTATAAACTGCGAACTGGGTCAGCCCGTCTACAACGAGGTAAAAGACAACCAGGCTCTACTTGACCGCTACGTGGCCAACTCTGTCAGCCTTGGGCGTGAAGTCCACCCCACCAACGGCCACCAGGTAGTCGGCAGTACCGACCTCGGCAACGTCAGTTATGCGGTGCCGGCAATTCACCCCATGATCAAGGCAGCGCCTTTAGGGACGGCAATCCATACCAACGACTTCGCGACTGCGGCCGTGAGCCAAGAAGCCGACCTTTCAGTTCTCCACGCCGCCCGCACAATGGCACTCACAGTCGTGGACTGCTGGACTGACGATCGGACACTGGAGGCAGCCAGGGCTGAATTTGCTTCCGCCGGTGGTGTCCGCGAAGGCGACGACGCGACGCCCTAGCCTCAGCGCCCGTGTCCACCTACGTAGCCGAGGAGTTCAGCGCTGACGAGGCAGACGTACTGCGTCGTTACTTCACGAACTTGGACCAACCTGTGTTCGCTCTGGTTAATCTGCCAGAGGTGGTGAAGGGGGCACTCTTCGCGCGTTACTCGCGATCCGAAAAGAGTCTCAGACGACTGTTCCTCGAGGAGTTTGTAGGTGAACTGGACGTTTCCGGCGATGAGACTATCGATGCAACGGTGGGACTACGTCGCGCAGAAGAACTCTATGACCGTGTCTTTTTCGAGTTCGGCGACGACAGCGTCGCCCAGTTAGGGGGTGTTCACCTAGCCTGTGAGCAGGCCTCAAACCTGCTCACCAAGGTGCTTGAGTGGGGTCGCATGATGTCCTACCTTGAGCAGTCTACTCGCTATATAGCGTATGACTTGAGGCTCGGCGGACGGTACCGCTACTACCGGGACCCAGAGATCCTTTCATCACCACTGGGAGCCAGGTACATCTCTGACATGGACCGGCTCTTTGAGAACTACGCCGAGATGGTTCCGCTCATGGTCAACCATTTTCGGGCTAAAACACCAAAGGTCGAAAGGGACTCGGACTTCGTTTATCGCCAGGCATTGGCTGCCAAAGCATTCGATTCTGTTAGGGGAATGCTTCCTGCCGCCTCACTCTCGAACGTTGGCATCTATGCATCCGGGCAGGCCTACGAGGCGCTTCTCGTCCGCATGCGGGCCCACCCGCTCCCTGAGGCCAGGACCTATGCCGAAATGATGTTGACCGAACTCCGCAAGGTCATTCCATCATTCCTCAAGCGAGTCGACCTGCCTGATAGGGGAGCGGCGGTAGGCGCCTATGGCATCGACTGTAGAGAGCGAGTTGCAGACATCGCCGATGAACTATTTCCTTCCGGGGAGCCTATTGATGACGTGAAGTTGGTCGATTTGACTGACTTTGATCCGGATGCCGAGGTCAAGTTGGTTGCAGCCGTTCTCTACCCCTTTACGAACCGACCGGACCGGAGAGTAGAGGATCGGGTTGGGGCCATGACAGTTGCAGAACGCCTATCCGTACTCAAGGCTTTTGTCGGAGACCGGTCCAACCGGCGCCATCGCCCCGGCAGGGCCCTCGAAAGGCCTTCCTACCGCTTTGACATACTGTCCGACTACGGGGCCTTTCGAGACCTACAGCGTCACCGAATGATGACTCTGGACTGGCAACGTCTTAGCACTACGCACGGTTACGTGAGGCCCCCAGAGGTCGATGCTGCAGGCTTCACGGATCAGTTCGACGCTTCTATGAACCGCTCGGCAGCCCTCCACGATGCGTTGCAACCGGCATTTCCGGATCAGGCATCGTACGCTGCCTCTCTCGCTCACCGTGTTCGCTACATGATGCAGATGAACGCCAGGGAGGCGATGCATGTACTTGAGCTACGTACGTCCCCTCAGGGGCATCCCGCGTATCGTGAAGTGTGCCAGCAGATGCACACTCTTATCCGAGATGTGGCCGGACACCGGGCTATTGCCGAGATGATGGTTTTCGTCGATCACTCCTCAGGCACTGACCTAGAGCGCCTTGACTCAGAGCGTCGAAGCGAGCAAAAGAGGGTTCAGGCTGTTGACACGTCAGACTCCTCAATCGGTTGAATGGCAAGGCATCCATAGGCGTATGCCTAGTTGGCTCTAATGGTGGTGTCCAAAGGCACCAGAACCTGTCTATGATCCGGCCGCGATCCGAAGAACACCCGAGGGAACAATGAGCGACAACGAAACTACTGACGAACCGCCCGGCGAGGACTTTGAGGGGGAACCGCCCGGCGAGGACTTTGAGGGAGAACCGCCCGGTGAGGACTTCGAAGGCGATGATGATGCACCTAAGTCCGACGAGGATGAAGACGAAGATGAAGACGAAGCTGGCCCTCGTGCTACAAGTGCTGCTGCTGCAGACGATGAGGACGACCTTGATCCAGATGACGTCGAAGCTGATTTAGATGCAATCCTCAAGGAACGGATTGCAGCTGGCGACGACGACGACGACGAAGGCGCCACGCAGGCAACTTCGATAGCGACCGACAGCATCGAGGAACGTCAAGAAACTGAGCTTCACTGCCCTCACTGCTTCCTACTCGTGCAGGCGAGTGCAGTCGCTGAGACTGGTGAATGCGGACACTGCGGTGGCCCCATTTCGTGAGACTTTCGGATTGCTGAGAGTGGAAGCAGCGCGACGGGCGACTACAGAAGACCAAGTAGCTTTGGTGGCACTCTTGGGTTCTGCTCGCTCAGAACTGGTGGACAAACGAGGAGGGCAAGTGTTGGCACTCCGCGACAATGCTGCTCACGACCTGCCTGCTTACGTTGAGACTTGTCTCTCCTCACAAGAGATGGTTGTCGCCATCGGCACGTTCGACAAGGTCCCAATGGGCTTTGGCCTGATGCGAACCTTTCGGGCTGCCGACGATGCCATCCATGCTGTGATCAAGGAGCTGTTTGTCGAACCTGAAGCCAGGTCAGTCGGGATTGGCGAAGCTCTTTTGATGTTCATGCTTGATGCCGCTAGAAAGCGAAACGCGCTCGGGATTGAAGCACTTGCACTTCCAGGCGACAGAGAAACAAAGAACTTCTTTGAGACACAGGGAATGTCGGCTCGAGCGCTTGTGGTACACCGCTGGCTGGATGACCGGTGAGTGTCGGAGGGCCACAACTCTGCGTTGGCGCTATCGCCGTAGATGGAGCAAACCTCCTCATGATTCGACGCGGCACTGTGCCGGGAGTTGGCAGGTGGTCACTGCCTGGAGGTCGAATTGAGGCAGGGGAATCAGTGGTTTCAGCAGTGGTCCGAGAACTGAGAGAGGAAACCGGCCTTGAAGGTGTCTGCGGTGCCTTCACCGGTTGGGTAGAACGCTTTGGGACAGATCACCACCACGTGATCCTCAACTTCCAAGCAGCGGTCCTCGATGCTACTGAGCCCGTTGCAGGTGACGATGCCAGCGCTGCACGTTGGGTGCCCCTAGCGGATGTTGGGAAACTGGATCTTGTGGACGGACTGGAGGTATTCCTAACTGATCATGGCGTGCTCGGGACCGGAGGTGCTCTGGGAATCTCCTGAACTTTTTTCAGCGACCCTTCCAGACAGGGTTCCGCTTTTCTATGAACGCACGAGGGCCTTCTAGGAAGTCTTCGCTACGCCAGACAGCCTGACTTTCAGAGGTCACAACGGTGTTCGCCTCCTTATCGGACAAGAAACGCGTTGCCAGAATTGAACGTCGAGATGAACGTACTGCCAAGGGGGCATTGGCGTTGATCTCAGCAGCAAGATCTAGTGCTACCTCAAGGGCCCTGCCGGGTTCGGTTAAGCGGTTGACCATTCCATACCGGTGGGCGTCTTCAGCGCTGAGGTCACGACCGGTGAGCGCAAGTTCCATTGCAACGGTCGGAGGAAGGAAATACGGCAGACGAAAGAGGCCACCTGCTGCGGCAATCAGCGATCTCTTAACCTCAGGGATACCAAAATGCGCGGCTGTGGACGCCACAACCAGGTCGCAGGCCAGGACAATCTCGGTTCCGCCGGCTACTGCCGGACCGTCAACCACTGCAATGAGGGGCTTGGAGCGTTCTCTGTCTACGAGGCCTGCGAAACCACCCTTGGTGGTTGTTAGGTTGGCTGAACCGCTGGCAATTGCCTTTAGATCGGCCCCTGCACAGAACGCGGGCCCATTCGAACACAGGAGTCCCACCCATGCCTGGTCGTCCTGTTCTAGTTGGTCAACGGCGGTTTCAATAGCTTCAGCCATCTCAGAGTTAATTGCGTTGCGAGCATCAGGCCGGTTCATGCGTATGAACCCCACCCGGTCGATTGACTCGTACTCGACGATCACGCCGGCGACACTAGCCACCGTTTGGAGCGGGTCCGACGTCGGGCCCTCAGCCCTAGAAGGCTGTCGGACGGCGTGGTCGTCGACTGCGGCGAGTGGGAGCAGGTTTGATTCCAAAACTACTCGCCACATCAGGGACGTTCATGGACACCCTTCGTACAACCTCAAGCAACTCCTCAGCAGGTTCTGCTGGGAGGCCTTCAGGAACTACGCGAAGGTGAACAGGGGAGAGTGCAACAGCGTCGATGATCGTCGCCCAGCGGTCCTGGCTGATCTGAGAGGTGAGGCTGGCATTTGCTGCTTCGGCAAGGCGATCTAGCTCAGCTGGCGGTAGGGGAGCGCCGGCTTTGGGCGGCCTTGAACTAAGGCGCAACGCACGTACGATCCGACCCGAATCGAGCGTGCTGCGGACCTCGTTCATCCATTCCGTGTGTTCTCGATCAACCCTTGTTGCGAGTTCTTCCCGTAGCTTCCCAGCGAGTTCTCGTGTCTCGTCGCTTCGTGCTGCCGTGTCGGATGCGACGACAACGGAGCGAAGGTCGCGCAAATCAACCTCGGCGATACCAGTTAGGGCTGCCTCTGCACGGTCATGCCAGTCGGCTGTCCGCAGCGAAGGATAGATTCTCTCGCCGAGTTGAACTAGGAGACTCGTCGGAATCTCCGGCTCACCTGCCTCCAAAGCGGCCTTGTTCTGTGCCTCAACTGTGTCGCGCAGTCCCGGGATGCCACCACGTGCCAGAATTTGTCCAATCAGGTGCAGTTCTTCCGGTAAAGCTGCCAAGGCGGCCTTGCGGTGTTTCCTACGTGGCCGCAGGCGTTTCGGCTTCGGTGGGCCTTCGGTGGCGGTGGAGGGGCTAGCAGTAGCACCTTTACGTGAACGACGCCTGCTGGACTCCTTCTTCTTGTTGCTCGACCCCGTTTCGCCATCACTCCTAGTACTTTGACTCCGCTCACCGCGTTCTTTGCGCCGACCCTTCCCATCCTTTCCGTCTCTACGGCGACCTCTGGGCTTGTCGTCACTGTGTGGGCTTTCACCCTTACGACCAGAGCGTCCCTTTTTCGCAAGCGTTGTGATGACCTGAGGTTCGTTGCGTCCGCTGCCAAGGATTTCGAGAAGGTCAGGCTGATCACTGCCGGCCTTTGGTAGAAGCAATGCTGTGATCTCGAGGCCATCCAAAAATTGTTCGGTTTCAGCACGGAGCTGATCGCCCACTGCTGCGCCAGTGGGAAGAAGACTGCCATCGAGGGTTCCTCGTGGCTCTCGAGCCCCTGCGGCCCTCCAGGTCCAGGATCCGTCGTCGCGGCTACTTGTCAGTTCGATCTCGATACGTGGCATGGCCCACAACGCTAGCCGTAAGGAAGGGGATGGCTACTTGAAGGCAACTACTTTGATTGTTCAAATCCACCACTTGTGTAGATAATGTATATTATCATCTATTCCAATAGTTGAAGATCAGGGACTATGGAGCAAATGGCCTACAGGGTTCTCCCAGAGACTGAGGACATGTCAGCCGTCTTTCATGAATGGCTTGCAGACTTGCCGCTGTACGAGGACAAGCCGCCTAACACGATTCGCGCCTACAGCCAGGGAGTCCGAAGGCTCGTGTCTCACGCAGGCGTAGCTCCAAGTTCCTTTGCTCCTGATGCTCTTGACCAAGCACTCCTTACAGATGCCGTACGGGAAATGCGGGCGAGCGGAGAGGTCTCCAAGGCGACCCTCAACCAAAGCCTCGCTGCTCTTCGATCCTTCTTTGACTGGTGCCTCACTAAGCGCCTTGTGGACACTGTCCCTGACATCGGCCGAATTCGAAAACTGGCCAAGTTGGAAGTTCCACAAGTGGATCCTGAGTACTTTCGGCCTGGCGAAATTCGGGATCTCTATATTGCAGCCACCGAGCCCGGCGACCGGTCAAGTCGCGTCCGCTGGGCGTCCAGGGACCTCGCAATGTGTGCATTTCTTGCGGTTCTAGGGCTGCGGGCCTCCGAGTTGACGGACGCTGACATTGGCTGGGTGACACGCGAGCGCCTAGATGACCTAGCAGGAAGAGCTACATGGATGATGCAGGTCCTTGGAAAGGGACGCAGGATTCGCCACCTTCCACTCTCACCCGAACTCATCGATGCCAACACCCTTTGGCAAGCAGAACGTGAGGACCGATTTGGCGTAGCTCGTTCCGACGATCCCTTGTTCCTCACCAATGATGGCGAACGGTTCAACTATCGCCGACTCAGGTACTGGCTCCTTACCCTTAACCGGCAGGCAGGCTTGCGCAATCGTTCTTTGCATTCGCTTCGGCACACGGCTGGTGTTCAGTTGGCTTCTGACGGCGTTCCCATGAACGTGATTCAAAGTCTCCTGGGACATGCCAGCATTACGACCACTGGGATTTACACAGCGATTGCGGGTGGTGAGCTGGTCGGAGTCGTAGCGAGATCTGGGGCTAACACACTCCTTGGTGACACACTCAAAGGTGACTCCAAGGATGTTGGAGGATGAGCAGGACAACAAAGGCACGTTTGCTGGTTGCCGCACCTGAGTTGGCTGATCCGAACTTCTTCAGGACCGTCCTCCTCATGATCGAACACAACGGTGAAGGTGCTCTCGGATTGGTGCTGAATCGACCTCTTCTAGTTTCCGCGGCTGAGGCTGTTCCCCATTGGGCAGGCCTCATTGAGCCACCGGGACTACTGCACTCGGGTGGTCCGGTATCTCAGGGGTCAATCGTGGGCCTCGGCCTGGCTCCGGAAGGTGGGCATCCATGTGTGACTCCCCTGCTTGGACCTCTCGGCGTAGTTGACCTTCACGGTCATCCTGAACAAGCCTCTGGCATCTCCTCAATTCGACTCTTTTCGGGCTATTCGGGCTGGTCTGCAGGTCAACTGGAGGAGGAGCTGGCGGTGGGATCTTGGTTTGTCCTAGAGGCACAGCCGTTAGATGCAACATCGACGGACCCGCAAGGGCTGTGGTCGGCAGTACTTGCCCGGCAGACAGGTCTCCTCGGTCAGATGGGCGCCTATCCGGATGACCCATCGGTCAACTGATTCTGGGGCCAGTCCAAGTAGTTCTATCTCTTCGAGCGTTGCAGCGAGTGACCGGTAGGCGCGGGTGCTAGAAGTGGTGGATAAAAGAGTGGACTCTCATCTGGGACGGCTCCACGCTTGAGAAGGATGCTGAGCACACTACCTAGTGCCCGACTGTCGTCTAGTGCCCTGTGAGCACCGTTCAGGTCAACTCCAAGTGCCCTGGAAAGATTCCCGAGGCTTCCTGGGAGACCCAGCCCCTTCGCTAGTGGCACAGTGTCAATCGCACAAAGATCGATTGCTCCAAGCCCGACACGTTCCCATTCAGCTTTCACGAATCCGATGTCAAATCGTGCATTGTGAGCCACTGGGATAGAGCCCGACAATTCCACCATCAAATCTCCCGCAACCTCTCGAAATGTCGGAGCGCCCACAAGGAGGTCGTGGCTTATCCCGTGAATGTCGGTTCGTCCAAGATCCGATGTTTCCGCGTCGATAAGGGTGCTCCACTCCCCCACCAGTTCGCCAGTGGAAGTGATCTTTACTACGGCTACCTCAATTACACGCGCTGTGTGGGGATCGAGGCCAGTCGTCTCTACGTCAAAGCAGGAATAGACAGTACGTGTCATCGATGCCGAACAAAGCACTTGACAGGTCTGATGAAGAAACTATTACCCATGCCGGGACCGTAGCCGCCCGGTGCTGATTCTGTAGCTCTCCTGCCAGTACGGTCTCGCCGGTGGTAGAAAGCGACGGGGGGCCGGAGGCTCGAGCGCAAGAAAATCTGCAACGACGGACACTTCGTACGTTGATGGCCGGCCTGATACCGGCCGGTGCTGCCATGACTGCTGCCTACTCGGCCGCGGCAGTATTGGGTGAAGAACTTTCGGGTAGTGAAATGCTTGGAGGACTTGCCGCATCAGGATTGACCACAGGTTCGGCCCTAGCGATCCTGCCCCTCGCCCGCCTCATGTCTAGATATGGTCGTCGGCCCGGCCTCGTTGCCGGCTACACAACCGCTGCAATCGGGACGACTTTTTGCATGTTGTCGGCGATCACAGGGTGCTACATCCTTCTTGTTCCTGGGATGCTTGGCGTTGGTGCCGGCAATGCAGCAAACCTTGCGGCACGCTTTGCCGCATCAGATCTAGCGCCCGAAGAGGGACGCGCACGGGCAATTGGGACGTTGGTGTGGGCCTCAACTATCGGTGCCGTTGTAGGACCATCGATTGGACTGGGTCCAGCGAAGTCATTTGCTGGCCTGCTCGGTGTATCAGATCTGGCCGGCCCCTACATGGCTTCAACTGCATTGTTCGTGAGCGCTGCTCTCATAGTTGGAAGATACCTAAGACCGGATCCACTCGTGGTGGCGGGAGGCGTAGGAGGTACCGGCACCAAGGAGGGCCGTCATCTCGCTGAAGCGGCACGAAGCCTCATAGGGTCGGCCACAGGGCGTCTTGCTGTGCTATCGATGGTTGTAGGTCACATCGTGATGGTCGGTGTTATGACGATGACCCCCCTGCATCTACGCGACGGGGATCACGAACTGGAAATAATCGGCTTTGTCATATCACTCCATATCATCGGGATGTACGCATGTGCTCCGGTGGTCGGGTGGCTAACGGACCACTTGGGGCCGTTAATCGTTCTGGCAACTGGCGGCCTCATCTTGTTCATTGGTTCAGAGATGGCAAGCCGAACAAACCCCGAGGATTCTCTAGGGATCTTTATCGGTCTGTTCCTAATCGGACTTGGTTGGAACTTTGGCCTGATCTCCTCCTCGGCATTGCTTGTAGTTGAATTTGATGGACCGGAGAGGGTCCGGGTGCAGGGCCTAGCTGATTTGGGAATGACCGCAGCTGGTGCCCTTGCGGGTTTGGGTTCGGGTGTATTCGTCACGTTTAGTGGCTTTCACACCCTTGCCCATAACAGCGCTCTGATTGGCCTGTTCCCTACCGTTGCTGTCATCATGATGGTCATCAGGTCGCGACGACCTTCTATTCGCTAAAGGTCCTGCTTTAGTGCTCTGTGTTACTCAACGACGTAGAGGTAACGTCTGACTATGTCCTCTGAGGGTGGGCCGCCAGTTCTGTTGCTTCATGGGTTCGGGACGTCGTACCAAACCACTTGGGAAAACAGTGGATGGACGTCTCTACTGGCAGATGCCGGTCGAGATGTCATACCGGTCGACCTGCTGGGTCATGGAAACGCGCCAAGGCCCACGGATCCCGAGGCCTACCAGGATCTTGAGGGGAAAGTCCTTTCGACGATTCCGGAAAGACCAGTAGACGCGATTGGGTTTTCTATGGGTGCTCGAGTACTGCTGGTATTGGCCTCGACCTGTCCTGCAAGATTCAACAGGCTAGTTGTTGCTGGTGTTGGCAGGAACCTTTTCGAGGATGATCCGGCAAGGAGCAGAGCCATCATTGAAGCTGTCCGGACTGGACAAGCCGAGGACCCTGAGCTCTCATACTTTGCTCGACTGCCTGAGTCTCCTGGTGCCGACAGGGAGGCACTGGTAGCGTTTCTCAGCCGTCCCGATCCTCCTGCTGTGACTGAGGAGAGTTTGGCTGCGGTAACAGCGCCGGTTCATGTGGTCCTAGGTGACGAAGACTTTGCCGGCCCCCCTGACCGCCTTGTAGCTGCCCTGCCCAACGCGACACTTACAACCTTGTCTGGCGTGGACCATTTTGCGACTCCAGAAAATTTTGGTTTCATCGACGCTGCTCTGGAGTTCATAGACGCCCAACCGTTCTAGAATTTCGATCGAACCAGTCCAGCTTGCTAGCAGTTCATCGTAGAGGTGCCGTATTGGGCAAGATCGCAGTTGGCAGTGATGTCGCCCCGAGGAGGAACTCATCCACCGATGCAGCACAGGACCGGCCCTCTGCGATCGCCCAAACGATAAGGGACTGACCCCGACCCATATCCCCGCATACAAACACACCGTCAGTCGATGTCGAAAAGGACTCGTCTCGGGCAATGTTGCCCCTCGAGTCAAGACCCAAATCAAGTTCTGCTGTCAACCCTTCTGTCTCTGGCCCTGTAAAGCCCAGGGCCAACAACACGAGATCAGCAGGAAACACCTCTTCCGAACCGTCGATCTTTTCGAAGTGCGGACGCCCATCAGCCATCCTGGTGCTAACTCCATGGGTCCGCAGGAAGGCCACGTGTCCGTCCTTGCCCAAGAATTCTTCAGTGTTGATTGCGAATCGCCGCTGGCCGCCCTCCTCGTGTGACGAGGAAACCCTGTAGAGGGCTGGCCAGGTTGGCCAAGGACTATCTTCAGTGCGAAATTCAGATGGGCGCGGCATTATTTCAAACTGCTGGACGCTCGTAGCACCCTGCCGAAGGGCAGTTCCAAGGCAATCCGCTCCAGTATCTCCGCCCCCAATTACCACCACCTGCTTCCCATTTGCAGAAACCGGTGAGTTCTCCAAATCTCCCTCTTGCACACGATTGGCCCACGGCAGGTACTCCATTGCCTGCACGATCCCACTTAGTGCCCTTCCTGGAATCGTTAGGTCTCGCGCCCTAGTAGCACCGCAGGCCAGTACAACAGCGTCGTAGTCACTCTTGAGTTCTGTGAGTGCGATATCAGTTCCGATGCTCGTCTGAGTACGAAACTCTGTACCTTCGGCCTCCATCTGCGCCAGGCGTCTGTCAAGGTGTTGCTTCTCCAGCTTGAATTCAGGAATACCAAACCTGAGCAGGCCTCCTATCCGGTCATCTCGTTCAAATACGACCACTTCATGACCAGCGCGAGTCAGTTGCTGTGCCACTGCCAGTCCAGCTGGACCTGAGCCAACCACCGCGACCCGTCGACCACTTCTCTGTGACGCCGGGAGTGGTTTGATCCACCCTTCTTCCCAAGCCCGGTCCACAATTGATACCTCGACTTGTTTGATAGTGACGGCAGGTTCACTAATACCAAGGACACAAGCCGTTTCACACGGAGCGGGACAAAGGCGGCCAGTGAATTCTGGGAAATTATTCGTTGCATGGAGGCGTTCAACCGCCTCGCGCCACTGGCCTCGGTAGGTAAGGTCATTCCAGTCGGGAATCAGGTTTCCAAGAGGACAGCCGTGGTTACAAAAGGGAATTCCGCAGTCCATGCACCTGCTTGCCTGGCGCTTCAGGTCGAGCTCGGGAAACGGCTCAGATACCTCTTTCCAGTCCCGCAAACGAACCGGGACCGAGCGACGCTCGGGAAGTTGTCGCTCGTACTTGATGAATCCACGGATATCTCCCACTACCGCTTCTCCCTCATCGTTTGGTCGAAGCCATGATTGCCTCACCCTCGTCACGCCCAGCAGTACGTGCAGCAGCAGCGGCTTCGAGCACACGCTTGTAGTCAATGGGCATGACCTTGAAGAACTGGTCACTGCTTGCTGTCCAGCTAGCGAGTAGGCCCTCCGTCAGACCAGAGTCTGTTTCTGCCACGTGACGTTGGAGTACATCTAGTAGCCAGTCTCGATCCTGCTCATCGAGTTCCTCCAATAGCACCATCTCTGTGTTGATCCTCGGTCTTGATACTCCGTACGGGTCGTGAACGAAAGCGATTCCACCCGACATCCCCGCTGCGAAGTTCCGCCCGACTCCACCGAGGACCACAGCTTGCCCCCCAGTCATGTACTCACAGCCGTGATCTCCGACCCCTTCGACCACAGCTAGGGCGCCAGAGTTGCGGACACAAAACCGCTCTCCAACGCGACCCCGGATGAATGCCTCTCCAGAGGTTGCGCCATAAAGGATGACATTTCCTGCTATCACCTGCTCTTCGGCTACGAATGGTGAATCCGTCGGCGGTCTCACGACGATGCGTCCGCCAGACAGGCCCTTGCCGACGTAGTCGTTTGCATCACCCACTAGGCGTAGTGTGATGCCACGTGGCATAAACGCTCCAAGACTATTTCCGGCAGAACCCGCCAAGTTGATCGTAATAGTGTTGTCAGGAAGGCCTTTACTGCCGTGGCGCTTCGTCAACTCATAGCCGAGCATCGTCCCCACAGTCCGATTCACGTTTCGAATAGGGACAGTGATGGTGGTCGGTGATCCATTTTCTAGCGAGGCCCCGGCCATCCTGATGAGATCATTATCCAGGGCAGCCTCGAGCCCGTGGTCCTGTCCGCCTGTGTTGCACCTGTGGGCGTCATCGCTGATCTGGGGCATGTGAAGGATTGGTGAAAGGTCCAAATTCGCTGCTTTCCAGTGGTCTACGGCATCAACGGTGTCGAGGCACTGAACTTGACCAATGGCTTCCTCAATTGTCCGAAAGCCAAGAAATGCGAGAATTTCCCTCACCTCTTCAGCCAGATATTCAAAGAACGCCACCACAAACTCAGGCTTTCCAGAGAACTTCTTTCTCAGCTCTGGATTCTGGGTAGCGACGCCCACGGGACAGGTATCAAGGTGGCAAACACGCATCATCACGCAGCCCGAAACCACGAGCGGAGCGGTGGCAAAGCCGAACTCGTCTGCACCTAGAAGGGCGGCGATTACCACATCCCGGCCGGTCTTAAGTTGGCCGTCCACCTGCACAACGATCCGGTCACGAAGGTCGTTCATCAAAAGGGTCTGCTGAGTCTCAGCAAGGCCCAACTCCCACGGGGCACCAGCGTGTTTGATCGATGTCAACGGAGATGCCCCGGTCCCCCCATCGTGACCTGAAATCAACACCACATCGGCATGCGCTTTGGAGACGCCTGCAGCCACGGTGCCAACACCGACTTCGGCAACCAGTTTGACGTGAACCCGGCTGGTCGGGTTTGAGTTCTTGAGGTCGTGAATCAGTTGAGCCAGGTCCTCAATTGAGTAGATGTCGTGGTGCGGGGGAGGCGAGATGAGTGCCACACCGGGTGTAGAGTGGCGAGTCTTGGCTATCCAGGGGTAGACCTTGTGGCCCGGCAACTGGCCTCCCTCTCCCGGTTTTGCTCCTTGGGCCATCTTGATCTGCAGATCGTCGCTATTGACCAAGTACTCACTTGTTACCCCGAAGCGTCCTGATGCCACCTGCTTAATGGCCGATCGGCGAAGGTCACCGTTCCGTTCGGGTAGGTATCGGGAGGGGTCCTCGCCTCCCTCGCCAGTATTTGATTTCCCACCGAGCCTGTTCATCGCAACAGCGAGGGTCTCGTGAGCCTCAGCCGAGATCGAGCCATAAGACATGGCACCGGTAGCAAAACGCTTGACTATCTCACTGACGGGTTCGACCTCCTCGAGTGGGATCGAGCCTTGCAGGTCCCCGCGTAGGCGGAAAAGGCCGCGAAGTGTTGCTAGTTCTCGAGCCTGGTCGTCTACCAATTGGGTGTATTCCTTGAAAACGTCATAGCGGCCAGAACGGGTTGCATGTTGTAGACGGAATACTGTTTCGGGATTGAAAAGATGATGCTCGCCTTCGCTACGCCACTGGTACTCACCCCCTACGTTGAGGGTTCGGTGTGCTTGCTCTTGCGCACGTTCAGAAAAGGCCGAACCATGGCGCTGGGCGACTTCATCAGCGAGTACATCAAAGCTGACACCTCCGAGACGACTCACTGTTCCCCTAAAGCAGAGTTCAATGACGTCGCTTGCGAGTCCAATTGATTCGAAGATTTGGGCTCCCGTGTAAGAAGAAACCGTCGAGATTCCCATCTTGGACATCACCTTCAGTAGCCCTTTGTCGCAAGCCTTCACAAAGTTTTGCCGAGCTGTATCAGGAGAAAGCTGAGGGTCCAGACCGTGGGCTCCCGTCTTAATCATCTGGTCGATGGACTCAAAGGCCATGTACGGGCATACTCCCCCGGCACCGAATCCAAGGAGAAGTGCAATGTGATGCACCTCACGAGCATCACCACTTTCCACTACCAACCCCACGAGCGTCCGGGTCTTTTTGCTGATCAGGTGGTGGTGGATGGCCCCGGTAGCCAACAACGACGGAATCGCTGCCATTTCGAAATCCGCCCTCCGGTCACTTATTACGATGACGTTGGCCCCTTCAGTAATAGCCTTCGATGCCTCAGCTCTAAGAGTTTCCAGGGCGCTGGTAAGGCCGATACCGCCCTTTTGCACCGGGTAGAGGGCGTCTAGGACTCGCGCTTTTAAACCCGAAGGTTCGCTGACACCGTCGAGGTTGACGAGCATTGCCATCTCTGCCTCAGTCAAGACAGGATGAGGAAGACGTATTTGACGACAACTCTCAGGGCCCGGACTCAGTAGGTTCCCCTCTGCTCCAATATTCCCACAGACCGCGGTAATGAGTTCTTCGCGCATGGCATCAAGCGGCGGATTGGTGACCTGAGCGAACAACTGTTGGAAGTAGTCGTAAAGGAGTCTCGGGCGTCGGGAAAGCACAGCAACGGGCGTGTCCGATCCCATGGATCCGATTGCTTCCCTAGCATCTCTAGCCATTGGTGCAAGAATGAGCTTGAGTTCTTCAAGGGTGTAGCCAAAGGCCTGTTGGCGGCTAAGTACTCTTGAGTCATTGTTTGCTCGGTTAGGTCCAGGTGACAGGTCGTTCAGGTGGACCAGATTTGAATCCAACCACTCTCTATAGGGGTGGGCGGCGGCCAAATCAGCCTTGATCTCATCATCGCGGATGATTCTCCCCTGCTCCGTATCGATGAGAAACATCCGACCGGGCTCCAGGCGACCTTTCTCGATCACTTTTGCGGAGGGAATGTCGACCACCCCTACCTCACTAGCCATTACCACCAAATCATCGTCGGTGACCCAGTATCGGCTTGGCCGAAGGCCGTTCCGGTCTAACACAGCTCCGACGACTGTTCCGTCAGTAAAGGCGATCGAAGCTGGGCCGTCCCATGGTTCCATTAACGAGGCGTGGTACTCGTAGAAAGCAGCGCGATCCGCGTCCATCTCGCGGTGGTTCTCCCATGGCTCAGGGATCATCATCATGACCGCCTCAGGAAGCGAATATCCGCCCATACACAGGAGTTCCAGCACTTCGTCAAAGCCAGCAGTGTCGCTTGCGCCAGGCGTGCAAATTGGAAAGATCCGTTTCAGGTCACCAGGTAGAAGATCACTTTCGAGCAAAGCTTCCCTAGCGCGCATCCAGTTCCGATTCCCTTGGACCGTGTTTATCTCCCCGTTGTGAGCGATCAAGCGGTACGGATGAGCAAGCGGCCAGGAGGGGAAAGTGTTTGTGGAGAATCTGGAATGAACGAGTGCCAGGGCACTGGTCAGGCGCGGATCGGTAAGGTCTGGGAAGAACTGGGACAACTGGGTTGTTGTCAGCATCCCTTTGTAAACGATCGTCTGAGATGAGAGGGAACCAAAGTAGACACCACTTTGTTGAGTACCTGCGGTCCCCATTCCTGTATCAGCGCTCGCGTCTGGATCGATGCCGATCTCGTGTTCTGTCCGTTTCCGAAGCACATAAGCGAGGCGATCCAAGTGAGCTCCGACAGCTCGCCCAGAGCCTCGATTGCGAGACGCAATGAAGACTTGCCGGAAAGTTGGTTCGCTTGCTTTGGCTACCGAGCCGATCATCGAGTCATCAATGGGAAGGTCCCGCCAGCCAAGAACCTCTAGTCCTTCTTCTCCCGCTAGGGCATTGACAGCCTGTTCTACCTGTCCTGCCTCGGCAGAGTCGCGCGGGAGGAAGGCAATTCCCGTCGCATACTGGCCACGCTCAGGTAGTTCAAAGTTGACTATTTCACGGTAGAAGGCATCAGGCACCTGAAGCAAAATGCCTGCCCCGTCGCCGGTATTGGTTTCGGCTCCGAGCGCTCCGCGATGGGCCATATTGCACAAAGCCGCGATGCCAAGTTCGACGATTTCGTGGCTGGCTTGGCCACGTAAGTGGCAAACAAAGTTGACGCCACATGCATCGTGTTCAAAACGGGGCTCATAGAGACCTTTGGTCTGCGAGCTGGCTGTTGGCATAGCATTCTTTCTGCGCGTATCCATGATGGGGTTTGAAACTCTTTGGCTCTAGACGTCACTGGCCAGAGCGCATGGCTGTCGAAGTCAGCACAGGATCGGCCACGACATTGTGGCTCCCCTCCGGAAGTGCCGGAGCCATGGGAGGAGTGGCACCAATGCGCAGCCAACTCCCTGATCTGGGCTCCCAATATAGTTCAGGACGTTGCGACATCCCATCTCTGGCTTTGCCAGCAGCATCACGCTCGATGGAAGTCAAACCTCTCTTGGAGGGTCCGGTACGGGGTGACGAGCATCAGGAGCATCGGGAAAAGCTCCAGCCGTCCAATGAGCATCAAGAGAGCCAACACAAGACGTGCAGGGGTGGCGAACCCGTCTACGAACGATGCCGTTGGCCCTGCCTTGTTCAGAGCGGGCCCCATATTCCCAAGAGACCCGATGACACCGCTGAACGCGGTTACAAGATCCGTGCCGAGAGCAGCTACAACGAGTGTCCCGGACACCACAAGAATCCCAAAAATAATCATGAAGCCAGCTATGCGCTCAACCAGCGGCTCTGCCATCGTGCTGCCGCCGTGTCTTACCAGTAAGACAGCCCTTGGGTAGCGAATGCTACGGATAGTCCTTCGAGCATGCGACAGTCCCACAACGAGCCTCATGACCTTGACACCACCGGAGGTTGAGCCAGTGCAGCCACCCGATACCAGCAGGACTAGCAGGACCATCTGGGGGCCAGCTGCCCAAGTAACGAAGTCGCCGTTGGTGCCTGGCCCCGTCGCGTTGCCAAAACCACCACTGGTTCCGAGGGTTACAACATTGAAGACAGCCGCCCGGAGTGCGTTGGTGGGCCCCATCCCCTCACTGCACAGCAGAAGTGTCACCAGTACGGTGGACCCGGTCAATAGCCAGATGTAGGCCCGGAACTCTGGGTCCTCTAGGTGAACCGGTCGGTGTGATGAGAGAGTCCTTGAGTGCAGGGTGAAGCTTGCAGCACCAAGTACCAGACCAATCATGATGACCATCTCGACTGCCACGCTGTCCCAGTACCCGATAGATGCGTCTCGAGTGGAGAATCCTCCTGTCGACGCGGTAGTGAACGCGTGTGCAACGGCATCAAATGGCGACATTCCTACAGCAAAGAGAGCCACTGCGATGAGAGCGGTAAGACCAGCGTAGAGGTACCAGAATCGTCTAGCAGTCTGGGCCATTCTAGGGGCTAGACGGTCCCCACCAGCCCCGGGGGCCTCTGCTCCAATCAACCCGAGACCACTTGCCCGGAGAGCTGGAAGTACCGTCACTACAAGAACGACTATTCCCATTCCGCCGATCCACTGGGTGAACTGGCGGTACATCAGAATGCCGGGCCCTTGGTCGGAGATCAGGTTGTGTGAGCCAAATATTGTCGATCCTGTACACGAATATCCGGACACCGACTCGAATAGAGCATCAGCAAAGACAACTGGCAACGTGATTCCCGAGCGTTGGAAGGTCCCAGCGAATAGGTATGGAAGTGCACCGAATGCAGAGACGACTAGCCATGTTCCGGCCACTGCGTTAAAGACAGTTGCACGGTCGACTTGACCGGGGCGTGTAAACAGCCAAAGGGAGGCCCCTGGGACAAGAGTGAGCACAGCCGCTAGCAGAATCGAAGCTCCATGTGTTCCTCCTAAAGCTTCAAGAACGGCTGATGCGAACATTCCTACAGCGACGAACATCAGGGCGATTCCGGCTACATGCCCAGTTGTGGTCTCCCACTTCGTTTCAAAGAAACTCACGAGCTGGCTCGGTGCCGGCGCGCCAAGTAACGACGCCTGGGTCTGATTCTGTTGCCAACAATGCGCACGAGGGCGGCGATCGCAAGGACGGCTGGATAGATGGAAAGGCGACCGAAAATCATTGCTGGAAGCAGTGCCATGCGAACACTGGAGGGCCAGTTGATCGGATCAACGATCTCACCGCTGAGGGTGCGCACGGGGCCAGCCGTTGCCGTTGCGTGTATGGCTGCAGAAAGAGCGCCAACTAGATCTAAGCCCAATACTGCAACTAACAGCGCCGTAGCAAAGACCACGGCTACGAACAGAAATTGCAGCACAACTATCTGGCGGAGCGTTTCTTCGCGGGCGATGCGCCCAGCCAGCCGAACCTTGAGCACTGCCCTTGGATGAAGTTGTCTTGCCATTTCCCGCATGGCCAACTTCATTAGAACCCGGTGTTGTCGTACTTGAAGGCCACCACCAGCGGACCCACTCATGGCACCAACAGATATCAACAGGAGCAGAAGAACGGGCGCAGCGGGTGCCCAGTTTCCAGGCACAGACATAGGAAATCCGGTCGTGGAAATAGAAGCTGCAACGACGAAGAGGCCTTGCCGGAGCCCGGTGAGGTCGGGTCCCGTGGCCCACAGAGCAAGGAGCAGAACTCCCACTCCATGCAGGCCTAGGTACAACATGAGACCTGTCTGACGATGGGGCCTTCCGCCACCTCTTACCAAATGCCAAATCGTCACCAGGCTGGACCCCGCCAAAATCATGCCTGCAATGGCAACCCACTGGACTGCAGGGTCTGCGAACTCGGTGGGGCTATTAGTAAAGCCCCCAGTTGAGAGGGTCGACATAGCAAGGAGTGCGGCCTCAAACGGCGCCTTTCGCGCCAGCATGTAGCCAAACCAAACCAAAACGGTGCAAGGGATGTAGAGCAGGGCAATGTTTCGGACACCCGACCACTTGTCCGGAACTAGTGGTCGGTGATTGGCAGAGTTGGAGCGGTCGGTAAATTCGCGGCCGAATCCAAAAAATGGAAGGACTATAATTCCTGTTAGTAGGGCGGCGAAACCACCTATCCACTGGCTCGACGCCCGCAAGAACCGGAGTCCGTAACCGAGGTCTCTCGGGTCGATGACACTTAAGGCTGTGGTGGTGATTCCTGTGGTGGCTTCAAAAAGGGCGCTATCAGGGCTCTGGATCGCACCGGTGAGGAGATACAGGGCGGCAAGAAGAAGGACCGCTAGGAAGACCCCTAGTGTCGTTGTTGCGAGGACGTCAGCGGGCCGAATGTTGTCTGGGTTCTGGACTCTGCCTACCAATAAGATTCCCGCGAAGACCATGGCACTTCCCATGATGAGTAGCGTTGGTGAATCAGCACCTTGCTTAAACAGGTCGATCAATCCAGAACAGACAGACAAGGTACCGATCGACAAGAGGGCTGCAGACACCGCCCATGCAGTTGCTGCAGTCCAAGACGCCCACTGGCGAATGGTCGTCCTGGCAGCCACGGGAATATCTGTCCCGGTGGGGTCAGGCGAACAGGGCGGTGACCCTGTCGACCGACTCCGGCTTGGCTAAGACCACTACATGGTCTCGAGCGCGCAGGGTGCTACGCCCTCGGGCGATTTGGGGCTTCCCGTCTCTGACAATTGCCCCAATCAGGGATTCGTGTGGCATATGGAGTTCAGCCACTGTGCTTCCCGCACAAATGCACGATTCGGATACCGCGAACTCAAGGATCTCCACATCACCTTGGAGATATGTGGCGACAGCGGCGACTGTACCGACATCGCCACGAACAAACCTGAGCACGCTGTTGGCAGTAGCAGTCCTCGGGCTAAGTGTTGCTCCGACCTGATGAGTTTCGAGGAGGTCAAGGAGTTTGAGACGGTGCACTACAGCGATGGTCTTGACCGCCGCCTCAGAGCCCTGCTGCCTGGTCCCTGCTGCCTTGGCATAGAGGCACGCAAGTACGTTGGAATCGTCTTCCCCTGTAAGAGCGATTACGACATCTTGTGCACCCACATCGGCCTCTTCGAGCATGTCGGCGTCGACAATGTCGCCCCTGAAGATGAGAGTTCGGGGTAGTTCTTCGGCAAGTTCGATCGCTCTTTTCTCATCATGTTCGATTATTGCTACGTCCACACCTCGGTCGATGAGCGATTCCGCCAGCATCTGTGCCGTTCGACCCCCACCTAGGAGGAGAGCGCGGGTCGGCATCTCTCTAGCGATTCCCAGCCGATGGGTCACCTCTTTAAGAGCTCTTTGCTTGCAGATGATTCGGAGCAGATCGCCCTCCACGAGGACTTCGTCAGCCCGGGGAATGAATGTCACATCTTGCCCGGATTTCTCGTTTTCGGATCCGGAGCGGGTGATTGTGCCGACGATAAAGTCCCAATCTGGTTCCAATTCCTGACCCAATGCGCCCAATGTGACGCCGACCAGTGGTGCGTGTGCAGGCAACTTCACCCCAATGACCACAACTTCTCCATCGGCCATTCTTGCTACATCCAGGGCTCCTGGATACTCCATCAGCCGCAGAACCTGTTGGGCAACCTCTTCATCAGGATCAATAACGAGATGGTCGGTTACACCTTTGAAGAGATCTCTGACCTCTTGGCGTCGTAGGCGGCGAGACTCCACCCTGACAATCGTCTTTTGGACCCCGGCCTGTCGTGCGAGAAGAGCGGATAGCAGGTTTGCCTCGTCATTGGCTGTCACGGCAACGAGTAGGTCAGCCTGGTCAAGTCCCGCCTTTTGCAGGCAACTTGGATCAGTGCCGCTGCCCTTCACAGCGAGCACGTCGAGGTCTTTGTCGATCTCTCGGAATCTTTCAGGGTCGACCTCGATCAGCGCTATGTCGTGTTCTTGGCCACTCAGGCGGTCGGCGACGTAAGTACCGACCTCTCCAGCACCCACAACGATGATGTACACCGGCTAATCCTCGCCTATCTGTGGCTTACGGAGGAGGATGCCCTGCTCAGTTGCAAGGATGTCGAGGGGTACGTCCCATGACTGGGCATTGAGAGATGGGACGACCTGGAAGCTGTGTGCAATACCAATTAGGAGAGGCGGTGCCGGTGCCTCAAGCCGAAAAGCGAATGTCCGATCGTAATAGCCAGCTCCGTGGCCCATTCGATTGCATCTTTTGTCTGCTACCACTACAGGGACGAGAACCACATCAAGGTCACGTAGCGATACCCGTTCACCACTAACAGGTTGCCTAATGCCGAATGGGCCCGGTTGTAGCGGTCCACTCGGCAGGACGAACTCAAGTACTCCACCTGGTCTTACCACAGGAAGAGCGATACGGGTCTCTACAGCTTCAAGGATTGGCCAAGGATCAATCTCACCCCGGATGCCGACATACGCTGCAACCAATTCTGCTTCACAAAACTCCTCCAACTGCTTGACGCGTCTCATCACAAGCGCACTCGCATCGTGCACCACTTCCGGGGAGAGCAAAGCCCTTTGTCGCGACATCCCGTCACGAATGGCCTCTTCTTGCATACACCGATGTTTACCTAGCAGACGCTTTGATTCCAGTACCGGGTGACATATGTCGCCAAGCAGATGTTTGAAGCACGCCATTCAGGTCACTAGCGTCACGACGGTTCTAGTTCCGGGGCATCAAACACATCCGTCCCAGAGCTCAGGAATCCGTCGATTGGCCACCGTGCCGAATCCACACGACAAACGTTCCCAACATCTCAGGAGATCGACCCTTGGAAGCCATCCCTTACCTAGCCGCAGCCTCATCGGTGATGGGTCTCGCACTGGCTGGTTACTTTTACAGTTCCGTGCGGGCTGCCAGCCCAGGAGACCAACGGATGGTCTTCCTTATGACGGAGATCCAAAAAGGAGCACGTGCCTTCCTCAAGAAGGAGTACACGTGGGTATCGGGTTTTGTAGCGGTCATGGCTGTCCTGATCGCTGTCCTAATCGCTCCGACAGCTGCCCTTACCTACGTCCTTGGAGCGGTCCTCTCCGCAACTGCCGGCTACGTGGGTATGACAGTCGCCACGATGGCCAACGCCCGTACCACTGAGGCTGCCAAACAGGGGCCTGGCAAGGCCTTACCGATTGCTTTTCGAGGCGGAGCAGTAATGGGGTTCTCAGTCGCCGGCCTCGCCCTCGGCGGGCTAATGCTCGTCTACATCCTCTTCGTCCTCGTAGTCGGAGTGGAGGATGCCTTCGAGGTTGTAACTGCTTACGGCCTAGGGGCTTCGTCTATAGCTTTGTTTTCTCGTGTAGGTGGCGGCATCTACACCAAGGCAGCTGATGTCGGTGCTGATCTTGTGGGCAAAGTTGAGGCAGGTATACCGGAAGATGATCCTCGCAACCCCGCAACAATCGCAGACAACGTAGGCGACAACGTAGGCGACGTCGCCGGCATGGGCGCTGACCTCTTCGAAAGCTATGCCGGTTCGATCATCGCACCGATTTCTCTTGTGGCCTTCGCTTTAGGCCTAGGGGCTGAGCATGCTTCGACTACTACCAACATCTCTCTTTTGTCCTTTCCAATTGCCATTGCCTTTGCCGGCATGCTGGCTTCTATCTTCGGCTCGTTTCTTGTGAGGGGAGGCGACTCCACGGACACGAAAGCACTCAGCAAGGCCCTGCACATGGGTACGAACTCAGCGATGTTCATAACCGCTGTTGCAACCGTCCTGATCGCCTTCTGGTTGTTTGGTTCAGACGCGGCATTCGATAACCCTCTTGGCCTCGCTATTGCAGTGATCGGTGGTCTGGTCGTTGGATGGGCACTCGGCAAGACCGCTGAGTACTACACCTCTGATCACTTCGGCCCAGTAAAGAAGATCGCTGGTCAAACGGAGACAGGTCCTGCGACCACGATCCTTGGTGGCATATCGGCTGGCATGGTCTCAGTTGCTGCCTCAGTGGCCCTGTTGGCCGTGGGGGTGGCTCTCGCCTACTGGGGCGGCGAAATGGCATTTGACTCGATCGGTAACCTCGACGGCGGCATCTATGGCATAGCCGTTGCCGCCATAGGAATGCTCTCAACACTCGGCGTTGTGGTCTCAGTCGATGCCTACGGTCCGATCGCGGATAATGCAGGTGGTATCGCCGAGATGGCCGAGTTGGATCCAAGTGTTCGTGAGGTGACCGATGCTCTGGACTCCTTGGGAAACACCACTGCAGCCGTCGCCAAAGGTTTCGCTGTCGGCTCAGCTGCTCTAACCGCATTGGCACTCTTCAAGAGCTTTGAGTTTGCAGTTGTACAGGCGGGGGGCACTCTCTCGCTAAACATCGGCGAGGTAGCGGTCTTCGTTGGCCTCTTTATCGGCGCCATGCTTCCATTCCTGTTCGCCGCACTCACCATTGACGCTGTCGGACGAGCAGCCCAAGAAATGATCGAGGAGGTTCGTCGGCAGTTCCGCGAGATCCCAGGTCTTCGCGAAGGCAAGCCAGGGGTCAATCCTGACTCTGCACGTTGTGTAGAGATTTCGACTGCAGCATCCCTGAAGGAGATGCTTGTTCCTGGTGCTCTCGCCGTGGTGGTTCCTCTAGTCATTGGCTTCGTGAATATTGATGCCCTTGGAGGGTTTCTTGCCGGGGCCCTAGTTTCGGGGTTCTGTTTGGCAATATTCATGGCCAATGCTGGTGGTGCCTGGGACAACGCCAAGAAGTACATCGAAGCCGGCGCAATGGGGGGCAAGGGCTCCGATAGTCACAAGGCGGCTGTCGTCGGTGACACAGTGGGAGACCCCTTCAAGGACACGTCCGGCCCGGCTATGAACATTCTCATCAAGGTCATGACGATCGTCTCGCTGGTCTTCGCTTCGGCGTTCGTTGGGTAGTACCGACTCCGTGGAACGGCCAACTGCTCGCCGCTATCAGGGAAAGATCAAGGGAGTCGTACTGGACTGGAGTGGGACAACGGTCGATGCTTACGTGATAGCACCGGCGATGGCGTTTGTTGAAGTGTTCCGGAAGCATGGCGTAGAAGTCACGATGCAGGAAGCCCGCAAGCCGATGGGCTTGCGGAAAGACCTCCACCTTGAGGCTCTTGCAGACTTGCCTGCGGTGAGCGAACGGTGGGCTGAGGTCCACGGCCATTATCCGGAAAAAGCTGAGATTAATGCCATGTTCGAAGACTTCGTTCCCCTACAGGTAGGAATCCTCCCTCGTCACGCTGCTCTCTTGCCAGGTATTGCAGAACTGGCCGACCGTTTGCGTGCCGAACACAACATCCGAATCGGTGTTTCGACTGGCTTCACTAGGCCAATGGTCGACCTGCTCCTCAAGTACGCAGCGGAGCAGGGGTTCCTACCTGACTGTGCAGTAGCGGGTGATGAAGTTGAAAACGGTGTCCGGCCCAAGCCGTTCATGGTCTACCGGAACATGGATCTGATGGACGTTCACCCTATTCAGGCTGTTGTGAAAGTCGACGACACGGGCTCCGGTGTGTCTGAGGGCATTGAGGCTGGTTGCTGGACGGTCGGGATTGCTGGCTATAGCAACTATCTCAATATCAACTCCTTGAGTGAGGCTGACGCTATCTCAGCAGAAGACTTTGCTGATCGCCTTGCGTTAGCCCGTACAGAACTTTGGAAGGCAGGGGCTCACTACGTGATAGATGAACCGCTCGAGTTGCTTACCGCCATCAAAGACATCAACAACCGACTGGCAACAGGCGACTCTCCCTGATTCTGTCCTCAGGCCTCAGGCGTCACATAGGCCGCACTCAGACCTCCATCCACCATGAGGTCCGTGCCGGTTACATAGGACGATTCGTTTGACGCCAGCCAGAGAGCGGCCTCCGCCATCTCCGAAGCTTCCCCAAAGCGGCCCATCGGTATGTGTACAAGACGGCGATCCTTCTTTTCGGTCGTATCTAGGAAGTTCATTAACAGATCAGTCCTGAGGGGCCCTGGGCAAAGTGAGTTCACACGGATGTTTTGTCTGGCATGGACGATGGCCAACTCACGAGTGAGGGCCTGGACTGCACCCTTGGATGCCGTATAGGCGATTTGGGAGGTAGCGGAACCCATAACGGCTACAAAGGAGGCTGTGTTGATTATTGAACCGCCACCAGATGCGAGCATCGCTGGAATCTCGTACTTGCATCCGAAAAACACTCCTTTGGCATTGACCCCCATGGTCAAGTCCCAAATACTCTCCTCAGTGTCTACGGCATTCCCGTCGTCGGGATGCATTATTCCAGCGTTGTTGAAGGCCACGTGTAGGGCGCCGTATTCCTCAACTGTCGTCGCCACTACCCGGTCCATATCACCGGCTTTGGAGACATCTGCGACCAACGATATTGCGCTGCCTCCAGCGCTGGTGATTGCCGCAGCGGTTGCAACGTTTCGCTCCTTGACAGTATCTACGCACGCCACTTTGGCGCCGTTGGCTGCAAACAAGATCGCTGACTCGTGTCCGATGCCTGATGCAGCACCGGTAACCAAGGCGACTTTCCCCTCGAGTCTTGTCATCGGCTCCCCTCGATGTTTAGCGGCTTGACCAAGATCAGCCCGGCAAGACAATCATCGGGTCCTTGGGTTCCCCACCCGTGCGTACCTCGAAGTGCAGGTGTGGACCCGTGGACCAGCCGGTGGACCCGCATCGCCCAATTACGTCACCAGTTTGGAGTGTGTGGCCTTTAGAAACCAGGAGTTCCTCTTGGTGCGCATAGACGGTAATGACTGGCCCTTCATGTTCAATCAAAACAACATTGCCGAAGCCGTTTTTCCAACCTGCAAAGCGCACCACTCCTGCTTTGGCTGCCCAAACAGGCTGGTTTAGGACACAGCCAATGTCTACCCCGTTGTGCTGGCGGCTGGTGCCGAAGATCGGATGAATCCTGACACCAAAGCCAGAACCAATCTTTCCTTCAATTGGCATTATGAAACCAGCACCGGATTCTTTGGTGAGGTCAGGAGCAGAACGTCGCAGTTCCTCAGCAATCAGATTGTCGATTAAGACGGCCATCTGGTACTGCTCGCGTTCGAGCTGCTTAAGTGCAGCTTCGTGTTCCTCGATTCGAAGTTCAAGTTCGTCCCGCACTTCTTCCTGTGAACTGATACGTCGATCCAACACCAGCAGGGAAGATTCCAATTCCCGTTGCTCATATTCAGCATCCAGGATGGCGGCATCGGCAGATCGGGCAATGGCTTCCATCTCCCTTTCAAGCGTGTGTAGGCGTTCCAAGAGATCTGAGCGATTGCCTGTCACCACATCAAGAATGGCGGACTTTCTGATGCCAGCCGAGAGGTCTTCGGCCTCAAGCAGGATGCCAGGCCGGAGTCCAGATATGTAGACATCTACAGCCAGTTTCTCTACGCGGGCCCGAACTTCTTGAATCTCAGATCCCACCTGCTCAACCTCAACCCAGCGAAGCGTTGCTTCGGCTTCGGCGACCTCGATTGCCTGACGCGAGGAAGCGATCTTGGCTAGTTGGAGTGATACCGCATCATCGAGAGCTCCGAGCGCTCCCGAAACCTCAGCGTCCTCGGCTTCGACCAATTCCAGCGCTTCAGCCGCATCGGCTGCGCGATGTTTTGCGGCTTCCCTGCGATCTCTAGCCTCGCGGATTGATTCGGTCTCACCGGAAGCTCCGGTAGGCATGAGAACAACCAGTACAGCGACGAGGGCGATCAGGGTGCGTAGGAGAGAGGCTGGTCTGGGTGTCATGGTCTCAGTGCCAGTTGTGGCGTGATGACCAGCAAGGCTACAGGGCGATCCGTTCCACTATTTGACACGACACCAACCCTGACTGGGAGAACCAATCAGTTGAAGAAACACTGGCTATTCGAGTGCCAACTCCATTCTCATTGCTAGCAGGGCATCTTCTGTGGTCTCGCCCACTCCCCTACTTGGCAAGTGAATAACAACCTCACGGAGTGTGCCGGTAAATGGAAAGGGTCCGACGTACTCCTCTGACACAGCCGACAGAGCATCACGCCCTACGTCGAGCCCCGTCGAACCAAGAATCCGTATAACGAAGGGCACAGGCATCGAGCCGCCCGCCTCTCCATCCAGCAGCAACGTCGCTGTACCTGTACTCCCATCGCGGTAGAAGTGCACACCTACGGTTGCTTCGCCTATTGGGAGGTGTTGCAGACTTCGGACGACGTGGTGGTCTGTGAAGATGTTGTAGTCGAAGACTAGGCGTTCCTCTTTGACAAATAGGGAAAGACCCAGGTTCTCCGTGCCGACTGCCATTATCACTCCTTCACCACCCTCAGGTCGCAAGATTGAAGCCTCGACTAGGAAGGAGCGATTGCCGAGGGTGGCGGCGGCACCAGCTGGAATGTGTGAGATCGGAGGGGTGTAGCGGTAGGTCCGGCCCTGGTGGGGCGTGCCGGGGCCAAACCGAGGTCGGAATAGTTCAAGTGTTCGGTCGTCAAGTGGTAGGACCCCGTTCGACTCTGCCTCTGCCCACCAAAGGTCAATCAGGGACTTCAGTCGTTCTGGTTCTGCTTCTGCTAGGTCGTTTGTCTCTGACACGTCCTTGTCAAGGTGGAAGAGTTCCCAACGTTCCTCGTCATAGGGAGCGTCAGGGACATGTCGCGTTACTGCCTTCCATCCATCGCTACAGATGGCCCTGTGTCCGAACATTTCGAAGTACTGGGCTCCCTTTCTTGTTGGCTCTTCGGGCCCATTGAAGGTGTACTCAAGACTTGTTCCAGTCATCGGCGTCAACTCACGTCCGTTGCGCTGGGCGGGCATGTCAAGACCAACCAGGTCCAAGAGAGTGGGTGTTAGGTCTGTGATGTGGTGGAATTGGTTCCGTCTACCACCCGACTCACTGATTCCGCCCGGCCAGTGAATGATCAATGGATCTCTCACTCCGCCGCCGTGAGTGGTCTGCTTATACCACCTCATCGGCGTATTACCCGCCTGAGCCCACCCCCACGGGTAGTTGCTATGTGAGTGAGGGCCCCCAATGTCATCAAGCCGCTCGACAGCGGAGTCGACATCCTCCTGGAAGTTGTTGAAGTACTTCATTTCGTCGGTCACTCCAGTGGGGCCACCCTCTTGACTTGCACCGTTGTCTGACAGCAACATCACCACGGTGTCATCCAAGATGCCAAGGAGTTCAAGGTGGTCGATGAGGCGACCGATCTGCGCGTCGGTGTGGTCAAGCATCGCGGCAAATGCCTCCTGGAGCCGACAAGCAAAACGTTGCTGGTTATGGCTGAGGTCATCCCATGCCTCTACTCCGGGATTTCTTGGGGCCAAGATGGTGTCGGGCGGGACAACTCCGAGTTCTAGTTGGTTCTGGAACCATTCCTGTCTCGTGATATCCCAGCCAGCATCGAATTGCCCCTTGTACTTTTCCAGATATGGTCTTGGCGCCTGATGCGGCGCGTGTGTGGCTCCAAACGCCAAGTAGAGAAAAAACGGCCTATCTGGCCTGAGGGACCTGGTGTCACTCACGAAGCCAATGGCCTTGTCTACGAGGTCTTCACTGACGTGGTAGCCGTCTTCAGGCTCCGCTGGGGGGTCTATGTGATGGTTATCTGCCGTTAACTCTGGGTGGAACTGATCAGTTTCTCCCTGCAAGAAGCCGTAGAAGCGGTCAAAACCTCGCTGCAGTGGCCAATGATCGAACGGCCCAGCAGCGGATGCCTGAGCCATGGGGGCTAAGTGCCACTTGCCCACACAGGCGGTTGCGTAACCGTTGTCCTTTAGTACCTCGGCGACTGTCGCAGCATGGTCAGCTATGTAGCCGCGCATGTGTGGATACCCGCTGTCGAAGTTGGAGACAGCTCTCATGCCAACGGAGTGATGGTTGCGACCGGTTAGAAGACAGGCGCGAGTTGGTGAACAAAGCGCAGTGGTGTGGAAGTTTGTATACCTGAGACCACTCTCAGCGAGTCGGTCAATGTTGGGCGTGTCGATGCTTGAGCCATAGCAACCCAAGTGAGCGAAGCCTGTGTCATCAAGTAGGACCACCAAAACGTTCGGGCTGTCCTCGGGTGCTGTTGCTGTCTCGGGCCACCAGGGTTCCGACTCGGCATGTGTTCGACCGATAGTTCCTTTGAAGGCGCTGTCTTCGCCTCTCCTACCCATTGTTGATTACTACTTCCGTTGCAGATGGAAGTGGGTCCTTTGTGCCCAATCTGGCAATTTCACCAAGGCACATATCGACTCGTACGGGCATCTGGCATCTCCACTTCAGGCAAAACGGCTCCTTGAAACTCATTGTGCCGCTATCGGTAGGACGTGCGCTTAGCACGAAATTCCTACCAGACAGTCTGTGAACCACGGTCTCGCCCTCCAATGCCTAAGCCTCGAAAGCCCGAAGGCAGAAGCGTTTGTGAACTCGGCCATCGAGTTCCTTCCGTGCAGCACAATATTAGGGCCCAGGACGCTGCTGAACGGAGTCGGGCCTATGCTCCGACTGGACTACCAGGAGCGACACCGTGGAACCTGAAGAAGTTTCTGACTTGTTCGATCCGAAGCGATGGGTGCCTGTCGAAGGATTTGACTCGGGTGATGTGACGTATCACCGATGTATCGACCAGGGCACAGTGCGGATCGCATTTAACCGGCCAGAAGTGCGCAATGCCTTTCGGCCTTCGACCGTTGATGAGCTATACAGGGTTCTTGATCACGCTCGGATGTGGACCGATGTCGGTACGGTTCTTCTCACCGGCAATGGCCCCTCCCCCAGCGATGGAGGCTGGGCATTCTGTTCTGGTGGTGACCAGCGGATTCGTGGATCCGACGGCTACAGGTACTCCGATGAGGATGGCGCATTTGACGCGGGCCGCACTGGAAGACTTCACATTCTTGAGGTACAGCGGCTAATCCGCTTCATGCCGAAGGTGGTGATCGCTGTAGTTCCTGGTTGGGCTGTTGGCGGAGGTCACAGCATCCATGTGGTCTGCGACCTGACCCTTGCCAGTCGCCAACATGGTGCCTTCAAGCAGACCGATGCCGATGTGGCGAGCTTTGACGGTGGGTTCGGATCGGCATACCTCGCTCGTCAAATCGGGCAAAAGCGTGCTAGAGAAATCTTCTTTTTGGGTCGCACCTATTCCGCTGAAGAGGCGCAAGCTATGGGGATGGTGAACGCTGTCGTGAACCATGACGATCTCGAGAATGTCGCCTTGGAATGGGCAGCCGAGGTGAACGCCAAAAGCCCTACCGCTCAACGGATGCTCAAGTTCTCCTTCAACCTTATTGACGATGGCCTGGTGGGACAGCAGGTCTTTGCCGGAGAGGCAACGAGACTTGCCTACGGAACTGATGAGGCTGCTGAGGGGCGTGATGCGTTCTTAGAAAAGCGGCCTCAGGACTACTCGGAGTACCCCTATCACTTCTGATTGCTGCCTCAAACAGCTGAGAAGTACCACTTACCCACTACGCATCTCCTCAACCACCGAATCGGCCCGTTCGACGCAGCGAACGAGCGCTGCTCTGACAAGCTCGGTGGCCTCACGGGGTTCAGCGGCATGGATGACACCAAGCACCTCGCTACGCAAGGCGAGGGGGTAACGGTTCCAGGGCCTGATTCGCGGTGTTTTTGAACTACGAGGCCAAAATGCCTCCGTCCCACTAGCCCCATTTGCTATGAGTGGCAGACCCGTGCTGACCGCGAGCCACCCAACCCCTTGGTGGGTCCGACCCACACCATCTTCTCTCCACTCCTCGACTGGAACGACCCTGCCTTCCGGCATGATGGCTACTGGCCAGCCCGCTTCCAGTTCGACTGTTGCCAGGTCTAGCGCCTCGACACCATCAACAGGTATGCATCCAAGGCGATGCAGCAATGGCCCTATGACGGGCATTTGAAAATATGCAGCCGCAACCAGAGGTCGGATCGGCCTTTCCCAGGAATGGAAGGTAACCGAAGCAAGTAGCAGGTCGGCCAGACTCCGGTGGTTAGCTGCATAAATGGCAGGCCCTGGGCCAATTTCTGGAGGAGGGCCAATATTCGCCCTGGTAAGCACGCCCATTACTCTGCTAACCGTCCGCATGGTCGACATGATCATCGCTTGTTCGTCCGGATCAGGTAGGGGTGTTGTCGACACCATGCCCTCAGTCGCCCTTCGTCCTGCGACAACCCAGGGACGTGTCATGACCCTGCCGGCGCGCACGGACTGCCCATACGCAAATGTGTAATGCCTTATCAACAGTTACGTTGGGTACTTGGAAATGGAAGCGATGTTCCTCGCTTGTTTTGGCGACGATTGATGGCTCCTGTCCGGTCACTGTCACGCGAATGGGCAAACCACCGTCTGGCAGGTCTGCATCGAACGCCCAGCCTTCCACCGAAGCTTCCTGGTTGACAATTTCATACTTGTCGATCAGACCCACAGGTGGATCACCAGGTGTGAGGTACGCCATTCTGGAGAACTCAGAATCTTCGTTTCTGCATCCCGGCAGGGCCTCAAAGATCCATCCTTGCGCGGAATAGTTGGCAAGTACTCGTTCAGCAATATGAAGCGTCAACCATTTGCGGTCATGCAGCAACACGACCATGCCGTCACGCTCACGCTTCTTCAAATAGGCGAGTACGTCTTCGATGGGAGGGTCACGCCACTCTTGCGGATCGGCGGTCCAGCCAGCAAGAGTCATCCCCAACTCCGGGCCCAGTTGGCCCAAGATCGTTCCCACTTCGCCGTAGGGGGCACGAAAGCAACTAGGCCTATAGCCCATCAACTTTTCAAGGCCGGAAGAGGCCCGAGCCACTTCTGCTAAAGCCTGCTCGCCTTTCAGCCTGGAGAGATCGCTATGCCTCCAGGTGTGATTGCCGATCGTGTGGCCACTACTTAGGAGTGCCTGGGTGATTTCTGGATCCCAGCGCGCTGCTATCGCCTCACCGGTTGGAAAAAATGATGCGCGTGCTCCAAAACGGTCAAGAAGATCAAGCAGCATCGGAGTGAACAACCAGTGTGGTCCGTCGTCGAAACTCAGGTACATAACTGGTGAGGCTTCGGTGTAGCTCACACGGACTTCCTCGGATCCACCTGCTGACTCTCTTGAAATCGCAGGAAGAAGTGCGCCTGTAAGAGCTACTAAGAGTAGAGCAAGTCGGCTGCGACGGCCCTTTGGCCGTTGCTCAGGTGGTGCCGTAGATCCGGTCACCGGCATCGCCCAGGCCCGGCATGATGTAGCCGACCTCGTTTAGACACTCGTCCACAGCACCAGTCCATATGTCAACATCTGGATGGGCCGCATGGAGCGCTGCCACTCCCTCGGGTGCAGCTAGGAGGCATAGGAAGCGAATTGCCCCAGGTCCATCTGCTTTGACACGATCAAGTGCCGCAGTAGCAGAATTGCCGGTAGCGAGCATCGGATCTACGACAATCACAGCTCTGCCGTCCATCGGTGGAAACTTGCAGTAGTACTCGACTGCCTCAAGCGTGTCATGGTCCCTGTAGAGACCTACAAAACCGACCCTCGCTCCTGGAATGACCCTCAGCACACCATCCAATAGGCCGTTACCTGCACGCAATATCGACACTACAACCGGGTCGTCAACCAGTTCAGGAGCTGACATCGTTGTCAGTGGAGTACGGATCTCAACCGGATGCAATGCCAACTCCCTGGTTATCTCGTAGGTGAGCAGGAGGCTCGTCTCAGTAAGAAGTTGACGAAAGCGCTCACTTGGCGTTTCCTCCCTTCGCATCTGAGTCAACTTGTGCTGGACCAGTGGGTGATCGACGACGTGCAGGCGAGGTGTAGGCGTTATTTCTGTCTCCTCTTTCATAGTTCAACCATATTCCGAAATTCTTCTACTCCTTTACGCGCGATTCAGGATCTGAAGCCCCTAGTCTCCTCGCGACCTACAAGTAGATGGAAGTTTGGTCATCACCTGCACCGCTTGGGTGTCTTGCGAAGCTTTCAGACAGGAACTGGGAATGTCACGCCACGGATATAGGTACTCGGCAGGCAGCTTGATCCGACATGGCCTCACCCGCGGCGAGTGGCCACGCATGTGGAGTAAGCCAGAGCGCCGGAGCACTTATGACGTAGTCATCGTTGGTGGCGGGTTACATGGTCTTGCCACCGCCTATTACCTAGCAAAGAACCACGGTATGACAAATGTTGCTGTGGTCGATAAGGGCTACTTGGGCGCTGGTGGCTCTGGGCGAAATACGGCGATAGTTCGATCCAATTACCTGACCCCAGAGGGAGTGGCGTTTTACGACCGCTCGCTTCACCTCTACAACAACATGGCAACCGACCTAAACCTCAATGTCATGCTGTCAAAGCGAGGGCACCTAACCCTCGCCCACACGGACTCGGCACTTCGAACTATGAATTGGCGGGCCGAGGTCAACAAGCTGCTCGATATCGATTCGAGTGTCATCGGCCCGAAGGAAGTCAAGCGCCTAACGCCCAGTCTTGACGTGTCGCCTGACACTAGATACCCGATTCTTGGCGCCCTCTACCATCCACCCGGTGGCATTGTCAGACACGATGCTGTCGTCTGGGGATACGCAAGGGCAGCCGCCTACCTAGGCGTACACCTACTGCAGGGGACAGAAGTTCTGGACATCACCTGCACGGGTGGTGATGGACCTCAAGGCAAAGGTCCTGGCGGAAGGGTGACTGGCATTCGTACCAGTCGTGGAGATATCAATTCCCCAGTCGTCGTCAACTGCACCGCAGGTTGGGCATCTCTTATCTCAAACATGGCAGGCATACCACTAGCAATCACCACTCACCCTCTCCAAGCAGCGGTGACTGAACCCTGCAAGGTCTTCCTTCCGACAGTCGTAGTATCCGGGTCACTTCACGTGTACGTCAGCCAGACTGACCGCGGTGAACTGGTGTTTGGCGCATCAGTCGATCCTGTCGGCACATATCGACTCAACGGCACTCTTGAGTTCACCGAGGAGTTGGCCGGCCACGTCTTGGAGTTGATGCCGGGAATCTCCAAGATGCGCCTCATGCGCCAGTGGTCCGGCCTCTGCGATATGACCCCCGACTACTCCCCTATCATGGGCTTCACACCTGTAGAGGGTTACTTCGTAGACGTTGGTTGGGGAACATACGGCTTCAAGGCCGGACCGGTAGCCGGAGAAACCATGGCGGAGACGATTGCCAACGGCTGTACAGCCGAACTGATCGCTCCGTTCTCAATCGATCGTTTCACCGACGGAGATCTCGTCGGTGAAAAAGGCGCAGCAGCAGTGGGCCACTGATGATTGTTGTACCTTGCCCTAGCTGCGGCCCACGCAACTCGTCAGATTTGCGTAATGCTGGCGAAGTCGTACCTCGGCCCGACCCTGATACAGCCACCCTCACCGAATGGCGCTCCTACCTGTACCTTCGAGAGAATCCGGCTAGTTGGGTGACCGAGACCTGGTACTGCCGCAATGGATGTCGTCGATATTTCACCATTGAGCGAAATACTGCAACCAACGAGATTCGGGAATCAGACACCACATGAGCAGCCACCGCATCCTGTCCCGGCCCGGTGAACTGATAGACCGTTCTACGCGTCTCTCATTTACGTGGAATGGTCGGCCCTACACGGGCTACAAGGGGGACACGATTGCCTCTGCACTAGCTGCTGAAGGTGTTGGGGTGTTTTCGAGAGGGCTGAAGTATCACAGACGTCGAGGTATCCTCACCGCCGACCATTGGGATCCGAACCTTGCTGTACAAGTTGGTGACGAGCCGAACGTACGAGCTGGAAGCCGCCGCCTAGTCGAAGGCATGCAGGTCACGGCCCAAAATGTGTGGCCATGCCTTCGATTCGATATTGGGACAGCAACTCGACTGGTGGGTCGGTTCCTTTCGGCCGGCTTCTACTACAAGACTTTCATGCGGCCGCGGTTCCTTTGGAACCACGTTTACCAGCGCGTCCTCCGAAAGTTCGCGCCCGGCGGGCAGGTCCACTGGCAGACGAAGTCTCACGACAACTACGACAAGCGTTACGCGCACCCCGACGTCTTAGTTGCTGGGGGTGGACCCGCTGGAATCGCTGCTGCCCTGGCTGCTGCAAAAGCCGGTGCCTCAGTAATGCTTGTAGAACAGGAACCCGAACTCGGAGGGCACCTCCGGTGGGGTGGGCCTGACGATCTTTCTGTGCTGGATGGACTGTTGGAGGCTGTTCAGTCCTGCTCCGGTATTGAAATCCTTTGCGATTCCGTTGTCACAGGTCGCTATGACCACAACTGGGTCGCGATCATGCAGCGGAGCCATCCAGTGGCTCTCGAACGCCTCATTAAGGCCCGCGTAGGCTCACTTGTTGTCGCTCCAGGCCTTATTGAGCGACCATACGTGTTCGCCGGCAACGACACTCCTGGTGTGATGCTTTCCGGCGCAGTGAAGCGCCTCATCAACCTTTGGGCTGTAAGTCCGGGTCATCGTGCAGTGGTGTTTAGCGCTAACCTTGAGGGTGATGCCGTTCTGGCAGACCTTGAGTCTGCTGGGGTAGAAGTCGTCGCGGTGCTGGATGCTCGTGCTGGCGACGACGTGGTCAGGGTCAAAGGGAAGGGTCGAGTGAAGACCATCCTTACCGGAGACGGCCAGACCCTTGAGGCCGACCTTCTGGTGACCGCAGTCGGCTGGACTTCCCCCACTTCCCTCTTGAATATGGCTGGTGACCGGCCCGTTTATGACCAGGTGGCAGCGCGCTACTTTCCCCAGTCCCTTCCCGACAATGTCCTTGCGACAGGTGGCATTACTGGTGATGGCTCGATCACCGAACTGGTAGCACACGGTCGTGAGACAGGTACCTTGGCCGCCAGTCGTGCAATGCGGATTCGACATGATCGAATGTCTGCAACTGCACGCTCGCCTAAGCCATCTTTTGATCGGCCTGCTGCAGTTTCTGACGAACGGGTCCCCTTGAGGCGCGTACCCCACCCGGAGTGCTACCGGAGTTCAACCCATGGTCTCGTGGACTTCTCGGAAGACATTTCATCCAAGGACCTGATCCAAGCAGCCGCGGAGGGCTTTGATTCGATTGAGTTGATGAAGCGCTACACCACGGTCACCATGGGGCCGTCACAGGGCAAATTGGAGACTGTCAATGCTGCGGCTGTTCTAGCCGAGGCCCGCCAGACCGCGATAGTGGATGTGGGAACGACTGTGTGGCGACCTCCCTTCGCTCCTGTCTCTTTGGGGGCCCTTGCGGGTCAGAGTTTTGAACCAACCCGCCGATCCGCCATACAGAACTGGCATGAGGCAAATGGTGCAACCAACATGTTGGCTGGCCAATGGGTTCGTCCCGATCACTATGGCAACCCTATGGCCGAAGTTGCCAATGTTCGAAACAACGTCGGATTGATCGATGTCACCCCCCTCGGCAAACTGGATCTTCGTGGACCAGATGTCTCGCGACTACTTGATTTGGTCTATGTCAACAAGTGGCAAAACCTTGAAATCGGCCGTGTTCGCTATGGGGTCATGGTCGCTGAGGATGGCGTCGTTTCAGACGATGGTGTTACTGGGAGGCTCGCTGAAGAACACTACTTAATGACGACCACCTCTTCAGGCGCTGGGGCGGTATGGGAGATGCTGGAGGACTGGCTTCAGACGTACCGGCCTGAATGGGAGGTCCACGTGACACCCGTTACTGGTGGGCTAACAAGCATCAACGTTGCAGGCCCCAGGTCGCGTGAACTTCTCAAGCGGCTTGTCGATGATGTCGATCTGTCCGCCACTGCGTTTCCTTACTTCAGCGTTCGTAAGGGGTCGGTTGCTGGAGTTCAGGATTGCATTATCTGGCGAATTGGGTTTACCGGAGAGTTGTCCTATGAGATTCATGCACATTCGGGCTACGCACTACATATCTGGGAAGCCCTCCTAGGAGCGGGTTCAGACCTTGGAGTGGCTCCTTTCGGGGTCGAGGCCCAACGCATCCTGCGCCTTGAAAAAGGGCACTACATAGTTGGACAGGACACCGATGGCCTCAGCAAGGCACCGACGGCAAGCCTGGGTGGACTGGTGAAGTTGGACAAACTCGACACCATTGGACTACCAGAACTTCGCGCTGCCTTCCAGCGAAGCGATCTACCGGTGCTCGTCGGCCTCCAAACCGAAGATCCCAGCATTGTTCCCGAAGAGGCTTGTCAGATTGTCAGTAGCGATGGCAACGAGATTCTTGGACGGATCACATCGAGCCGAATGTCTCCCACCCTGGGACGGTCTGTTTGTCTCGCACAGGTGTATTCCTCACTCGCTGCTGCCGGAACGTTGCTAACAGTGAAGTTGGTCGATGGCAGGCGAGTCAAAGCCACTGTTCAAGAACAGCATGCCCACGTAGATCCTGAAGGCGAGCGTCAACGTGTCTGACATCCACTACAGAAGTGCTGTTGAGTTTCCATTCCTGTCAGCACCTGACGGCAGCATCTCTCTAGCAGACCACTCCGAGTACACCAAGGTCCTAGTCCGTGCTGACAGGAAAACCGCTGCTGGAAAGCACCTCAAGGTCTCTTATGGGCGGAGTCGTAGTAGGGATGGCATCCTCATTTGTGGCAGCCGGCCAGATGAGTGGACTCTCTTGTCAGAAGCACACCGGAGCACCGAGGTGGCCGAATCAGTGCCTAGAGATGGCTTCGTCAGTGTTGTCGACATCACACATGCCCGGACGATGTTTCGGATCTCGGGCTCATGCGCTGTAGACGCCCTTGCAAAGGTCTGCAACGTGGACCTTGCCGACCACATGACACCCGATGGAGCTGTCTTTTCCGGTTCTATCGCGAAGGTAGGCTGTGACGTGGTTCGCAACGACCAAGAGGCAGGTCGTTCCTATCTGATCGCATGTGAGCGTTCTTTTGGTAAGTACTTGTTCGCCGTAGTGGCAGATGCCTGTGCCGAATTTGGAATTGCAATTCCGTCGGGCATGTCAACCCATTAGTCCTGGTTGGGCTCGTTTGCCTGGTCAGAATTTGATTGCCAAGTGGGTCGCCCCGCGACTTGATTGAGCAGTGGATCAGTCCGGGAAAATTGGTGTGGTAAGCCGTTGCATTTCGCTGCGGCGGACCTAGATTGCGCGGAGTGGTCTCGCTGGAGTGCACCCCCGCACGCTCAGAAGCTTTTGTGACCAACCTAGAGGTGTGATCGATGTCTCCAAGTCCTGAACCTGTCATGGTTTGGCATACCGTCGTACCTCAAGCCTGGATCGACTACAACGGCCATCTCACCGAAGGCTTTTACGGCGTGGCCTTCGGCGAAGCCACAGATGAGTTGCTAGTGCATCTCGGCTTCGGACAGGAGTACCGCGACCGATGTGGAACCTTCTACACCGTTGAGACCCATATCCGTTTCCTTCGGGAAGTCCGTCAGGGATCCACTATCGCAACGAAATCACGAGTGCTCGGAGTCGACAACAAGCGTCTTCACCTCCACCATGATCTTCTTGTCGATGAAGATCCGGTTCCAGTTGCCACGCAAGAGGTGATGCTGTTACACGTGTCGCAGCCCGCAGATGGAGGGCCGCCGCGAACGTCATTAATGCACGAACCCATTCTCGGACAATCCCACACCATCGCTGAGGCCCACGCCACAGTCGCCAGTCCCGATCATGTCGGTCGCGGAATCCAGAATCTCCGTTGAACCAGACACTTTCTGAAAGAACTGCGCCTTCGGCCCTTGTAGGCGTATGGGCCCTCTTCTTGGGTTTCGCCTTCCTCCAGGTTGGAAATGGTCTCCAACGAATTCTGTTACCGCTCCGCGCCGAGTCAGAAGGTTTCAGCGCAGGGTCCATGGGTGCGGTCATGGCCTTTCACTTTGCCGGCTATTTGGTAGGCGCTAAGGGAATCCCTCGGGCGCTCAGCTCCGTGGGCCACATCAGGGTGTACGCAGCTCTGGCATCCCTAGCGTCGACAGCAGTACTGGTCAATGCTGTTCTTGTTCAACCTCTGACCTGGGGCCTTGTCTACTTCGTGGGCGGTGCTTGCAACGCAGGCGTGTATGTGGTCCTCGAGAGTTGGCTCAATGACCGTGCTACCAACGAAACCCGGGGGCGGATTCTCGGTCTATACATGATGATCTCGATGGCCGGAACTGCTGGAGGGCAGTTACTGGTCAATGTTGGACCGCCAGATGGCTTTCAGCTCTTTGTTCTTTCGTCGGTACTAATTTCATTTGCAGTCCTCCCGGTGACCCTCTCCGCAGCTACAACTGCACCGGCACCCAGCACCGAAACGATGCCGGTAAGGGAGCTATACAAGACCATCCCTTTGGCTGTGGTCGGGATCGTCCTCTGTTCTTTCGTCCAATCGGCATCGACCAGCATGGCAGCTGTATTTGGGACCACAGCGGGACTCAGTACACAACGCGTAGCCCTCTTCACCTCAGCTGCAGTGATTGGTGCCGTTTTGTTGCAGATGCCACTCGGCAACCTGTCGGACCGCTATCCACGACGAGCCGTGATTCTCTCAGTGGCTTCCATTGCTCTTGGCCTTGCAATTGTCGGAGCTATGACCCCAGTAAACAGTCTGCTTCTAGTACCCCTGAATTTGGCTTTCGGGGCATTTGTCTTTCCCATGTACGGACAGTTCGTAGCTCTTGCAAATGACTGGATTCCTCCAGAAAAGCGGGTTGCAGCAGCCTCGGCCCTGGTTTTGGTATCTAGTGCGGGGGCTGTGGCGGCCCCGATTGTGCTCGGCATCGCGATCGAGCAGTTTGGTCCGATCGGGTACTTCATTTCGCTTGCTGTTGTGCTGGCGGTCCTAGTTTCCTACCTCGGGTACCGAAGTCAGGTTCGCGAGGCAGTCCCGCTAGACAAGCAGTCGACCTTTCAACCGGTACTTGCTCGATCAGGCGAGATCGCCCACTCTGTGGGTCGATGGGTCAGACATCCCCTTGCTGAGTGGAATCGCAGTGTCCCCGACGGTGAAAACGACAGCTGACTTAGCCTCTTGAAACCGGCAGAGCCTTAAGGCAGTTGTCCCAAAAATCGACACAACGGTTCCTGGCCATCTTCAAGCGCCCCTATCTCTATGGCTTCGGCCTGAGAGACCTTCCGCTTGCGCAAGTTAGGGGTACGCACCGTCCACCAGTCCAGATTCCTTGTCCATTGTCTTGAGGCCATCGATTCCCAGAAGAAGTTGCACTGCGGTTCGTACTCCGCTGTCAGCTGCGACCGTTCCATGCCGATGGAGCATCGACAGCATCGTCCGCCTACGCAACAAGTCTCCAGGTCGAACAATCCGTTCGTGTCGACCCATCACCAGCACCTCTGCCTTGCTCAGGGGGTCGAGGATGCTCATTGGTTGTGCCAAGTCTTCATCACCCCGAACAAGATCCAAAACTTCGTCCATGCGTGTACCGTGTCGCCGCCAGATGAGAGCAGCAACTTCTCGGTCAATGTCCAATCTTGCTGCTCTGTCCAACGCGAGTACACGCTCACCTTTAGAAGCTTCACCGAACCACCGAGCAACTGGCGGCATCGGTTGCAAACCACAGTCACTGACAGCTTCGACGACCTCAGCGCCCACATTCAGACAATCTGACAGTTTTCCACCTAGGACTGACACGACTCGTCTTCGCTTGTCAGCCTCTACTGCATGACGGCGTGATAACTCTGTCCAATCACGGCGTTTCGCAGAGCCACCCGGTGGGACAACCAAGGCTCGAACACCGCACCGCTCGGAGATTACATCGGCCGTATCTAAGGGGGTTTCAAGGTCAAGCCTCTGGTTCACCTGGTCGAGGAGAAATGCCCTGTCTGCATCGCTGACAGCGACGTCAGGATCATCGACAGAAGTGTCCGTTGTTCCGATCACGGAACGGTGCCCCATCGGAAGAATATAAAAAAGCCGTTCGGCATCGTCGAAGAAAGCGAGGATTCTCCCGGAGTCAGTCACCTGGGGCACAGTTAGGTGAACTCCCTTCGAAAACACCAGACGGTTGGCAGTAGTCGTCCCTGTAAGAGACCCAAGGACTGGCACTTCCGGTCCGGCTGTATTTACTAGCACCTGTGCGGTTGACTCAAGAACAGAGTCCGTTACCTGGTCGCGGATCATCAACTTCCAGGTTCCTGCGGCGAACTCAGCTGACTCCAACTTCGCGTAGTTAGCAACGACAGCCCCATGCTTCTCGGCGCCGATAATCATCTCAGACACGAATCGCGAGTCGTTGTCAGCAAGGAGATAGTCGGAGTACTCGATTCCTCCCCTGATCCCGTTGGTTGCCACTGCAGGCTCCAAGCGGTGGATCGTAGATCTATTTCTATGGCGAGGACGTGCTGTATGAAAGCGGCCAAGACCCCAATAGGCGTTAGCGCCGAGGGCAGCGAACCATGGAGCAAAGGTGGCGCCCTGTTCAAGCACCGCCATGAAACGCTTTTCAAGCATCTGTGTCGGATACGCGGCGGCTAGCCGGTTCCTTGAACGACACAGCCCGGCCACAAGACCAATGTCGTAACTCTCTAGGTATTTGAAGCCCCCCCAAATCATGTTGGAGGACTCTTGGCTCGTTCCCGAGGCAAAGTCATCGGCCTCAACAATTCCGACCTTTAGACCGTGCGCAGAAAGAGAGAGTGCTGCGACGGCACCGTTGATACCACCGCCGACTACCACCACATCAAATCTGGAGGCCGTCAACCTGTCAAAAGAATCATCTCGCTGCAACGTTTCACCGTGGCGATGGGGCTTGTCCAAATGCACTCCTCATGTCTAGCGCCCTGCCTGACGTTAAATGCAACTACTACATGGCCTGGGTCAGGCAGCACATATATACGCCTTCGATCAAGGCTAAACACGCATCCTTTCAGAAGTAGGAATCAGAGGATCTGCCGCATTGACCCTCTCGCCAAATGCACTATCCAGCACCGAATTCGTCAGTCCTGGCGGCATGAACTGCTGTAGCGAACCTGATTAGCAGGCTAGAAGTCGATTAAGTGATTTGGAAAAACCACTTGGTGGGTTAGCGACCTCAACGAGTTTGTTCCTTGAACGCTCCCCTCCCACAATGCTCACCGATTGTTTAGGCAACTCGAGTGCACCAGCAAGAGCGCCAATCACTGCTCTGTTGGCCTTCCCATCAACAGCAGGAACCTGGACTGTCACAAGTAGCACCCTTTGTGGTCCCCAAGTTCCCCCCACGCTTACTCTGGGTGCTCGGGGTTTGACACGAACCGGAAACCTCAAAGATTCCGAAGCCATTCAGGACTGTTCCACTTCCGGTAGCAGCATCGCCAATTGTCGGGACCTGGCGAATAGCGCACCTGTCGAATCCCATAGGGTGCCAGATTCAATCATCCTCCCGGCGTGGAGGTCCTCAGTAACGAACCTCCCGCATACCCAGCCAGGAGCTGGTCTTTGACGAACATGAACTGTCAACTCGATCGTCGGTACCCACCCAACCTGGCCAAGCAGGCCAAAGATCGGTGGTGGGAACGCATCCGCGAATAGGACCGCCGAGAGGGTGTCCGGTTCGCGACCATCGGCAAACCTGATCCAACCAATTGTCTCTGCCTGTCCAAGAGTTGTAGCGGTCGCATACTCGGGATGGACCCGCATATCCACCCGGTCACGGATCTTAAGTTCGATACCTTGTTCCAGCCCAGAACGACTAACGCAGTCTTCCGGAGGCGGCATGTCTGGCATCGTCTCGGTCACGACTTGGCCGTGACCAGGAGCACTATCGAGACAACCGAAGGCTGCAAGTACCTCAAGTCGCTTAGTTCCCTTTTGGCTGAGACCCGCTCGTGCCGTCGTGACACTTCGTCCGGCGCGGAGGATTGATGCGGTCAGGTCAGCCCTAGTGCCTGCAGCCCCTGGGCGAAGAAAGTGGGCCGTGACCGAAATCGGATCAGGGTGAGAGCAAAGTTGTCGTATGGGCTGAAGGGTTGACGCCACCAGATAGCCACCATTTGGAAAGTCACCGATATTCCAGCAGTCTGTGAGGAGTGCCTTCCAGCGACCGTCAGCCGTTTGCTCAGCAGCGGTCTCGAGGTCAAATTGGTAAGTCACCGCATGACGAAGGGGTTCGACATCGGTTGGTCTGATGTATTGATCCAAACACTCTTGGTTCGCGTGTACTCGTAGATGGCATCCATACCTGACTCGCGTCCATAACCGCTTTGGCCAAATCCACCGAACGGAGCCACAGGCGAGATTGCCCGATAGGTGTTTACCCATACGATCCCAGAGCGGATTGCAGCAGCTACGCGATGTGCGCGTGCAACATCACGTGTAAATACGCCCGCTCCTAACCCAAATTCAGTGTCATTTGCTAGCGCTAGTGCCTCCTCCTCGGTTTCAAAGGACAGGACGGACATGACCGGCCCAAATAGCTCTACCTGTGTGCTTGGGATCGCCTGGCTGGCACATCCGAGAACTGTCGGTTGGAAATACCAGCCAGAATCCATTCCGTGTGGTCTATGGCCACCGGCGTGGAGGGTGGCCCCCTGCGAGATCGACTCGGCGACGACAGCCTCTATCCGATCGCGTTGCGCCTCTGTAGCTAGTGGCCCCATCTGTGTGTCCTCATCCAGCGGATCACCGATGCGGACGGCCTCTGCACGCCTAACTACCTCACGGATGAACTCCTCATGGATCCCTGCTTGCACGAACACCCGTGAGCCCGCAACACAACTCTGACCACTTGCTCCGAAATTGCCGGCGATCGCACCGTTTACTGCCCCTTCAAGGTCAGCATCATCAAAGATAATGATCGGTGATTTGCCGCCCAACTCCAATGAGACGTGGGCGAAGTTGGCAGCCGTATTGGCTACTACCTTACGTGCCGCCTCTATGCCACCAGTGAACGCCACACGGCTTACCAGTGGGTGTGCCGTCAGCGCTCGACCGCACGGCTCGCCAAAACCTGTGATTAGGTTGAACACCCCTGGTGGAAACCCGACCTCGTCAACCAGTTTGGCGAACTCGAGTACAGGTGCAGGTGCCTCCTCCGAGGACTTGATGACGACCGTGTTGCCAGCGGCGAGCGCTGGTGCCGTCTTTGTGGCAGTGAGGAGCATCTCTGCGTTCCACGGCACAATCCCAGCTACGACCCCGATCGGTTCACGGGTCGTAAAAACGTGGAGGCCAGGCTTATCTATCGGCAAGGTATTACCCTGAATCTTGTCTGCCAGACCTGCGTAGTAACGGTAGTACTCTGCTACATAGGCAGACTGTCCGCGAGTCTCTACGGCCAGCTTCCCACTATCAGTGGTCTCGATGGAGCCGAGGTGTTCAGACCGTTCAGCCATCAAATCAGCTAATGCGAATAACAGTTTTCCGCGACCGGTCGGGGTCATTTCTGCCCACTCTCCCTCATAGAGAGCACGCCTAGCTGCCCGTACCGACCTATCGACGTCTTCCTCTGCGGCAGCGGGGGCAGTCGCCCAGGCCACACCTGTCGCCGGGTTCGCGGATTCAAAGCGACTGCCGTCTGCTGCCTCGCAGAACTCACCGTCGATATACATCTGGTAGTAGATCATTGTGTCGCCCCCGTTTCTAGAAAGTTGATTAGCGCTGTGACAAACAACTCAGGTGCCTCGATTGGGGGCAGGTGGTGCAGCTTGTTCAAGATGCGGGCCTGTCCATTCTGGACAGCTCCTGCCAATGCAGTGGACATCTCTACCGTTGAACCGAGGTCAAACTCTCCTGTCATAGCGAGGACGGGCTCTTGGATTCGTTGCGCCCCTTCTGGCATCAGCGGGTCGCCTTCAATGAACAGGTTATAAGCCTTCAAATATGCGGATAGGTCAGTCGACTGAAGTCTTTCCCGTATGGCGAGGACACGCTCTGGATGCTCGGCTTGCCATGCGGGTTTGAACCAGCGGTCAACAGCCATCTTGGCTACCGCGTTCATTCCGTCTGTCTCTGTGATAGCCAGACGCTCCTTGAGTTCCTCAATCTGATTGGCACTCCGATCAAACACAGTGTTCAACAACACCAATTTTCCAAAACGACCTTGATTGCGTATAGAGGTGGCTAGGGCCACCATCCCCCCCAGGGATATGCCGACAACCTCTGGTTGATCCAAGTCTTGTGATTGAACTACGTGAAGGAGTTCCGACACGAAGTCTTCTATGCTCCGATCACCCGGCAAGTCTGGAGTACGACCGTGGCCCATCATGTCATATCTCACGATTCTCCTGTGGCCCGCCAGGCTGCTGGCCACAAGGTCCCACATGGTGTGATCCAGTCCAACACCGTGGATTAAGAGAAGAGGTGCCCCAGTACCCTCTACCCGGATAAAAGTCTCGTGCTTCATTCAGGGTTGAGGCCCATTTCCTCCATATCGGAGTAACGGTTGCCTATCCGATGGTGGGGTCTCCCACCTATGGATGCACCGATGGCAATGACGATCTCATCAGGACCGGGCGCGTCGGCCACGTGCATCTCAAGGGTGAGATAGTGGGATCTCCAGCCTGGGTCAACCTTGTGCATCATGGGAATCGAAATGAGCGCTCCTGGCCCACCCCTCGTGTTCGTGAACGAAAGGTATGAAGATCCACGCACTGCATCCCTGAACACGTTCCCAAATCTGAGCGTGTGGATTATCGCCGAGCCATGCTCGACCTCGCCTGAAGTTCCGACCATCGCAGCCTTGCCATATGCCTCGACGGCTTCACCGCCTCCTGTTGCCTCGATAAGCCTAGATACGAGCAATTCGCCCATTTCCGGTGCCACCTCAAGAATCTCGGGAGACAGATCTTCCACGAAACCAGCTCCAGCCCATGGGTTGGCAATGACAGCGCCGACACCAAATAACAACAGGGGTGGTTCGGCCACACGTCCACCCTCGATCAGGACCTCCTCGGAATGTAGGACCAACTTGCGCACTTGGAGAGCCATCAGACCATTTCACTCCGGAGTTGCTCCTCTGGGAAGAGAGGCATCACCTGCTCGGTAAACATGGTGATGCTGTCCATCACAGCCTCGTGCGGCACCCCGGGGAAACTGGACCACAACAGGAGGGTTTTCAGGTTCAACTTGTCTCTCATCTCTTGGATCTGTTCAGCGACGTACTCGGGGGAGCCAAACAGCAGGTTGCGTGGGTGAAGCCACTCGTAGGAAAGGTGGTCCAACTTGCCACCGCCGTGAGGCAAAACCTCTCCAGGAAACATGTGGTTTCCAAGACCCCTGAAGTGGCAGACCCATTCGAGGTAAGTCAGGATCCCCTGGCCGCCAAGCCTTTCCGCCTCTTCCATTGTCTCGGTAACAAAGAGGTCGCGGACCAGCGCCACTCCATCGCCCATCTCAAGTTCTTCGCCTCGGGCCTCTGAAGCGGCATCGCGGTACATCTCAAAGCGCGGCACCATTGCATCAGTGGGAGGGATCCAGAACATGCCCTGGAGGTCGTTCTTTGCAGCGAACTGGATTGAGGGAGGAGTGTCAATTACCTGCCAGAGCGGTGGATGCGGCTTCTGTAATGGCCGCGGCACTACAGCTAGGGCCGTGATCTCACCAGTCTCGACGTCGGTATTTGCTCCCGTTGCTGGACTCATCGAATGCTCGAAGGTAAGCCCCGGTTGGGGAAATGTGAAGTGCTCGCCTTCGAAGGAGAAGAACTCCTCTGTCCAGCATCGCCGCATAACCTCAAGGGTCTCGGCGAATAGGGAACGGTTGAGTTCCGAGTTCCTTACGTCGGAGGCGGGGTTCATGTTGACGGCCTCACGGGGATAAATACCCCGTCCGACACCGACCTCCAAACGACCAGCACTCATGTGGTCAAGCATTGCAAGATCCTCGGCAAGCCGGATCGGATGGTGAAAAGTAATGATGCTGGCAGCCTGCCCGACTCTGATCTGTTCTGTGCGTGCAGCCAGATCAGCTGTCATGAGGATCGGGTTTGGGCAGACCTCCAACCCCTCGTGGCCAAAGTGGTGCTCAGTTGTCCAAATTGAATGCCAGCCGTTTCGATCACAGTAGCTGGCTATCTCACGACCCTCCTCAACCACTTCGTGAAATGGCTTGGTGAGTCCGATGTTGTTTTGGTTTAGAAAATAACCGAAGTGCATGTCCGTAATCTCTGTCAGGCGACTGGTCCCTGGGCACACACCGTTTTTCCTCGCTGCCTGCCCGACTCGAGGTTCGCATGATGCTAGGACGCCGCCAACGTTTAGGTCAACGTCGCACACAAGCCTGGTTAGTTTGAAATCTGATTTACCCGATCACCGGCAGTTCCCGTTCTGCGCGCCATGAGAGCAAATGTGCGCCGTCCTCTCGGATCACCACGTTCTCCTCATGAAGCATCAACTTGCCTGGTTCCCAGGTAAAGCCAGGTTCCAAAGTGAGCACCATGCCTTCAACAATCTCGGTGGCATCTCCAGCAGTATTTGAAGGCCATTCGGTCACCTGCATTCCTAGCCCATGTCCGAGTCGACCGACCGAGTTGCCAAGGGAGCCACCATCAGTGAGAACTTCAGCCGTGGCAGCCCAAACATCGCTAGTGGTTGCACCAGGACGCATCGATGCGAGCCCGGCTTCTGTTGCCTCCCAGACTGTCCGGTAGGCCTGCGCTGCACCCGGATCAGGCTCTCCAAAGGAATAGTTGCGATCAAAGTCACTGAAATAGCCGGCGTACGTTGAACCTGTGTCGAACATGAGTAGGTCTCCGCGTTCGATTACTCGGTCGGTCGGCTGCTTGATCACGTCCGAGAAGCCCGGTCCGCTTGCCCCAACCAGGTAGGGCACATCGTCAGCGCCTCTTCGCAGAAGTTCGATCTTGAAGGCCTTGAATGCGTCTCGTTCGCTCATCCCAATACCCACGAGCTCTGGAAGTACAGCGAATGACTCGGAGACAATCCTGCAGATGTGGGTGATATTGGCTATCTCCGCCTCAGACTTGACCATACGCAAGGAGCGCACAATGTTCGTTGCATCAACGAGAGTGGCATCCCCTAAGTGCCTCTGAAGCATTTCATAGTCGCTTAGAGGCATCCGCAGGTGCGTCTCCGCGGCCATTGGAAGGCCGATCCGACCGGCTGGACCGGCTAGATCAAGGAGTGTGGAGGCGAGCAAGGTGACACCTTCGTCCTCTGGTTGCGGAGCTGGCCATGTGCGGATGTCATCAACCCATGTGCCTGACATCGCGCTCTCCCCTATTCCAGGAATGACAGCGATGGGCTTTCCCTCCGTGGGGATCACTGTGAACCAGGGACGCGTCGGGCTCTGCCAAAACGGCGTATGGAAGCCAGTGAAGTATCTGACCTCGGGTTCGGTGCATACGAGAAGGCAGGCGACTCCAGCCTGTGCCATTTTCGCCTGGGCCGCCTGGGTTCGACGTCTAAATTCAGACTCGGGGAACCCGCGAGATGGAGTCAGTTCATTCAACTGGCACCCACATTTTGCTCGAGTGTGAAGAGACGTCCTAAGTCTTGAACCTCGTCGTCTACTCCAGCCAGTCTCAACATGTGCCATATGAGCGCGAGGTTGCTCGATACGACAGGCTTGCCCATGCGGTGTTCAATATCTGTAACCACTCCGAAGGTTCTGAGACTGGTACAGGAGACGAATACCGCCTCGCATACGTCAGCCCCACCCACACGGACTGCGGCGTCGGCTACAGCCTGCTCTGAAATCCTTGCGACCAGGTGGTCATCTGGTTCAAGAAAAGAAGCTACGGCTACCACCTCGATACCGACAGACTCGAAGTGCCCGACTATGCGGCGTGTCACATCAGCCGTGTAGGGAGTGACCACACCGATTCTTTGAACCCCAAGAGCGGTAAAGGCAGCAACAGCTGCTTTGATGGGATTGGTAGATGGCACCCCAGGGTGGGCCGAGTCGAATGCTGCCTCAACGGCAGGCTCACCTATGAGGGTGGCTGCCGACGTGCAACCGTAACCGATGGCATCCAGTTTGAGTTCAATGGGAAGCAGGGACGCCGCCAGAGGCAACCTCTCCTCCATAGCTGTCAAGGTTTCAGGGGTGACTGTGGCATCGTTGGCTATTCGCGCGATGTAGTGCGTTACCTCTTTTATCCGAATTTCTCGAAGTTCAGCCTCAAGTGTGTGATCGGACTCCAGGACGACAACTCCCAGTTTTGCGCGCCTGCCAAGACCCTCATCCGTTGTGAACTCGAGTTGGACTAGGTCAAGTTCGCTCACATGTCCACCGTGTAGAGCTCCTGTTGGTTGAAAAATGATGCCCCCGTGGGTACTTCTGGATACTCCATCTCAACGTCAGTGCATCTCAACCGGTTGGTGGCTTCGCCCCGCAGTACCTCACCTTCGTAGATAGATGGTACGTGACAGACCTGTAGTGGCTTGCAGTCCTCGGCCTTGTACCCACAGATGAACACAGTGCGAGGCTGATCTGAAAGATTTGGCATCGATCCATGCAGGGTGCGCCCATGCATGAGAGCCGCTGACCCGGATGATCCTAGGATTGGGACCCTTAGAGCACTTGCTTTTTCGAGCACGGAGTTTGAAACAGTGCCTGTGAACACCCCGTCATGCCAGTGGTCATACAGGGGTCCTCTGTGGCTGCCAGGTACGACTTCAAGCGGGCCGTTTTCCTTAGTGATCTCATCGATGAAGTAGAGCACGGTGATCATGTCATCGTTGGTGTGGGGCTCGAAAAGGAAGTCCTGGTGCCACTTCACTTCAGTACTTGTGCCAGGCAACTTGGAATTCACCTTGGAGTGACCGAACGCCACGTTCGGTCCGATCAGTTGGGCCACCGCGTCTACAGCGAGACACGAACGCATAACGTCAAGGTAGGCGTCTGACAGTTCAATGGGGGAAGCAACGCGTCGTATGGCAGGTGTCTCTGCGGTGTGACCGGGCTCCAGATCAAAACGAGGTCTTCCATCCTGCATGTGGCCATATGGTTCGGTGTGGGAACGGCTTTCGTCGATCCATCCCTCAAACTCAACTGCCAAGGTCGCAATCTTCTCAACGGGCACCGCATTTTCGAGCAGCAGGTAGCCGTTACTCCAAAATGAGTCGATCTGTGCCTGATCCAAAACCTGCATCTCGAGACTCCAAACACTTGAATTTGGTAGCCGGCTCAGCGCTACACTACCGCTTCCTTTTTGCTGCAGCCACGTGCCGTTTGCGTCTGAAGGGCGTCTTGGATATTTCAAATAGTGCTGGGTGAATCCACGAGCCCTGCCGAAATACGTACAAGCCATCACTGATTCCTGTCCGTTTTCTGCGTTGCGACTGGATCAGACATTGGTCAGACTGTTCAAATGCGTATCGCAGCTGTCCAGGCAACTCCAACCTTTCTCAACCGCGAAGGCAGCATTGAAATTGTCCTTAATCGGATCTCCGAGGCAGCAGCTGGCGGTGCTGACTTGGTGGCCTTTCCTGAAGTATTTGTACCCGGGTATCCAATCTGGCTAGACCGCACCAACGCTGCCGCTTGGGAGGATGCGAACCAGCAGGCTGCATATTCTTTGTACCTGGAGCAATCCGTTGAGGTGTACGGACCCGAATTCGCCACAGTTGTCGAGGCTGTAAGGCAAGCTGGGTTATTCGCCTATGTGGGCGTGGTTGAGCGTGCTGCCTCTATCGGCTCTGCCTACTGCTCGCTGGTTGCAATCGACCCCAGTGAGGGGATAGTTGGAATCCACCGAAAGTTGAAGCCGACCTTTGCTGAGCGGCTCGTATGGGCTGACGGCGATGGTGCTGGTCTGGTAGCCCACGAGCACTGTGGGGTTCGCCTCACTGGTCTCAACTGCTGGGAGAACTGGATGCCGTTGGCGAGAGCCGCCATGTACGAATCAGGCTCGCAAGTGCATGTAGCTGCATGGCCTGGTTCTGTGGGCCTAACCGAAGACATAACGCGTTTCGTCGCTCGTGAAGGGCGGCTGTTCGTGGTCAGCGTGGGGGCTATCTACCGATCCGAACACGTACCCGATGACTTTCCTCTGCGTAACGCTCTCCCTGAAGGAGAGCGTTACCACAATGGAGGTACCTGTGTCGCAGGACCAGATGGTGAGTGGGTTATCGAACCAGTTCGAAACGAAGAAGGCATCGTATGGGCTGATCTAGATATCGGCGAGGTTGCTAAACAGCGTCAAAACTTCGACCCTGCTGGCCATTACTCTCGCCCCGATGTGCTCCACTTAGAGGTGAACCGTTCCCGTCTGACATCTCCTTAACGCCCTGAAATGCTTCATCGGATCACAGATCACCCGGTTTTAACATTCGACTGCTACGGAACCCTCATCGACTGGGAAGGGGGTATTTGGGAGGCCCTTCAACCTCTTCTACGTACCAGACCTGATCAAGTCTTCGACCGTGCTCATGTGATCGCCACCTTCAACCACTTCGAAGGACTTCAACAGGCTGCTACGCCGACACTTGTTTACCCCAAGGTCCTTGAACAGGTTCACCATTCACTTGCAGCCCATCTTGGTTTAGAGTCTTCTGATCCGCTTGACCAGGCGTTCGGCGCCTCGGTACCGCAGTGGCCTGCGTTTTCGGATTCAAGCGCCGCTCTTCTGTTTCTGTCGGACCACTTTGATCTTGTAATCCTGTCAAATGTGGACCGCGCTGGATTCGCTGCATCTAACGAACTGTTGGGAGTCGAGTTTGACGCCATCTATACGGCAGAGGAAATCGGCTCCTACAAACCCGAACAAGCCAACTTCAGGTATCTGATTGAACACTTAGCTTGCGATCTCGGCCACGAAAAGAACGAGATCCTCCACATAGCTGAGAGCATTCGACACGACCATGTGCCGGCGCGACAGATTGGCCTTCACAACGTCTGGATAGATCGCAACCGACTCTCAGATACTTTGAAATCCGGTCTGCCAGCCTATGAGAACCTCTTCTTTTCTATGGCCGAGTTGGTCACTGCAGTCACAAGAGAACTGGTCGGTGCCTAGTAGAGGGCCATGAGTTCGGCTACGACAATCAGAACCACGACGGTCAGGTTTATCAGGCGGAATAGGCCGAACGGAGATTTGGCGAAGTTGCGACCAATTTGGCTATTGGCCATCTCATCGTCCATGTCTTTGGCGCACGCTCCGATGTCTTGGATGCACCCGTCGGTCCAGATCGCCGCCCAGAGTGACCCCAGAACCGCCCAAGCCGCTAAAGCAAGAGTGGCCCCATCTGCCTTAAGGCCATCTGCACCGAACACGATCACCGCGACAATTCCAGAATGGGCGATGACAAACGGGAGGATTATTGCCCTCAGGTCAGCGGCCCGATTGGCAATTTGATTTGTCAATAGATCAGCGCGCATTAGTTCAGTCTCCAATTTCTGATACCAACCGGTCCCTCCGGCTCCTGTGGAGACTAGTGCTACAACCAATACTCTCGGTAGCCCAAATAGAACTTGGTGATACTCAGATTTCCAACCCGTACCACCGTTCTCCGAACTGACACGCGAGCGTGTTTGATCTAAAATCACTGCCTTCCAGCAAACGTGAAAATGGGGGACGTGCGTGATGAAGCTATGGAATCGGATTTTTCAGATGCAGGCAGGCCGGACGGCCGAAGCGTCGGCGGCGCTGGTCGATGTCCACCAGGCCATCAACTCAATGTCGGACTATGGGTACTCATTGTGGGAGACAATCGTGGGACCGACTAACCAGTTCGCGGCCTCCGCTCTCTGCTCTAATGTCGAAGAATTCTTTTCTGGAGCACCCATGCATGACAACGTTGACGGTGCTGCCTTGGGATCCAAGGCAGCAGATGTGAACACTCTGGTGGACGGCCCCGCTGATGACTCGCTATGGAACATCGTGCACGTGCTCGGCGACTGGTCGTCGGTACCGAATATCCTTTCCGACGTCGTCAGCAAGGTTCCAATGGACCAAATGGCTCCGACCGTGGAGGCCACGGTGGAGTTCGCTGAGTACATGCACGGGCTTGCTGGCACGCCGGTTACTGTCTGCACGAGCTTCTGGGGAACCGGCCCGTCTGTTCGCATGTACTGGGGATACGAGTCCATGGGCGACTGGGATGAGCGGTCCACCCGTGGAATGGGCGACCCGGGATTCCACCAGCGCAACGCGGCACTAGCCGCCCTGCCGGGCGTGGAGATGGCAGCCAGGAGTGGAGTTTTCCGTCGCCTAGTCTGAGGCCTGATTCATCAACGCCGTTCAGAAATCCTAACTGACGGCTTCAGTTGAGCCGAAATCCACTGGCCATTCTGTCTTCTTATCAACTTTTACCTTGCTGAGGTTTGCTCCGGCAAGGTCCGCTCCAGCAAGGTTCGCTCCGGCAAGGTCCGCTCCGAAGAGGTCTGCTCCTTTGAGGTTCGCCCCTTCGAGGTCCGCGTAAAAGAACTTCGTTCCTCTGAGTTGCGCTCTCTCGAACTGTGCCCATTTGAGGAGCCCATAGCCAAACACCGCCAAGCAAAGATTTGCTTCGTTTAGGTTCGCCGAAACAGACTCTGCCAAGAATAGGTTTGCACCGTTGAGGTTCGCTCCTGCAAGGTTCGCTCCTGCAAGGTTCACACCTTCAAGATTTGCCGCTCTGAGATTCGCACCCTTGAGGATCGCCCCTTGAAGGGTTGCACCTTTGAGATTCGCGTCTTTAAGGTTGGCCCCTTCGAGTATCAGGCCTTCAAGAAGTGCCCTGTGGAGGTTTGCACCGTTGAGGTTCGCTCCTGCAAGGTTCGCTCCTGCAAGGTTCACACCTTCAAGATTTGCCGCTCTGAGATTCGCTCCCGGCCTGATCTTGTAGCCGTTGACTTCCACGGCCTCCACAGTACGGGCCGACCAGCAGCCCTGCCAGAACGGCCTAGTCGAAGGTCACTCCGGCGGCTTCCAAGTCGAGCCCCTCAGGCCAGATCGTACCCTCGTCAGCTCCCATCCCTTTAAGGTTCGCCCCGGTGAGTTTCGCCCCAGTGAGGTACGTCCCTTCGAGGTTCGCCCTAGTCAGGTTCGCCCCGGTGAGGTTCGCCCAGGTGAGGTTCGCCCCTTCGAGGTTCGCCCTAGTCAGGTTCGCCCTAGTCAGGTTCGCCCTAGTCAGACTCATAAATGTGAGGTCGGCACCGGTAAGATTCGCCCTGAAGAGGTGAGCCCCTTCGAGGTTCGCCCTAGTCAGGTTCGCCCCGGTGAGGTATGCCCCGGTGAGGTATGCCCCGGTGAGGTTTGCCCCTTGGAGGTTCGCCCCTTCGAGATTCACCCTGGTGAGGTTCACCCTGAATAGGTACGCCCCTTTAAGGTTTGCCCCTTTAAGGTATGCCCCTGGTTCGATCTCGTAGCTGTTGATCTCCACAACAAGCACTGTATGGGTCGATCAGCGGAACTGCCAGACGTGGGGGCCCAAACTCACGAGCAAGCACAACCTTCGATGCCGGTCTCGGTGCATTCGTCAAGCTCGATGACGGCCAGACATTCGTAAGAACATCTGCCCTCGAAGAGCTCGCGACAGTCCCGGCGCACGAGCTGTGTTTGTTCGCAATCGATGCTAAAGAAGCCGACGCGGTCGGCGGCGAACCGAGCACCTACAATGCTGAGATCGTCGGCAAAAGTTTGGCCCTTGGGTACGTTCGCGCCGCTGCACTACAGCCAGGCGCAGAGGTGACGATCGATGTCGTCGGGTCCCCAGGACCAGCTCGATAGCTCCCAACACATCCCTACGACCCCGAAGGAGAATGCCTCCGTTGACAAGCAACCGGGCCCGCAGCCTTCAACCAAGCCTCATTCGGCGCGTCGCTGAAGCGGCCATGAGCCGCGACGATGTCATCCCCCTGTGGTTCGGTGAAGGTTGCTGGCCGACCTCAGAGATCGCGGTGAACGCAGCGAACGCCTCGCTACGCGCCGGAAATCACTTCTATCAACCTAACAGCGGCAGTCCGACCCTGCGGGACACCATCGCTTCCTACCACGAGTCGAAGTACAACGTACCCATCGACCGTGACCGCATCACGGTCACCGCCTCAGGCATGCAGGGACTGACGATCGTCGCGCAGGCCCTCGTCGATCCCGGAGACCAATGCGTAGTCGTCGGCCCGACCTGGCCAAACATTATCGAGGTCCTTCGGATCGTGGGAGGCAATGTGCACGTCCGATCGTTGCAGAGCGGCGAATCCGGATGGCATCTTGACGTCGAAGCGCTGCTGTCGGACATCACAGCCCATACACAGCTCGTCTTCATCAACAGCCCGAATAACCCCACGGGATGGGTGATGTCAGCGGGTGATCAACAACGAGTCCTCGACCACTGCAGACGCACCGGCACGTGGATCGTTGCGGACGATGTCTACGCGAGGCTCGCATTCGATGCCGATGTGGCTCCATCGTTCGCCGCCCTGGCCTCAGTGGGAGACCAGGTGATCTGTGTCAACAGTTTCTCGAAGGCATGGTCGATGACCGGTTGGCGGCTCGGTTGGATCACCGCACCGGCTTCGCTCGAGGCTCCGTTTGCCATGCTCAACGAATTCAACATCGCAAGTCCGGCCGGGTTCATCCAGGCAGCGGGCGAAGCGATGTTGCGAAACGGTGAAGATGAGGTCGCGGCGCTGCGTTCACGTCTCGCAACGCTCCGAAGCCTCGTCACCGAGCGACTGTCGGCAACACCTGGCATCACTTACACCGAACCGGCCGGTGCGTTCTATGCCTTCTTCGGTATCGGCGGAATGACCGACAGCGTGCAATGCGCAAGAGAACTCATCGAACGCTGTGGCGTTGGACTGGCGCCCGGACGGGCTTTCGGTGCGGAGGGAGAGGGCTTCCTCCGGCTGTGCTTCGCGCAGAAGACAGACGTGTTGGAAGCGGCCCTCGACAAGCTCTGTCACACCGTCTCCTTGCTCGGGATCGACCCTGAAGACACCTTCCCGAAGGAGTAGCATTCACCGTGACCAATCAATCTTTCGATGCCGGCACGGTCAGCCACGTGATGACGCACCCCATCGATCTGGTCAAAGCCGACCACGACACCGAGCCCCTCGTGGTGACGGGTCGCTTCACCAACCGGCCAATCGAACTTGGGTTCTTCAATCACAACCGTGAGGCCGACTTGACGTCGATGAACGTCCACGGTTAGAACCAGCGCAGATGCCCGACACCGCAACGCTCGAACAGTCAATCAAGGCAATAGAGATCGTCACGCTTGGTGAGACCATGTTGACTATTCGCCCGCGCGCCGACGAGGACGCGTTTGCGTGGGAGGTAGGCGGGGCGGAGTCCAACGTCGCTCGATGCTGCGCTGCGCTCGGCGTGCGAACTGCATGGGTCAGCCAACTCGGAGCGGACTTGGCTGGAGACCTCGTCTTGTCCACGATCCGCGACGCCGGTGTCGATGTCAGCAATGTCCGCCGCATCTCGGAGCGACAGACGGGGCTGATGCTGAAAGAGGCCGACGCGAGTGAGCGGCGCGTTTGGTATTACCGGCGTGATTCAGCTGCGGCAGCGATGTCGGTGACACTGCCATTTCAGTTCGCGAGTAAGCCCCAGATTCTTCATCTGACCGGCATAACCCTGGGCCTGTCCCCCACTTGCCATGAACTCGTACAAGCTTTCGTTGCAGATCGAACGCGTGCGTCGGTTGTCTCCTTCGACGTCAACTGGCGACCCACGATCTGGGAAAATGAACCCGATGCAGCCGAATTGCTTCGAGCGACGGCGAATCGATGCGACGTCGTCTTTGTGGGACTCGATGAGGCTGTAGATCTATGGGGCGCACCCACGATTGAGGCCATCAGAGATCTTTTGCCGCAAGCCGACATGATCGTGGTGAAGGACGGCGCCAACTCCGCTCACGCCCACACAAACGACGGATGGCACGAGGTACCGGCGCTCAACGGGCCGATCGTCGACTCGGTCGGCGCTGGCGACGCGTTCGCAGCCGGTTTTCTCGCTGGCTGCGTGCGCCACCAAGCTGACGTTGAGTCCTGCCTCCGCCTCGGGCACATTACTGCCATGGGCGCACTTTCTCAGCTAAGCGATGTGGGCACAGTCGCCGATGACGAGACAACGCGTCGACTTCTGGCTATGTCCGCCGACGAATGGGCATCGACAACCCTGGACCTCTCAACGCCTGCCCTACGAAGCAAGCTCGCCGAGTCCTCGGCCACAGAGCGAACCGAGCTACCGAGGCACCTCCGATGACCTTCTTCCGTACCCACCTTGCGGAGTGCCCGGTCATCGCGGTCCTCCGAGGCCTCACGCCGGTCGCCGCCGACGAAGCGGCCAAGCGACTTTGGCACATAGGTGTTGAACTCGTTGAAATCACTGTTCAGGACGCCGCTGGCTTTGACACCCTCAAGGCCGTTGCATTGACAGCCGCCTCTATTGGGCGGTTGATCGGTGCAGGAAGCGTGACCTCAGTCGAAGCCTTCGAACGAACCGTCAGCTGCGGCGCATCATTCGTCGTCTCCCCTGGCCTCGATGTCGAACTCATCGACCACGCAAACGACCGCCGAGTTCCGTATTTGCCGGGGGTAGCAACACCATCGGAAATCCAACTCGCGCGCTCCCGTGGCGTGCTCGACCAAAAGTTGTTCCCGTCGCGTGAGTTGGGCGGCACTGCTTTCGTTAAAGCGATGACTGGGCCATTCCCCGACGTCCAGCTCGTTCCAAGCGGTGGCGTGTCGATTGCCGACATCGATTCTTACCTGGCCGCTGGTGCGCTTGGTGTAGGGATTGGTAGCGAAATTACGGAATCCGTCGGTGCTCAGGTGATGGGCGACTGGTTAGCGCTCCGAGAGGCGGCCCCAAGTTGACAGAGGCCCGCAGCCTCCGAGCGATGGCAGCCGAGAGTCGAAACTCGTCCCCGACAAGAAAGATGCGCGCCTCACCAATATCGCGGAGCGCAGATTCAGGCGGTCGCCGTCTGGCTTTCGCAGCGCTCGGTGATTCATCTCCGTTGTCGTCACATAGTTACACGAAATCGATCACTGCTGTGGTGTCGGAGGCGGACTTGAACACCTCCGGTCTATTCCAGCAGACCGGTTTGTGTAATGACAATTCTCCGTGGTAAGGGAACCATCAAATACACCGGTTTGCTCTGTTTGAAGAGGTTTTTCAAAAGAGATCAGTAGACAGATATTTCAACCCACTGTCGCAAGCAAGCGCCGCGACCGATATTGCACTGTCGGATTCACCCAATAGGGCCAGCGCCGCAGCCACATTCGCTCCAGTAGAGAACCCGGCAAACACACCCTCCAATTGAGCCAGAAGCCGTGTCGTTCTGATCACGGTTTCATCATCAACCTTCAGGTAACCATTTACAAGAGATCGATCTAGGAGAGGCAGTTCGGCCATTGAATAGCCGCCTCCCTGAACACGGTGATCCGGATTCGTTACCGGAGCACCGGAAAGAACCGCAGCGTCTATGGGTTCTACGACGTAACCACGGACCTCAGGATGAACTCGGCGCAAGGCGCGCATCACTCCGGTAAATGACCCAGCAGATCCAACGAAGTCCACAAATGCATCGATCTCGCCTCCACATTGTTCCCAGAGTTCCGGTCCCGTATAACGTTCATGTGCTTTGACACTCCCTGAAAGGGAAAACTGATCGGCTCGAAATGCACCCGTCTCTTCGACGACTTGACATGTTCTAGTCTCAACCAACGCTAGATCGGCTCCCGACACCTGACCGGAAGTTCCGCCTGGAGCCTGATCAACCAACTCGACCACTGCACCCAGTGCTTCCATCATTCGCGCTCGTTCTGTGCTGTTTCCTCTTGACATAACAGCTATGAATGGATGGCCCAGGGCACCGCACACCATTGCAAGGCCAGTTCCGGTGTTACCACTAGTCAGTTCAACCACGGTCTGACCAGGCACTAGTGATCCATTTTGTTTCGCCTCTCGGAGCATCTCAAGTGCCACCCGATCCTTCTTACTGAACCCAGGGTTCAGATACTCCAACTTCAACACCACTCTTCCTAGTAGGCCACAATGCAAAACCAACCGGTCAAGTTGAAGCGTCGGGGTGCCGCCGATCAGGTCGATTACCGACGTTGCAAACCCCCTCATTGTTCTGTGAGTCGACGGATCACTCATAACTTGGGAGGTGTGTTCTTACAACACGAAGGTCGTTATTGACATGGACCAGTTCAACTTCACCATTGTGAATTCTTAAGACATCTACCCCGTGGTTTTGCCAAGGGGCACCGGTTTCGGCGACACGTGCCGTCTCTGACCAAATCACTGCTGCCCACTCACCATCTACCAGACGCCGCCGAATACGAAAATCAAGAGCCTCACGGGTTCCTTCATTGAAAGCCAAGAACTTCCGAACTTCGTTGATTCCTTCCAGTTCGACCCGTCCAAGAAATCTAAGTGAGACCGTGCACGACATGAATGCAAGCATCCCTGCCTGATCTCCGACAACATACGCGGAGTAGAAAGCATCAACGACGTGGACGGTGTCGGGTACCACTAGTTATCTTGTCACTTTGCTTGGTGTAGGAGTCGTTGCATCGTGTTCTCCGCTGCGCGACATCTTCTTTGTTGCGGCAGTTGTTCAGACACGATGGCCACGGGGGCACTGGTTACTGTCGGTACGCCACGGTCGTGGCACTGTACGCAACGTACACGTCCGTAGGCATCTGATCGCGACACCTGGGGCGGGCAAGGAAGGGGCTTGCCTACCGGTTTGACTGCCACAACACCACAGGTCAACCCATGCGAGTGGGTTGGTTAAATCAGTTGGGGCTCTGACCTGCAGTTATACACCAACCCCCCTTTAGAAGAAGTAACCAGATTGGTCCCTCTCCCCTCCTAGGGATGCGAGGTGGTTGGAGCGGATCGAAGGGCGATTTCCTTCCAAATCCCTTCCAAACCGGCTCCAGACGCGCCAAAAGCCCTACCAAATAGGGGTTCTCGTGGTGTCGGAGGGGGGACTTGAACGCCCCTAGTCAACACGATCATCCCAACAGACTCGTCACGATCATCCACCCCAACTACTGGGAATACCCTGCTGACCAAGCGACACCACGTGTCCACCGTC
>Ga0187827_10000068_pt1 | contig 154135 bp, 139 predicted proteins | sample ETNtaG_39_FD_167969 | JGI IMG/M metagenome (GOLD analysis project Ga0187827, IMG submission 167969) | Marine microbial and viral communities from oxygen minimum zone, Eastern Pacific Ocean - ETNP2014_SV_150_PacBio MetaG (Illumina Assembly) | ecosystem: Environmental > Aquatic > Marine >...
TACGAACGATTTCCAAAGCAGGCCTCCATACTCAGTTAGGAGTGATGAGCCTTGTAAATCCACGGTAATTGGCGGAGGGGGTGTCTGCATAACATATATTCTCCGCTGCCCGTTAGCGTCCAATATATCATGCTTAAAAGCCTGATATTTGCCAATTACTGTTCATTCCCATTCATTGACGTTCGCCCAGCACTTTCAACACTTTGGGCGGCGACATCGGCAGTTCATAGAGGCGTTTGCCGGTGGCGTCGGCAATCGCGTTAGCAATTGCCGCCAGGGACGGTACCAGCGGGATTTCGCCGACGCCCTTCACCCCATAGGGATGATTTGGGTTCGGTATTTCGACCATCACAGCGTCAATCGCCGGCAGGTCAGAGGCAACCGGCATGCGATAGTCGAGGAAGCCAGCGTTATCCAGGCGGCCGTTCTTGTCATAGATGAACTCTTCGTTCAACGCCCAGCCGATGCCCTGGGTGACGCCGCCCTGGATCTGGCCTTCGACATAGGCTGGATGGATCGCCCGGCCGACATCCTGGCTGGCGGTGTAGCGCAGAATTTTGACATGCCCGGTTTTCGGATCGACTTCGACATCGACCATTTGGGCGCCGACTACGCCCATGTGACCAGTCGTGTTTTTCGACACAGTCGCCAGAACCGGCCCGCCGGTCGCTACCGCTTTCTTTGCGAGTTCTGGCAGGGTGAGCGGGTCAAATTCACCGGCGTTCGGGCCGGCCGGATGCGCTGCGCCATCACGCCATTCGACAGCTTCCGCCTCAATGCCCCAAATGCCCGCCGCCCGGGCCATCAAGGTATTGATGACTTGGTCGGTGGCCTCGCTGACCACAATGCCGGACGCGAAGGTCACCCGGCTGCCGCCGGTGACGGCGCTGATGCCGACATTGTTGGTGTCGCCGATCTGCGCTTTAACCTTGCGATAGTCGATGCCCAGTTTCTCTGCCACGATGTTGACCATCGAGGCGCGGCTACCGCCGATATCTGGGTGCCCGGTGATTACCAACGCGGTGCCATCCTCGTTGATGTTCAACTGGGCGCTGGACTCGCCAGGGGCGTTGCCCCAATAGCCGATGGCGATGCCGCGGCCCTGGTTTGGCCCCAGTTTGACCTGGGCGTTAGGATGATTGCGGACCGAATCGATGCATTCCTGGATGCCGGCCTCACCAATCTTTGCGCCGTAAATGGTCGGCTTGTCCGCGGACAAAGCGTTGCGCAGACGCAGTTCCCACGGTTCGATGTCGAGTTTTTCGGCGATCTCACCCAGAATCGCTTCGAACACATAATTGCCTTGCGGCGCGCCGGGTCCCCGATAGGCAGCGACATTCGGGCGGTTGGAAACAATGTCCAACCCCTTCACGTAGGCATGCGGAATATCGTAGCAGGAGAATGAAAAATGACAGGCGCGGCCTACCGGAGAGCCCGGATAGCAACCGGCTTGGAAGTAATAAGCGCCTTCCACGGCCGTCAGCTTGCCGTCCTTGGTGACCCCGACCTTGAGATGCGCGGTCATGCCGGACGCCGGCCCGGTAGCGTGGAATACTTCCTCGCGGCTGTTTTGCATTTTGACCGGCCGGCCGCATTTTTTGGACAGCACCATCGCCACCGGTTCAAGGTAGATGATGGTCTTGCCACCAAAACCGCCGCCGATTTCGGCCGGGATGGCCTTGATGTCACCGGTCGCCATGCCAGTGATCGTAGCGGTCAGGCCGCGGACCATGAACTGTCCCTGGCTGCTGCTCCAGATAGTGGACTGGGAATCAGGCTTGTAGCTGACGATACAGGCCTGCGGCTCAATATAGCCTTGATGCACGGCGGCGGATTTGAATTCGCGCTCAATCACCAGATCGGCCTCGGCGAAACCTTGTTCGACATCGCCAGTTTTGACGATCATGATGTTAGAAATATTGGTAGGCCCATCGACCCCGTCGGTTTTCAGCCAGTCGTGCAAAATCGGCGCGTCCGGCGCCATCGCCTCGTCGACGTCGATGACATGCGTTAGCACTTCGTAGTCGACCTCGATCAGTTCCAGCGCGGCTTCGGCAATGCTTTTCGACGTCGCTGCGACCGCCGCCACTGGCTGGCCGGTGTATAGAATTTTTTCCCGGGCCATGCAGCCGCGGGAAATCCAGCGAATATCGTTCGGACCTGTCGGCAGCGGCACGTCCAAAGGTAGCAAGGGCAGGTCGTCGCCAGTCATCACTGCCAGCACGCCCTTCAATTCTTCCGCCTTGGAGGCATCGATTTTTTTGATCAACGCGTGGGCGTGCGGGCTCCGTAACACCATGCCCCAGACCATGCCGGGCATGGTGAAATCGGCCGCGTATTGCGCCGAGCCGGTGACTTTTTCGATGCCATCGGGCCGTAGAGTACGCTGGCCGATCCATTTATTTTTGAGCGACATGTCGTTCATCTTTATCGTTCCTTGTCCGCAATGGTAACTGATATGGCCTCCATAGCCGGTAGTTTGTGTGCCGAAAATACCTGTCTGGTTCGGATGGTGCGGCAGGTGCGGGCTATGGCAAACGTGGACGAACCATAGCCGTCGAAACCGTCGGTAGGCAAGGCGTCTGGCGGCATTGTCTATCGCGCTGAGAAACAGCGCGGCTCCCAACAGAAGAATACCGCCGTCGAGATTGAGAAGATCGCCCACGAGTTGGATGGTCTCTACGACGCCATTGTTGACGGACTGCGTACCCAAGGCCTCAAGATAAAACTGGAAGCCTCGGAACAACGTAAGGGCGACCTGGAGTTTCAACTTTCCCGGCCACCGCTACCCACCTCGGTCCTGGCCGAGTTGTGCCGACGTAAATTCAAGGCGCTACACGCCAGTCTCAACAATCCCGACAACCGCACTGCCCCGAAGACCGGTTTGGGTCAACAAGCGACATAAAGATTTAATATCAACCAGATTGCCAATCGCATCGCCATGAAAAGCGATGCGGTCGGGCCAGAGCCAGAAACAGTCTCACCAGCGCGGAAGTTCAGACGGGCGACGCAACAGAACCGGGCAACGGGTGGCGTTAGTGCCCGACGCTAGATCAGGACCTGACTTTGTTTGCTATGCGAACGAATTCGACTAGTTCCTTGTTGAATCTTTCGGTCTCTTCGTGGAACGGGGAATGGCCGGCGTCTCCGTAGATCGAGGCTGTTGCATTGGGAATATGTGCCATTGCGTGTTCGCCCATGAACGGCAGTACCAGCGCGTCGGCCATGCAATAGCTGACCAGAGCGGGTACCGACAGGGCATCCAGCACCGGGTCGAAATCCAGTTCGCGGTCGAACATCGCTGCGCGCACATGGCGCGGCACCAGCATATTGAAGGCCAGCCAAGTCTCAAACGTATCTTGGTCCACGGGCTTTGCGGTACAGGCGTGCAGGAAGGCGCGGGTGCCGGAAATCCGGGTCAGCAGATCGCCCGACAACAGATCAGCCCTTGCCTGGGGGATGGTCGGAGGCGGGGTGCCGGCATCCTGCAACCGGCGTACCGCGGCGGCGACGAAATTAATCCCGGAAATGTCATCACAGCCGTATCGCTGGCAGTAATCCAGCATAATCAAACCGCCGTAGGACCAACCCACCAATACGGGCCGTTGCAGTTCGGTTTCTTTGATCACGGCAGCGATATCGTCGGCCCAATTCTTGCCATCTTGGTAAGCCATCGGATCGTGCGGTTTATCCGATTGCCCATGGCCCCTATTGTCGATGGCGATCATGCGGAATTCTTTGGCCAGATCACTCTCCAACTGCGCCTGCCAGGACAGATGGCATTGCATGAAGCCGTGGATGAACAGGATGGTGGGCCCCGCCGGGCTACCCCATTCGCCAGCCCATAGGCGCGCACCGCCGCCGCCCTCGATTTGGTACTGCTTGTTCATCTTCGTGCCTCGATTTACCGCCAGATCTCAAGGACATTAACCATTTCGGCCCTTGTAGGTAATACCGCAGTTGGGTGGTTGCGAAAATGGCTGAGAACTAGGTCTAACTAATGTAGCAGGTCAGTCATCGCTCCAATTTAGGTGAATAAGCACGCAGCTCACAGGGATCATAGGGAACCAAATTCTGGGTACCATTGATAGGCCTTTACAGTGGCATGAGGCTTGAGGAGATATGCCAGCTGAGGGCAGGTGACTTCGTAGAGAGAGCTGGTATTGCTTGCTTTGCCATTGATCCAGCTGCAGGCGCCCTAAAGTCTCTTGCTGCTGAGCGTCTTGTGCCTATCCATAACAATCTGCTGGAGCTTGGTCTGGCTGACTATGCGGCGAGCTTAGATCCCAATGGCAGGAGGTGGCCTACGCTCAGGGCTGATAAGTACGGCAAGAGGTCCTCTGCCTTCTCGAAATGGTTCGGTAGGTATAAGCGAGCGTCTGGGCTAAAGGACCCAAAGCTTATCTTTCACTCGCTGAGGCACACCTTCGTGAACACACTTAAGCAGCTAGAGGTTTCGGAGGCGGTCATTGCAGAGCTTGTGGGCCATAAGAACGACAGCATTACGCTGTCACGGTACGGTAAGCGCTACAATCTTCCCTTGTTGAATAAGGCTATACAATCCTTAGAAATTGCGCCTAGAAGGCATTTATTTAGCTAGCTATTGGATGGAAGATGACGGCGATGATAATGACACTTCTAGATACGTGTTTATGACATCGATTAATCTATACGAGAATGTATTCGAAAGTGAACATGGTGAAGTAGAGCTTGAGGGGAATGGCCATGAAATTCGGACTGCATATAGGCACCCGTGGTGCGGCTCTTGATCCCAATGCGTTGTTGACGATAGCTCGTAAAACAGAAGAATTGGGTTTCGAGCATTTGGGCTTGAGTGACCACTTGGTCATTGCGAACAAAGTGGTATCGCCTTATCCCTACACGAAGTCACGAGTATGGTTCGCGCAGGATAGCGGCGATTGTTTGGACCAACTTACGGCCCTTTCTTTTATAGCGGCCGGCACGGATACAGTGGGGCTGCTGACATCCGTCATGGTGATCCCCCATCGCCCGCCAATGCTGACGGCAAAAATGTTAGCGACAGTAGATATTTTGTCGCGGGGGCGTGTGACTGTTGGTATCGGTGCAGGATGGATGGAAGAAGAAATTAGTCTGTTAGGGGCGCCGACTTTCAAACACCGTGGTAAACTCGTTGACGAGACATTAGCCGCAATGAAGAGATTATGGATTGATGCTGATCCTGTTTTTAAAGGTGAATATGTCTCCTTTAGTGATTTGAAATTTGAGCCTAAACCGGTTCAGAAACCGCACCCGCCGATCTGGGTGGGGGGCGAAACTAAGCCCGCACGTCGTCGTGCGGGTCAGGTCGGCGAGGGTTGGTATCCGGTCGGCAACAATCCGTCATCGCCATACGATAATGTTGAGCGTTTTACAGTCGGCATTGCCGATATGCGGAGTTACGCCGAAGAGGTAAATCGAGACCCGTTTGGTATTTACATCGCGCTGAATGGACTGTGGTTCCGAATGGATGAAACATTCGAAAACGAAGATGGTGATCGAATGCCTTTTACTGGCAGCGACGGCGCCATAATCGACGATATCGGCGCCTATCGAGACGCTGGTCTCGACGAGCTGATCATTGGTTTTGAAAGTGACAGCCTACAAGTATCACTGGATCGTCTTGATGCCTTTGCCGATAGGATAATGCCAAACGTATAAAATTGCAGGATAGAAAGATAACGGATCGAAAGTGATAGCGTTTCTGTCTCTTCTGAACATAGGTGCGTCCAGTTCGACGCGAAGGCGTTACAGGGCCTCGCCAAAGCCGCTGGCCAGAAGCAATTCGTCTGTCGTCGGACAGGCCAGTTCCGAACGGGAAAAGCGATTAAGCATTGATGCGCATAAATTCTGATTTAGCATAACAAGTTCTATTGTTGGTGGCTTTTACCCAGCGAACGAGGCGGTGAGGTCATGGCTAGAAGGAAGAGAAGTTGGCTTGCCGGGTGATATGTGGCGTAACAACGAGGGAGGAAGACAATGGCATTAAGGGATTATTCAGTGGCGGTGGTGACGGGTGCCTCCAGCGGCATCGGTGCCGCGACGGTGCACATGTTAGCTAAACGAGGATTGGAAGTGCACGCGGTAGCGCGGCGCAAAGGGCGTCTGGACGCCCTGGCTGCGGCTGGCAACGTCATAACCCATGCCATAGACATGCGCGCGCGGGACGCGGTTTATGATCTCCTCGGCGGCCTCGAGGTGGACATACTGGTCAATTCCGCCGGCCTGGGCAGCACGGATGTGCCGTTCCACGAACTGGAACCGGACAATATCGACGCCACCCTTCAGACTAATGTATTGGGTGTTGTGCATGCAGTCCGTGCCGTTACCCCGGGTATGGTGGTCCGGCGGCGGGGCCACATCGTCAACATCGGCTCGATCTTTGGCCTTCATGCCATCGGCACTTCAGTCTATGGCGCATCGAAGGGCGCGGTTCATTTGTTGAGCCAGGATCTGCGCCATGACCTCAAGGGCACCGGCATCAGAGTCAGCGAGATCTCGCCCGGCCGTACAGCGACCGAGTTCCATGCCGTGACCATGGGTGGCAAGGAGGCGGCAGCACCCATGTACGAGGGTTTCGAGGTGATCACATCGGACGACGTAGCCGCGGCCATTGTCTGGGCGCTAGATCAACCCTGGCGTGTCAACGTCAGCCTAATCGAGCTGACCGCCACGGAACAAATCCCCGGCGGCGTTGGCATTCATCCAGTAGAAGTCCCTTAGTTGCGCCCAGAAGCCTAACCCGCCTTTGGAGTTCGGCTAACCCGCCGCGCCCCTTCTTTGGCCTGACCTTCCTCTGTCTGAGCGTCGGCGTCCGCAGCGCCTTCGTTACCAGGTTGGTACGCCACTTCTTAACCACAATAATTTAGTGTATAATATGACCTGACACCAGGCCAACAATAGGTGAGACCATACGCAACAAGCACGGCCGTTTCCTTCCAGGCATGAGCGGTAATCCCGGCGGCCTGCCCCGGTTAGCCGCCTTAACCGAGATAGCTCGATAGCCTGTACCCGGAATGGCTCTCAAGTGATGATCGCCCACAGATTACTGGATCACAGTATGGGACCAAATGTGGGACTGATCAGAAGCGGGTCAAAAATATCACCATTAAATCAATATTTTAAGCAAGTAATGTGGCGGAGGGAGTGGCCTCGCTCCAGGCGCCACTGAACTTTATTGACGCGCGAATGTCGGTTTTCAGGCGGGACCGGCGCCGGTCAGGGCAGAATATTCCCTGCCGGTCCTGGGATAATACGGGCCTGGACGATCTCTTCAAAAGCGTGGGCCAAGCCGATGAGCCTGCCTTCGGACCACGGCCCCGCGAAAAATGATATCCCTACCGGCAGTCCGCTGACATTACCCATTGGCACGGTGACGCTGGCGTATCCTGCAACCGCCGCCTGGCAGGCACTGCTGCCCAGACTGTTGTCGCCATTGACCCAATCAATAGCCCAGGCGGCACATGTCGTCGGTGCAACGAGTGCCTGTAAATCGTGTTCGCGCATGATCCTATCTATTCCGTCCTCGCGGGTGAGACGTTGGCAAATCGCCAAGGCATCCAGATAGCTCTTGTCGCGAAGGCCGCCAGTTTGTTCCGCCTTGATTAGTGTTTCTTGACCAAAATGCGGCATGACCCGGTCGGCGTGAGCTTCGTTGAAAGCGATTAGATCGGCAAGAGAACTAATCGGAGCGTCCGGCCCGAGGGTAGTTAGATAGGCATTCAGGCCAATCTTGAACTCCGTAAGCAAAACGATCAGTTCGTGAGGACGAAGCTTAGCTCGTGGTGCCAGAGCCAAGTCTTCCGTTAGTTTGGCGCCAGCGTCCTTGAGCGCGCTCAACGAGTTTTCGAAGACCGCATCGACCCGGTCATGGAAACCGGCATAATTGCGCACAACGCCGATCCTTGCGTCGCGCAAACTGTCCGGGTCGAGAAAAGCCGTGTAGTCCGTTGCGCCCCGGGCGTCGGCTTCGGCAGTCGAGGGATCAACAGGGTCAGATCCAGCAATCGCGGACAGTATACTGGCTGCGTCAGCAACCGTTCGGCCCATCGGTCCAGCGGTGTCCTGGCTTGCCGCAATCGGGATGATGCCCGAGCGACTAACCAGTCCTATCGTGGGCTTGATGCCGACAACGGCGTTCATGGCTGAAGGACCGACGATTGAGCCATCGGTCTCGGTGCCGATGGCACCCGCACAATAACTACGCGCGGTCGCCACGGCGGAGCCTGAGCTGGAGCCGCCAGGGGATCGGTCTAGGGCATAGGCATTACGAACCTGCCCGCCCCGGCTCGACCAGCCGCTGGAGGACCGGGTAGAGCGAAAGTTGGCCCACTCACTGAGATTGGTTTTACCCAGCAACACTGCGCCAGCGTTGCGCAATCGAGCGACAACATGGCTATCGGCCGGCGCAATCGATCCATCCAACGCGAAAGAGCCGGCTGAAGTCATCATGTTATCGCCGGTATTCAAGTTGTCTTTGACCAATATAGGCACACCGTGGAGCGGTCCCCGTAAGCGGCCCTCGGCACGTTCACGGTCCATAGTATCAGCGATCATATCGGCGTCCGGATTGAGGAAGGCGATCGCATTGAAGGAGCGATCGTCTGAGGCAATGACCTCCCGAAAAGCTTCAACAAGTTCTTTCGAGGTTATCGCTCCGGATTGCATCAAGGCTGCAAGTTCCTGGATCGGTATGTCCGTCAGCTCCATCATCGTTTTCATGGTGTTACCTTACGGGCTACTAATGTGCGCCCTCACCAGCCGCACGTATCCCATCAATCTACGGCCAGAATAGCGGCGAGACGGCATTCCTTCGAATTGTTTCCTGCCTGTAAGCTTAGCGACAATCGCCAAGGGAGTCCCAAATCTTCATACTGGCGCCCTTCGGATCGAAAGCCGCACCAGCCACGACGTGACCTGAAAAAAGAGTGCCCGCTATGTTGACTTCGACATTGGCGCCGTCCTCGCAAGCAGCCTGATTGGTGATGTCCGCGAGCGCGACCGGGGCATTGACGCGAAAACCGAATGCGGCGGAAGTCGTTTTACCAACAATCTCTCCGCCTGCCAGAACGGGTTCGTTCCCAAGTGGAACCGCGTTCTTGTCGCCCAGGACAATCGAAACGATTCGGTTTTCCGCACCTGCGTCTTTCTTCGCCTGCAAGGCGGCCTTGCCGATGAAATCAGTGTCCCAGGCCACGGCAAATCCGAGACCTGCATCCAGGGGCGTTATGTCGGTGTCGAGTTCATGGCCATAAGCCAGATACCTTTTCTCGATCCGCATCGAGGTCTGCGCGAACAGGCCGGCTGGTTCGGCGCCACAATGGCGGATCGCATCGAAAATATCTTCAGCATTCTCAGCACGACAGGTGATTTCCCAGCCTGCCTCACCGACATAGGAAAGCCGAACAGCGCGGGCAGGATGGCCGGCAACCTCCGCTTCAGCCGAGCGAAAATACCCAATATCGTTGAGTACGCCGGCATCGACGGCGGAGGCAATGTCTGCTGATTTGGGCCCCATCAGCCCGATCACCGCGTAATCGGCGGTGGAATCCGCTAGCGTCACATCCTGAGCGTCGGAAACATGCGATTTTAACCAGGCCATGTCCCGCTTGATTGCCGTCGTTCCGACATAAAGCCGATAGTGATCCTCATCGATTCGTATCGCCGTCAGGTCACTCTCAAAGCCGCCGCGTTCATTCAGCATGGATGTATAAATTGCGTGGCCAACCGGCCGGTCCATCTGATTGCCGCAAACCCTGTTGAGGAAGGTAGCGGCGTCTTTACCGGAGACGTCAATCTTGCCGAAGGTGGATTGATCGAAGATAGCTGCGCCTTGATGAGCCGCGCGAACTTCGCGTTCAACCGCGCCGTGCCAGTCCGGTTTTCCGAACGTCAGAACCGGCTCTTCGGCCTTTTCAAAATACAACGGACGCTCCCATGCATAAAACTGTCCGAAGTGCGCACCCGCGTCATTCCAGTGATTGTCGAGCGGAGTTTTTCGCAAGCCTCTTCCACTGGACCATTGCCGGCCCGGATAGGTAATTTCATAGTGCTTCCCAAGCACTTCCGGCACTCGCGAAGTCAATGCCTCGACTGAATTGAACGCTGGCGAGAACCTTTTGGGATCGGCCTCTTGCAGGTCGACGGGAGTGTTGCCGTGTTGAATGCAGTGGGCAAGGGCCATGCCGGCGCCACCGCCGGTGGCAACACCGACTGAATTCATACCGCAGCCGAGAAACAAGCCCTTGGTTTCTGCCGCTTCGCCGAGCAGGAACGATCCGTCAGGCGTAAAACTTTCCGGGCCGTTCAGCAGCATTTTAACCTCGGCCGTCTCAAGGACCGGCAGGCGATGCAGGGCGTTGATCATCATCGGCTCGAAATGATCCCAATCCTCCGGCAGCAGCCCGAAGGAAAAGCTTTCACCCAGGACTTCAGGGTCAATGGCCTTACCCATCGGCTCGAAGCAGCCCACCAACAAGCCGCCCGAATCGTCGCGTATGTAAAGATGCGAATCGTGATCGGACAGCGTCGGCAAGTTACCTGAGATCCCTTCGATGGGTTTTGTAAGTAGATAAAAGTGTTCACAAGCCCACACGGGAATATCGACACCCGCCATTTGCGCAGTTTTTCTGCTCCAAAGACCGCTACACAAGGCAACCGCATCACAGCGAACGACGCCCCGACTGGTTTCGACGCCGACGACCTTTCCCGCATTAGTCAGAATTCCCGTAACGCCGGTGTCCTCGAAGATCTTTACCCCTCTCGATTTGGCACCCTTCACCAGCGCGGCGCAAAGATCAGACGGACTGACGCGTCCGTCGCCGGGCGACCAAACCGCCCCCAGTACATCTTCCGCATTCATCATTGGCCAGCGTTCGTGAGCTTCTTCCTTGGTGACCGCTGTCGCTTCTACGCCGAACAGGTGGGCCAGGGACTCCTGGCGACGGATGTGTGTCAGCCGATCGGTGTTGGTGGCGATGGAGAGGGAACCCTCGTTTATCCAGCCTGTCGCCTGTCCGGTCTCTTCCTCTAGCTTTGAATAAAGATCGATGGAATAGCTGATCAGATCCGTCAAATTCTTGGTGGAGCGCAACGCACGCACCTGCGCGGCCGAATGCCAAGTTGTGCCAGATGTCAACTGGTTGCGTTCCAGAAGGATTGCATCAGAGACGGCGTTCGCGGCCAAATGATAAAGAGTCGAGCAGCCCATAACGCCACCGCCGACGACGACAACAGATGCGTGAGAAGGTAGTTCGGACATATCGACTATCCCAATAGGTTTTCGTTGTTGGCGTCATAAGCTGGATCGGCGATCACGGTCGCGTCATAGATTTGCAGCAACACCTGCACCTGAAGTCGGGCTCCGATTTGCGCGTGGGCGCTATCAATCCAACCCACAGCCAGCATCTTGTTTACCCGCCACCCCATACCGCCGGACGTGACGTAGCCGATCAATTCGCCGTCCATGAGAACCGGTTCGGTTCCCCAGCACGGTGGTGCCGTTGGGTCGATCTCCAGAGTGATAAGTCGTTTTTCAGGCGGACACTCGCGTTCGCGGTCTACAGCGACCCGTCCGATATAGTCTTTCTTGCGCGAGCAGAACCGTTGAAGACCGGCGGCATGAGGCGAAATTTCAGTTGTCATTTCAGCGCCCCAACTGCGATACCCTTTTTCCAGTCGCAGCATGCCCATGGCCCGCCCGCCCAAAAGAACAAGCCTATGCTCTTCTCCGTTCTCTATCAGAGTGTCGAAAAGGGCCTTTTGGTTCAGCATTGGACAATGAAGTTCCCAACCGAGCTCGCCAGAATAAGAAACCCGAAGAGCTTTGCATCGCACCCGGCCGATTTCGACAGTTTTCGATGTCATGAATGGAAAATCATCGAAATCGCCATCTGACAAAGCATTCAGAAGAGCTCGTGAATTCGGTCCGGCGACGCCAATGGCCGCGAACTGATCAGTAATATTCTCGATGACGACGTCGAAGCCGAAGGATTGATCTTCCATCCATCGCTGATAGAGGGCCACGGCTAGGGTAGCTCCAACAGCGTAAAGACTGCCATCGCCGGTGTTCTCAATCGTTAGATCGCCAACAATTCCGCCGCGTGCGTTAAGCAAAAGCGACAATGCCACTTTTCCGGCTTTCGATGGCACCTTCGCCGACCCCACGTAATCCAAAAAAGCCGCAGCATCCGGTCCCGATATGCGGAACTTGCCGTAAGTCGACATCTCACTGAGACCGCATCCTGACGCCATGGCTTTGGCTTCACGTCCAACATGCTCCCACCAATTCGGACGCTGGAAGCTCGACTCATCGATCGGATCGACGTCTTTGCCGGCGAACCAGAGCGGACGCTCCCATCCATAAGCCTGACCCATGACCGCGCCATGATCAAGCAAGTCCCGGAAAATCGGGGATGTTTTTAGAGGACGACCGGAGGTCCGCTCAAGACCCGGGTAAATCAGTTCGTAGCGCAAGGGCAAAATTTCATGGGTCCGCTCACGGGCAAATTCTTTGGTGGTCCAATCCCCAAATCGCGCGACGTCGATGAAATGCAGGTCCAGCTCGCTCTCGCCTTCCAATATCCACTGGCTCATGGCAAGCCCGATGCCGCCGCCCTGGGCAATGCCGCCCAGGAAACCACAAGCAACGAAAAAACCCGGCACGCCCGGCATGGGGCCAATCATCGGCCGTCCATCCGGCGCGAAACTGATCGCTCCGTTCACGCCGCGCTTGATCCCAGCGTTTTCCAGCGCGGGGATGCGGTGGAAAATGGCGGCCAATCCGTCTTCAAGGCGCTCCCAATCGTCGGGGAATAGCTCCTGTTCAAACGACCATGGCGCCCGCCCGTTGCCCCAAGCCGTTCGGCAATCCTGCTCCCAAGGCCCAAGGAGCAGGCCTTTCCCCTCCTGTCGGAGATAATATTGACTGTCGGTGTCCCGGATCATCGGCAGTTCGTAGTCCAGGGTCGCGACATCGGCTATCGTCTCTGTCACCAGGTATTGATGCTCCATATTGGTGATTGGCAAACGGGTGCCGATCATGTTGGCCACTTCGTTGGCCCAGAAGCCGGCGCAATTCACGACAATTTCACATTCGAAAATTTCGTCATCCGCCGTGAGCCGCCAATGGCCGGACGGCGTCCGCTCAATTGAATTAATCTGGCAATTGCGTCGGATTTTACCGCCATACTTTCGGGCGCCCGCAGCCAATCCCATGGTCACCGAATAAGGGTCCACATAACCTTCTTCGGGATCCCACGCACCGCCTTGGAGGTCAACTACATTCATCAGCGGGTATTTGGCCTTGATCTCCTGTGGCGTGACCAATTCGTATTCGAGGCCGAGGCTTCGAAACTTGCCGGCGAGATGCTTGAATTCCTCCATGCGCTCCTTTGTCTGGGCCAGGAAGAAACCGCCAACCACGTGTGAATCCACTTCCTGCCCAACCTCGTCGGCAAGACCGTCGTAGAGGCGCAGGGAGTAGGCCTGTAGCGCCGACAAGTTTGCATAGGCGCTTTGCGTATGGACATTGCCGGCAGCATGCCACGTCGCTCCCGCTGTGAGCTCTCGGCGCTCAAGAAGGAGCGTATCTTTCGCACCAGCTTTGGCCAAATGATAGAGCACGGAAACCCCAACGGTTCCGCCTCCGATAACAATGATGCGTGCTGACGTTAGCATTGAAAATTTCGATCCTCTTCCGAAAGTGATAGCGTTTCTGTCTCTTCTGAACATACATGTCATCGCCGTGTAGCAATTTGTGTAGCAAACACGGCTCTACATACGGCTGCATGTGCTTAAGCGATTGATCTATTTATGTTTTACGGATTGGTGGCGGAGGGAGTGGGATTCGAACCCACGATACGGTTTCCCGTATACACACTTTCCAGGCGTGCGCCTTCAACCACTCGGCCACCCCTCCATATGCATCATCGCGGGCTGAACATAGTGATGAATGGCTCGGGGAGCAATATGGCCATGAGGAACAAATCGACAATAAACGTTGTTTTTTCAGTGATTACCGCCAGAATGCGCTGGCATTTTTTGAAATGTTATTCTCAGGGCGATGGGCAAGACAAAAATCATATGCCGCATCTTGGGCTGGCTGCTACTGGCACTGGCTCTGATGGCGGTGGGCGCCGAGGCCGTGGCCTCGCTGCGGGCGGGTGCCTGGCAACCCATGTCGCTGGGGCAGTTCTGGTCCGACCTGGACCGCGGCAGCCTGAACATGATGCAGGCGTTGGTGCAACGCTATCTGGCACCCGCGATCTGGGACCCCGGCGTCATTGCCGTGTTGCAGTGGCCAACCTGGTTGATCATTCTTATCCCGGCTGCAATATTTCTGTTGCTCGGACACCGCCGCCATCAAAGCCGGTAGCTCGTTTTCGTAAGTCGCCACCAAGAAGTAACAGCTGGACTTTACCAGCCGGATCTTATTCGCTGGTTTTCAGGGCCGCGATGAAGGCTTCCTGAGGGATTTCAACCTTGCCGAACGTGCGCATGCGTTTCTTGCCCTTTTTCTGCTTGTCCAGAAGTTTGCGCTTCCGGCTGACATCGCCGCCATAGCATTTGGCTAGCACGTCCTTACGCATTGCCCGCACCGTCTCGCGCGCGATCACCCGGCCACCGATGGCAGCTTGGATGGCGATAGCGAACAGCTGCCTCGGGATTAATTCCTTTAACCGTTCGCACAGGGCCCGTCCTCGCTGTTCGGCACGTCCGCCATGCACGATCATGGCCAAGGCATCGACCGGTTCGTGGTTGACCAGGATCGACATCTTGACCAACCTCTCGGCCCGGTAGTCGATCAATTCATAGTCAAAGCTGGCATAGCCCCGGGATACAGATTTCAAGCGGTCATAGAAATCAAATACGACCTCGTTCAAGGGCAATTCGTACTGCACCATGGCCCGGTTGCCGGCATAGGTCAGATTGATCTGGCTGCCGCGCCGCTCTTCGCATAGCTTCAGCACCTGGCCCAGATAGTCGTCGGGCACCAGAATGGTGGCCTTGATCCAGGGTTCTTCGATATGATCGATATGCACGGGATCGGGCATGTCCACCGGATTGTGGATCTCCGCCATGGTGCCGTCGGTCTTGTAGACATGATAGATTACGCTGGGCGCGGTGGTGATTAGATCGAGGTTGAATTCCCGCTCCAGCCGCTGCTGTACGATTTCCATATGCAATAGGCCGAGGAAACCGCAGCGAAAACCAAAGCCCAGGGCAGGGGAGCTTTCAGTCTCGAATTCAAACGAGGCATCGTTCAGTTTCAGCCGCGCCAGGCTTTCGCGCAGGTCTTCGAAATCAGCCGCATCAATGGGAAAGAGGCCGCAGAAGACCACCGGAATGGACGGCTTGAAGCCCGCCAAGGCCTGTTCGGTGGGATTGCGGTCGTCGGTCAAGGTGTCGCCAACGCGGGTTTCCGAGACATCCTTGATGGAGGCAGTAAAATATCCCAATTCGCCCGGCTCCAGGCAGTCAACCTTGGTCAGTTTTGGTTTAAAGACGCCGACCTGTTCGATCAGGTGGCGGCTGTCGGTGGCCATCAGGCGGGCCCGCATGCCCTTTTCCAGGCGCCCCTGCATGACACGGACCAATACGATCACGCCCAAATAGGCATCATACCAACTGTCTACCAACAGGGCCTGTAAAGGCGCCTCCGCATCGCCCGTGGGGGCAGGCAGGCGTTCCACCAAGGCCTCCAACGTCTCTTCGATGCCGATGCCCGATTTGGCCGAGGTAAAAATGGCGTCGGAGGCATCAATGCCGATAACATCCTCAATCTGGGCCTGGACCCGCTCGGGCTCGGCTGCCGGCAGGTCGATCTTGTTCAGGACCGGGACGATTTCATGGTCGTTCTCGATCGCCTGATAGACATTGGCCAGGGTCTGTGCCTCGACGCCCTGAGAGGCATCCACCACCAGCAACGAGCCTTCGCAGGCGGCGAGCGAGCGGTTCACCTCGTAGGCGAAATCCACATGGCCCGGCGTGTCGATCAGATTCAAGGTATAGACCTCTCCGTCCTTGGCCTTGTATTGCAGGCGCACGGTCTGGGCCTTGATTGTGATGCCGCGTTCACGCTCCAGATCCATGGAATCAAGAACCTGTTCCTGCATCTCGCGGCTTTCCAGACCGCCGCAGAATTCGATCAAGCGGTCGGCCAGGGTCGACTTACCGTGATCGATATGGGCGATGATGGAAAAATTACGGATATGTTTCAAATCTGTCATTGCGGGGGCTTTTAGCACCGCTGGGTCATGCGCGGAAGGGCGAATGCGCCATAATTGCCAACTGTTGCTATACTGCCCTAAAGTGCCGCGATGGGAGTTCGGGGTGATGACGGACGGATATGAATTTGCGGATGGCCGCCTGGCGGTGGTAACGGGTGCCGCATCGGGTATCGGGCGGGCAACGGCGTTGCTCTTGGCGGCCCGTGGGGCAACGATATTGGCGGTGGACCGGAATTCGGATGGGCTGGAAACGTTGGCGAATGAGATACACTCTATCTCCACCCTGGCCGCAGATTTGACCGATCCCGGCTCGGCTGACGCAGTCAAGGCGGCGGCCCAGGCGATGGATGCGCCATGGCGCATTCTGGTCAACAATGCTGGTGTCGGCCGGGCCCGCTCGGTACTGGATACCGATGCGGTGGAATTGTCCCGGATCATGGATATCAACTTCGCCGCCGTGTTCGCCCTATCCCGTTCGGCGGCGGAAGTCATGCCTGGCGGTGGCGGCGGCGCGATCGTTAATATGTCGTCGATCTTTGCCCTTTCGGGAACGCCTAACGCGGGCGCTTACGCGGCCTCCAAAGCCGCCCTGAACGGCCTGACCCGACAGATGGCAGCGGAATTCGGCCCAGCTGGCGTGCGTATCAATTCCATCGCCCCCGGCCTAATCGAAACCGCCATGACCGAAGCCCGGATCCATCAGGCCGGCACGGTGCAACAGCGCATGCTGTTCGACACACCATTGAAAAGGGTAGGCGTGCCGGCGGATATCGCCCGTGCCGTAGCTTTTCTCTGTTCTGATGATGCTTCGTTTATCACTGGCCAGGTTCTGGCCGTGGACGGAGGTTGGGGCGTGGGCCGTTATCCAGCCGATTAGCCGATTAACAGCAGCAAAATAGCCTATAAAGGGCACCTGTTATTGTGCACAAAGGAATCCCCGTGACCGGATATAGCGAAACATTCCGTGGTGATGTCTCAACGTGGGAGGTCGATGCGACCGAACATTTCACCGTCGCCTATTACTATGAGAAATTCGAGGCTGCCACCTGGCGGTTTTTGTACGACGCCGGCGTTGATCCGGCTGCCGCGCGAACCACCGAGGCGCTGACCCATTACAAGGCCGAATTGCGCTACCGCGATATTTATCGGATCGAGACGGCTCTGATCAGCGCGGGCGGCAGGCCGACGATTGCCCACAAGCTTTTCAATGCCGAAACGGCCGAGCTTTGCACGGCGATGCAGCAGACCCTTACGGGCGTATCCCTGACAGGGTCAACGGTGGACTGGGATGGCGATGCGCGCGAGGAACGGTCCATACCCGGTGATGAGGCCGGCTGGGTTCCAGGACTGCGCAATATGGTGCGCCCGAGCGAGGTCGATTGGGCTGGCAACCTTTCGTTAGCCGGCTATATCCACCGGTTTTCGACCGCCAACAGCTTCATAATGTCAGCCTTTGGCATGACGCCTGAATACATGACGGAAAGCCGCGTAGGGCTTTCCACGTTCGAGTTCCAACTCGCATTCCAGGGGCAGGTCGGCTCCGGTGACATGATCGATATAGAAAGCACCATCGCCCAACTTGGCGGCTCGTCATTGCGGCTCTGCCACCGCATGCGCAATGCCCAGACCGGCGCGGATATTGCCAGTCTTAGCCAGTTCGGCGTGCAACTGGATCTTGATGCCCGGCGGCCATCGCGCATCGCCGATGATATCCGGGCCCGTGCACAAATTATTCTTGCCGCCAGTTGAGTGGGGAAGTCGCGGCACAGCCAATCATCCGAAATTTTGACTGAAATTCGAGGTAACGTCGATATCAGATCTCCACGCCCAGGCGTTGACAATCAGTTCTGCGATACCCGGGAAATGATCTCCTGATAAGCGATTTTCGCCAAGGCGCGCATTTCGTCGTCGGTGCGGTCCTGGATGGGATGCTGGACAAAAACCATGGCTGCATCAAAGCCCAGGCTTTTCGCTTGGGCCGCCGCGGCTTCGGTAAATTCGGTGGAGGCGACGCCAACGCCGGGAATACCGCGTCCTTCAAGATCAGTGATATCATGCATACAGCACGATGTGCACGACCCTCAATCGGCTAGGCCTTCGACGACGACATCGACTTCGTCGGCAATCTGTTGTTTCAAATCCACCGGCGCGACGCGGGTAAAGGTCGGCTTGCTATAGCGTTTGACCGTGATGCCCTTGCCCGCCAACAGTGCGTCCAGTTGATCAAGGAAGATGTTGCCGCGGGGCTTGGAAATATCCAACAACCCGATGGTCAATCCCTCCAGCGTCTCGGGCCGGGGCAGCAGTTGCCGCCGGGCCGGTGTCTGCTCGGACGTTGGGTCGAGCATGACCATTCTATCATTCATAACGTTATCTCCTTGGTTACGGGGATAGACCCAATTTTGCCAGTAGCGGCCCAGCCGCCAATCACGGCGGAAAACATGCCGGCGCCGCCGCCCGCTCGGACAATGTTAAGTCCTCCCGGACGGAACTTGGGCAGGGTTTGATCCGCCATGCTGGCGGGCAGGCCCTCGGCGATGCCGCCGGCGCCTGCGACCAGTTCGGCGCCGGGAATCATTAGCAAATGGTCGAGCTCTTCCTTCAACCGCGCCTTGCTCCAACCCGCGTTGTTAAAGACCCGTTCGTGCTCCGGTGAGATGATCAGGAAGGCATCGCCGGCCATGGCCATCTTGGGGTGGTCGACCACCCGCAGACAGGCTGCGAATGTGCGCGCCAGAGATTCCGGCGTACGCGATTTTTGATCGGCTACGGCCTGTACGCCGTCGCCCGCAAACAGAGTGACGGTGGAAGCCTCGGGCGCGAAGCCACGCTCCACTGCCAGGCTATCCCATTGCGAGCCTTCTTCATCTTCGGCAAAGCAGAAGGTGTATTTGCCCGGATTGCCCAGACAGGCCCTATCGATTCCGCCTGGCTTGCCGCCGCCTACGTTGCGGATCACCAATTGTAATGCCCGGCCGATGGTGGCGTTGGCCCGGGTGCCCTGGCCCAGGGCATTTTCGCGGGCGTTCATGCCGATCTTGCGTGCCATAGGGCCGTTCACCACAACCATGGGTCCGGCGAACATGGTGGTGCACAATAGGCCATGCATGCAGAATTCATCAATCAAGGCAGCCTCTACCGCTGCCAGGACCACGGGCAGGTATTCAGGCTTGCAGCCGGCCATGACTGCGTTGATGGCGGCCTTTTCCACTGTGCAGAGGGCCAGGTCGGGTGGGACAATCCCGATCACCTCGTCCGGCGCCCGTGTGGTGCCTTGCAACATGCGGTAGACCCTTGTGGGCGTGGGTGGCACCACGGGCAGGCCGTCGCTCCATTCTCGGTCAAAGCAAGCCTCGATCTCGTCTTCCAAAGGCGCTACTTCGATACGGCGGGCATTGATCGCCAGATCGCCGTAACGCACCGCCAGTTCCTCGGCGATGCCCGGCTCCACGCTTTTGGAACCGCACCCGGGGCGAAATTCGGGCAGATCCGCGCCCAGATCCGCGATGCCGGTGAAATTCTGCCATTCATCACGCACCCAGCCCACCAGGCGTCCGGTTTCCTGACCATTTTCCATGCGCACGATGGTGGGGACCGTTTCGATCTCAAGATTGAATGACGTTTCCAATTCTCGGTCATCCAGTATGTTTGGCACCGAGGCTGGAAAGCCGGGATTGTCCTGGCTGTAGACGGTCATGCCGCTAGCGGCCAATTTGGCTAGCACCGGCTCGATCAGCACACAGGTTTGGCAATCTTCCTTGACGACGGCAACTAGGCCATTCTCAATAGCGTCCATCTATGGGGTCCTCGTTTTCCGATGGGAACCGTAGTCATATTGGCAGCGAATGTCGATGGCGACCGGAGGAGAGAGCAATGTCTGTATTGGAAGTGGAATTCAGCGACGGGATAGCCCGGGTCCGCCTGAACCGGCCCGAGGCGCGCAACGCCCTGAACCCGGAATTGATTGTCGCGCTGGCCGATTGCTGGAGCCAACTGCAAGGGGACGACGACGTCCGCGTCGTGGTGTTGACGGGCGCGGCGGGTTCCACGTTCTGCGCTGGTTTTGATCTGGGGCGCTTCATCCCGCTGTTGACCGGCGCACGGGAGGCGGAAGATGAATGGGACCGGGCCGTGGTCGCGGAGCCGGAGCTGCCCGCACGGGCAACCTTGCGCGATTTGGATCTTGGCAGGCCGTTGATTGTCGCCGCTAACGGCCACGCCATCGCCGGCGGCATGGAGATGCTGCTGGCCGGCGATTTGCGCGTTGTCGCCACGGGTGCACGCCTGGGCCTCTCGGAGGTAAAATTGGGTCTGATCCCGGCCATGGGGGGCACGGCGCGGCTGGCCCGTCTTGTCTCGCCCGCCCTGGCGGCCGAGATGCTGCTGACTGGCAATCCCATTGATGCCGATGGCGCCCTGGCCGCCGGTCTGGTGAACTATGTGGTCAGCGCTGAAAAGGTCGAGGAGGTTGCCCTGGAACTGGCCGCGACCATTGCCGACAACGCGCCCCTTGCGGTCAGGGCCGCGCGCAAGGTAATGCGCCGGGCGGCGGATTTGAGCGAGGTCGGGGCGCTTGCCTTGGAAAGTGCCGAGGCCGTGAAGGTCGCGGCGAGCGAAGATGCCCAGGAAGGCCCCCGCGCTTTCATGGAAAAGCGGCCTCCGGTGTTCAAGGGAGTTTAGGGCGCTGCGTCCGTAGCGGCCAGAATGTCGGTTCGGGCGAAGTCATTTCCTTTAAACAACAACGGTAAATTCATTTCCTTCGCCAAGGCATGGGAGAAACAGTCGCCATAGTTCAGCGGACAGGTGATCTCCTTGAAGGGCACACGGAAACCCTGGGTGGGCGATACTGAGAAGGACCATGCCACCAACTCTTCATACCGTTCCCAGCGTGTGCACTAGTGTAGGGGTAGGTGATGGGGTGACCGTTTTTATCGTAACCGATGGCTGCGCCAGCGCCCGAGATGGTGCCCGGCGGTGTTCTCTACAGCCCAGGCGTCGGCGTTCACTCCATTCGTGGCACCGACACCTTTGCCGCCCTGGATGAACGGTAGAACCCACACGCCGTCAATGAAAACGGCCGGCTCAGCTGCTCTCGAATATCCTGGGGGCTACCTATTCGTGCTGGCGGCACAGGCGTAATTTCAACCGAGCGCGACATACTCTAGGACTTCATTATTGTACAACGCCCCGGCATCCTCATTGAACGGCATCCTCTTTGAATTCATAATGGAGAAAATTTGAATTTCGGACAGCTCATAGATCGTTGTCAGGAATTAGCAACCGCGCGAATTGCCGCAGGCTGGAACCGGTAACCGCTTATCCCCGCAATACGGCGCCCGTTGCCTCAGCGACGGCGGCGACGATCTTGGTCGCGATGGCTTCGATCTCCGGGTCGGTCAAGGTGGCGTCCTTGGGCTCCAGACGAGCAGTTATGGCGACGGATTTCTGGCCGTCTTCAATGCCCTTGCCGGCGTAAATGTCGAATACGTTTACATCACCGATAAAGGCTTTGTCGGCACCCTTGGCAGCGCGGATAACACTGTCCGCCGTGACGGCCTCGTCCACCACGAAGGCAAAATCCCGATGCACCGAGGGCAGGTCGCTGACCAACAGTTCCGTGCGATTTCGGTTCGCCTTGGCCTTGGGCAGGGGCGCATTGTCGATGAAGACTTCAAAGGCCACCATGGGCCCGGTCACATCCATGCGGTCCAGGATACGCGGATGAACCTCGCCAAACGCGGCCAGCACGTTCTTTGGGCCCAGGCGCATGACCGCGGATCGGCCCGGATGGTACCAGCCAGGCGCTTCTGCTGCGATCTGTAGGCTGGCCGTGGGGGCGCCGATGGCCTCCAATACCGCCAGGGCGTCGGCCTTGGCGTCGTAGGCGTCGACCGCACGCGGCGTTTCGGCCCAATGGCGGTGGTTATCACGGCCCCGGCGCAGGCCGGCAGCGACAAAGTCCTGGCCCTTGGGCGTGGCGTCGCGGAATTGCGGCCCGACCTCGAACAAAGCGACGTCGTCGAAGCCGCGGTCGCCGTTGCGGCCTACCGCCAGGATCAGATTGCCCAGCATGGAGGGACGCATGGCGTCCAGTTCCGATGATATGGGATTGGCCAGCAGCATATCATCGGTGCCGCCGCCGAACAGTTCGGCGAAGCGACGCGGCATGAAGGACCAGGTAATACACTCCATCATGCCCCGCACTGCCAGGGCCCGTTTGGCGCTGGGCTGGCGGCGCTGTGACAGGCTCAATGCCGGCTTGGCAGTGTGGCTCAGTCGCGGAAGAGGCGTGGAGACAATACGGTCGAAGCCGGCGATGCGCGCCACTTCCTCGACAATATCTGCCTCGCCGTCAATATCCGTGCGCCAGGTTGGCGCGGTGACCTGCCAGTTGTCCTCGCCATCGGCGATGCCGAAGCCCAGGTCCGAGAGAATTTTCCGTTGTTCCGTCTCATCCACGTCGATGCCGATCAATTCGGTAACGCGGGCCGGGCGGAACGCGACGACCTTGGCGGGAACATCAAGCGTACCCGCTAGCACCGTGTGCGAGGCTTCACCACCACACATTTCAAGCACCAGTCGGGTGGCAATCTCGATACCGGGGCGCGCCATGGCCGGGTCCACGCCACGCTCGAAACGATAGCGGGCATCGCTCTCGATACCCAGGCGCCGACCCGTTGCGGCGGTGCGGTGGGCATCGAAGAGCGCGGCTTCGAGGAACATTTCAGTGGTCTCCTCGGTGCAACCGGATGCCTCGCCGCCCATGACGCCGCCGATGGCTTCCGCCGCCTTTTGGTCGGCAATCACGGTAATCTCGCCGTCGAGTTCATAATCCTTGCCGTCCAAGGCCAGGAAGGTTTCGCCTGCCGTCGCCATGCGGGCCTGGATGTTGCCGTTGACCTTGCCCGCATCAAAGACATGCAGGGGCCGTCCCAAATCGTAGGTAATAAAGTTGGTCATATCGACCAGGGCCGAGATCGGGCGCAGGCCAATGGCCGTGAGACGGCGGCGCAGCCAATCCGGGCTGGGCCCGTTCGTTAGGCCGCGAAAATGCCGGCCCAGGAAGCAGGAGCAGGCAGCCTCATAGCCTTCGGCGAAATTCAGTTCCACATTGATGGGGCTGTCATAGCTGCCCTCGACCGGGGTTGCGTCCAAAGGCTTCAGGGTGCCCATGCCGGCGGCGGCCAGGTCGCGGGCAATGCCGCGTATGCCCAGGCAGTCCTGCTTGTTCGGCGTGACGTTGATATCAATCACCGGGTCATCCAGACCCATGATCTGGGCGAACGGAGCGCCGATGGGGGCGTCGTCAGCCAATTCGATGATGCCGTCATGTTCATCGCTCAGGCCCATTTCACGCTCGGAACAGAGCATGCCGTTGGAATCCTCGCCACGGATATTGGACGGCTTCAATAGCATGCCGTTGCCGGGGATGGTTGTACCCGGCGGCGCGAAGACGCCCTTCATGCCGGTGTGCGCGTTGGGGGCGCCGCAGACCACCTGGATCCGCGCCTCACCCGTATCGACGATGCAGACGCGCAGCCGGTCCGCGTTCGGGTGCTGTTTGGCCTCAATCACATAACCAACCGTGAAAGGCGCCAGATCGGTGGCGCGATCCTCGACCTCCTCCAACTCCAGGCCAATGGCGGTCAGCTTGTCGGTGATCTCCACCAATGTGGCATCCGTTTCCAGATGGTCCTTCAACCATGAGAGTGTGAACTTCATCGGGACAATCCTCCGGACATGGTCGGCACATCCAGGGGGACAAAGCCGTAATGATGTAGCCAGCGTATGTCGCTGTCGAAAAAGGCCCGCAGATCCGGGATGCCGTATTTCAGCATCGCGATGCGGTCGATGCCCATGCCCCAGGCGAAGCCCTGCCATTCACTGGCATCAAGGCCACAATTTTCCAGAACGCGGGGGTTGACCATGCCGCAGCCCAGTATCTCCAGCCAATCATCGCCTTTGCCGATGCGTAGTTTGCCACCCTCATAGGAGCAACCGATGTCCACTTCTGCCGAGGGCTCGGTGAAGGGAAAATAACTGGGACGAAAGCGGAAGCGCACGTTGTCGACCTCGAAAAAGGCCTGACAGAAGGCTTCCAGCGTGCCTTTGAGGTGGCCCATGTGAATATCCCGGTCGATCACCAGGCCTTCGATCTGATGAAACATGGGCGTATGGGTCTGATCCGAGTCCGAACGGTAGGTGCGGCCTGGTACCACGATACGATGGGGCGGCGGATTGTCCTGCATGGTGCGGATCTGCACTGGTGAGGTGTGGGTGCGCAGCACCATGGGCATGCCGTCCTCGCGCTGGGGCAGATAGAACGTATCCTGCATCTGCCGGGCGGGATGTTCAGGGGGAATATTCAGGGCGGTGAAATTGTGGAAATCATCCTCGATATCCGGCCCCTCGGCGATGGTGAAGCCCATGTCCGCGAAAATCGCTGCGATCTCGTCCATTACCTGGCTGACCGGATGAATGCGGCCCTGGGTCTGTTGGCGGACGGGCAGGGTGACATCAATGCCTTCCGTGGCCAGGCGGGCTTCCAACTCCGCCTCATGCAGGCTTAAACGGCGTGCTTCGATCGCTTCGGCAACGACATTCTTGACCTTGTTCAGGGAGGCGCCGGCCTCGCGGCGTGCATCTGGGTCCATTTTGCCCAGGCCCTTCATCTGGGCCGTGATACGGCCCTTTTTGCCCAAAGTGGCAACGCGGGTAGTCTCGAGAGCGGCCAAATCGGCGGCGCCGGCCACCTCTGCCAAAAGCTCGTCCTGCAGGGTCTCTATTTCCGTCGTCATGATATCGCTTTCCCGCACCTAATATGTGGCCAAATAGGAAATAAAAAAGGGGTCCGTCGTCGGACGGGCCCCAATTTCGTGACTTCGTATTTCTGTCGGGGCCCGATCTCCAGATCGAAGGCCCGGTCGTGCCGTCATGCGTTAGGCCAATGCGGCCTCCGCCTGCTCAACCAGGGCCTTGAACGCCTCAGGCTCGCGCACGGCAAGATCGGCCAGAACCTTCCGGTCAATCTCGATGCCCGCTACCTTGAGGCCGCTCATAAATCGGGCGTAGTTGACACCGTGTTCCCGGCTGGCCGCGTTGATCCGTTGGATCCACAGGGCCCGGAAATTCCGTTTGCGCACGCGCCGGTCGCGGTAGGCGTATTGCCCCGCTTTTTCGACCGCCTGTTTGGCAATGCGGATGGTGTTCTTGCGCCGGCCTTGATAACCGGAGGCTTGAGCCAGAACTTTTTTGTGTTTGGCGTGAGATGTCACGCCGCGTTTTACGCGCGCCATTTCTAAATCTCCTCGCCTATCCGTATGGCATGAATTTTTTGATGATCTTGGCATCCGCATCCGACATCAGCGTGGTGCCACGATGATTGCGAATCTGCTTGTTGGTGCGTTTGATCATACCGTGTTGCTTGCCCGCGTAGGTCCGGCGAACCTTGCCGGACGCGGTTAGCTTAAAGCGCTTCTTCACGCTTGATTTGGTCTTCATCTTGGGCATTTCGATCCTCCTATACGTTAGGATAAGTCACAAAAATGGCGGCCGGGCATGCCCCGGGCATCTGCCCGCGCCGGCGCGCCGCTCAGAACGGCGGTTTATAGCGCCGTGGCCTGGCCCACGCAACAGGATAGTTTGCCAATGTCCATATCGGCCTATCGCACCTTTTTCGCGGACGGTTTTACCCACATCGGGCATATCCGCATAATTTTATTTTCCGATTTGCCCATTTTAGACGTAACCGCTATTCCTCCAACGTCGCGGCAAGGCGTTCGGCGGCTTCAGCGTAGTCCTGCATGAAGTCGTAGACGACCGAACGGGCGGATTGTTCTCTGTTCATCAACCCGACGGCCTGCCCGACGTAATAGGTCGCCAATTCCTTCGCGCCCTCGTGACCATTGGCGGCGAGCTTGTCGATTCTCTCCATAGCCGGCTTGCTGAGGACACCTTGCAGTGGCATCGGCAGTGGATCGGGTGCGGCGGGGACGCCCCAGGCGTCCGTCCAGGCGGACTGCAATTGCCGGGTCGGCTTGCCGGTTCGGCTGCGTGAGCGCACCGTATTGCGGGAACCCGCCGCCAGCATTTTTTCCTTCACCGTCGGTGTCGTTTCCGCCTCTGCTGTGGTCAGCCAGACCGAACCCGTCCACACGCCCGCCGCCCCCATCGCCATGCAGGCGGCCATTTGCCGGCCGGTCGCGATACCGCCGGCGGCCAGGGCAAACATGTCCGGATAGGGTTTGATCGCCTCCAGCACTTCGGGTACTAGCACCATGGTCGAGACCTCGCCGCAATGGCCGCCGGCTTCGGTGCCCGAAACGATCAGAATATCGACCCCGGCCTCGGCGTGCTTGACGGCGTGTTCGCGCGCACCGGTCAACGCGCCGACCGCCACGCCCTTGGCCCGGGCCTGTTCCATCATGAAGTCCGGCGGCACACCCAGGGCGTTGACAATCAGCTTGATGGGATGGTCAAAGGCGACATCAAGGAGCCGTCCCGCGCCCTCGGGGCGCAGATTTTCGCCGTACCGCCCGTCGGCTTCCGGTTCCCACAGATCATCAACATCGAGCCCATGGCGTGCCAGCAAATCGCTAATATAGGCCCGGTGTTCTGGCGGGATGCGCGCTTCGAGCTCCGCCGCCGACGGCGTCTCACCTTTGGCGACAATCTTGTTGGGAATAAGCAGATCGACACCATAGGGCTTGCCGTTCACATGTTCGTCGATCCAGTTGAGTTCAATTTCCAGGCTTTCCGGTGTATGGCCGACCGCCCCCAGCACGCCAAAGCCGCCGGCGTTGGTTACCGCCGCGACGACATCCCGGCAGTGGGTGAAGGCGAACAGTGGAAATTCAATGCCTAGCTTTTCGCAAATTTTCGATTTCATAACCTCTCCAATCCCTAACCACGGTGCCGAAGGCAGGTTCGGCATCATGTCACAGTTCGTGCGGCATGCTCCAGCCATTCGAAATCAATACAAAGGACGTGGCGCCTATATGTGAGGCCTGCTCGTTCTCTCAGTCGGCGCAACAGGACAGTTTGGCGATATCCTTCTCGAATGTTTGTGCCGCCAGTTTCAAACCTTCCACCGTGGCCAGGTCACAGGCATTCATTTTCATTCTCCCCAGAATTCAGGCGCCTTTTCATCCAGTATGATCCGTATTTACCAGGCATCTATCCATGCTAATCTTCATCCCGTCATAGCTACGGGATCAAGCTGAATATTGGCCCTTTACACAGGTGTTACGATGCCGTCTATCGGCGCGACGTGCCAACGGTGCCATTCCCGATTGTCCGGTCATCGAAACGCTGTTCCTTTAAGGACCTAAAATTAGATTCAGAGAGAGAAAAACCTATGTTCAATCCGATCGAGTATGCTGATGCCAGCGATGAAGTACGGGACGTTTTTGATGACATCAAGACCGCGCGCAATCTAGCCGACGTCAACAATTTCTGGAAGTATCTGGCCAATGATCCCGCGACTCTAAAGCGTACCTGGGAAAGCCTGGCCCAGGTGATGGCACCGGGTGCGCTCGACCCCGTGGTAAAGGAGATGATCTATATCGCCATCTCCATGTCCAATAATTGCGAATATTGTATTAGAAGCCATACCGCTTCCGCCCGCAAACAAGGCATGAGCGAGGAGATGCTAAAGGAGGTCATGGCCATCGTCGGCATGGCCAACGAAACCAACGCCCTGGTTAACTCCTATCGCGTCGAGGTCGATGCCGCGTTGAAGTAAGGCGATACACCACCCGCTTTTATAAAACCGAAAGATCGGTATTTAGCAGATCGGTCACCAGCATGCGCCCGGCCAGATGGGTGATACAAAAGCTGGGCTTGACGGTTTCGACGACGATTTGTGGTGTGACGCCACAAGCCCAGAAAACCGGAATGTCATATTCGCGCATTTGCGGCGGCGTGCCACCAAACTCCTGATAGTCGAGATCATCGATGCCGATGGCCTCCGGATAGCCGATATGTACAGGCGCGCCGTGAACATCGGGAAAGCGCGTCGTGATCTGAATGGCGCGAATGGCATCCGCCGGGCTCATGGCACGCATGGAGACGACCATCTTGCCGTGAAAGCGGCCCGCCGGCGTGGTTTCTATATTGGTGACGTAGGTGGCTGGGCGTCCGTTCCGCTGGCGATGATAAAGCGGCACTCCATGCTGTATCAGCGCCTCTTCAAACGACAGCGAGCAGCCAAGAGGAAAGGCGACCAGATCATCGCGCCAATATTTCATAATATCCGAGGCAACGTCGATTTCCTTGCCATTCTCGAACACCCGGTATCCGGACAGGTCGGTGCGAACGTCAATGTCCTCGCCAAGGGGGGGCAGCGACGGATCACCCACATCGCCAACCGCGAGCAGCGGGCATGGCTTGGGGTTGAGCATGCAATAAGTCTGGAATTCCTGTGCGTACTCCGTTGGCAGGATCACCATATTGGCCTGCACGTGGCCCGGCGCGACGCCACCCGTGTGTGTGTTGTGTTCGCCGCTGCGGATCGCGAGTCTGGCCTCCCGCGCAGGATTGATGGAGTTCAAATTTGTCGCTGCAGTCGCTGTTGCCGTGTTCTGCATCCTTCGCTCCTCCGCTTCCTAAACGCTACTGTTCTTTGCTTTCAGAGTAGCCATTTGGCATCTCAATGGCAATTCCAAGGTCATCGTGATCTATTACGCCTGTTGCAGATCTAGGATAGGTGGAGGATCCTCGTCATGAAAGCCGGCTATGGCATTCCCAATAATCAGGGCATTGAAGACCCAAACGATCTGGTGGCCCTTGCCGTTACGGCGGAGCGCCTGGGCTTTGCCAGCGTTTGGGTCCGCGAACATCTGTTCCATTCCACCTATGTGGCGGAGCGCCTTGGCGACAAGCCTTATCACGATGCCCTGACGGTTTTGACCGCCATTGCCTGTTCCACCGAAAAGGTTCGTCTCGGTACCTCTGTCCTAGTCTTACCCTGGCACGATCCGGCGCGGCTGGGCAAGATGGTCGCCACCCTGGATCAGCTCTCTGGCGGTCGGGTGGATTTGGGGGTTGGCGTCGCGATTACCCGTGACGAGTTCGAGAACCTGGGCGTGGATTTCGCCACCCGGGGCAAGCGCACGGACGAGATCCTGGGCGCGTTGCAGTCATTGTGGACCCAGGACACGCCGGAGTTCTCGGGCCAATTCTACCGCTATTCCGGTCTCAAATTTTCGCCGAAACCGTTGCAAACCCCGTATCCGCCGCTTTTGATCGGAGGTTCGAGCACGGCTGCCCGCCGCCGGGTGGCGCGCTTTGGTGATGGCTGGCATACCCTGCGGCAATCGCCAAGCCAATTCGCCGATGGCCGCCGCGATATTTTCGAGCGCGTGGCGGCGGCGGGTCGTGATGCTTCGGAATTGCAATTCTCTCTCACCCTGCCCATGCGCTTTACCGGCACCACGCCCGGCACCCCGGTGCAGGACCGCACCGCGCTGACCGGCACGGATGATGATATCGTCGAGACCATCAAGGCCTATCAGGTGGCCGGGCTGGATGAAATCGTGGTTGGCGTCTCCAGCGCCGATCCGGCTGAAAACACCGATGCCATGGCCCATTTCATGAAGCAGGTATGGTCGAAGCTGTAAAGGCGGCGGGACTTATAAAATGATCCCGGCGCAATGTGTTTTTCCAAGGGTGCTGTTTTCGTAGTGCGTATCCGACTGGCTCATTTTCTGCGCCGGGACAAAGGCATCCCGAAGAAACGGGAGGGCATCGGCGAAGGGTGACATAATATTCCTGCCGATAACCTCGCCATTGGGTTTTTCGCGCTGAAACGGTATCGGCTTCATGGTTTTCAGACCCCGCCTGTTCGCCTGTTCGGTATCCAATGCGATATCATTAGAGAACAGCGCGGAATGCAAAAATCTTTCCGGGAAACGGATGCCTTCGACGAATCGGTATTTGATGTGGTTATCCGTATTCTTCAGGACCATATTCAAAAGCCCCGAATTGAGCAGCGTTTTCAGAAGCAGCTGCCTGCAAAATGCGATGAGCTCGAAATAAGCGCCGTCCTGGAAACGTATCAAGGCATTGTGGGTAAAGCCTGACCAATGCACCCCACCGCAGACCGCATTAAAGCCCAGAGACGTGAAGTTTCGGATGGCGACATCCAGGTCGTCAACGCGAATGACGACATGTTCAAGCTGTAGCTCCGATGAAGCAGGCATTTATTTCGGCTTTCTTGCTACATGTTGATCTCTGCGCGCACCAGGGGGAACACCTCTTCCGACAGCATCTGCATCTCGTCCAGGACCATTTGCTGGGGCATGCCCGGAAACTGCACGCCCATGACGAAGTGGGTGACGCCGAAACGGCGCGTCAGGTCCAGGATCTGTTCGGCTATTTCCTCCGGCGAACCGAACAGGAAACGGTCCTGGACTAATTCCCCGAAATCGATGGCGAAATTGTTGTCCCCCGCCGGCATTACTTTGTCCTGGCCCCATTGATGATAGGCGTTGTATTTCGCCTCCAGATACGGTTGTGCCATGCGCATGGCCTCTTCACGGGACTTGGCTACCACGACCTCGCGCATCATGGGGAACTCGTCGGGGAAAGGTTTGTCGCAGGCGTCCAACTCTCGCCTGTAAACTTCCATCTGCCGCTCGATGGTGTCCAGGCGATTGTGGGGATTGACGAACCAGGCATCGGTCAATCTAGCGGCGCGGCGAATGGCGATATCGGCATTGGCGCCGGTCCAGATCGGCGGCATGGGTTGTTGCGCCGGCTTGATGGTGCAAACCGCATCGATCAATTCAAAATGCGAACCCTGCATGGAGACTCTATCCTCGCTCCACAGCCGCTTGATGGCCTCCAGCCCCTCTTCCATCCGCGGCCCGGCTTCCCTTTGCGTGGTGCCAAAGGCGCGAAACTCTACATCGCGGTAGCCGATGCCGACGCCAAAGATCAGTCGCCCGCCGGACATGACATCGATGTTGGCGAACTGTTCGGCGATATCGAGAGGTTTGTGCAAAGGCAAAAGAACCACGCCGGCGATCAGGCGTAGGGACGGCGCCTCGGCCATAATGCGCGATAGGAACGGCACCTGCTGAAACTCAGACAATGGGTGCGTCGTGTAGTGGGAGCCTTTCATGATGGAATCAAATCCCATCGTCTCCGCCCAGCGCACCTGTTCCAGCATCTCCGCCCAGTGCTGGGTGGCATCCCCGCCAACCGGGAACTGGCCCCGGTTCATCAAGCCGAATTGGATCATAAGCAATTCCGCCTCGTTCAATTTTCCATTATCGCCCTGATCAGCGTTTGCGGCGCTTCAACATATCCAGGCCCAGTTTGATTATATAGAATTATATAGAAAGGTACCACGGTGACCGCGCCAACAAGATATAGGGCATACCCCAGCGCACGGCGTCCGCCGCCGACTCGCCCGCATGGCGCAAGGATTGTGAGAGGAGGCGGATGAAATCCAGGGCATCAACCTTGATCACCGACAGCACCCAGCCGAGTAACAAACAGCTCAGCAATAGCTTTATGCCGGCATCAGACACTATCTTGCCTCGCCCTGTCACGTCGATATACGCTACGCTCCGATCACCGCAACAGGGCGAGCAAACCGGCCAAACTCTCTCATAACGGCTGGACCACCGTTCTGTACAACCATCAAGCTGTGAACGGCAGAAAATTAGCGAATACAGAGTGTTATGGGAAAATGGCGACCCCGGCCGGACTTGAACCGAGCATCTTCGGCTTGAAAGGCCGGCGTCCTAGGCCAGAAAACTGCGAATGTTAGCACTTTATCACCCCGCATTTACCCGCATTTTCTCGCCAAAGTGCTAACACCCTGACCCCTTGCCCTGTATCAATTCGCCACCGCCCCACCGCGTGGTAATATGCGGCCATGGATAAGCTGTGCGCCTATTTCAAGGAGTATGGCAACCGGTCGTACCGAGCTTTGTCCGAGACGGCGACAGCTTTCAGTGGGTGGTCGATGTCGTTGAATGGCTCTCTTTAGGCCGTGAACTTGCGGACGGGCTTTCACCTCCCGGCGTGGACGTCCGTCTAGAATTGGACGTCGATCCATTAGAGTGGGCAGTCTGCCAGCAGTTAGTCCGGCTGGGAAAACTGCACGATGTCTATGCCGGGTCTTTCTTGCTCATGGATTTCTGCCTCGTCTTCGTTCCCTTCGGTCACTACGATGAGGCAGAAATCCTCCCCTATGAAAACTCCTCAATATGTCCCAGGGGCGTTCACGTCGGACAGTCGTCATGGTTTCGCTGCCAAATTTTTGACCCAAAAAGTCGACTGTCTGTTCCGATCTGATCTGGCAGCGCCCTTTGAATGGGTAGAGGGTTGCCGATTTTGATGCAGGTGCAAACCTAACCACCGAAACACCAAGGAAAGGTAACCCTCATGCTTCACAGTAATGACAAAATTGGTCTGTTCAATCCGGCAGAATAAATCGGCAAGCCCGTTTTCCCTGACCATGCCCCATATTTATGTCTCTGCTACTCCAAATAGCTGTCGGGCCGTTGGGTAAAGCGGTTACGGCATTCAATGGAGTCAAAGTAATACCAGGTTCCATCGTGAAACTGCCTTGTTCCGGCCGTGGGGTCAACTTCCTTCGCACCCCCAGGGGTCGTCCCCGTCAGGCTATCTGCGGCCTCTAGGTTGATCTGCTTTTGGCATACCGGGCATTTCGTCATCGCAAATTCCTCTCTATTAAAACTCGGCTTCGCGGGCCTACCGGCTTGCGGAAGCTGGCACCGCATCGTCTTCCTGGACTAGTACTGGTATGGGCCGTCCCAAGACGACCGTTCCCGGCATGTCGATGAGAGCATGGGCGATGCGCGCCCGATGGTCCAATGATGTGCCCATACGCATGCACCAGGCTGAAACCCGCCGGAACCAAAGGTTGAGGTCGAATTCCATCATGAAGCCAATGCCGCCATGAATGATTTGCGAATTACGGACGGCGGCCTCGCATTTCTCGTTGCAGAAGGCCTTGGCCTGCGACACTTCGACGGAAGCCGGTAGCCCCTGATCGATTCTCCACAGCGCTTCGTAGGTCAGCAAATCGCCGCCATCCACCCAGACGACCATGTCGGCGCACATATGCTGCACCGATTGGAAGGCCGCGATGGGAATGCCGAATGCCTCGCGGAACTGGGAATATTCAAAGGCCATCTCGATATCCTTGCGCGCCGCCCCAAGCATCTGGGCGCAGAGTAACACTGTACCGCGATCAAGCATGTCCTCAACGATCGGCCAGGCCTCGCCAGGCGTCCCGATCACGTCCTCCTTGGCGACATATACGTTCTCGAACAGCACCTCGCTCTGCTTGTCCTTGGCGATGGTGACCAGCGGTGTGTGGCTGATGCCCTTGGCTTGGGTATCGACGATGAACAGCGTCAACCCAGCTTCGCCCTCTGAGTCCGGCGTCGTCCTCGCCACCACCAGACAATGATCCGCCGCGTTGAAATTATCAACGAAGAGCTTCGCGCCGTCGAGTACAAAGCCGTCGCCCTGCTCCCGCGCCTGCATTTGCACCGCCTCAGGAACGGGACGCGGATCCACTTCGGTAAAGGCCCAGGTCAGCACGGTTTCGCCCATCGCGACAGGGGGAAGATAGCGCGATTGCTGGTCCTCCGTGCCGTCATGCGCAATGGTCAGCGAGGCGACCGCGGTACTATGCAGCGGCAGGGGCGCCACGGCGCGGCCGACCTCGTGAAGCACCAGTCCCAAATGGACCAACGGCATGTCGGAGCCGCCAACATTCTCGGGCAGGCACATGCCCTGCCAGCCAAGCTCCGCCGCTTTTTGCCACAGTTCCGCGGGATAGCCAAGATCATCGCTTTCCATCTCGCGAACCAATTTGGTAGAGCATTCGCCGGCCAAGAAGGCGCGCGCGCTATCCGAGATGAGATGTTCGTCATCGTCCAGTAATACATCCATTACCTTGCTCCCGCTGTCGTTGATTTTCGTGACGATGGCATGCCGAGACCGCGCCGCGCTACCTGGTCGCGCATGACCTGCACGCTTCCGTGATTGATGCCGGACTGGAACGATCCCATGACGTTATGGGCAAAGATGCCATTGTCTATCGCCCTTGGTGAACCGTTGAGCAAGGTTGTGTACGGGCCCAGCATCTGCGTGATCGCCTCGGTAATCCTCACCCCGTGTTCAGGCGCCCAGACCTTTTCGGCGGAGCCCTCATAAGTGAACTCATCGCCTCGCTCCACGATGGACATGCTTCGCATCGTCATCAGCCGGCAAACCTGCGCCTCGACCCAGAGTTCGGCAATCTTGTCCCGGATCGCAGGGTTTTTGGCGGGCGAATAGTCGCCAAACTGGTTATTTTTGACCCAGTTCACGATGTCCTCGTCACGGCTTACAGAAATCAAATAACGCCACGCACCGACGCGGTCGAGGTTCAATCCCATGGCGCCAACGCGCCAGCCCTTGTTTTCCTCGCCGAGAAGGCAGGATTCGTGCACCCGGACGTTGTCGAAGAAAGTCTCGTTGGTACGTGAGGCGCCATAGGTCGTGCCCACCGGCGCCGTTGGGTTGTTCTGGATCGTCCAGAGGGGACGCACGGTGATGCCGGGCGTATCCATCGGGAAGATGAAGATCGAGATGCCGTCATGCTTCTTCGCGTCCCGGTCGGTACGGGCCATGAGATAGATGTGCGTCGCCGAATGGGCCGCCGTCGTGTACATCTTCTGGCCGTTAATGACAAAATCTTCGCCGTCGCGAACCGCGCTACAACGAAGAGAGGCAAGATCCGCGCCGGCGTGGGGCTCGGTAAAGCCGAGACAGAAGGTGATTTCCCGGTTGATGAGGCGGGGAATGTAATATTGCTTCTGCTCCTCCGTACCGGCCGCCAGGATTGCCGGAGCGCCGCTGCCACCAAGCGTGATCGCGATACCTGCCCTGTGAAATTCCTCTTCCACGATGTACTGGCTTACACGGTCGCCGTCCTGCCCGCCGTACTCTTTCGGATAGGCAATACCCAGCCAGCCCCTTTCGTGGATTTTCTTGAACAGCGCGCTCACTTCCGAGCTAGGGCCACGTGGCCGCTCCGCGCCGGCGTGGGCGTCCATTTCCTCGACAATTTCGTCATTAAGGTTCTCCGCGATGAATTGGCGAACCTCGCGCCGAAGCGTTTCCTGTTGCGGCGTAAATGCAAAATCCATTGTCTTCACCTTCGATGTTTCAAAGCCCAATTCGCCTTGGTTCACGTTTATTCTATATCCAGCCGCTTTTTATAATCGCGGTCCCAATACGCGAGACGTCCTAATTCGACCCGCTCGTCCAGGCTCATCTCGGCCGCCGAGACAGGCGATTGGGGTTTATCCGCCAGGACGCCCGTGCTCTCAAGCTTCTCGCACCTGGCTTCCCCATAACCGAGAATGTCCTGCAGCACTTCGCGATTGTGCTGGCCAAACATCGGGCCAGGCCCCCTCACATGCAAGGGCATGCGGCTAAATTTCCAAGGCCGTCCGATGATGGGGCGGCGAGCGCCGATGTTTCTGTCCTCGGGGAATTTCTGCATCTCAAGAAAGCGGCGGGACTTTAGATGCGGGTCGAGGTGGAGGTCGCGGCCGTCCAGCACGGCGGCAGCCGGCACGCCGGCCGCCTGCAACTGTTCCATGGCATCCATTTTCGGAACGCCTGCCGACCACAGGGAAATGATCTCGTCAATTTCGTTGTGGTTCGCATGGCGGGCCGGCTCCGTCGCGAAGCGCTTGTCCACCGCAAGTTCCGGTCGTCCGATCACGCCGCAGAGTGCACGCCACTCTTCATCATCCCGCACGCTCAGCACGCACCAGGAATCGTCCCCCGCACAGCGATAGCAGCCTTGAGGGGCGAATTGACGATGCCGGTTGCCTATTCTTTCGTTTTCGGCGCCGTTCGTGATGTGATCAAGGACGAACTCGCTCAAATTATAGCAGCCCAGTTGATACATGCTGACATCGGCCCACAAGCCACGTCCGAAGCGGCGGCGAAAGCGAAGGCCAAGCAGCACGGACATCACACAGGCCCAGCCGGCCAAAAAATCCACGTAGGATTGCCCCGCTTTGGAAGGCTCGCCGCCCCTGTATCCCGTTACGGCGGCCAAACCGTGTGTCGCTTCCTGGGTCGTGGCCTGCGCGGGATAAGCCGCGTACGGACCGGCTTGCCCATACCCGGTATTCGAAACCAGGATGAGGTCCGGCTTTATCTTCTGCAAATTCGGATAGTCCAGGCCCCAGCCCCGCAACACCCGCGGCGTGAAATTCTCGATAAAGACGTCACTTACCTTGATCAGATCGGCAAGTATCTCACGGCCTTCCTCTTGCTTAAGGTCCACGACCAGTGATTTCTTGCCACGGTTCAGGAGATTGTAGGCACTGGCGCGGTTCCATGGATCCTCTCCGCCGCAATCGTCGGGCAGCATTCCCGAGAACGCGCTACCGCGGACAATATCGGGCCGTTTCGGACCCTCGATCTTGATCACCTCGGCGCCGAGGTCGGCCAGCAGCCCAGCCGCGTACGGCCCCGCGAACACGTATGAGCTATCGATGATGCGGATGCCGTCCAGGGGCAGTTTTGCCATGCGTATCATTTGCCGAGTCCGATGCCCGAACATCGGGGCAAGGCGATGTCCGCACCCAATAAATGCCGCAACGAATTGCAGCTCTCTCCTGAGGTTCCGGGCATTACAGCGGCAAATCCTGATCTGATCATCAATCGCCTCTTTTTAAGCGCTCCTAGCATGGGCCCGGGGCTATTCCTAAATGACGCCCCTTTCCGAGAGCGTCGCCATGGCAGGGGCGTCAAGCCCCAGCTCATCGCGATATACTTCGACGTTGTGTTGACCAAGCAAGGGTGCGGGCATTTTGTATTGTGGGGCACTTTCCGACATGGTCCAAAGCTGGAATGGAACCTTGATACTTCCCATCACGGGATGGTCCACCTCCTCGAAAAAATTACTGAATTCGAGATGCGGACAGTTGGCGAGGTCTTCGGGCTCCTGCACAATGCCGAAAAGCATGTGGTAGTCTTCCGCCGAAGTGCGGAAAAGCTCATGCATGGTTCTATCCTCGGTCGCCTCAAGCACATAGCAGTCAAGGTCCTCGCCATGAACCGTCCGGCTGGACGGAGTGGAAAAACGTTCTTCCTTAAGCGCCTCATGGCCAAAGAATTCGACGATATCCGGCCAATCCGCCCCCCCGCCCGTCTGCCACACGAAGTAGCCATCCTTGCAACGTTGTACCTGGCCATAGCTGGCGCCATCCGCGGGCCGCCGCCCCTGAACCGCGCCTGCCCAGCTGTAAAATGGTTGGTGAATAACCAGCGTGGAGGTGACCACCTCGTGGATGGAAACATCGACGTGCTGACCTTCCCCGGTGAGATCTCTAGCGTACAGCGCTATAATTGCGGCAACGGCGCCGTTCAGGCCCCCCTCATACAGAGATTGAAATCCGCCGTGTTTGAGCGGTTCGCGATCCGCCATGCCGCTAATGCTCATCATCCCGCTCATGGCGTAGGAAACGATGTCCTCGCTTTCGAATGTGCTGTACGGGCCCGTTTGTCCGAACGGTGTGACTGAGACCATGATCAGTCCTGGGTTCTCGCGCGCGAGCGCCGCATGATCCAGGCCGATCGAGGCCAGATAACCGGGTTTGAAACTCTCGACGATAATATCCGCCTTGCGCGCCATTTGGCGCAACAGCTTCCGCCCTTCGTGGTCATCCAGATCGAGCTTGATGCCCCGCTTGTTAAGATTGGCGAAGAGGAAGATCAGGCTCTTCTCCGGATGGGAAACGTTGCCCAAATGCGGGGCCATGCGTCGCGCGACGTCGCCCTCGGGCGGCTCGATCTTGAGCGCCTCTGCGCCAAAGTCAGCAAGGATCTTTGCGCAAAGCGGACCCGCTACGCCCTCGCTGAGATCGAGCACTTTTATATCGTCAAGTGAGGCTGGCAGCATCATTGTGTGCTGACCGCGAATACCGATATGAACTTAACCGCGGCGGTGAAGCAATCGACCGAAAGCGCGGCTTGCCCCTTCTCGGTTCCAGCGATGCCATTGACGCTGTTCATGCCATGCACACCGAGAACTGTCTTGAATTTCCAGCGGCGTCATACACCATAGGCCCGAGGATCCGTCCGGTTGTCGTAAGACTGACGGACGGCTCGCCGGGGAAACGTCTCGCTCCTCCCGCCCGATAGGTCCTTACCTGCATGAGCGCTTTCATCGACTCGCACTTCTTTATACTGCTCGAATAATGATTACCTTAATAACATAACAGCGACCACTCAACCCGGCTGCTGGATCTAGCACCCTCCGTCAATTGCTAATACCACCCCGCTTGTGGTGCGGAAATAAAGGGCAACGGCGGCCGGAAACTCACATGATCGCGCTCATGTTCTTGAGGCGGAACGGATCTTCGAAATTCGTGACTACGACTTCCTCGCTGACCGTATCCAAAACGGCGTAACTCAATTGCCGGCCGTTGCTATAGTCGCGCCCGTCTCCGGTCGAGCCCGGATTGATGACGAGACGCCCGCCGATACGCCGCACAAGCTGTTGATGGGTATGGCCATACAGCACGAAGTCCGCCTCGGCTTCACCGAAACGGGCGATTTGCGGGCTATGCGGGTAGACATAGGTTCCGCGGGGCTCCCATGGCGTCGAATGCACCATCAAGACTTTCTTGCCGCCAAATTCGAGTTCGATACGCGCCGGTTGATCCGCCAACCACTGCAGCAAGGAATGGTCAATTGTGTCGTGTCCGCGCGCCCGCACGCCTTGCGGACCCATGAATACTTCTTCGTGGTTACCCTGAATAACATGTGCCCTGCGCTCCTTCAGCAACCCAACGACCTCGTTGGAAAACCGGTATTCGAAGATACTGTCGCCGAGACAGAGTAATTCATCGACCTGCCCCATGATCTCCAGGGCACGGCTCAAGCCGTCGAAATTGCAATGCAGATCGGAAACGATGCCGAGCTTCACGAGGGGCTTCCTTCCGTCATGCTGAACGCCGGACCCGCCCGTCGCGGACACTCAGACCGCAACCCCGGCGCTTGACACCGGGGTTGCATCTCGAACTCAATGAACCGCCGTAAGCTCCCGTGCCGAGATTGACTGCATCGACTGCAACCGTCCGAACAGCTCATCCGCCGGAATATCCGACCCGCTGCTCGTCAGGCAATCCGCGAACTTCTCGTGCAGTTGCGAGTCAGTGAGCGGCCGTTCGGCATGACCGCGCGCCCGCGTCACCTGCTCGCTTTCCAGCACCTGCCCCGACACGAGCTCGATCTTTACCTGTTCCCACGGCGCGGACCCCGGATTGGCCTCGTCGGTATCGTCTGTCAGGTCGCGTTCCACACGCCGCATCATGTCCTGCACGTCCTTGCGCTGCACGAAAGGATCGGTCAGCTCAGCCAGGCTCACGCGACGTGCGATCAGGCCGCTCGCCATCGCGAACTCCATGCTAAACTTGGCGGCAAGGCCAGTGTCGGGCTGCCGGTTGCGCAGCACGTTCGAGGTCAGCGAACTGAAATGCACGGACACCTTGCGCACGTCCTCGAGCTTCACCGGATGTGCGCCCACGAGATCCAGCATAGCGTCGATCGCCCGATGCGTACCGTAGCAAGCGGGGTACTTCTTGATGCTCAACCCGTGGCGGATGATGGCCCAGTCTTCGCCCAGTTTGCCGTCACCGGCGAGGTCGGGATTGTTCTCGGGCGAGACGGCGCTCAAGAACCCTTGCGGATGCTCCAGCGCGTCCGTGTTCGCGGTCATGCCGGCCTCCGCCAGCCGCGCCGCCATGATGCCGGAATGCGCGGCCTTCCCGGCATGGAAGGGTTTCGTCATCGTGCCAAAATTCGACATGATCCCACAGGCCTGCGAAGCGCCAAGCGCGATCGCGATCGCGGTGCGGTTGGCATCCAGCTTGCGCAGCTTGGCGCACGCGGCCGCGGCGCCGACCGCGCCGAAGATGCCGGTGGGATGGAACCCCTTTTGGTGGTACATCGGCACATCGCGACGAACCAACTCAGCCCAGGTCTCGTAGCCGGCGATGTAGGCGACCAGCATGTCCCGGCAGCTGGCGCCGAGCACCTCGGCTTCCGCCAGGATAGCGGGTGTGAGCACGGTGGACGGATGGCCGCGCAAGGCGACGTCATCAAAATCCAGCGCGTGCGCCGCCGTCCCGTTGATCCAGCCGGCCTCTGGTCCCGAGCTCTGTTCACCACTGAAATATAGCGTCGCCGGGCCTTCTCCCGGCGCCAGCGTGTCCTTGAGGATCTGCGTGCAGGGTTCCGTGCGGCCAACGATCATCGTGCCGATGCAGTCGATGATGCCCATGTGGGCGATGCGTACCGCTTCGTCCGGTATCCGGTTCGGAGATAGATCCGCGATGAACTGACCAAGTGCGCTAGTAAGTGCCATTATCTGTTTCCTCCTGTCATTGTCTGAACGTTCTGCTGGCTGTTCCGGCTGTTTTCAGTTCACTGGGCCGAGGCAGGCCGGATCTAACGTATAGGGCGCAGCGAACCTTCCGCGCCGCGGCGGCACCACCGCCACGGTATCGGACCCGGCCCGCGCCTGATCGCTTCGCACGCCAATAATGGCGATAATCTTATCGCCAATACTGCCCGTTGTCATGCCTTCAACCATAGTGGTGCCAATAACATGCCCGAGTTGACGAGTCGGTAATGCGCTGCCATGCTTTCGTGTATCATCCCAACCTCGAACAAACCGGTTCCGCATGGCCGATCCGATTACCACCGCCCCAGCCGACAATGCCGCCGCCCAGGCATGGCTGGAAGACCTCGAACGGTCCGCGCAGCGGTTGGAAACGCCGTGCGGTGATGGCACCATGGTCTGGCGCGGCTGGGGGCAAGGCCCCGCGGTGCTGCTGTTGCATGGCGGCGCGGGCTCATGGCGCCATTGGGCGCGCAACTTGGGCGCGCTCAGCGTCGACCACACCGTCCTCACCCCGGACCTTCCTGGCCTCGGCGATTCAGCCCGGGCGCCGGATCCGGTGGATGCCGAAGCAATCGCGGACCTGGTTTTCCATGGCCTGAAAGAGGTTCAGGGACCCGATGCGCAGGTTCATATCGCCGGGTTTTCGTTCGGCGGCGTCATCGCCGGCCTGCTCGCGGCGAGAGCCGGCGACCGTGTACGTTCCCTGACCTTGATCGGCACCGGTGGCCTAGGCCCACCCAACCGATCGGTCAAGCTGGTGTCAGTGCGCGACAGAACAGGCGACGATCGGCTCGCGGCACATCGGGAAAACCTATTGGCCTTGATGCTAGGCAATCCCGCCTCCGTCGATGCCCTGGCGCTGGAGATCCAGGAACAGCACTCGAACCTAACCCGCCTCAACAGCGGCTCCATGTGGATCTCACCTGTACTGCTCGAAGCCTTGCCCCGTTTGCACGATTGTGTGCGTGGGTGTGTGCACGGACTCTGGGGCGAGCATGAAATGGACGATCACGCGTTATTGGCCGCGCGCACCGGCTTGCTACAAAAAGCCCGCCCTGATGCAGCGGTCGAGGTTATTCCGGGGGCCGGGCACTGGCTCTTCTATGAGGCAGCTGATCTGTTCAACGAGAAGTTTCAGCAAATCCTCGCGGTATGATTTCAAGAGAAATTTCGCAACCATGTCATCATAATAGAAATTTCCGGCAAAGCTTGGAACCGCATGAGTCTTGTTTTCATTGGTGATATTCACCAAAACTGGCACCATATCGAGGCTGGCCTTGCGGCCTTGCCGACGCCTCCCAGAGCCGCAATTCTGCTTGGCGATATTGAATGCACGGAGCCGCTGGACCGCATGGCCGCGCCATTGCTGGACCGCGGCGTCACGGTGTATTGGATTCACGGCAACCACGAACACGATACCGGACCCGAGATGTGGGAGAACCTCGCTGCGCCCGAGCGCAATCCGCTGACCGCGGCGGGCGCCTTGCACAGCCGCGTGATCGAAATCGGTGGTGTCCGCGTTGCTGGCCTCGGCGGAACATTCCTGCCGCATGTCTGGGCCGGCAATGCGCGCCCCAGACTGCACCGGCGGGAACAACTCGCCACCGACCTCACGGCCATCAGACGCGGCCTAAGCTCCGATCAAGCCAGCGCAGCCATGCATTTTCTGGCCACCACGGCAATTTGGCCGGAAGACGTCGAAAAGCTCGCCAGGCAAAAAGCCGATGTTCTGGTCACCCATGACGCACCGTCCAGCCACCCGGAGGGCAGCCTCGTTCTGGACGAACTTAGCCGTGCGATGGGCGCCGGGCTGATCGTGCACGGCCATCACCACATCACATCGCAGGCCCAGGCGGTTGACGGGCTGCGCGTTCTTGGCGTCGGTGACGCCTGGGCAGTCGGCATGGATGGCAAGGTAGTGTGGCGAGGAGGTAAGCGCGAGCGTCCCCTGCCGCAAGCTGGCGAGGGTTGGGTACTTCAGTTGATCACGGCATGAACCCGGTTTGTATTAGCCGAGCTTCCAGATTTCACCGGTTCGCGCCATGTGTTTGATTGGCGTGATGCTCTCGACCTCCCAGCCGGTTTCCTGAAGCCAGGGTTCGAAATCCGACTGGTTGTCGGCGTGGCATTCGGCCAGCTGGCGTCCATCCGCGAGGGCGATGACCGCGGTCACCGTCGTTCTCGGGTTCAAACGCCATTTGTCCGTTTCCTTCAAATTGGCGGTGAATGTGTCGAGGTCATCCCATCCGGGTGCTTTCCCGATCACGATCCAATGTCCCATGCTGTCTCCTTCGCCGGCTGGCGTTCCTCAATGCACCCGGCGCTGGCGGCCGGACACTGTGTTGTTGGTATTAGGCGGCCTTTGGCGGCACGAACGGATAGGGCACCTCCCGGCCGCCGCGGACCGGCAGCACGATGGTGGCCGTGCCCGGGCACGAATCGATGCCGCTTTGCAGCCGCATGCCGACATCCAGATCGATACAGCCAAGCCCATCCAACTCACTCTTGCCCGTGACTTTGGCCCAGACGGTGATGATGTCGCCGGGCACAATCATCGCCCGATGCTGGAACCCCACCTTCCAAGCCCAGCCGTTAGGCAGGCAAAGATCCTTCAGATAGCGCGGCAAAATGCTCTGCTTCCATGAGCCTTGTCCCAGGATATTGGGCAACCCATCGTGGTAGATGGCGAAGCTCTGATCGTAGTGGATACGGTGCCAGTTCTCAATCGCCGCGCTCCAGCGGAACAGATGCGTCGGCGTCATCGGCCCGATCACCAGAGGCGGCATCTCCTGTCCGCCCTCGACATCGTCGTAATAGGTTTGTTCTTTGTTACGAAGTTCGTCCGCGGTCACCATGATTGTTTCTCCTTATTATGTGACCCGGCCTAACGGCGGATGGTTGACGCATACAGGATGCATAATACGTCGCCATCCTGGTTGGAGTAGGTGGTCTCGGTCGTCACGATGAGCATCGGGGTGCCGTCCTTGGTGACCCGCCCCTTGATGTCGGAGTATTTTGCCTGACTGAAGATGTGATCGCCAAGCTTCGGGTATTGCAGCACCTCGATGTTGTTGCCAGCGTTCAGGATCCGTTTCAATGGAGTCGGAAGCGGCGGCAATGCGCCTTTGTTCCCCTCGACGGCATCGCGCACCCCGCCGATGCCGTCGGAATTCGGATTCTCTCGGAACGCACGCGTGATGGGGTCGTCAACCCCGGCCAGGGTTTTCCGCCCGATATACGAACAATAGATCGGTGGTGCGACAATCCCGCCGAATTTCGTATTTTTGGCAAATTCATCGTCCCAATAATGCGGATCGGGGTCCATGATCGAGTTCGTGAAGATACGCAGCCCCTCACGCTCTATACCCCATGGCGGACTGGCTTCGATCCGCTCCGCGACCGTGCCGATCAACGCTTCGATCTGATCGGTCAACGGATTTATCGTCTCGTTCATGCGCAACTCCTCTTCGCTGGCCCTCCACGGCAATATACCGTTTTTATGCTTTTCCCGCTCGGGTTCCTACTCCGCGGCGAAGCGTGGCTTCGGGAAGAACTCCTCTTCCCATGGCCAAGCACCGTCCGCCTCGAACGGCAACAAACCCTGTTGGACGCGATCAAGATACGGGCTGGCGATGGGTTCGTTCCACGGATAGATACAGCCCTCATATACATCGGGGCCCAGTTTGAAATGCTTGGCCTGCTCCACCGTTTCGACGAACGGCGCGTTGGCGTCAAAGAATTGTTCCTTCTTCATCGGCCGGGGGCCAGCCCGCGAGACATGGCCCCAGGCGTAACGGTCGATCATCTTTTCCAGCATCCAAACGCAGTCGATCAGTTTGTCGAGATCGACGCCAGTCTCGATACCCATGCCTTCCAGCATGTGCATGAAGTCCTCGGTCGGCGCCATGCTCGTAGCGCGTCCGTTGCCGCAATACGGGCAACCGCCGATGCCGCCGATCGTCCCTTGTAGGCGCAGCGTATCGTTGCCGTCCAACGCATTGATGGCCGCGTAAGAGGAGACAACCGCCATGCCCCGGCTGTTGTGCAAATGCGCGTTGAAGTTTTTGATTTCCGGCCATTTCTGTTTCGCGCGGCCAAAAATCTGTTCAACCTTCACCGGATGGCACCAGCCCATCGGGTCGCCGATGGAAAGCGCCGTGACCTTGATGCCGACCGCGTCCCACAGCGCGTGCTGTTTTTCCAGAAACTTCAAGGTCATATCGACACTGAAGTCACCGACGAAATTGGAGCCGAAGGTCGCGTTGGTGCCGATGCCAGCCTCCTTGGCGCCGCGCTCCACCGCATCTCTAATGACACCTTCCCAAGCCGCCATTTCCTGCATCTGCGAGCGGTTGGTGTTGCGGCGGGCGAAAACGTCACACTGGTGAACCCGCAGGCTCGGCCGTCCGGTGCCAGTTGGGAGCGTCAGCGGCGGCGAATACTCCTTCGCGCGTTCAATCCCTCTCGCGTTCAGAGCCAGCGCCGTATACGTAACGCCGGGCTTGGGCGTAAACTTCGAGACGATTTCGTCGATCCGCTCCATTTGCGGCGTATATTTCGGGCTTACGAAGGAACCGACCACGATTTCTTTCAGCCCAGTTTCCGAGAGAGCATCCAGCAATTCGACCTTAGCGTCGACCGGGATATTTTGATCCTCGATCTGCATGCCTTCGCGCAAACCTTCCTCGGTGTAAAGAATCGTCGGATATTGTCCTGCCATGAGATTTCATCCTCGTCTTTCGTTCGCTGCTTTCGTTTGCTGGGAGCACCGTCTGGCCAGCCTCCGTTGCTGCCTCTATCATAGGACTCCCGTCAGCCAGTTCGCAAGCTGGGTGTATATTTCGAGTCTAAACTTCATGCCAGGCGGGGTTTTGCATCGACGCGGGTCAAATGTCACGGATACCGCGTCTGCCGCTGGTCTGTCGAGAGCGCGCACTTTCTCCGGTCCCGCTACCGCAAATCCCGCACCGCCTCGATGAACGAGTGCACCGCCGCGACGTGGTCGGCAACGGTGCGGCCCTCAATGCGCCGGTGGCGGCCGGCGGCATAGGTGGTATGCGCGGTGACGTGGGTGACGCCGGCGTTCTGCCAGAAAGTGAAGGCGCTCCGCCACTCGTCTGGCGAACCGGCGCCAAGGGAAATCCATGCCTCCACCTCGACCTCGGACGGATCGCGGCCGGCTTCCTTGGTGAAGGTGCGCAGTTGCTCTATCTTTGCCAGCGCCTTCGCGCCCGGTCCATAGACCAGCGGCATCCAGCCATCGCCGATCCTGGCGACGCGCCGCAGGATCGCCTCGGCGTGGCCGCCGAACCAGATCGGGATGTGGCCAGAGGCCGGCCGCGGGTTGATGCCGGAATCGTCGATGTCGTGGTAGCGGCCCTTGAACTTCACGTTCGGTTGCGCCCAGAGCGCGCGCATGACCTCGACCTGCTCCTCAGAGCGGCGGCCACGATTGTGAAAATTCTGGTTCAGGCCTTCATATTCGATCTCGTTCCAGCCGACGCCAACACCAAGCCGGAAGCGGCCGTCGCACAGTCGGTCGAGGCCGGCCGCCTGCTTGGCGACCAGCACGGTCTGGCGCTGTGGCATGATCACGATGCCGGTGCTGAACCCAAGCTTGGTGGTACAGCCGGCAAGGAAGCTTAACACAACGAATGGGTCGTGGACGGCATGTTCGTTGGTGCCGACGCGAACGCCTTCCGGGTTCGGCTTGGCGGGGTTGGCGCCCATTACATGGTCGCCGGTGATGATGTAGTCGAAGCCGAGGTCCTCCGCCGCCTGCCCGTAGTCACGGATGACAGACGGGCCGGTGCCGATATCGCCAACGGGCAGAGATGCGCCGATTCGCATGGCTTGCTCCGAGTTTTCAGGACAACGTTCGTGACTAAAAAAACCCTTGGCCTTTTTGGTAGCCAGCTAAACTAGCTGTTTTTCAAATAACGCCATTGTGCGCTGCCGGGCTAGATCTCCTGCCACCTCATCGTATGATCCGCGATGATCGCAGTTGAAGCCATGACCTGCATCATAGATGTGCACCTCCGCATCCGGGTGCGCCTTGCCGATCGCCGCCACGTCATCCAGGGGAATGCCCGCGTCCTGCTCGCCGAAATGCATCAGCATGGGGCAGCGTTCCTTTTCATCCACATAGGGCATGATCTGGCCGCCGTAATATACCACCGATGCCGCCACCGGCAGACGTGTGCCGGCCAGATAGGAAATGGTGCCGCCCCAGCAATAGCCGACGGTGCCAACCTTCAGGCCCTCGCCCGCCATCACGGCGACGACGGATTTCACATCCAGCATGCACAGATCCCACGAGAACGCATCTTTCAGAGCAACGCCAATGCCCATATCTTCAGGGGTGTAGCCCAGATTGCAGTTCTTGTTGTCGGTGCGGTCGTAGAGCGCCGGTGCAATGGCCAGATAGCCTTCCGAGGCGAAACGGTCACAGGTCTCGCGGATATGGGCGTTAACGCCAAAGATTTCCTGAATGACGACGATACCTCCCTTGGCCGTGCCATTGGCTTCCGCCCGGTAAGCGCCGAATGAGTGGCCATCCTCCGCCGTTAAGGTGATATCCGCACCCATGTTCATGTACTCCCAATGTCCATTTTCGGTTTATCCAAACCGACATTTCCCAGCCAGTCTTCAAGCTCTACACAATCATACATAAGCGCACCATTCTTGGAAGGACCATTTTCTCCGCGGGCGAGGCATGGACGGGCCAGCACTAGCGCGCTAAATTTTGACGTTGAAGCAATTGTTCGGAATAATGGCGAAGTCTCGCCGCGCAGCAATCAAAACAATGCAGCCGATGCCCAAGGGAGAATGAGCTTGCCAGGCGCTCTTGACGGAATTCGCGTAATCGATATCACCACGGTACTGCTTGGCCCGTACGGAACCCAGGCGCTCGCCGATGCCGGCGCTGATGTCATCAAGGTTGAAGCGCCGCCCACGGGTGATATCGCGCGCAATATGGGGGCGGTGAAGAACGTCAATATGGGCGGCATCTTCCTGAATGCCAACCGAAACAAGCGGTCGCTAGCGCTGAACCTCAAAGTGGAAGCAGCCAAGCAAGTCCTGCGCAAACTGATTTCGACTGCTGACGTTTTCCTCCACAACATGCGGCCCCAAGCGATGGCCGGGTTAGGCTTCGACTATAAGGCGGTCTCGGCGATCAAACCGGACATCATCTATGTCGGTGCTTATGGTTTCGGCCAGGACGGACCCTATAAGTCGAAACCGGCCTACGACGATGCAATCCAGGCATCGTCCGGGCTCGCCAGCATGTTCAGGCGGCAGGACGGTGCGGCGCGCTACGTCCCTGCGGCGATTGCGGACAAGGTCACTGGATTGACCATGAGCCAGGCTGTTGCCTTCGCGCTTCTGCATAAGGAGCGGACCGGCGAAGGACAGTTCGTCGAAGTGCCGATGCTAGAGACTATGGTAAGCTTCAATCTGGTTGAGCACATCAATGGCTGTGCCTACGAGCCGCCAATCGGCGAGCTGGGTTATGCGCGCGTTATGACGAACGCTCGCCGACCCTTTAAGACCAAAGATGGGTTTGTTTGCCTACTGCCTTATAGTGACAAGCACTGGCTCAACTTTTTCACCGCTGTCGGTCGGCCGGAACTCATTGAAGATCTTCGATTTTCGACCTATCGCGCGCGTATCGGCAGCGTCGGCGATCTCTATGGGTTTGTCGGCGAGTGTACGCCGGAGCGGACCACGGCGGAATGGGTCGCAATTTGTGAGGAGCAGCAGATCCCGTGCATGCCGATTATCGATTTGGATGACCTGATCGAAGATGAACATCTGAAAGCCGTCGGCATGTTCGAAAAACACAACCATCCAACCGAAGGCGAAACCCTGTTGGTGCGGTCGCCGGTGAATTATTCGAAAACGCCTTCTACCATCCGCACCCATGCACCGCGCTTCGGCGAACATGGAGCGGAAGTCTTACGCGAGATCGGCTACGATGAAAGTGAGATTGAGAAGCTGTCGGCGGACGGTGCGGTGCTCAAGGACACTGGAGCGGAGTAAGCGCCTGGCGATCCGAGCCTACCCACGGAGCCTTGGCAAGTGGTCAAATGGTCCAGAATAGCCTGGAAACGCTCCGGGTCGCGCTCGGCCACGAATAGAGGAATTAATCTCCATGCCATTCTTCAAGTCGCTACCCGATAACGCCGGCCCCGCGAACGTTTTCACCGCATATCCCGAAATCTACGGCCCGTGGTCGAAGATGAGTCAAGCGCTGATGAATGGGCCATCGCCTTTGGGCCAAGGCGAACGGGAATTGATCCTTGCCTATGCGGCCGGCGTCGCCGGCTGCGAATTCGTCTGCGAAGCACATTCGCAGGTCGCCTATGTCCGGGGCGTCGAGGCAGGAGTAATAGACCAGCTGCTGACGGACCTGGAGACCGCGCCGGTAGAAGCGCGCCTGAAACCGTTGTTGGCGTTCGTGCGCAAGTTGGCCTTGACGCCGAGTGAGATGTCCCAGGCCGATGCGGAAGCGGTATTTGAGGCCGGCTGGGACGAGCAGGCTCTGCATGACGCCATCTCGGTCACGGCCCGCGCGGCATTCATGCAGCGGCTCGTCGAAGGGCACGGCTTCACGCCGATGTCGTGCGAGACCGCGGCCAAAAGCGCCAAGCAGAGAGTAGAACGCGGCTACGTAAACCTCTATCCGGCGTTCCGAGAGGATACGTAAGGTTCATTCGTTCTGGACTGTTCGAAGTCCGACTTGACGATGAACCCTAGCCAAACCGTTCGACAGAGCCTCCGATCCCGAGGAGGATGGCTTGATGCAGCCTGCGTTGATAAATACCCATGGAGACGCAATGTTGTATTAAACCAAGGGTCACTGATAGCGGCGACCGGTTTGAACATCGCTAATTCTCGAGGCGCAGCGTGAACGAAAATAATTCGACGACCCATTTTGGCCGGATCACAACACCGAATTTAGACTGGCTCTCACGCGCGCCCGCCGAACCGGTCATCGATCCGGACTTGGCAATAGTCGACACCCATCATCACCTTTGGGACCACCCGTCGAGGTACCGCTATCTACTTCCAGAATTTCTTTCGGACGTTGCCACCGGCCACAATGTGACGCAGACCGTTTTCGTGCAGTGCCATGCGATGTACCGGGCTGACGGACCGGAGGAGCTGCGTTGCGTCGGCGAGACCGAATTCGTCGCTGGTATTGCGGCGATGAGCGAGAGTGGGACATACGGCGATACGCGCGTTGCTGCTGGGATCGTCGGGTTCGCCGACCTCACTCTCGGCGACCGGCTCGATGCCGTTCTCGAAGCCCATATTCAGGCCGGTGGTGGACGTTTTCGAGGTGTGCGTCATTCAGGGGCCTGGGATTCGGACCCGATCATAGGCAACGGTGCCCAGGCCGCCGGGCTCTATGCAGAGGCAGCATTTGGTGCAGGCTTGGACCGACTGACCGCTCACGATCTCTCGCTGGACGCCTGGGTCTTTCACGCCCAGCTCGGCGAAGTGCTCGACCTCGCCCGCACCCACCCCGACGCGAACATCATTCTCGGCCATTGCGGGGGGCCCCTAGGCTACGGCCCTTACGGCGGAAAAAAGGACGAAGTACACGCGCAATGGCTTGCCGCAATCACCGAAATCGCGACCTGCTCAAACGTTACCATCAAACTCGGCGGCATGATGATGCGTCTCGCCGCGTACGATTACGGCGTCCTCTCCGCCCCGCCAGACTCCGCCACCTTGGCGGATTATTGGCGTCCTTATATTGAGCCTTGCATCGAACTCTTCGGTGCAGACCGCTGCATGGTGGAAAGCAATTTCCCGGTCGAAAAGATGGGAGTTGGTTACGCAGCTCTATGGAATATGTTCAAACGGATCGCGCAAGGGGCATCTACGATTGAAAAAGAAGAAATTTTTAGCGCGACGGCGCAAAGGGTATACAAGCTCATGTAAATGTAGAATGCCTTCTGTCTGTCCCAATCACGGGCTTCTTATGCGGCCATATCCCCATCACCACAACGTAGCACTGGCTCGGTATCGGACGTCGTATGCGTGGCGTGCACTCCTCCCAATCATAGTAAAATTATACCCGATTTCGCGGGTTCGTGCGCGTACAATGTGACAGGAAATTGGGCGTTCCGGTCATTTATGCCTGAATGCCATTGAGGTGAGACAAAATGCCCCATCGCCAGCGGTTCTTGATCTTGCCTAGACTGGCGGACGTAGAGACCGACCTCCTCTACGCGTAGTGAGAATCCCCAACTCCTCTACGCATGGCTAAACTGACCAGCTAGCGTGGCGGCCTCCCCCAGGGCACTGGCGTAGCTGGTCTTTTTTAACGCAGGCGCTACCTTCCAGTTTCATGACGGTTATCCCTGTTTATTGGATCAGTCGAACCTGCCCGATTTCGCTGAAACGAGAAACCGCGTTATGGTTCGATAGACGGAACATCGGGAGGTATAGGCGATGAAGATCAAACGGGTGGAACACGTCGCTATTGCTGTGCGGGACATGGAGGAGTCCATGACCATGCTAGAACGTACGCTGGGTTTGGAAGTCGAGTACGAGGAAACCATCGCCACTACCAAGCTGGCAATGTATCCGGTGGGCGAAACCTATCTAGAGCTGTTGCAGGCCGAGGACAAGAGCTCGCCGGTGGCCGAGTGGATCGAGGAACGGGGGCAGAGTCTCTTTCATCTGTGTTTCGAGGTCGAGGATATCGACGCCGCCCTGGCAGAACTGAAGGAGAAGGGCGTCAAGCTGCGCAACAACACCCCGATTGAGGGCCACGGCGGCAGCCGTATCGCCTTCATTGACCCGACCGCGACCGGCGATATCCTGATCGAGCTAGCCGAGCTACCGCCTGGGCACTAGGCCACTGTTACCCAATGGCTAAACTGACCAGCTAGCGTTGAAGCCTCCTCGGTACTGACCTAGCTGGTCTTTTTTACCGCAAGCCCTCCCACAAGCTAACCACCCCATCCCTCCAGCGTAGCCTGACCTGACGACTACCACACCCGAAGTAGCGACCTAACTTCCGCCAAGACCAGCCCTCGGCCCTGAACCAAAGCAGACGCCGATATCCGTAAGATGAAGTGGACCGACATTGCCGGTGATGAAGTCCAGGTAACCCAAGAAAAGACGGGCGCGGAAGTTTGGGTGCCGTTACACCCCAACCTCCAATCTGAACTGGCCAGCACTGAGCGTCGCGGTGAAACGATCCTTGCGGCAGAATTGCTCCGGTCAGACGGGATACCTAATCGCACCGCTGGCAAGCCTCTGAGCAAAGCTGCTTTAGAGCAGTATTGGCAGCCAGAGCGCCGCCGTTTTGGTTTGAGTAGCGTCGCCAAGCACAACACGCTTCACGGCCTTCGTAAGAACGCGACCATCAATCTTTTGGAAGCGGGCTGTACCAATAGTCAGGTGAAGGCCATCACCGGCCATAGCACCGACAGCATGGTCAATTTATACGGTGCAAAAGTGAACCAAAGGCGTCAGGCCCGTGAGGCGATGGACAAGATTGTGCAGTTTGACAAAGCCGCCTCTGAGAACGGCTAGAGAACAGAACTTGCTAACATTTTGAATAAAAGTGCTAACATTCGCATATTTCAGGCCCCAGATAGCCACAAAACGGGCCGAAATTTATTAGTTTTCTGGGAAAAAGAGTGGCGACCCCGGCCGGACTTGAACCGAGCATCTTCGGCTTGAAAGGCCGACATCCTAACCTTTAGACTACGGGGTCGCGGTGCAGGAGGAAGTAGCTAAATCAGCGGCAAAAAGCAAGCTTGATCTGCGATATTTCTGGCTGCGCTGCGTTCTTAGCACGATGGATATTAATTTTCCGGAAGCGCCGCATCCTCGATAAACAATTGCACCCCGCGCCGGCCTTGCCAGTCGTCGGCGCGCAGATGTCCTGCTAGGTGCAGGCTACGGCCCTGGGATGACAGCATGGCCTGGCCCAGGGGGCTGTCGGCGACGCCGAATGCGATGCCTTTCAGCCTGCCGCCGCGGGCACCCGCGAGTACCATGCGCACATGGTTATGACCCACCAGATCCGCCTTGACCACATCCGCATTGGCGATGGCGAAACGCGGTTCGGGATGACCGGCGCCATAAGGTCCGGCACTTTCCAGGGTATCGAACAGGTCCCGGCTGGCCCCTGATACGGTCAGGGCGCCGTCCAGGCCCAAGTATTTACCTTGTGGCTGGCCTGTCATAGTCTTGGCAATGCGTTCACTCAGAAATTCTTCCAATTCGGCCAATTTGTCCGGCGCCACCGTTAACCCCGCTGCCATGGCATGGCCGCCGCCGGCCAGTAGTAGTCCGGCCTGTTTGGCCGCCGTGATGGCAGCGCCCAGATCAACCCCGGGGATGGAGCGGCCGGAACCCTTGCCCTCCTCACCATCCATGGCGACGACAATAGTGGGCCGGTGGAAGCGGTCCTTCAGGCGCGAGGCCACGATGCCGATCACACCTTGGTGCCAGCGCGGATCGGCCAGGAAAACCAGGGGCAGTTGCACGGCTCCCTTGGCTTCGGCCAGTTCGATTGCCTGGGTCTGAATTGCGGCCTCAATCTCGCGCCGTTCCAGGTTGTAGTCATTCAATTTGGCAGCGATAGCCTGGGCCTCGTCCATATCATCCGTAGCCAGCAATTTAGCGCCCAGATCGGAGTTGCCCACGCGGCCCCCGGCGTTCAGGCGTGGCCCAAAGACAAAGCCCAGGTGATAGGCGCCGAGCCGTTGATCGACGCCGGCCAGATCCGACAGGGCGGCCAGGCCCGGATTATCCCGGTGCGCGGCAATTTTTAAACCCTGCGCTACCAACACCCGGTTCAGCCCGGTCAGGGGCACCACATCGCAAACTGTGCCCAAGGCCACCAGGTCCAGCCATTGCAGCAGGTTCGGTTCCTGTTTGTCGTCAAACCAGCCGCGTTGGCGCAGGGTCCGGTTCAGAGCCACGACCAGTAGGAAGGTTACGCCCACGGCGGCCAGTTGACCCAGACCACTGTCATCGTCCAGGCGGTTTGGGTTGACCACGGCGGCGGCTGTTGGTAGGCGTGGTTCCGCCTGGTGGTGATCCACGACGATTGTCTCCAGACCCGCATCGGCAGCGGCCTGCAACGGCTCGAATGCGGCGATGCCGCAATCCACGGTCACCACCACGGCCACGCCCTGTTCGCGCAAGCTCAAAAGCGCCGGTGCATTGGGGCCATACCCTTCTTTTTGCCGATCCGGGATATAGACCGTCAGCGCGATGCCGATAGCCTTGAAATACCGATTAAGGAGCGCGGAAGAAGTCGCGCCGTCTACATCGTAATCGCCGAATACTGCCACCCGCTCCTCGCCCATGATGGCATCGGCTAGGCGCTCGGCGGCCTTGTCCATGTCGCGCAACCACGACGGATCGGGCATGGCGGATTTTAGTGTCGGGTTCAAGAAACCCTCTGCATCCTCCAACCCGAGGCCACGACCCGCCAGAACCCGGCCCACGATATCCGGCACGCCCAGGAATTGCGAAAGCGCCAGCGCGGTGCGGTCGTCGGCGGGCCGTTGCCGCCAGAAGCGGCCAGAGACCGAATACGCCACGTCCAATACGGCTGGTTCCTCCGTTGACGGAGAGGAGGTCGCAGCTTGGTTCATGGCGTCACTATTTGATGGGATGTTGCATGCGGATCCAGCGCACAGTGCCAGTCCGGGCCCGCATGGCGACGGATTCCGTCGAGAGATATTTCGCCGTGCGGCGCACGCCCTGCAACATATTGCCGTCCGTGACACCGGTGGCGGCGAAGATCACATCGCCCGAGGCCAGATCAGTGATCGCGTACTTGCGGTTCAGGTCCTCGACCCCGACCTTGGCGGCGCGGCCCCGCTCGTCATCGTTGCGGAACAGCAGGCGGCCTTGAATATTGCCGCCGATACAACGCAGCGCGGCGGCGGCCAACACGCCCTCGGGCGCGCCACCCGTACCCATGTAGATATCAACGCCGGTTTCCGGCATGGCGGTGGCCATGACGCCGGCGACATCACCATCACCAATAAGCACGATGCGGGCGCCGGCCTCGCGCACGGCGGCTATTAAATCGCCATGCCGAGGCCGATCCAGTATACAGGCCACCACATCCTTGGGGTCCTTGCCCAAGGCTTTGGCAACGTTGGAGATATTCTCCTCGGCCGTATTGTCCAGATCAATAGCGCTGACGGACACTAGCGGCCCCGCCGCGATCTTGTCCATATAGACATCCGGCGCGTTCAACAGCCCACCATGTTCTGACAGGGCCAAGACGGCCAGACTGTTGGGCAATCCCTTGGCGGTAATGGTCGTGCCTTCAAGGGGGTCGAGGGCGATATCGATTTTAGGGCCGTCACCGGTGCCGACTTCCTCGCCGATGAACAGCATTGGCGCCTCGTCCCGCTCACCCTCGCCGATAACCACTGTACCCGCCATTTGCAGGCGATTCAGGGCCGTGCGCATGGCATCCACGGCGGCCTGGTCGGCGACTTTCTCATCGCCCCGGCCCATGGTTTCCGCGGCTGCTATGGCGGCGGCTTCCGTGACACGTACGGCTTCGATGGTGAGATTACGGTCCAATATGATTTTTTCGGCCATTACGCGCCCCTATGATTCTCTGTACTTGGCATTGTAGCTAAACTATAGCGCCTCGATACGAATGATTTTTGGCTCTTCAAGCACGGCTTCCAAACCGCCGATTAATGCCATTGCCCGGCCCATGGCGGCCTCTTCATTTTCATGGGTGATCAAGACCACCGTAACCGCTTCGCCTGGATCGCGGCCATGCTGCAGCATGGAGCCGATAGAAATATGCTCGTCCCGCAGGATTGCCGAAATATCGGCGATCACGCCGGGGCGGTCCAGTACCGAAAGGCGGACATAGTAGGGGCCAACATGGCTGTCCATAGGTGCGGGCTGTAATGCCTGCAAGGCCTCCGCCGGTACGGAAAACGCCGGCAGGCGGATATTGCGGCCAATATCGACCAGATCCCCAAGCACGGCGGAGGCGGTTGGTCCTTCGCCCGCACCCCGGCCCTCGAAAAGCACCCGGTCGATGAAATCACCTTCCGCCACCACGGCATTGAAGACGCCATCCACATGGGCGATCGAAGTGCCTTCGGCGACCATGCAGGGGTGCACCCGTTGCTCCACCCCATGCGCGGTTAGGCGTGCGATGGCCAGTAATTTAATGCGATACCCCAGCTCGGTGGCGAATTCGATATCGACGGCGGATACTTGGCGGATGCCTTCGATATGCACGGCGTCCAGGTTGACGGGGCAACCAAATGCCAGGCTGGTCAGGATTGCTAGCTTGTGGGCCGCATCGACACCATCAACATCAAAGGCCGGGTCCGCCTCGGCATAGCCCAGGGCCTGGGCCTCGTCCAGGACATCTGAAAAATCCCGGCCACTGTCCCGCATGGCGGAGAGGATATAATTACAGGTGCCGTTCAGTATGCCGTAGACCCTGGAAAAGCTGTTGCCGGCTAGCCCTTCGCGCATGGCCTTGACGATGGGGATGCCACCCGCCACCGCTGCTTCGTAATTCAGGGCCACGCCCTGTGCCTCTGCCGTGCGCGCCAGTGCGGTGCCGTGGTGTGCGATCAATGCCTTGTTCGCGGTCACCACATCCTTGCCGTTGGCGATCGCGGCTTCCACGGCCAGTTTGGCCGGGCCTTCGTTACCGCCGATAAGTTCCACCAGTACATCGATCTCGTCACTGCGGGCTAGATCAACTGGATCATCATGCCAGGTGAAGGCGCCCAAATCGAGGCCGCGGTCGCGGCTTTTGTCGCGGGCCGAGATAGCTGTGATTTGCATTGGCCGGCTGCAGCGTGTGGCCAGCAGATCGCCATGCTGTTGCACCATGCGGACGACGCCGCCGCCCACCGTGCCCAAACCGGCGATGCCTAGCCGAAGTGGTCCCGTCTCTGAAGCATTACCCGAACTACTCATTGTGCTTCCGCTCTCTGTGCGTCGTGTATATCCGCGATATCCATATCTTTATAATCCTGCAGAAAGCGTTTGATATTCCGTATCGCCTGACGTGAACGATGTTCGTTCTCTACCAGGGCAATGCGCACGAAACTGTCACCATACTCACCAAAACCAATTCCGGGTGAAACTGCCACACTGGCCTTATCCAATAGCAGCTTGGAAAATTCCAACGAGCCCAAATGCGCGAAACCCTCGGGCAACGGTGCCCAGGCAAACATCGTCGCCTGGGGCGAGGGTACGTCCCAACCCGCGGTCCCCAATCCCTGGATCAGAACGTCGCGGCGCTTGCGGTACAAGCCTCGAATTTCCTCGATACAATCCTGCGGGCCGTTCAAGGCGGCGCAGGCGGCCACCTGGATCGGTGTGAAAGCGCCATAATCCAAATACGATTTGATCCGGGTTAGGGCCGCGACCAGACGCCGGTTGCCGGTGGCAAAGCCCATGCGCCAGCCTGGCATGGAATAGGTTTTGGATAGCGAGGTGAATTCCACCGCCACTTCTCTCGCGCCAGGCACCTGCAGGATCGACGGCGGCGGATTGCCGTCGAAATAAATTTCCGCATAGGCCAGATCCGAGAGCAGGAACAGGTTCTTCTCCCGTGCGAAATGCACCATACGCTCGTAAAACGCCAGATCGACAACCTCTGCCGTGGGATTGGAGGGATAGTTCAGCACCAGGGCGGTTGGTGGTGGCACGCAATGGCGTACGGCTGCTTCTAGATTAGCGAAGAAATCCTGCTCCGGCCCAACCGGCACATGACGGATCACCGCGCCCGCGATGATGAAGCCATAGGGATGGATCGGATAGCTGGGATTGGGCGCCAGGATGACATCACCCGGCGTGGTGATGGCTTGGGCCAGATTGGCCAAGCCTTCCTTCGATCCCAAGGTGACAATGGTTTCTGATTCTGGATCAATATCAACCCCAAAGCGGCGCTGATAATAGTTCGTATTGGCCAGCCGCAGGCCCGGAATGCCGCGCGAGGTGGAATAACGGTGTGTTTTCGGATCCCGCGCCGTCTCCACCAGTTTGTCGATGATATGCCGCGGCGGCGGGGTGTCGGGATTGCCCATGCCGAAGTCGATAATGTCCTCACCCCGCGACCGCGCGGCGGCCTTCATGGCATTCACTTCGGCGAAAACGTAGGGTGGTAGTCGCTTGATGCGGTGAAAATCAAAGGGCATGGGGCAGCATCATCTGTTTTTTGACGTTTTGCAGGCATCGGTACGACAGTCAGGCTGTCGTCGAAAAGGCAGGCTTTATGCCCGATTTCTAAGGCTGGGGCGAGCCCTAACGAACAAAGACCTCCACCCGACGGTTCTTCGCCTCACCATTGGGCATGAATTCAAAATACAGCGGTTCGGCGTCTCCCTTCGCTTGTACCACGATCTGTTGGGCGGCCACGCCCTGGCGCCGCAATTCACCCGCAACCCTATTAGCTCGGTCCAGGGAAACATTAAAATTTACCAGCTTATGCTTGGCGTAGGACATATCCCCGGTACGTTGGCTGGCATGTCCGACGACATAGATGGTCTTGCCTGCCTGACGGGCTTGACTGGCCAATTGTCTCAAGCGCTTTTTTCCCGCCCCGCTCAGCTGGGTCGAACCATGGCGAAAGCGGATCAGCACGGGTGCCCCAGGTAGCCGGCGTATGGCCTGATTGCTCATCTGTGGCGAGGCCATGGGAGCGGCGCCCGCGCCAGCCTGCATGCTCCGGTCGGTCCCGCTCAGCGAGGCGTTAAATGCCCGCTGCACGACGCCAGGTACATTAGTTGGCCATTGTCCCTGTATGGGCACGGCGTTGGGCGCGTTGAAGACGTTACCGGGTTGACGGACGACCGGGGTGCCCTGGGCAGCCAATAACGAGGTAAAGGTCTGCGCCAACACGGATTGATCTTGTCCCAGGGGCAGGTTTACCTGGGCCGAGGGCGACTGCAGCGCCGCGACTGGGGTGGTGGTCCCGGGCATTGGTGGAAGCAACCGTGGCGCCGCTATTTTCGGCGCCTCGACGCGGGCGGTGGGTGCCACGGCCGTGGGTGGCTTCGGCAAGGTGGCTAGGCCGGTCGGAGGCCGATAGCCGGTGCTGGCGGCAGATTTCTGAATGATCTGCGGGATTGCACGGCGGGACACTTCGGCCACTGGCGTGGGCGGGGGTGGTGGTGCGCCCCGGCGCTGGACGATGGACGGCACCCGGGTCAAGGCAGAGGAATTCACTGCACTGCTGGAAATGGGTTTGGGTGGCGCGGGTAGGGATGGCGACACGGGCCGTGCCGCCGTGCCTTTTGCCGCCGGGATCGCGGCCAGTTGCTTGTTGCCAGGCTGCTTGGCCGGACTTGGCGCGGGCGGCTTCGCCTTGGGCAATGGCGCCGCGGCCATACGGCTATCACTGGCGCGCAGTTTTTCATCCGTATAACGGGCATTGTCGCGATCGGCGATTAGACTATTGGCTAATTTTTGCCGTGTATCGGCAGAGCCCGTGGATTTTGGCACCGGCGGTAATTCGCCCAGCTTGGGATAAGGTTTGTCGGCGCCAGGGGCGCCGGAAGTCTTGGCTGCGCCCTTCGGTGCCGGCGGTAGCGCGTCGACATCACCGCCCAACATGCCGTCCACCCAGCTGACCGGATTGACCCATTCGGGAACATCGGGCAATTGCGAACAGCCGGCGAGAGCGAGGATCAATGCCAAGGCGGTCAATGAGCGGAGGCTCAATGAGGAGGCAGTGGAAGACCGGGTGGCTTGCGATGAAGCCATGGATAAGGCGTGGCCCCCGCGTTCCTTGGCTATCTGTCCATTCATCCCGCACATGCTCCCTATTACAGGCAATGGCCGCTGACGAATGTCGCCCGACCCTAGTGGTAAACCATTGGCCAATGTTATAGACTTCAGGTGCCTTGTTAACAACCGCTGCTAGGTAAAACGAATCATTTTGGCATTGTATGGCCAAGGCGGTATTCGTCAAACTGAGGATAGAGGTCAGTCATGAACCAAGACAGCGAAAAAACAACGTCCGGAGACCCTGGGCAGCAGGCAGCTGAATTTTCCGAGAATATGATCAAGGTCGCCGAACAATGCCAGACCCTGGTTAATGATTTCCTGCAACAGCAGGTCAAAAATGGCGGTCAGAGCGATCCCGATCCAATGAACATCGGGCCCGCCTTCATGGAACTAACGGCCCAGATGATGGCCGATCCAGCCAAGATGGTCGAGGCGCAGATGGACCTGTGGCAAGACTATATGAACCTATGGCAGAACGCGGCGAAGGGCATGTTGGGCGAAGGGGCGGAACCGCTGATAACGCCCGGCAAGGGTGACAAAAGATTTCGCGGCGAGGAGTGGGAAAACAATCAGATCTTTGATTTCATTAAGCAATCCTATCTGTTGACCTCGCGCTGGGTACAGAACACGGTGCATGAGGTGGATGGCCTGGACGAGGCCACCGCCCGCAAGGTGGATTTTTATACGCAGCAATTCACCGACGCCATGGCGCCGACCAATTTCGTTGCGACCAACCCCGAAGTTCTGCGCGAGACGGTGGAGAGCAAGGGCGAGAACCTGGTGCGCGGCCTCTCCAACATGCTGGAAGATCTGGAACGGGGCAAAGGCAAGCTGGCGATCAAGATGACCGATCTTGATGCCTTCAAGGTGGGTGAGAACATCGCCGTCAGTCCGGGCAAGGTGATCTGGCAAAGTGACTTGATGCAGTTGATCCAATATGAGCCGACGACGGAGCAGGTCCGTAAAACGCCGCTGCTGATTGTGCCGCCATGGATCAACAAGTTCTATATTCTGGATCTGAAGCCGCAGAATTCCTTTATCAAATGGGCCGTGGAACAGGGTTTGACGGTTTTCGTGATCTCCTGGGTCAATCCGGACCTGGCCTTGGCCGAGAAAACCTTTGACGATTACATGTTTGAAGGTATCTACGCCGCCCTGGACGGCGTCAAGGCGGCCTGCGGCGAGGACGAGGTCAATATTATCGGCTATTGCCTGGGCGGCACCTTGACCGGCGCCACTTTGGCCCACATGACTACCAACAATGATGAACGGGTAAAATCGGCGACTTTCTTCACCTCCCTGGTGGATTTCGAGGAGGCGGGGGAGCTATCCGTCTTCATCGATGATGAGCAATTGGACCAGTTGGAGCAAAAGATGGATGAGCAGGGCGGTATTCTGGAAGGGGCGGCCATGGCCACCACTTTCAACATGCTCCGTTCCAACGACCTGATCTGGTCCTTTGTCATCAACAATTATCTGATGGGCAAGGACCCGTTCCCGTTTGATTTGCTGTATTGGAATTCGGACTCGACCCGCATGCCGGGGAAAATGCACAGCTTCTACCTGCGCAATATGTACCAGGAGAACTTGCTGTCCCAGCCCGGTGGCATTGAAATGGGCGGCCGTCCCATCGATCTTCGCGACGTGAAAATCCCGGTGCACATAATCTCCACCAAGGAAGATCATATCGCGCCCTGGAAGGGGACCTATGTGGCGACCCAGCTATATGGTGGCGAGACTACCTTCACCCTGGCGGGATCGGGCCATATCGCCGGCATCGTCAACCCGCCCGCAGCCCGAAAATACGGCTATTGGAGCAATCCAGAAAACCCATCAACGCCGGATGAATGGTTCGCCGGCGCCAGCCAGCATGAAGGTTCCTGGTGGCCGCAATGGGGCGAATGGGTGATCAAGCTATCAGGTCGCAAGATCAAGGCCCGGCGGCCCGGCGGCAAGGATGCTCCGGTGTTGGAGGATGCGCCGGGCAGTTACGTCAAGGTCCGCTCGGACATACCCTAGGCTGGAATAGGCAGGCTTTATTCCAGCCCGCCCATCTTGTTTAGCCGCTCCATACCCCGGTCGAAAACCTGGATCATCCGTTCGTTTCGGGCGACCGTTTTTGACAGTAAAAGATAGAGCAGCACGCTGCGATAGGCTTTTCGAAACGAGTCAGGTTGGCCGCCTCCGCCTTTGCCCTTTCCTCGCCGAAGGGCCAGCCGATTGCGCCATCCCAATCTCCGTTCAAGGACGGCATGTGAGACCGTTTCCAAGGAGCGAAGCCGTACTCAAACTTTATGTCTTCAAGCGCGAAAGCATCGCCACAATTCTTGGCGGCCCGCCAAAACCGTCCAGTAAAGCGGAAAAAATGGCAGCCATTCGTTTCTGTAGTAAGAGATCTCTATGACTGTCTCTATCACCGCACCTTGGTATAATCCAGGTTTCGGCAATAGGAGTTCAAGACTAATCATGGCCAGAACCACGGATGCTGTTGAAGTCGAGCGCGCGGGTGATATCGCCATTCTGCGCTTTAACCGCCCCAAGAACCTGAACGCCATTTCCATCGCCCTGGCCCAGGGCATTGCCACCACGCTGATCGAGCTGGATAGTGACGATACGGTCAAGGGCATTGTCCTGACCGGTTCGGGCGAGCGGGCATTTTGCGCCGGCATTGATTTGATGGAGGCGCGCGGGATGCAGGTGGCCGATATCGAACAATGGTTCGGCACCGCCTGCAATGTCTACAAACAAATCCTGCTGACCAACAAGCCGGTGATTGCCGCCATCAACGGTATCGCGGCGGGCGGCGGCTTTCAGATCGCCATGGTCTCAGACCTGCGCGTGGCCCACCCAGGCGCCCGCCTGGGCCAGCCCGAGATCAATGCCGCTATTCCCTCGATCATGGGTTCGTACTGGATGTCGCTGCATCTGGGCTGGTCAAAGAACCAGGAACTGTCCATGACCGGCCGCCTGATGGAGGCGGCGGAGGCCGAGGGCCTTGGTCTGATCAATTATATGGTTGAACAGGATCAAGTCGTCTCCAAGGCTTGTGAAGTTGCCAGAACCCTGGCTGGAAAGCCAGCGGTGGCCTGGGCCCGGACCAAGGCGCGCTTTCGCGAGATCGCCCTGGCCGGCTTTGACGAAGCCTTCCGTGCCGGCGTCCTCGGCCAACAGGAATCCTATGCCAAGGGTGAGGCCCAGGCCATTATCGAAGCATTTCTGGCCAGCCGGGGGGCTGGAAAATCCTGATCGCAAGGCCGATCACAAATCACAAAATTCACGGGAGGAACCGCCATGGGCGCCGAAAGTCAAACCGTCTCCACCTTCGAGGTGAAGGATCATGTGGCGCGAATTACCCTGAACCGGCCCGAGGCGATGAACTCCCTGAATCCGGCGCTGCGTTGGGAGCTTTCCCAGCACTGGGACGAGGTCGAGGCAAATGATGATATCTGGCTTGCGGTCGTGACGGGGGCCGGCGAACGTGCCTTTTGTGCCGGCGCTGATCTGAAGCACCGTGCCCGGGAGCGCGACGCGGACGAGGCGCAGCAGGCGCAATGGCAAGAAATGGCGGCCAGGAGCACCAGCCTAATCGAACGCTGGCATTTTCCAAAACCCATTATCGCCCGTGTCAACGGTTTCGCCCTTGGCGGCGGGCTTGAGCAGGCACTGGCCTGCGACATCATTGTCGCCGCCGAGCATGCTGAATTCGGCTTGCCCGAGCCACGGCGGGGCTTGATCGCGGGCTCCGCCGGCGTCCACCGCCTGCCGCGACAGATCGGCCTGAAGCCGGCCATGGGGTACATGCTGACCGGCCGGCATATGACAGCTGCGCGCGCTTACGAACTGGGCCTGGTCAATCAAGTTGTTGCTACGGAAAAACTTGATGAGGCGGTCGAGGAATGGGTCGCCGATGTCCTGCGTTGTGCGCCGTTGGCGGTGCGGGCCACCAAGGAAGCCACCATGCGAGGCCTCGATCATCCTCTGCCGCAAGCTTACTACACCGCCTATCCCGCCAACCGCCGCCGCCAGCACTCGGCTGATGCCCTCGAAGGCCCGCGCGCCTTCGCCGAGAAGCGGGTGCCGAAATGGAAAGGGCGCTAGGAATGAAGGTGAGATCATGAGCAAACTGGATAAATGGGCGGATTTTCTGCCGGCGGAGGAACTGGCGACGTACGCGAAAGGCAAGTTTGGCGAGAAGGTCGGCTTCGGCAAGCGTGTCGCGCTGCTGAATATCGATACCACCTACATGTTTGTCGATCCCGCGTTCCCGCAATGCGGTGATGGTGATCCTGAATTGGTCGCAAACATCACCAGACTGGTCATAGCCTTTCGCGACCTGGAACTGCCGATCTATTACAGCCGCCGCGATGACCGCAGCCATCCAATTCGCCGGGGCATGTGGAACGATAAACTCGGCATTGCCGGCGATATGATCTACAGCGGCGACCCCAAAGCCGACGAATGGCCGAATGCCTATGCCCCACGCGAGCAGGATGTTGTTGTTTTCAAGAACAAGGCGTCGTGCTTTTTCCAGACGCCATTGGAAGCTTTCCTGCGCTATGACCATGTCGATACCATCGTTATCTGCGGCATTTCGACCAGTGGCTGCGTCCGCGCGGCGGCTAACGATGCCTTTTCACACAATTTCCGGGTCATCATTGCCGAAGAGGCGGTGGGTGACCGAAGCCAGACCGCCCATCGGGCCAATCTTTTCGACATGGATATGAAAATGGCCGATGTGGAGCCGCTGGATGGCATTATAACGGAATTGCGGCAACGGCAGCGCGCCGCTCCGAAGGCATCGACCCAGTGAGGGGAACCAGCGAAACAGGGCATCAAAAAGCTTAATGCCGTGTGCCGTGATGATAGCAAGACGCGGCGTGACATTTCCTCTCTTGAGCTTCGTCAAGGTGGGGCGCGACGAATTTTCCTATAGTCCACGCAGTGGTTGTGCAGAGTTTACCCTGTCCATGGCCGGCTGAAGTTGCCGTGGCATGACGGTTTAGATTGACGATGATTATCAAGAAATTTCGCCAATGACGCAGAATTTATGGCTCGCGTCTTGCCGGCGATCCTTGCGGCGGACCTGATGCTGCCGTATTTCAGTCGCCTGCGCCTTCCTCGGCCGTCTCCTGAAAGATTTCGTTGGCGATGATCATGGCTTCACGGATGGATGGCACGCCGATGTAGCCGCCAAGGTGCAACAGTACTTCGCCAATTTCATCTTCGGTCCAACCCTGGCGCAGGGCCATGCGGATGTGGATGTCCAACTCGGGCCACCGGGCGGTGCAGGTGTCCGAGATCACGCAGATCAATGTCCGCAGCTTCAGATCCAGGCCGGACCGGGACCACAGCATGCCGAAGACGGCTTCCGAGGTATATTGGCCGAACTTCTCCATGGTCGGATTGTTGTAGGTGTTGGAGGCCATGTTCTCGACCATAGCATCGCCCATCAACTGGCGGCGGATTTCGCGGCCCTTTTTGTAGTTCTCGCTCTCGTTCATTTCTGTCTCCTCCTATTTTCGCATCAAATCCGGATTTTGGTATTGCATCCCGACTATACATCAGGCTTGCCGGCTGTGTCTGGCGCATGGCTGGGTTGCCATCTTGCCGTGTGCGTTAGAATCCGATCAATGACATAGTGCGCCTCCGAATTCATGGGGACCTAATCATTCGATGGCCGGGCTAGGCGCGTTTCTTGCCGCCAGCAGCGGAAATGCCAAGGGAATTGCCTGAATGTTCCTGATGGGATTGATCTTTGTCCTTGTCACCGATGCCGTGCGCCATCTGGGCAGCAGCATGCACCCGGTGTAATTGGCGTTTCAGCGCTACGCCATCACGTTGATTTTCCTAGCACCGGTGATCCTGTGCGAGATCAGGAACTACCGCAGCCGGACCCGGCGTTATGGACTGCATACCGCCCGCGGTGTGCTGTATGCCATTGGGGTCATACTGTGGTTTTACGCCATGGCTCATATCCCGGTGGCGGAGGTCACGGCCCCGGGCTTCACCGCGCCTATTTTCGCCACCATCGGTGCCGCGCTGTTTCTGGGCGAGAGGCAGTATTTCCGCCGGATCAGCGCCGTGATCATCGGCTTTGCCGGCACCGTGGTGATCCTACGCCCCGGTGTGCAGGTGATCGAGCTGGGCGCCCTTGCCCAGCTGGGCGCGGCGCCCTTGTTTGCCGCCTCCCTATTTATGTCCAAGAAACTGACCGAGACCGAACACAACGGCACGATCGTCGCGGTAATGGCGATTTTTGTCACCCTGACCCTGTTGCCACCCGCCTTATACGTCTGGCGCTCACCAACTATTGAAGAGATGATCTGGCTGTTTGGGCTTGCCGGGCTGGCCACATTGAGGCATTTGACCATGACCCAGGCCTTTCGTTGCGCCGAGGTCACGGCCTTGCAGCCCATTTCATTTCTGCAATTGGTTTGGGCGACACTACTGGGCTTCTATGCTTTTGGTGAAGAGCCCGATCTTTGGACCTGGGTAGGTGGCGGCATTATCGTAACCTCCGCCACCTATATCGCCTACCGTGAAGCCCGGGCGCGGAACCGGGCGAGAGCCGGAACTAGCCAAAAAGGGGTAGATCGCATGGAACGGCGCGGATATCACACAGGCCTTGTCTTGATCCTCGTTTTAGCGGCGGCGGTGGGCTTCCGCCCGTTCGAGGCTCTTGCCGTTCCCAGCGCCGATCCTTGGCCCCGCTGGCGGGCCGCCGATACGAACAGTCCTGCCGAAATTCGCTTCGCCGCGTGGGATGACCTGTTGCGGCGCTATGTCGTGGCCTCGCCGGACGGCATAAATCTGTTCCGTTACGCCGCGGTAACAGCCGCCGACAGGACGGCGCTTACAAATGAAGTAGACCGGTTGACGGCGCTGCCCATCAGCAGCTTTAACCGATCACAACAGCTGGCTTACTGGATCAATTTGTATAATGCCACGACGGTCAAGATGGTGTTGGCGCACTATCCCGTCGATACCATCATGGATATCAGGATTTCGCCAGGACTGTTCAGCTTTGGCCCCTGGGACAAAAAACTGTTGCGAATCGAGGGCGAGGCGGTCAGCCTGAATGATATAGAACACCGCATCCTGCGCCCGCTATGGGCCGATCCGCGCATCCACTATGTCCTTAATTGTGCCTCCCTCGGCTGCCCCAATTTGGATGCCAGGGCCTATACGGCGAAGGATATGGAAGCCCGCCTGGCGGCCGCCGCGTGGGCCTTCGTCAATCATCCCAGAGGCGTTCGTTTCGAGAGCGGTGAACTGACTGTCTCCAGCATCTATGATTGGTTCATCGCTGATTTCGGCGGTGATGAGGTGGGCGTTCTGGCGCATTTACGCCAATACGCCGCGCCCGTGCTAAAGGAACGGCTAGCCAAACATGGCCGCCTGGACCGTACTGCTTATGATTGGCGCCTGAATGGTTCCGATTAGCCGCGACGTGCTCTAGGGCCGCATGCCGAAGCTGACAGGCCCCGGCGTTCGCAGGGGGGCCGCCAGATTGGCGAAATCGCATAATATTGGACGGGTTCGGTGCGGTTCGATGATGCTCTCGATCCAAAAAACTTCCGCCGTCCGATAGGGGGAGCGTAGGCGGTTCAGGCGCTCCTCAATCTTCGCCAACTCGGCATCGGAGTCTTCCGCCGCATCCAGATCGGCGCGATAGGCAGCTTCTATCCCGCCCTCCAGGGGCAGCGAGCCCCAGCGTGCCGTATACCAAGCATGGCGCACGGAGTAGCGGCCCACGGGCCGATGCGCGCCGCCGGCGACGCCAAAGGCGTTGCGGATCAGAATGGTGCACCAGGGCACGGTGGATTGGTTGACCGATGCCATGGCGCGCACCCCATGGCGGATCGTGCCCGTGCGCTCCGCCTCGCCCCCGACCAGAAAGCCGGGACAATCGGCCAGATAGACCATGGGCAGATGAAAGGTCTCGGCCATATCCACGAAGCGGATGATTTTGTCACAGGCATCCGCCGTCCAGGCGCCGCCATAGAAATGTGGATCGGACGCCATCAGCGCCACGGGCCAGCCGTCCAGATGGGCCAGGCCGGTGATGATAGAACGCCCGAACATCTTGCCAATCTCAAAGAACGAGCCTCGATCCACCAATGAGTTGATGATCGTGCGCATGCGGTAAACTTGGCGATTGTTCTTTGGAATGATGCTGTCCAGCTTTTCATCCTGGCGGCCCGGATCGTCCTCCTGCGCGCCTCGCGGCGGCAGCTCATGGACCGAGGGTGGCATATACGAGAGAAACCGGCGAGCGCATTCAAAGGCGTCTTCCTCGCTATCGGCGGCATGATCGACGCCGCCGGCCGCCGTCTGAATGGCATGGCCGCCTAACTCTTGTTTGTCCAGATCCTCGCCGATATGTTTTACCACCGGCGGTCCGGCCACGAACATGGCGCCGGTATCCTTAACCAGCACGGAATAATGGGTGGCCGCCAGGCGCGCCGCGCCAAGGCCGGCGACGGAACCCAGGCCCAGGCCCACCACGGGTACCGTGGCCATGTTGCTGGCCAACAAATCAAAACCGGACGAGCTGCCATAACCGCCGGGCAGGTTGGCCCGCCCCTTGGTTTCGATGGTTTTTACCGAACCGCCGCCGCCTGATCCCTCGATCAGCCGAATGATCGGCAAGCGTAATTCGTTGGCCATGATTTCGGGATACTGGGCCTTTTCCTTGATTGTGGCATCGGCAGAGCCGCCACGCACGGTGAAATCATCGCCTGAAATAACCACGGCCCGGCCATCGACCATGCCCCGCCCCATGACACAGTTGGTCGGCGAATGAGAGGTGATATTGCCGTCTTCGTCATAGCCGTAGGCCCCAGCCAGACCGCCGATTTCCTGAAAGCTGTCGGGATCGAGAATTTCATCAATCCTCTCCCGCACCGTCAGGCGGCCGCCCTTGTGCTGACGTTCAATCTTGTCCGTGCCGCCCAGGTTTTGCGCCAGCGCCTCGCGTTGCCGCAACTCGTCTATCTCACTCTGCCAGTCCATGACCGCTCCCAAGGATAACCAGGGTGTAGTATAGACAGCTTTTCATATTAGTGCTTGGTGGAGCCAGGGTCGCCCAACAGATATTTCACCGCGTCGCCTATCCGCCGATCCAGTTTCCAGACTGAGACGCCGATAGGAACGTGCCTGGGCCGCATTGATTAGATGGCGGACCATGCTTTCGGCGATGCCCCTCCAACAACCGCCTCCGACAAATGGTAACGGGTCCATGCCACGGGATGGTGGCATCCATACCCCAGGGCGCTGTACCATGTGCGACTGATCAACATAGGAGATTGCCGTTCCATGAGTTCGGATAATTGGGATAAGGAAATCGCGGAGATCCATCAACGCCGCGAAATGGCCAAACAGCATGGTGGCCCTGAGGCCGTTACCCGCCATCATGCCAAGGGGCGCATGACCTTGCGGGAGCGGATCGACGGCTTGGTTGATCCGGGCAGCTTCAAGGAAACCGGTATGGGCGCCGGCGGCGCGGAAAAGGACGGGAACGGCAATCTAATCGGCTTCACGCCGAGCAATTTTATCCTCGGTTTCGCCCAGGTTGACGAACGCCCGATCATCGTCGGCGGCGAGGATTTCACCATCGGTGGTGGCTCGCCCACCGTCGCGGGGCTACGCAAGAGTGTCTATACGGAAGAACTCGCTTGCCGCTACAAGGTGCCCCTCGTGCGGCTGCATGAAGGTGGCGGCGGCTCCGTCCTGGGTGCGGCGGGTAAGAAAGGCCGAGGCGGCGGTGGTCCGGTCGGTTCCAGCGTCGCCGAACAACCGCGCTTCAAGTCGGTGGGCGAGGCCATGGCCATGGTGCCTGTCGCGTCCGCCGCCATGGGGCCGGTGGCAGGGTTGCCGGCCGCGAGATTAGTAGCCTCGCATTTCGTGACCATGAGCCGGAATACAGCGCAAATACTTATCGCCGGACCGGCGGTGGTAAAAAGAGCCTTGGGTTTTGATCTGACCAAAGAAGAGCTGGGTGGCGCGGACGTGCATGCCGCCAATGGCGTGGTCGATGCGGTGGCCGAGAACGAGGCCGAGGCTCTTAATCAGATCCGCGCCTTCCTTGGTTACATGCCGCAGAACGTCTGGGAGTTGGCGCCGATCATCGATACCGGTGACCCAGCCGAACGGGCAGAGGAGAAACTGGCGACGATTGTTCCCCGCAACCGGCGCAAGGCGTTTGATATGCGCAAGCTGATCGGCCATGTGGTGGATCAGGGCTCATTTTTCGAGATGGGGCGCAAATTTGGTCCCGGTCAAATAACCGGCTTGGCGCGGATGAACGGACAAAGTGTTGGCATACTATCCAATGATGGCCGTTTCTATGCCGGCGCCATGACGTCCGAGGGCGCCCAGAAAGTCCGCCGCTTTATCGAGATCTGTGACACCTTTCATTTGCCTATGATCTCGTTGATCGATGAACCTGGCTTCATGATCGGGCCGGAGGCCGAGAGCGGCGGCGCGATCCGCTATGGCACCACCGCTGTCTTGGCGGCGGCGAATTATTCGGCGCCCTGGGCTTCCGTCCTGGTGCGCAAGAACTATGGCGTGGCAGCGGCGGCCCATTACGGCCCCGATGGCTATGTTCTGGCCTGGCCCTCGGCCGAGATGGGTGCCTTGCCGCTAGAGGGCGGCGTCGCGGTGGCCTTTGGCCGTGAAATAGCCGCCGCAGAGGACCCGGAAGCCCGGCGCAAGGAGTTGGAGGATGAGTTGGCGGCGCGGCTATCGCCGTTCCCGCGTTCGGAATCCTACGCCTTCCATGAACTGATCGATCCGCGCGAGACCCGGCCTATGCTGTGTGACTGGATCAAGCTGGTGCAGCCACTGTTGCCCCAGTTGCTGGGGCCACGGCATTTCGGTATCCGGCCTTAGCGCTTATGCGGAGCAAGGAATTACGTCTGGCCCTGGTGTGTTATGGCGGCGTTTCGCTGGCCGTCTATATGCATGGGGTCAGCAAAGAAATTCTGAAGCTGGTCCGGGCTTCGGCCGATCATAAGGCGGGAACCGAGGCGGGTGGCCGTGCCGCCAATAGCGATTTCACGGACACGGAAGCGGTCTATCTGGATTTGTTGCGTGATATTGGCCGGCATCTGGACCTGCATATAGTCGTGGATGTCATCGCTGGTGCCTCCGCCGGCGGCATCAACGGCATCCTGCTGGCCCGCGCCCTGGCTCTGGATCTGGCCATGGATCCGTTGCGGGATATGTGGCTGAACGGTGCCGATGTCGCGAAGCTGCTGGCACCGGACCGCCGGGCGTCAATGTGGAGTAAATGGATCCTGCGCCCGGTTCTGCGCTGGGGCCTGGCACAGCACAAGGTTACCCGCCTGACGCCCGATCAGGAGATGCGGGAAAAACTATCCCTGTTTATCCGCTCGCGCTGGTTTCACCCGCCCTTTGGCGGCAACGGGTTATGTGAGGCACTGTTCGATGCCATGACCGCGATGGCATCCAACAACGGCGGTGAGAGTAGCCGTTCCGGCGGTTCGTTGACGCCGGAGGGACAATGTTTGGATCTATATGTCACTCTGACCGATTTCTTTGGCTACAGCCAGTCCATCCCCCTGCATGATCCGGCCCTGATCACCGAGCGGGAGCACCGCCATACCCTGCATTTTAGCCACCGCCGTTTTAGCGCCGGCAACATGAGCACGGATTTTGATGCCGCGGACCTGCCGGCGCTTGTTTTTGCCGCGCGGGCGACTTCGTCCTTTCCCGGAGCCTTCCCGCCGGCAAGGATCTCGGAAGTTGATCGCCTGTTGGACCGGCGCAAGGCCAGTTGGGACGGGCGGGAGAAATTTCTACGCAGTAACTTCACCGCTTATGACACTGCTGGCCAGAAGCCGGAGGAAACCGCGTTTATCGACGGCAGTGTCCTCAACAACAAACCCTTTGCCCAGGCGATTGAATCCATCAAGCAACGTCCCGCCTACCGTCAGGTGGACCGCCGGCTGGTCTATATCGATCCTGATCCCAAACAAGCCGACAATGCCGGCCTGGGCGGCCCACGCCGGGCGCCCAGCATGCTCCGAACTTTGAAGGGGGCGCTCTCGGACATTCCCCGAAACGAGCCGATCCGCGACGAGTTGGATTGGATCCACGGCTTCAACATCCGGGTCGGGCGCCTGAAAACCGTGCTGAATAGCGCCATGCCACAGATTGGCGAAATGGTGGCCGAGGTCATCGGCGACGGCGGCCCGCCGCGGGTGGATGTGGAGTGTATCGGGACATGGCGTGCGGCCGCTGGGCGTCTGGCGGCGGAAAGGTCCGGATATGCCTATGAAGGCTATCTGCGTTTGCGGATCGATTCAATGATAGAACAATTGGCGGCCATACTGGCCCAGGCCGCGTCCGGCCGGCCGGCCCGGCCCGCCGCCGATGCCTGGGCCGCGCGCTTGCGGAACTGGGCTAACGAGGCCGGAGTTTATCCCCGGAAAGGCGGTGGCAACGAGGCGGCCCAGGCTGCCTTTCTGCGCGGCCTTGATGCGGACTATCGCGCCCGTCGGTTGTGCTTCGTGGTGCGTGCCCTAAACGAAATGTATGCCGCGTTCCGCACCAGCGAAGCCACGGCGGGTTTGGATCAAATCAAGCGCCGCATGTATGATTTGCTGGAAGATTTACGGCGCTGCCGCGATGCTGCAGTACTAAGCCGCCGTTGCCGGGACATGGCCGCCGCTATTCACGTGGGGCGGGAAGACAACATAGGTGCCCTGATCGGCCTGGTGGCCGACGATTTCGGTTTAAGCGGGGTTGGCCAACGGGTTGATCATGTGCTTGAGCAGACAAGCAAATCGGTACTGCCTGATGATGCGCAAATGGCGCTATTGCAAAGTTTTCTGGGGTTTGCTTTCTGGGATGTATTGGCCTTTACGGTGACATCGTGGCGCGACGTTGGAGAGTTCGATGAAATCCGCGTCGACCGCATATCGCCCGATGATGCCAATAGCCTGCAGCGCGGCGGCGCTGAAGCCATATTGAAGGGTGTCGGCCTGGGTCATTTCGCCGCCTTTTTCAGCCGCCGGCACCGGGAAAATGACTATCTTTGGGGCCGCCTGCATGGGGCCGAACGTCTGATCGATATCATCATCTCATCCGCTGAGTTGGAAGGGGCAGCGAAGGATATCGATGTGCGGGCTGTGAAAAAACGTGCTTTCACGGCGATCCTGGATACGGATTCCCAGCATCTTGGCATGAGCGCGGATCTGTTGGCCGAATTGCGCCAGGAGATCGCTGCCCTTTGAGGCGCCGGTTGGTATAAGCTAGCGAAAATATGAAATAGAGGGACCATCGCCATGCCTGTTGAATTGACACGGATTGAAAAATTCGCCCTCATTACCCTGAACCGGCCGGAAGCCCTGAATGCCTTGAGCGTCCAGGTCGTCAAGGATATCGGCGCCGCCATAGACGAGGCTGCTGCCTCGGATGCCCGGGCTATATTGATCACGGGTGCGGGTGAAAAAGCCTTTTGCGCCGGCGCGGATATTTCTGAATTCATGGGCCGCAATATTGTTGAAGCCATTGCTGCGACCGAGCTGGGCCAGAACACATTCGCCAAGCTGGACAGTCTGACCATACCGTCGGTGGCGGTGATTAACGGCTTTGCCCTGGGCGGTGGGTTGGAACTGGCCACCGCCTGTACTCTGCGCGTGGCTACTGCCAATGCCAGGCTCGGCGTACCGGAAATCAAATTGGGGCTGATCCCCGGCTATGGCGGTACCCAGCGCCTGCCCCGCCTGGTCGGTCAGGGCCGCGCTCTGGACATGATTATGACGGGCCGCATGGTTGCCGCGGAAGAGGCGCTTTCCATGGGATTGGTAAACCGTGTGGTGGATGCGCCGGCGGTCGATGGCGCCATCGCCTATGCCCGTGAATTTGCTGCCTTCTCTCTTCCCGTCCTGCGCTATGGCCGAGAGGCGGTCATGCGGGCGGACCAGACTGCGCTGTCGGAGGGCCTGATGATTGAGCGGGATTTGAATACCCTGGCGTTTCAGGGCGAAGATTCGACCGAGGGCGCGACCGCCTTTCTGGAAAAACGTGCGCCGGTCTTCAAGGACTGCTGATCATGCCAGAAGCAAAAGTTATCGCCATTACCGGCGCCAGCCGGGGCATCGGTTCGGGCCTGGTGGCAGAGTTGGCCGGGCGCGGCAACACCATTGGCTGCCTGTCGCGCAAAGGGCAAGGGCCGGAAGATAGGGACGTATCCGGCAGACTGATCAACCTAGTTTGCGATATGGAGGACGAGGCGCAGATCGCCAGCGCCCTTAAATCCCTGGCCGAACAAGCCGGACGGATAGATGTATTGATCAACAACGCTGGCATGCATCAGGAGTGCGTCAGCTCGGAACTGGCCAAGGCCGAATTCGAACAGACCTTGACAGCCAATATCACGGGGCCGTTCGTGGCTTGCCGCGAGGTCTATCCGCATATGATCAGCAACGGCGGCGGCGTGATTATCAATATCGGTTCGTTTTATGACCGCCTCGGAATTCAGCGGAATCTGGCCTATTGCTGCTCAAAAGCCGCCCTGGGAGCCTTGACCCGCAGCCTGGCGGTTGAGTGGGCCCGGGACAAAATCCGCGTGCTGGATGTCGCGCCGGGTTTCGTGGCCACGGACCTGAACGCCGAATACATGGCGCATGACAGTTTCCAGGCCTTTATTCGCCGCCGCATACCAACCGGCGAGGCCGCCAGTATCGACGAGGTCGCCCGCCTGGTCGCCATGCTGGCTACGGAGGACCTACCCTCTTTGACCGGCGAAACCATCGTCATGGACGGCGCGCAAAATATCAATCAATAGGTACCCGTAATGAAAGTTCTCAACCGTATCGACGCCTTGCTTGACCTATCGGAGGAAGAGCACCTGTTGCTGGATGCCGTGCGTGCCTTGTGTCGAGATCATCTGAAACCGCGCGCCGCCGCCTATGACCTTAGCGGTAAATTTCCCTGGGACAACGTTGAAGAGATCACCAAGCTGGGCCTGAATGGCATGTTTCTTCCCAGCGAATATGGCGGCGGCAAGATGTCCTATGTCAGCTATCTCGCCGCGATGCGCGAGATGGCTAAGGCCTGCGCCTCCACCGCCATGGTTTGGGGCAATACCTTTCATGCGGTCAAACCGTTTCTAAATTTTGCTTCACACGAACAAAAGACCCGCCTGTTGCCGAAAATTGTCGATGGTGGCATGGTTTCGTTATGCATCACCGAACCCTCCGCAGGCTCGGACGCGACCAGCATGAAAACGAAATTTATCCCCGATGGTGATGACATCATCATCAACGGATCCAAGATATTCATTACCTGTGGCAACCATGCGGAATTTTATGGGGTGTTCGGCAAATGGTCGGAAATTGAAAACGACCGGGCCTCGATCTCCATCGTTATCGTCGAAAAAGGCGCTGAGGGCCTGAGTATCGGCAATAAGGAAGACAAGATGGGCCAGCGTGCCGCGCCCATTGTGCCACTCTCGTTCGATAACCTACGTGTGTCGCGAGCCAATCTTCTGGGCGAGCCCGGCGATGGCTTGAAAATTCTTTTTTCCGCCCTCAATGAATCCCGCCCCTCCATCGCGGCGCATGCCCTGGGCATCGCGCGCGCCGCCTTTGAAGACGCGGTTGGCTATATCAATCAGCGGCAGCAGTCCGGGCGCAGCATCATCGAATTCCAGGGCGTCCAGTTCATGCTGGCCGATATGGCCACGGATCTAGCCTTGTGCGAAAGCTGGCTGTGGCGGGTCGGCGCCATGCTGGATGCGGGCGAGGAGGATATCGGCATTGAAGCCTCAATGCTGAAAATGCGCGCCTCTGATCTGGCCATGCGGATCACCACGGATGCGGTGCAGCTGTTTGGTGGCTATGGCTATATCAAGGATTATCCGGTGGAACGCTATATGCGCGACGCCAAGATCACCCAGATCTATGAAGGGACCAATCAGGTCCACCGCCAGTTGGTCGGCCGTTCATTCATCGAGAAGTGATATATTCATCCCGGCTGAGGCCGAAGAAACTGAGGTCCAGACCATAATGGAATTGCAGGCCGCTTGAGTTGAGGCCGATTTCGGCACCTTGGCCTTCATGGCCTCGATTGCCGCCGGGTCGTCGGCCCAGCACTTGCCGCGTCTCAGGTGCGCGTGGGCGATATGGACGGTGGAGCAGAGATAGCTGTTGAATGCCTAGGCCTGGGCCAAGGCAAAGTTATCGTCCAGGGGCGCTAATTGGGCGGTGGGATAGTTTTGCGTGATAAACAGCAACAGGGCCGGCGTTTCACTCAACACGCCCTGATCGGTGACTAGCGACGGTACCCGCACCTTCGGGTTGATGGCCAGATAATCTGCCGCCTTCTGATTCTTGTTGGCAAAATCCAGGCGGACTGCTTCATAGTCCGCACCCGCTTCTTCCAAGGCAATATGCGAGGCCAGGGCACAGGTACCTGGTGCGTAATAAAGTTTCATCATTGCTCAGCCTTGGCGCATTTTATTCGTTGGCGGAATCCCGCTGCACAAATGTGGCGGCGTAGTAGACTTCGCCATCGAACAGCTCTTCCGGCTCGCCCGGTCCCGTCAGCATAAGAAATTTGCGCGGTACGATGGGCCCGGCCAGGGAGTAGCCTTTCTCGCCCATAGCCCGGCGGTGATACTCCATTGCCGCCGGCGTGAATTCCTTGGCCAAAACGGTGATGCGAACATCTTCATTGTCACTCATGATAAGGATATTCCTTTTTAAATAGGTGCAAATAACCCTTGGCGTGCTGATCCAAGAACGGCGCCACGCCAGACTTTTGATTTATAACGGCGCGGCCCGCGGCGCCAGTAAAATTTGAACCGCTCTGGCCGGACGGTTCGGTGGCTTGCCTGTGGGATGGCCGCGCGGTATCAATCTCACCCCATGACCGCATCCCTCATCATACTCTTCCTGAATGCCTTCATTGCCTCGACCATATTGCCGGCGGCATCGGAATTTCTGCTCTGGGGCATTATCGCCGGCAATCCGGCCATGCTCTGGCCCGCCATTGCCGTGGCCGGTGCGGGCAATACAGTGGGCGCCGTGGTGAATTGGGCCCTGGGCCGGTTCCTGTCGCGCTATTCAGAACGCAAATGGTATCCGCTGAAGCCCAGGCAGCAGGGTCGGGCCAGTGCCTGGTTTCAACGCTTTGGCCTGTGGTCGTTGCTGTTCGCCTGGCTGCCCGTGGTCGGTGACCCGTTGACCGTGGTGGCGGGGGTATTGCGGGTGCAGCTGCCGATCTTTGTTCTGCTGGTCGCCGTGGGTAAGACCGGGCGTTATGTTATTGTGGCGATGCTCGCGATTTAGTCGGCATGCGGCGAGGGCACGCCGTCAGGCGGCCAGGCAGCGACGCCGTCTTCCAGCGGAATGTGCAGGCTTTTCAGTATGATCGAAAAGGTGTTCCAGTTGCAGATCGCCGCCACCAGTTCCAGGCGTTCCTCGTGGCTGGCCAGATGTTCAGCACAAGCCTGCCAACTCGCTTCGCCCACGCTGCCATGGTCCAGCACATCGTCCGCGGCCGCGATCACGGCCAGTTCGGCGGGGCCCAGACAAGTCGCGTTCGCGGGGTCGCGGACGGCCAGGGCTACTTCCTCGCTCAAGCCGACGCGCAGGGAGACCGGCCAATGCTGGGTCCATTCGTACATGGCCCCGGTGCGCCAGCCAATGCGCATGATGATCAATTCGCGCAGACGGTCATCCAGCTTGTTGCCCCGATACAGCAGCATCGCTAGACCCTTGGCCATGACGGACGCCAATTCGGGATGTCGGGACATGATGCGGAACACGTTCAGGCCGGACATGGTTGATGGCACGCCGACCTCCTTGCCGATGGCACGGGCCTTGTCTTCCGGCAGCATGGGTACCCGTGGTTCTATGACCGTCATCTCTACAAACTCCATATGGCGAATATTCGACCCGCAAGGTGCCGTGTTCCAGGGTCGGAGACAACAAAAAACTAACGACCGTTAGAAAAAAATTGGGCCCCAGGATGCTTTGTCGTAAACTGCCGCCAACAGTGACAATTGCCTAACCTAAGGAAAGTTTCATGTCGCAACGAACCAGCTTGGCCATGGTGCAAACCGCACCGCGCACCTTGCAGGCGCAGAGCCTGCCAATACCCGAGATCGACGAGGACAGTGCCCTAATGCGGGTAGAGGCCTGCGGCATATGCGGCAGCGACTATGAACAATACGAAGGTGTTCTCCGCGCCCCAATCCCGGCGGTGCCGGGGCACGAACCGCTTGGCATTATCGAAGCGATCGGCGATCGCGCGGCACAGCGTTGGGGGGTGGACGTGGGCGACAGGGTGGCGGTGGAAACCATGTTGTCCTGCCGATTTTGTTCATCCTGTCTGGGCGGGAATTATCATCTGTGCGACGACCGGCGGATCTATTCCTATATTCCGTTGAGCGATGAACCGGGCCTGTGGGGCGCCTATGCGGAGTACATGTTTATTCACGGCAATTCCATCGTGCACAAGATGGACAAGAGCTTGCCGGCGGAAATCGCGGTGATGTTCAACCCTCTGGGCGCCGGTTACCGCTGGGCCGTGGAAGTGCCCCGGACCGGGCCGGGCGACACGGTGGTGATCCTGGGGCCGGGCCAGCGGGGCCTGGCCTCTGTTCTGGCCTGCAAGGACGCGGGTGCAGGCACGGTCATTGTCACCGGCTTGGCGGCGGATGCCAAGAAGATGGAGGTCGCCAGAGCCTTCGGCGCCGATTACACCATTGATGTGGAGAACGAGAACGCTAAACAGCGGATCCGGGAAATCACCAATGGCCGGGGCGCCGATATCGTCGTCGATGTAACCTCTTATGCCGTGGAGCCGGTGGCTGAATCTCTTAGCTATGTGCGGTCGGGCGGCACCATAGTGCTGGCGGGCGCCAAGGGCTACAAGACTATCCCCAATTTTGTTTCGGACAAGGTGATGATGAAGGAAATCACAATAAAGGGTGTGGTTGGCGTAACCTCTACTGGCTATGAAAAGGCTATCAATCTGATCGAGTCAGGTACGGCGCCGTTGGAGATGATGCATACCCACAACTTTGATCTGCGCCAGGCGGGACGCGCCATCCAGATTCTGGCCCGCGAGATCCCGAATGAGGAATCCATCCATTCCTGCCTGATACCCAATCTAGCCCAAGGGATTAAACCGAACCGATGAGTGATTTTGTAAAAATCTGGATCGATCAATCGGCTTATTGTCAAACCCTGGGCATGCGCCTGGCCAGCTTGAGCAATGATGCCGCGGTCATCGCGCTACCGTTCATTGAGGCCAATGCCAATCCGGGTAATGCCCTGCATGGCGGCGTCGCGGCCTCCGCCTCCGTCACCGCTGCACATGCCCTGGCCCGCCATGTGCTGGGTGAGGAGACTGGGCCCTGGCATACCATGGATTTCCAGATCAACTATCTGGCTGCCGCCATTGGCGAGGATATCCAGGCCACGGCACGGCTGCTGCGCCGGGGCAAGGAGTTATGCTTCATGACCGTGGACGTCACGGGAGACGACGGCAAGGCAATCGCCCAATGTTCCATCGCGGTGCGCGGCCGCCAGGGCCGCGACGGCGTCGCGACGCCAATGGTCAGGGGCGATCATGGCGAGGTTGAGCCTGGCTTCATGGGTGACCGTATCGCGGCCAATCCGTTTATTTCGGGCCGAGGCATCGCCATGGACTTTATGCGCGATGGTCAGGTACGTCTGTTGATGCCGTGGCAGGACGGCAATGGCGATCAACTGGGCGGCCTGCACGAAGGCGCGGCGCTGGCGTTGTTGGATACGGCGGGTGCCATGTGTTCATGGTCAATCACGGGCCTGGGTAAGTTCAAGGCCTCGACCCCTTCGATTCAGGCGCAGGTCCTTGCGCCGCCGGCTAAGGGCGATCTGGTCGCCTATGGCGATGTGGGCTATCGCGACAACGAGATGTACTGGAATGATATCGAGGTTGCCGACGTTGCCACGGACCGGCTGGTGGCAAGAGGCACGGTGCTCTATCGTATCTTTGCCTAGCGAGTGATTCCATTCTGAGGAGGGCCCCCATGCCCCAACTATCCGTGCGCCGTGAAGGCGCCGTCGCCATTGTGACGATCACGCTACCCGATCAGTTCATGACCGACGATACGGTCAGCGAGCTGAATGCCGTGACCGAAAAGCTTGACCGGGATGAAAGCTGCCGTGCCATGGTTTTCACGGGCGGAGAAGAAGGCGTCTTCATCCGCCATTTCTCCGTCGAGGTGCTGGAGGAGATGTCGGATAGCCTGCGGTCCCGTGGCAAGACATTCTCGGATCAGAAATTACTGGAGAGGGACCGGGAACTCGACGTGGTCTTTCGCCGCCTTGCCACCACGCCGAAGATTGTCATCGCGGCCATTAACGGCTTTGCCATGGGCGGTGGGTTCGAGTTCTGCCTTTCTTGCGATCTGCGTATCGCCCAGGATGGCGAGCATACCCTGGGCCTGCCCGAGGCCAAGCTGGGCATTCTGCCCGGTGGCGGTGGCACGCAGAAACTAGGCCGCTTGGTGGGCCAGGCCCGTGCATTGGAAATGGTTCTGCGTGGCCGTACCGTGCCCCCGCGCGAGGCATTGCAGCTGGGCATGGTGCACGAGGTGACGGACGGCCCTGTGCTGCCCCGCGCCTTGGAACTGGCGCGGGAGTATGCCGCCATGGCGCCGCTTGCTTTCGCCCATATCAAACGCCTGTTGCGCATTGAGCTGGAAAAGCCCCTGGAGGAGGGCCTGGTAATGGAGCGCACACTGTTTCTGGATTTATTGGTTTCCGACGATGCCAATAAACTGATGAAACGCATGAACGACGGCAACTTGGATATCCGGGACGTGCCTCAAGATGACTCGTCCGGGTGACTAAATTGGGGCGACCAACAGGGTGACTGATATGAAACCGCAGAACATTCTCTACATCATGTCGGACGAGCATAACTCCAAGATGCTCGGCTGTTACGGCCATGAACAGGTCAAGACACCGAACCTGGACAGGCTGGCGGCCAAGGGCACGCGGTTCACGTCGGCCTATACCAATTCGTCCATTTGCATACCATCGCGGGCCGCATTCGCGACTGGGCGCTATACCCATGAAACCAAGTATTGGGACAATGCCATGCCCTACGATGGCAAGGTCAAGGGCTGGGGGCACCGCCTGATTGATGAAGGCTTGCTCGTTGAATCCATCGGCAAGCTGCATTACCGCAGCGAGGAAGCGCCAACTGGATTTTCCAAGCAAACCATTCCCATGCATGTCATGGGCGGCCTCGGCCAGATCTGGGGTTCGATCCGTGACCCTCTGCCCGATGAGCGGCCGTCTCGTATGCTGAACGAGATCGGACCCGGCGATTCCAATTATACCCGTTACGACAAATCCATTGCCGACGAGGCTTGCGCCTGGTTGCAGGATGCCGCCGACAGCAGCAATAATGGGACCGATGATCAGCCCTGGGTGTTGTATCTGGGTTTCGTGGCGCCGCATTTTCCACTGGTGGTGGCCCAGGAATATTACGATATGTACCCGATCGAAGATCTACCGCCCAGGCAGCTAGACCCCGAAAAGGGCTATGTCCGTCATCCGTGGTTGCAGCGCATGGATGATTTTCAGCAGGTCGACCGCAATTTGACGCCGGAGCGGCGCCTAATGGGCGTGGCGGCCTATTTTGGCCTGTGTACCTATCTCGATGCTCAAATCGGTCGGGTTTTGGACGCCTTGGCGGCGACCGGCCTGGATGCCAACACAAGGGTGATCTACACCTCCGATCATGGCGACAATGTGGGCAAGCGCGGCATGTGGGGAAAATCCAATCTGTACGAGGAGGGTGCGGCCGTTCCCTTGATCGTGGCTGGTGACGGGGTCCCCGCCGGTAAGGTCTGCGAAACCCCCGTGTCCTTGCTGGACAGTTATCAAACCATCCTGGATTGCGTTGGCGTCGAACCCAACAAGCAGGAAAAAACACTAAAGGGTGCGTCCTGGTTTGATATCGCCAACGCCGACAACGACAACGAGCGGGTCGTCTTCGCCGAGTACCATGCCGCATCCTCACCCTCGGGTGCCTTCATGATCCGCAAGGGACGATATAAATTCATCTACTACATCGGTTACGAGCCGGAGCTCTTCGATCTTGTGGCCGACCCGGAGGAAGGCACGAATATCGCCACCGATGCGGCCTATGCCGGCGTGATGGCGGAGTACGAGCAGCATCTACGTGATATTTGCGATCCGGAAGCAACCGACCGTGATGCCAAGGATATGCAGAACGCCTTGATCGCCAAGCATGGGGGCCGGGACAAGGCAATCCATATCGGGCCAAAAGCCGCGACCCCGGTGCCGGGCCAGGCGGAGGAATAGGGGCCGGGGAGCCGCTCGGAGACGCTCTATCCAGCAGCGCGGACCTGGCGCGGTTCATAGATTGCCGTGTGGTCGATCCGCGCCACCACCCGTTCGCCACCCGCCAGCACCAGGACATCCATTTGTACGAACAAATGGCCCTTGAGCTCGTAGTTATTGGTGACGCGGGCGCGGGCTGAAACGGTTTCGCCCACCTTGGCCGGGCTGAAGAACTGGATATCGCTGCCCACGTGAATCCAGGGGCCCAGAACGACGCTTCCCGCCAAGGCGCGGTTGCCGAAGCGGGAGATCATGCCGGGATGGATCAGGCCGGCGTCCGAATAGAGCGGCAGAGTCTCGCGCACATCCGCCAGATATCCGGACATCAATTTCTCATCCAGGCATAGCTCGTAGGTGCCCAGCATACCGCCCATGGGCAGACTTTTCGGCGAAGCGGGCGGGCGGCTCCCGGGCAGCGGCGTGGTGGGAAAATCGGCCAGATCAGGCACTGCAGGCGCCGTATCGTGCAGGCGCGCGGTACCTGTCGCACATAACTGCCCCGCGTTTTCCACCGTTATAGTCATGGCGTTATCGTCGCCGGCAACAGGCTTGGCGGAAACAGTGGCCGTGGCTCCGTCATAGACCGGCAACAACAGCCGGCAATCGGCAGAACCTCTTGTAAGGAAATCCTCACCCCAGCATTCAGCCGCCGGATGGGACAGATAGGCATAAACATCGACACCGGGGACGAGGCCGCCGGAGAAGCCGAATTTCTTGGCAACGGTATCATCGTGGATCTTGTTGTCGGAATCCTTGGATGTATTGTAGGCCTGAACCTGGTAATCGGCGATTGCCGCCACTGCACTCGACATGAAACTCTCCTTAACCTTCCAATCTCTAACCCTCTAGGGCGTCACGAAAACGGTAATAGGCCCGCGTCGCCGTCACCGCCGCGCCGCGCATGAAATGCAGGGGTAGTGGACGCGGTGTCATATTTGGAAATTCAAATTCCGGCTGCGCTGTTTCCAGCATCCGGTCGGCCAGGATCTTGCCCATCATGGTGGCCATGGCCACTCCTCGCCCGTTAAAACCTAGGCCGGCCAACAGACCCGGCGCCAGCTCGTGCAAGTGAGGATAATGATCCGGCGTGATGGCGACCTTGCCGTTCCAGGCGTATTCGAAATCGATCTCGCCAGCCTCGGGCAGCAGACTGTGTATGCGTTGGCGCAGGCCTTCATAGACTTTCACCGCGCCGCTTTCATACGCTGAACCACCACCGCCCATGAGCAGACGGCCATGCCCATCCTGGCGGAAATACCACAGCACCCGATGGGTATCCGACAGCACCTCGCCGCCGCCCAGGATTTTGCCCCTAATGTTCTCGCCCAGGGGCGCGGTGGCCACCTGTACGCTAAAGACCGGCACCACCGTATGCTCCAGCTTGGGCCATAACCCGTCCGTATAGCCATTGGTGGCCAGAATCACCTTGCCGGCAGTCAGGGCGCCGTTGGCGGTTTCCAGGCGCCAGCCATTGGCGGTTTGGTTCAGTGACCGCACCGGCGTTGAACCATGCACCCGCGCGCCAAGTCCCATGGCGGCACGGGCTAGGCCGCGGGCATAGCTAAGGGGCTGCACGCCACCGCCGCGCTTGTCGATCCAGCCGCCCAAATAGCGGCCATCGCCCATGCGCTGGGCCAACTCATCAGGCTCCAACCAGGCCACGTTGGCGCGGCGCTGGGCCCAGTCCTGATGCCGCTTGCGCAGGTCGCCTAGCATGCTCTGGTGTGGGCTGCCTGGATCCAGCCGTTTTGTACGCCATCGTACTCGATGCCGTGTTCCTTGATTAGCCCGAAAACCAAGTCCGCCGCTGCACCCGCAGCGCATACCATGGCCTGGCCATCCTTTTCGCCGAAGCGGGCTATGATTTCCCGTGGATCTTCCTTCAGGCCTGGAATTACTTGGCCGCCGTTGCGCCCCGAGGCGCCCCAGCCGGGTTCGTTAGCTTCCAAAACCGTGACGTCAGCGCTGCCTTTGGCCAGATGAAGGGCGGCGGAAAGTCCCGTAAAGCCGCCGCCGACAATGGCCACGTCGGCTTGCTGGTCGCCTGCCATGGCCGGCGTCTCGGGGGCCGGTGCGGCGGTGTCGGTCCAAAGGGGGGGCGGCAGCGGCATTTTCGCGTATGATGTTTGGTTCATGACGCTACTGTAGCACTGGATTTGGAGCAGGGGAAAATCGGAAAATTGGAGGCTGCCGTGAAAATATTGGGTTTGGTGCTGGTGGCCTATGCGGCGCTGGTGGCTGGTTGCACGATGATCCAGCGTTCGCTGATGTATTTTCCCGACTCTAATCTGCCCATGCCCGGTGACGTTGGCGCGCCCCGATTTCAGGTCGTGAACTATCGAACCTCCGACGGGTTGGAATTGGTTTCGTGGTATCGCCCGGCGAAGAAAGGCCGTGCCACCATTGTCTATTTCCAGGGTAACGGCGGCAATATCTCCCACCGCATTTTCAAGACCCGGGCCTTGTTCGAGGCCGGTTATGGCTTGCTATTGGTCGGTTATCGCGGTTATGGCGGTAATCCGGGCCAACCCACCGAAGACGGCCTGTACAACGATGGCCGCGCCGCTCTGGCCTATTTGCAAGGGCAGGGATTGCCAAACGAACGTCTGGTCCTCCTCGGCGAGTCCTTGGGCAGTGGCGTTGCCGTGCGCATGGCGACGGAAACCAAGGCTCGTGGGGTGATTTTGGAAGCGCCCTATACCTCGACCGTGGATGTGGGGCAGACGGCGTATTTCTTCCTGCCGGTGAAAATGCTGATGTATGACCGCTTTCCCTCAATCGAAATTATCAAGAATATCCAGGCGCCTTTGCTGGTGGTTCATGGTGAGGATGACAAGGTCATTCCGGTCCGCTTTGGCCGCCGTCTGTTCCAGGCCGCCGCGCAACCGAAAGAAGCGCATTTTTTGCCCGGTGCTGGCCATAACGACTTGCTCGAACACGGCTTGACCGATATCGAATTAAGATTTCTGGCTGGACTGCGCTAGCTATATTTTCATGCGGGTTGTTCATTCGGGCTGAGAACCTTCAGACTGGTTGTTGAGAAGCAACCCGAATGAACGCCCATAAGAATGCCAGAACCACGCCCCATATTCGAGCACTGATGGTCCGCTGTGTTAACGAAGAAGGCCGTTCGGTGAAGTCGGTGGCGCCCGACTTAGGGGTCAGCGATCGCACCGTCCGCTGGTTCCGCAAGTGCGGCATCGGCGTAAAAAGGGTTATGATCAACAATGGCAGCTGTTACAAAGCCGCCACCTTCGCAAAGGCCTGTCGAAGGATCAAGGCACGCCACGTCCGCACCAAACCATATACGCCGAGAACAAACGGCAAGGCGGAACGCTTCATCCACACCATGCTCAGAAAGTAGGCCTATGCCTTGCCCAATCAGTCTTCAAACCGGCGCAACGCTAATCTCCAAAACCGGCTCCGCGGTTATAATCTCCATAGGTCTCATGCTAGTCTTAACAATCAACCGCCAGTCGGTAGGTTAAAGCCCTCTATCTGAACAACGCGATTAGAATAAACAACTTTAACACTCAATTGGCGGCGCACCATGGCGCGCGCCATGGGCCAGATAGCGGCTGTCGCCAACCTGATCGACCGCAAGGCCTTGGCGGTAGTGGGGTCCTGCCTCTGCCGCGCTTGAAATCCGTTTGGCTTTGGCTGATCCACCGTCATGGCCCTTGAAGACTTCGTGCAGGATGCGCCCATCGGTCGACCCCGGATCAACGCCAAGCCCATGCAGCACCGTGGGTAGGATATCAATGATGCCGCTGGGCGCGCTGATCCGCGCGCCATTGCTGAATTGGCTGCCAGAGAAAACTAGAACCGTATTTATCTCATGATTGGAGAGGCCACCGTGCATGCCGCAGCCCGTGGGTATATCCGGCTCGTCATGCAGGCAGCGGCCCGCCAGGCCGCCGTGCGGCGCGTGATCGTCCCGGTGCAGGGTCAAGACGATGTCGCCGGCGCGGGGATGGTCCAGGTTCGCGTCGGCCAAAGGCAGGGTGCCTTTGGGTAGGTCTGCATCCGCCATGGTGCGGGCGAAGATAGGCCCACACCAGGGCTGGGCCTGCAGCCATTCAGCCAGCCGCACTTGAACGGCGCTGTCACGCGCGTACAGCGATGCGACCGTGCCAGAGACCAAGGCGGCCTCGCCCACGCCAAGTTCCGGGCTCATTTCAAAGCCGGCGGCGCTCAATTTCCCATCTAACGCCATGGGCTCGCCGTGGGTCGCCACATGGCCATGATCGGACATCGCGACAATCTGTAAGCTGCCCTCACGCCCGCTGTCACGCCGCCAGTCCAGCAATCGGCCCAGGGCAGCATCCGCATGCCGGATCGAGTCGGCTGCTTCCGGGCTTTCAATGCCGCGGTAATGAAAAGGCGTATCGGGATCGCTGAACCACAGGATTGTCACATCCGGATCTCTATTTGGCGCGACTTCCCTCATATAGGCATCGACGACCCAGTCGATTTGCGCGTGGTTTGGCAGGGTGGCCCCGGGGATCGGGCCATGGGCATCGACAAGGGTTTGTGCCGCTCCGGGCGCGGCGGATTTCTCGACGCCATGCAGGGAAATATTCAGGGCACCCAGGGCATCGGCCCGGTGGTGCATCAGGCGGTTGCCGCCAGGGGTGCCGCAGCCGATGACGGCCAGTTCAAGGCCCGCGCCGTGTAGTATTTCACCCAGCGAGGGCGCGGTTAGGATGCCCCCCAGAACCTCGTCGGCGCGGCTCAAGGCGTCGAAATCGGCGGTGTTGAGGTAGCCGCCCACTGCCACTTCGATGAATTTGTTGGCCACCATGCCGTGGCGGGCCGGATGACAGCCGGTGATCAGGCTGGCCTGGTTGACCCGGGTAAGGGTTGGGAAGACCGCGCGGCTGTCCGTGCAATGGCTGCCCGTTCGGCACAGGGCAGCAAGGTTAGGGGTCAAATCATCGTTAACCATGTCCGGGCGCAGGCCGTCAAAGGCGACGATAAGATACCGCGTATCACCGTTTGTTTTTTCCATATCCCATTGTAACAAATTGCCGGGCTCCACGCCAAGCGCTGGCGGCCCTGGTATCTCTATGTCAAGATAATAGCCTCCTTATCCTTCGAGTAGCTTGAGCGAACCTCCCATGAACACTGATACATCCGATTGGACCCTGGTCGAGCTGGTCCGCAAACAGGCCACACGTTATGGCGAGCGGGAGTTCATATCGTTCGAACAGGGTGGGCGGTTGAGTTTCGGCGATCTGGACCGGGACAGTGATAATCAGGTCCGCCGTCTGGCCAATCTTGGCGTTGGCCCCGGCGATCGGGTCCTCGGTCTGATCAAGAACCGGGTTGAATTGCTCTTGCCCCTGGTTGCACGGCTTATATATTCGAGGAATTCTTCGACGTCTGCGTCGTGGATCCGGATCCGGACCAAGTCATGCCAACCGGTGAAGTAGGCGAGATTGTCGTGCGTCCGTTACGGCCCGGCTGTTTCATGGCCGGTTGTTACCACGTGCCGGACCGTACGGTGGAGGCGTGGCGGAACCTGTAGTTCCATAGCGGTGATGCGGGCAGGTTCGACGACACCGGGCAACTGCATTTTGTTGACCGGATCGAGGTTCGCATCCGCTACCGGGGTGAAAACATCTTTTCGTTTGAGGTGGAGCAGGTCTTGAACAACCATCCCGCCATCTCTGAAAGTGCGGTGATTGGCGTGAAGAGGGCGGTGGCAGGCGGCGAGGAAGAGGTCATGGCGGTAGTCATCGGCGGTGGCGAGAAAATTGAAAAAAGAGCTCTGTTGGATCGTTGTGTTCAATACATGCCGCACTATGCGGTGCCCCGGTTTGTCGTCTGGGTTGATGGCTTGGAGAAAACGGCGACCGGCAAGATTCAGAAACAAGGCCTGCGTGATGCCGGCGTCACGACGCAAACCTGAGATCGGGGGTCGGTTGGTCACAAGATTGCGCGCGGTTGAAACTAGATTAATGACGAGATTTTTTTGGAGGAGGAGAAGATCATGGGACAGTTGAACGGTTCGGAAATTTTGGCGAAGGCCTTGAAACGGGAAGGGGTGGAGGAGCTTTTCTTCCTCATGGGCGGACCCATGCTGGCGGCTGAAGCGGCCACCATTCAGGAAGGCATCCGCTGCATCGACGTGCGTCATGAACAGGCGGCCGCCATGATGGCGCAAGCCTATAGCCGGCTGCGGCAAAAGCCCGGTTTCTGCATGGCGGCATCCGGCCCCGCGACTATCAATCTCACCACCGGTCTGGCCAATGCCTTGATCGATTGCTGCCCCGTGGTGGCGTTGGGTGGTGCCAGTCCCATGTTGGGCAACGGTAAACAGGTCTTTCAGGAAATCGATCAGATGGAGATCATGTCCGGCTGCGTCAAATATGCCGCCCGCATCTATGATGCCCGCCGCATTCCCGAGATGCTGAACGTAGCCATTCAAAAGGCAATGTCGGGCAAGCCGGGTCCAGTCTATCTGGATCTGCCGGGCGACACTCTCTATCAGATGGTGGACGAGGACGCTATCGATTGGTCCCAATCGGGCCGGACTATTCTGAATGCCCGTCCACCGGCACCCGAGGCGCAGATCGAAGAACTGGTCGCCGCCCTGGGCAAGGCGGAACGCCCTGTCCTGTTGACGGGCAGCGGCATTATCTGGTCCCAGGCCTGGGAGGAAATGCAGGCCCTGGTTGATGCCACGGGCATCCCGTTCTACACCACGCCCCAGGGCCGTGGCGTGGTGCCGGAGGATCACCCCTGCTGCTTCCCCGCCGCGCGCTCAAGCGCCTTTCGTGAGGCGGATCTAATCGCCGTTGTCGGTACGCGGCTGAACTATATCGTGGCGCATCTGGCCGCGCCGCGCTTTTCGGGTGATGCCACGATCGCGCGCATTGATATTGATGTCGAAGAAATTGCTGGCAGCCCGCGCGAGCTGGATATAGGTATCGTCGCCGATGCCAAGGTGGCGTTGGGGCAGTTAAACAAGGCCATTGCGGGCAAGGCCGATCCGGCCAAATACGAAGCTTGGCGCAGCAAGCTGGCGGATATAGAAACCTCCAAGCGGGCTGGGCCCGGCTCCAACAGTCTCTCCGACGCGGTGCCCATCCATCCCTTGCGGTTATGCGAGGAAGTGAAGAATTTCATGAACCGGGATGCGGTCCTGGTCGTGGATGGCCAGGAAATTCTCAACTATGGCCGCCAGTCCATGCCGACCCATACGCCGGGGCACCGCCTGAATTCTGGCCCGTTCGGCACCATGGGCGTGGGCCTGCCGTTTGGTTTGGGCGCCAAGGTGGCCAAGCCTGACAATCAGGTCATCGTGGTGCATGGTGATGGGTCGTTCGGTTTGAACGCCATGGAGCTTGATACGGCGGTGCGCCACAACATTCCGGTCTTGGTGGTAATCAGCCTGAACGGTGGTTGGACCGCCGATCCCGACAAGAATAAGCCAGGCCGCAATCTGGGCTATGTCCGCTATGACCAGATGGCGGATGGCCTTGGATGTTACAGCGAATATGTGGAGGATCCGGGCGAGATCCAGGCCGCCCTGGAACGGGCTCAGGCCGAGGTCGATAAGGGCCGGGTTGCCGTGGTGAACGTCAAGACCGATTGGGCCGCGCAAGCCGTGACACAGAAATTCGCGACCTATTCAACCTAAAAGCCGGCTTCTGGGTCGCTCAGATATTCGTCCTCTTCGGGCGTGTTTGAGCGGCCCAAGGCCGCGTTGCGGTGCGGGAAGCGGCCGTGTTTGGCGATCAGATCGCGGTGTTTCAGCATCGAGTCGTATGATTTATCGCCGCTTTCGCTGCCGCGCAGGGCCGCGAACAGCTCAATACCGCGCTCCTGATCTGCCAAATTCTCTGAATGTTGAAATGGCATCAGCAGGAATTTCTTCGGCTGAATATCTAAACCTTCGTGCCAACCGGCATCCACGGCCCACTTGCAGATGTCCAGAATTTTTTCGTCGTTGGCAAAGGCTTGTGCCGTGCCGCGATAGATATTACGACTGAACTGATCTAGCAGAATGCAGAGCGCCAGGGTGCCGTCCAGGCTGTGGGTCCAATGGTCAAGCTCGCCCGCCACCGCCGCTTCTATGGTGGGGGTGAATTTCTCCCGGATCTCATCATCGAACGCTGAACCACCCGCATCCTGACGGGCGAACCAGACCTGGCGCGGCTGTCCCCGCTCCACCGAACCCGGCAGACCGAACCAGAAATCCAACACCTCACGCCTGGTCCTAACACCGCTTTCGCGTAACTCACATTCCCGCACATGGCCTTCGATCCGCTGCCGCCAGTCGTCGGGAAACGGATGCGCCTTGATGTTGGGCGATTGCACATCGCGTACCAGGGCGGCGGTATAGGTGCCCGTGCAGACCAAGGGACCGCCTACCTTGGTCATTTCAATCCGATGGGTCAGGGACGTTCGGCCCAGGCGTTCCACATATACTGTGGCGTCAAAGCGGTCGCCCACCACCATGGTCGAATGAAAATCGTATTGTAGCGAGACGGCGGGGTTGGCCAGATTGTCCTGCTTCATCTGGTGCCATGTCTGCCCCAGGACAGCTTCGTACCAGACTTCCATGGCATCGATGCCGAAGTCGATGAACTTTCCGGTATAGGTGATTTCCGCGGTGTCCGTGTCGCCCCAGTTGATGCGGCGGCGCACCGCGAAGGGGATATCGGATTGCGGTTTCTGGCCGCCGAAATCACCTGTTGGAATTGGATCGTCAGCTGGTTCTTGCATGCCCTCATTATGCATTGATGGCGGACATTGCCAATCGCCGCTAAGGTATGCTCAGCAGATTCAGTTCCACCATACGGTTTTTCCCGTCCAAGGGCGCAAAATGACGAAAAGCAATACGGCGGCGCTCTCCTCGCAACCACCCATGCCCTGGATTTTGATCGCAGCGACCTGTTTCGCGACCTTCGCCATCACGGCCAGTGGCACAACCCGGGCGCCTTTCCTGACCCACATGGCACAGGATCTAGACGTGGGCCTCGGCGTTATCGCCAATCTGTTCGGTTTGACCTCCATCGCCTGGGGGGCGGCATCTTTTATCGCGGGCGTTGGCTCGGACCGGGTCGGGCGGCGGCCCTTTCTGGTCGGGGCGCCGATCGCATTGGCCCTGACCCTGGCGGCGGTGGCTCAGGCAGACAGCTATCTGGCCGTTGCCATTTGGTCGACCCTTGGGGGCGGTTTTTGCGGCCTGTTCACTGGTGTCTCCATGGCGGAGGTTGCCAGCCGCGTGGTTGATCGTCAACGTGGCCGCGCCCTTGGCTGGGTCATGGCGGGACAGTCCATGACCTTATTGATTGGCGTCCCGCTCGCTTCGTGGATTGGCGCTTCCGTTGGCTGGCGTGGAGTGCATCTGTGTGTGGCGGCACTGGCGCTGCTTTCGACGCTGGCAATGTTTGCCACTACGACATCCATGGCCGCGCCCAGAAAAAGTGCGGCTTCCGGGCCACGACCACTCCTACGCAAGGTCTTGTCGGGGCAGGTCATTCGGGTGTTGAGCAGTATCGTCGTCGAAAGGGTCTGTTTTGGCCTGGCAGCGGTCTACTACGCGACTTTCATGTTGCAGACCTACAACCTGTCTCTCGAGGCCCTGGCCATACCCTTGGTGGTCTTTGCCGCGGGCAATATTCTAGGCACAATTGTTGGCGGACAGTTGGGGGACCGGCTGAAAAACCGCATGCTCACCTTCGCCATGGCCCTGTTGGCATCTGGCGTGGTTGCTCTCATACTGTTTGGCTGGACATCGGGCGTTGTGGCGTCCGCCGTTCTGGGCTTTACCTATATGTTTTGCAATTCCCTCGCCCGGCCTTCGATCATGGCGGCCTTGGCGGATGTGCCGGCGGATGTGCGTGGCACGGTGATGGGATTGAACAGCACTGTGGCGTCCGGCGGTTGGCTGGTGGCGGCGGCGGTCGGTGGTTGGGTTGTCGCAGACATCGGCTTTGCCGGCTTTGGTCCGTTGATCGCGGGCTTGACCGTTGTGGCGGCGGTTATCGCCTTGGCCTTTTGGCGTGGATAGAGAGGTAGGCAGAGATGGCGCAAACATTTGAGTTCACGGTCAATGGCGCGCCGCGGCAGGTTAAAGCGAAAGCGGATCTGCCCTTGATCTATGTTTTACGCAATGAACTTGGTCTGATCGGCACCCGTTATGGCTGCGGCCAGGAACAATGTGGCAGCTGCATGGTGCTGATTGATGGCGAGCCCAGCTATGCCTGTGCCCGGGCTGTGGACTCTGTGGCAGGCCGCACGGTGCAAACCATTGAAGATCTGGGGACGGTGGCTGATCCCCATCCCCTGCAGCAAGCCTTTCTGGATGAACAGGCGGGTCAATGCGGTTATTGCCTATCCGGTATTCTGATCAGTGCCAAGGCCTTGCTGGACCGTAACTCCAATCCCAGCCGGGCGGATATCGTCGCCGCCCTGGAAGGACATTTGTGCCGTTGTGGCGCGCATAGCCGCATTATCCGGGCCGTTGACCGTGCTGCGGTCCTATTGCGTGGGGAGGGCGGGGCATGAGCGCGGAAAAATCCAATCTGCCGCTCAGCCTGACCGTCAATCCACGGCTGGAGCAATGGCTGAAGTTTGAGGCTGATGAAACCGTGCGTGTCGCCACCGGCAAGGTGGAGATTGGCCAGGGCGTGGTGACGGCCCTGTCACAGATCGCGGCCGAGGAGCTCGATCTGCCTCTAGACCAGATCGTCATGCTGTCCGGCGATTCTGATGAAGGCCCGGACGAACGCTATACCTCATCCTCACTGTCGATCATGGTTTCGGGTGCCTCGATCCGGTTGATCTGTGCCGAGGCCCGTGCGCTATTGCTGGCCAGGGCCGCCTTGCGCCTAAATTGCAGCGCTGGGCAATTATCAGTCGAGGACGGGCGCATTCTCGTTGATGGCGCGGCCTCGGAAATCTCCTATTGGAGCGTGGCGCCAGAGGTTGATTGGAGCCAGGCGGCAACGGGAGAGGTGGCGCCGAAAGCACCCGCCGAGTATCGAATCGTCGGACAGAGTATTCCCCGCCAGGATCTGTTGGCAAAGCTAGTGGGCGGCGCCTACATACATGATCGGATACCTGAAGATGTGGTGCATGCGCGCATGCTGCGCCAGCCGGGACGTGATGCGGTGCTGCGAACATTGGACGAGGCGGCGGTCCGGCACGCCGCGGGCGGTGAGATAGAAATCTTCAAACAAGCTGATTTCGTGGCCTTTTTGGGGGCTGACGAGGCGGTGGTGGAAGCGGCCGCGGCCGCTGCGGCGGAACATGCGCAATGGGATAAAGCGCCGAATATCGAACCGATTCAGCAGGAAGCGGCCTGGCTGCGGGGACAGCCGTCTGACGATAGGCAATACGGCGCCGAGGAAGATTTGGAAGCGCCGGGCGAGATAGTCGAAGCTACATTCTCACGGCCCTATATTGCCCACGCCTCGCTGGCGCCCTCTTGTGCCTTGGCACAATTCACCGATGGCCGCCTGACGCTCTGGTCCCATGGGCAGGGCATGCATCCTCTGCGCCGCAATATCGCCGAAGTGTTGCAACTGCCGATCGAAGCAATTTCCGCCAAACATCTGAACGGCCCTGGTTGTTATGGCCACAACGGCGCCGATGATGTCACCCTCGACGCCGCCATAATTGCCATGAACAGGCCTGGCCGTTGTATTCGGCTGCAATGGCGGCGGGAGGAAGAGTTCGCCTTTGAGCCATTCGGGCCGGCGATGTTGGTGGATCTAAAGGTGCGCATTGATGACGCCGGGCGGCCGGCGGATTGGACAACGGAAGTCTGGAGCCCAACCCATGTGCAGCGCCCGGGTACCGGCAGCGGGTTTCTACTAGCGGCGGCGGCGCTGCCCAATCCGCCTCCCGCTCCGGTGCCGCAAGACCCTTTGGAGGAAGCTGGCGGCGGCGGCACCCGCAATGCCACGCCTTACTATGATATTCCCAAGACCCGTATTCTGCACCATCTGGTGACGGCGCCCCCGGTGCGCACCTCCGCCTTGCGCACATTGGGTGCCTTGCCAAATGTCTTTGCTCTTGAAGCCATGATCGATGACCTGGCCATCAGGGCCGGCGAGGACCCTCTGGACTATCGGCTGTCCATGCTTTCCGACCCCCGCGCCCGTGCCGTACTGGAGACGGCCACCAAGCGGGCCAATTGGTCACAGCGCGGCACGGGGGGCGAGGGCGAGGGCTTGGGTCTGGCCTTTGCGCGCTATAAAAATACCGCCGCCTATGCCGCTGTCGCCGTTGCCTTGCACGTGGATGAACAGGTTCATCTCGACCATATCTGGGTGGTTGCTGATGCTGGTTTGGTGATCAATCCCGACGGCGTGCGCAATCAGCTCGAGGGCGGCGCGGTTCAGGGCGCCTCCTGGACCTTGAAGGAGCAGGTGACCATGTTGGGGCAGGGCGTCACTTCCCTGAATTGGGATAGCTATCCGATCCTCAGGTTTAGCGAGATTCCCGGGATCGAGGCGGAAGTGCTAGATCAGCTCGAACAGCCCTCGCTTGGCGTGGGCGAATGCTCCGTATCGCCGACGGCGGCGGCCATTGGCAATGCGGTCGCCCATGCCCTTGGCCACCGCATCCATGACATGCCTCTGTCACGGGAGCGGATCATCGCGGCACTACTGAATTAGATAATGCCCTTTTCCTGTAGCGCGGATACCTCGTCCGCGTTCAGATCGAGATATTCCTCGTAAACGGCCAGGTTATCGGCACCCAGGGAACGGGCGGTATGGCGCACCTGCCCTGGATTATTGGTCAGCTTGGGGATCACGGCCTGCAGGCGCACCTCGCCGAAATCATCATCCTGGACAGGCACGATGGCTTCGCGGGCTGCGAACTGCGGGTCTTCGAACACCTGGGCCACGGAATAGATCGGAGCCAGGGTGCCTTGTTCCCGCTCAAACGCCGCGATGGCTTCTGGTTGCGTGTGGGTCGCGAACCATTCTGTATAGATCTCGTTGATTTCCTCGCGGTTGGCGAAGCGGGTCTGATTGGTGTCGAATTTTGGGTCTTCCAGCAAATCCGGACGGTCGATGGCTTTTGCATTGCCGACAAAAGTTGCCTGGGTGCTGCCTGAAAGCGAGACGTACTGGCCGTCCGAAGTGCGGAAGACGTTTGCCGGTGCCGAATAATGCGAGGCATTGCCGGTGCGTTGGGGCTCCTCGCCCAATTGGTCATACTGGATGGTCATGGAATCCAGCAGACGGAAGGTCGCCTCGGTTAGGGAGAGATCGATTTCCTCACCGCCCGTGATGGTGCCCCGCTCCCGGCCTAGCAACGACATCAAAACCGCATTGCATGCAGTCAGCCCGCCGATAGCGTCGCCAATGGGATAGCCGTTATGCATGGGCGAGCGGTCGGGGTCGCCGGTAATGTATGCGAGACCCGACATTGCCTCGAAAATACGGGCGAAGCCCGGTTTGGTGGCATAGGGCCCAGTCTGCCCAAACGCGGTGGCGCGCAGAATGATCAGGTTCGGGTTGGCCTTCCACAAGGTTTCCTTATCCAGGCCCCATTTCGCCAGTGTGCCGGTGCGGAAATTCTCTAGCAGGACATCGAACTTCGGCAGCATTTTCAACAGCAGCTCGGCGCCCTCGGGCTTGCGCAAATCAAGAGTGATGAAATTCTTGTTGCGGTTGGCGGCCTTCCACCACACCGACTTGCCATCCTTGAAAGGTGGGAAGTTGCGCAGGCCGTCCCCGGTGCCAGGTAGTTCCGCTTTCACGACATCGGCGCCAAAATCCGCCATCAGGGTGCCGGCAAGGGGGGCTGCTAGAATTGTCGCGATATCCAGAACCCGGATACCCTGCAATGGTCCGCTCATAAGAATACGCCTCTTTCATACGCAAAAAAAACCAGGGCTGAATAATACGGCACGGCTCGGTGCTGGCAAGGTCTTAGGAGATAATTTTGGTGAAGATCATCAGCCCGATCACGACACCGGTCACCCAGGCAAAGGTGTTGCGGAAGCCGGTTTTCTCCTTGCGCAACAATATCTGGAAACACATTTTGGCGCCCGCGAAAGCGAAGGCGCACAGCCAGGGCCCAAAGCCGTAGAAGACGGTCCTGATCCAACGTGGACCGTCGGGCAGCGCGGCGTATTCATTGTGATACGAATGCGCGGCCAAAAGGATGGCGGCGACGATAAAGACGGCGGTGGTCAGGCTGATTTGCTTCATGACGCGGTTTTCATATCATTGGCTTCTCATCTTCATCTCCGCTGATCCGGACGGCGCGGCGATACAGATGCCAGGACACATGTCCCAAAACCGGCAGTGCCATGAACAGGCCAAAAAATCCGGAAAGCAGCGATAGGCCGATCATCGTGGCGATTATCATACCCCAAAAACCATCGACCGCGGGTTCTTGCGCACCACCCGGACCGAGGTAATTATGGCTGTGATAAAGTCCACGTCCCGGTGATACAGCAAGGGAAACGAGGTAACGGAAAACGAAAAACCCGCCATGGCGATGACCGCGCCGGCGGTATTGCCGATCAAAAGAAATAGAATGCCCTTGGGCGTCGTCAGAATTTCATTGATGAGTTTGCCTAAAGGCATGGACGTCAGGCCGAAAAAGCCAAAGAACAGAAGGGTCACGCTGTTTCTGCCTTCACGATACCGGCCTCGTGCAATGCCTTGATGTCGGCCTCCGTATAACCAACCTCGCGCAGGGCTTCATCGGTATTTTCGCCTAAAAGCGGCGTTGGCCGCCAGGCGCAGGGTCGGGTATTGCCAAGGTGAATATACTGGCAAGCCACCGAAAGAGCTCCTGCGGTGGGATGCTGCACCGTTGCGGCCATGCCGTTGGCCAGTGTGTGGGGGTCGTCGAGGTAAAGTTCACTGTCGCCCGACTGAGCCTCGGCGGACGGTATGCCTGCTTCTCGCAGTTTGGCCCGCAGTTCCGCCAGGCCGCTTTTGGCGAAGGCCGCCGCCAATGCCTCGGCCAAGGGTGTCTGGTTCGGATGTAGACCGCCACCGTCGCTGCCGGCGTCGCTTTGCTCGGCTTGGCCCGCTACACCGCATAGGGCGCGGCGTTGCGCCTCCGTATCCGCCGCCACGTAGATCCAGCCATCGGCCAGACGGAACAGGCGGTGAAATGGATTCAGGCCGTACTGGTCCTTGTCGGCCAGGGGGCGCACGGGCCGGCCTTTGTAGGAGGAGAACCAGGCGGAGCTTAATAGCACCGCGCCATTCAACAAATTACTGTCCACCCGCTGCACCGTGCCATGGCGGCTGCGAGCATAGATAGCCAGTACCGTGCCCAGGGCGCCGAGGGCGCCGGTGGTATAATCGGTCGGCGCCAATTGGGCCGGGAAAACCGGTTGATTTTCCGGTCCGCCCTGGGCCCACGACATGCCCATCATGGCCTGGGCCAGGGGATCGATGCCGGGCCGGTGCGCGTATGGCCCGGTACGCCCATAACCGGTCAAATGGGTCTCGATCAATTGCGGGTTATTGGCCGGGCTAATACCCATGCGCTCGGTCGCGCCGGGGCGCAGGTTGGCCAGCAAAGCATCCGAGGAGGCGGCGATGCGCTGGACGATCTCCTTGCCATCGTCGGTGCTTGTATTTACCGAGACGGAGCGTTTGTTGAAGTTCAAATTGTAAAAGTATGTCCGACCAATGGGCCTGGACAGATCGCCGCCAAGAGGCTCGAACTTGATGACGTCGGCGCCCAGATCAGCCAACAGGCGTCCACCCGTGGGCCCCGCGATGAGATTGGTAATCTCCAGAATGCGAATGCCGTCCAAAGGCAGCGGATCCGGCGCGCCCTGGGCTGGTGAAGATGGCTTGATGGCATCGAGCGCCGCGCCGCCATCGGCTGCCTGTGCCCTGGGTCCCTTCACCTGGCCGGGCGTTTCGCTAAACGTTAGCGGCACGCCCATTTGTACCACCGGGCCAACTTTGGGGTCGTCCAGGGTTGCCACCATCTCGTTGTGGATGACCTGGGGGTCGGACATGCCGGCCTCGGTCTGACGCGCGGGCGCGAAGGGTACGTCCGCGGCCTCGAAGGCTTCAACCCATTCCGCCAGCGGTTTGCCCGCGATCACATTCGTCAGGACGGCGCGCAGTTCGGCGTCATCCTCCGGCGTGGCCGGCGCGCCGCCGCCGTTGAAGCGCGGCTCCGCCACTAGATCGCCAATGCCCATCAACTTGGCGGCAATGGCGATAAAGCCGACGTGCACACAGCCCAATTGCACCCAATTTCCGTCGGCGCATTCATAGACGCTGTAAAAAGGTGCGCTGCCCGAAGGGTGGGTTTGAAAGACATGACGGTCCAGATGTTCGCCAATAACTTTCGGATGATACAGCAGCGCACCCGCCATCAACGATGTTTTCACGGTGCGTCCGCGCCCTGATGTCTCGCGCGCCAGCAGGGCCGCGGCGATGCCCAGACAGGCCAGGATCGATGCGCCGACGGTAGGCAGGGGATGGACCAGATGCACCGGCGCCGGGCGAAATCCCGGCAGGCCGCCGAGGACACCCATGCGGGCCAAGACCAGATCCTCGATCGCTGGCTCGTCTTTCAGTGCACCGCGATTGCCGTAGGCGGTGACGGAGCAGCTGATAAGGCGGGGATTTATCCCGGACAGGCGTTCGGCGGCGACCAGTTCCTGGTGCGCCGAACTTGGCGCGAAGTCCTCGACCAAGATATCCGCGCCCGCCGCCAGTTCATGGAACTTGGCGGCCTGAGGTGTTTCACCAGTCGCCTGATCAAGATCGAGCGCCACGCATTCCTTGCCCCGGTCCCAAATTATGAAACCGCCGTCGCGAAATAGCGGCGCATCTGGTCCACTCACGCGAATGACCCGTGCACCCTGATCGCTCAACAGCATGGTTGCAAGTGCCGCCGCCGGGCCCGTGCTTAGGTCGAGAATGGTGATCCCATCCAGGATGCTTGGCATATGTGGTCCTGTCGTATGCAGGCGCATGGCCCAGGGGGGCGCCATGTGGAGGGCGGGATAATACCGCTGGTTTTGATCGAGCATTATCCAAGGGACGGCATATTTATGATGGTAGCCAAAACGCAACGTCATTGGAATGGCTTTCCGTGCGCGTGATTGTTCTGGTATTTTTATCGGTACCAACGGCCAAAGGGAGGAATTGGATGTCTCAGGAAAGCAAGCCGCCGCGGGTGCTGCGCGAAAAGGATGTGCCCATGTTCGGGCCCGGCCATGACGAATCCCATTACATCTCCGTGCCCATCAAGCAGTATTACAGCCTCGAGGGCGTGGGCAACGTGGGCGTTTGCCATATGGAACCCGGTGATGAAACCTGTGTCTTCGCGATTGAGGCGGAAGATGACGGAACAGCACGCCATCAATACGGGCCCTGCGACGAGTTCTATTATATCTTGGAGGGCGAATTTACCGTTTTTTGGGGAACCGACGCCGACGCGCTGGATCAATCTTTCGTGCTGAACGAGGGCGATTGCACCCATTACACCACCGGTTGGAAGTATAAGGTCAAGAATACAGGCGATGTACCCGCCAGGTTCTTCTATTTTCTGACATCGCCGCCCGGAATTGTCCGCCGCTTCGACTGATGGCGCGGTTGGCGGGAAGTTCGAAACCTGTTCAATTATTACATTTTCTAGATTGTCGGCTGGTTGCTAGAGTAAGGGCCAGCAACTGACTATAATCTAAATTCGCTTTTCCCCCGGCGGTGCGCGCCCTATATGGCGCTTCAGGCGGGGTTATGTCTCATGCGTTACTCCCAAATTGGGGAGCCGTAACGAAAGGCCCTGGTTATCTCGGAATTCACTTCAAAATCGCGAAGCCGCTGGGTCAAGCTATTGTTCTTTGCCGCTGGGGTGATCGTGATCGCTATTGCTGCGGTCGAGGGGCTGCATTGGTGGCGTCATGTGGACGAACCCAATGCCCGGGTCAGGGTCGACTTCACGCTGTTATCCCCCAATGTCAATGCCACCATCAAGACCGTGCATGTCAAACGCGGCGACCGGGTGGAAAAGGGTGCCTTGCTTGCCTCCATGGATACGGCGGTCGTGGGGCTCGATGTTGATACGCTGGAGGCCGAAATCGCCAAGGAAAAGGCTAACCGGAACCAGGTTGAGGCGGAACTGGTGCAGTATCAGCGAGAAATGAATGACAAGATTTCTACCGCCACGGTGGCGGTGGCGTTGCAACAGCGGGAACATGAGACCTGGAAGAACCGATTGACCATTGCCCGGGCCAATGTGGATAGAAACAAGAAATTGGCGTCCCGGCGCGCCATCACGGCCCGTCAAATGGATGACGCGAGGGACCGCTTGCTTGATATTACTTCGAAATTACGCTCGCTCGAGACCGATATTCAGACCAGCCAGAAAAAGATCAGGGAACTGGAAAGTTCCCTGAAAAAGGAAGCCGTCTACCGCAGCCGGATCGGCGCTATCGAGCGCGCCATTGACAAGATTGGCGTACAGTTGCGCCAAGCCAAGCAGCGCCTCACGGATATGCATATCCGCGCGCCCATCAACAGCATTGTCGACGAGATTTATGTCACCGCCGGGGTGTATGTGGAGGACGGAGACCGTGCCTTTTTGCTGCATGATCCCGCCGCCCTCTGGCTGGAGGCGGAGGTAGACGAAAGCGATATTCGCCAGGTGGTGCGCGGACAGACAGTGAGCATCGAGTTCGACGCCTATCCATTCGAATATTTCGAGGGCACGGTCCGGGCCGTCGGCAACGCTACCCTGGGGTCCATGGGCAGTGGCGGCGCCAACGGTAGTGGCAAGTCGGTTGATCCCCGCCTGGCCCAACGTATCCCCGTATTGATCGACCTGCCGAAAATGGAAAAGGCCGTTCGCCCCGGCATGCGTGCCAGCGTCAATATCGCGGTTCGCTAGGGCACGGGCGGAGCAGAGGCGATGGATTTATCCCGCTTCGGCCCCACGACCATTCTTGCCGTTGCGACTTTTTCCATGCTGGCCCAGCAGGCGTTTTCCTATGTCTGCCAGATCGTCATGCCCATCCTGGCCGACCGCCTGGCGGAGCAATTTGATGTCTCGCCGGCCTGGCTGGGCCTGTATCTGTTCCTGCAGAACGTCATGTCGATTATCGCCGCCATTGGCTGCGGCAGCTTCATTCTGCGTTACGGCCCGCTCCGGGTCAGCCAGGCGGCGCTCATTTTCATGTGCGGCAGCATGTTGATCGTCGCATCAGGACAGCTATGGCTCTATCCCCTGGGAGCCATGCTGCTTGGCGCGGGCTCTACCTCGACGCCGGCCAGTTCCACCATCCTGGCCCGCGTCTGCCCGCCGCGTCTTGTGGCGGTGATTTTTTCGATCAAGCAAACGGGCGTGCCGGTGGGCAGTCTGATCGCCGGTCTATTGCTGCCGTTTCTACTCGGCCTGGTCTTCTACAGCGCCACCCTGAGCACCACTGTCCGCCTTGGCCCCTTTGGCACCGCCCTGGCGACGGCTCTGATCATTCTGCTGGTGGCGTTGTCCCTGCAACCGCTTCGGGCCTATTTCGATAGCGTCAAGGACCCTACCCAGAAGATCAGTTTTGGCGATCTGCCCGCCACCCTGAGAATGGTGTTGCAGAACCCGAATTTGCGTGACATTGCCTTTGCCGCATTTGCTTTTGGCGGTTTGCAGTCGATCTTCTCCGGCTTTTTCATTCTCTATCTGCTCGACGGCATGGACTATTCCGAGATCGAGGCGGGCTCCGCCTTTGCCATTTCATCCTTTACCGCCATCTGGGCCCGTATATTGTGGGGTACCATGAGTGGTTTCGTGCCGCCGCGCTGGATTTTCGCCGGCATCGGTTTTTTCGGTGGCGTGGCGGCCTTGCTGATGACGCAACTCGATTTTACCTGGAGCCTGAACGGCATTATTGCGGTGGCTATCCTGTTTAATATCACGGGACTCAGCTGGCACGGCATTCTGTTGGCGGAGACGGCGCGCCTGGCACCCGAGGGACAGGTCGGCGGAGTCACCGGTGGGGTGCTTTCCTTCACCTCGCTCTCCATGATGATTTACCCGGCGGTCTATGGCCTGATCCTGGCCGCCACGGGCTCCTACGAGATCGGTTTCGCCATCGCCTCGATCCCCGCCTTTGCCGCCTTTGTCATTTTCCTTAACCCCACCTATCCCGGTTCGTGGCTGGGATTTTGCCTAAGCCTTGGACGCAGTTTGGCGACCATGCGCGCCCTGGCCCAGGCCACCCTGGTCTTGGCCCTGGGTGTGGGCGTCGGGCTAGCGTTTCACACCATGGGTTATTAGGCCCGAGGCACGTCCTAATTCAGGCGCACATACTCGAAATCTATCGGCTGGTTGTTGATGCCCCGAGCCGGTGGGGCGATCCAGGCGGCGTACTTGCCTGGCTCCGTGATCGGTTGCATCAGGCCGATGACAAAGGCGCGGTCGGCTTCGGTGGGTAGCCAGTTGCCGTGGTTTTCGGTCCAGGCCGCCTCGGTGATCACCTCGCCATCGGGGCTGACCTGTAGGCCGCCGGTATTGGCTTGATTGAAGCTGCCGATCTGCCGGTTGAAGGCGCGGTGAGGCAATTTCAGTTCGAAATTGATGCCGTGGCGTTTAATGATCTGGTTCCAGCGGCGCACGCCCCGGCCGCAGTCGATGGCATATTCATCCCGCAGACGTTCGTTGATCACGGTCAGGGCGTTGTCCTCGCGGGTGACGAATTTCTCGCCGTCCAATTCCAGGATCGGATAAATATCGTTGCCCAGTTTATGATCGTCGTCGATCTTGGTTTCCTCAAAACGGCCCTTCAGTCCCATGGAAAAGAAATTCGCCGCGTTGGTGGAACGTTCGGAGCCGAACAGATCCAGGGAAACGGAGAAGTGGAAGTTCAGATATTTCTGGACGGTCGGCAGATCGATACCACCCATCTTGCGCACGGCGTCCTCGCCATGTTCGTTCGTCAACTCGCAGGCCCGCTGAATAACTCGGCCAACACCGGTCTCGCCCACGAACATATGATGGGCTTCCTCGGTCAGCATGAAACGGCAGGTGCGTGACAGCGGATCGAAACCGCTTTCCGCCAACGAGGCCAACTGATATTTGCCATCCCTGTCCGTGAAGTAGGTGAACATATAGAACGACAGCCAATCCGGCGTCTTCTCGTTGAAGGCGCCCAGGATGCGGGGCTTGTCCACATCGCCGGAATGGCGCTGCAGCATAGCGTCGGCCTCTTCCCGGCCATCGCGACCAAAATAGCCGTGTAGCAGATAGACCATAGCCCAAAGGTGGCGGCCTTCTTCCACATTGACCTGGAACAGGTTGCGCAGATCATACAGTGACGGCGCGGTTAGGCCCAGCTGCCGTTGTTGCTCCACCGAGGCTGGCTCGGTATCGCCTTGGGTCACGATCAGGCGGCGCAGCATGCCGCGGTATTCGCCGGGTACGTCCTGCCAGGCGGCCTCGCCCTTATGTTCGCCGAAATTAACCTTGCGGTCCTGCTCGGGCTCCGCCAGGAAGATGCCCCAACGGTAGTCAGGCATTTTCACATGGCCAAAATTCGCCCAGCCCTTGGAATCCACACTCACCGCCGTGCGCAAATACACGTTATGGGCCTGGAATTCCGTGGGACCCATTTCCTGCCACCATTGCAGATAGTTCGGCTGCCAGGCCTCCAGGGCACGTTGCAGGCGCCGATCCTCGGACAGGTCCACATTGTTGGGAATGCGTTCTTGATAATCAATGGCCATGGTTCAGACCCTCCTTTTGTCGAATTCGCTGCGTTGGCCGCTGCCGTAAAGTGGCAACGCGCCCATTTCGCCAACCGCGTTGGGGCGCTGGAAGATCCAGTTCTGCCAGGCGGAGAGGCGCGAGAAGATTTTGCTTTCCATGGTTTCCGGTCCACCGAAACGCAGATTTGCTTCCATGCCGGTCAGGGCGTCCGGGGAAAACGCAGCCCTTTCCTCGATGGCAATGCGGACCTCGTCCTGCCAATCGATGTCATCGGGAGCGAAAGTAACCAGACCGGCCTTTTCCGCATCCAGGGCTTCCATAGCCTCGCCCTGGCGTTGTGCCAGCTCCGTTACCGTCGCCTCGTCATCAAGGAAGCGCGATTGCAGCCGGGTCAGGCCGTTGACCATCTGGTAGGGACCAAAGTTCATGGCAGTCAGGGACACGGTGGCCGGGGGCCGGTTGTCGCCTTCGAACTGGCCATCCAGCATATAGCCACGGTCGGCGGCCAGGGCCAGCTCCAACAAAGTGCCGGTGAAGCAGGACGCCGGCTCGATCATGGCGAAGATGCTACGCGAGGTCACGTCGATACGCTTCAGGGTGCGCTTGAGATACAGCGTTATCTCACGCACCAGCCAATGGTCCTGGTTGGCGGCCAGAGCGGCATCATGGGCCGCGACCAGATCGCCGTCGCCACTGGTTTGGAAAAGCCAGGTGCCGATCTCGTTTTCGTTGGTGCGTAGATGCAGGATGGCATCGTCCAGTTCCCGCGCCAGGCGCAGGGACCAAAAATCAGCGCCCAGCGCCTGGATGCCGTCGCCATCCGAGGGAGGCATGTCAGTGGGCGCCTGCACGTGAATGGTGGCGGTGCGGGCGCTGCGGTCGATTTCCATGCTAACCGCGGAATAAGTGATGCTGTCGCCGTCGATTGACCGCTGTAGGGGGCTGAGTGTAATGCCTTGGCCCTCGGGCGGACGGCTTGATGCCGCTACCGCCGCCGCCGCGCGGGCCTCGACGGCGCCTTCGTATTTGGAGCGTGGGGCGATTTCATCGATCAGGCGCCAATCCACGGCGCGCTGGCCGCGCATACCCTCTTCCAGGGTGCAGAAGAAATCGGCCCGGTCGCGGCGAATTTTCCGTTTATCCGCCAGACGGGTCAGGCCACCGGTGCCCGGCAGCACCGCCAAGAGGGGTACTTCGGGCAGGGAGACCGTGGTGGAGCCATCGTCGATCATGACGATCTGGTCGCAGGCCAGGGCCAGCTCGTAACCGCCGCCGGCGCAGGGGCCGTTGACGGCGGCGATATAGGTTTGGCCGGAATGTTCCGAGGCATCTTCGATGCTGTTCCGGGTCTCATTGGTGAATTTGCAGAAATTGACCTTGTGGTCGTGGGACGAGGTCGCCAGCATCCGGATGTTGGCGCCGGCGCAAAAAATCCGATCCTTGGCCGAGGTCACGATCACGGCGGCCACTTCCGGATGCTCGAAGCGAAGGCGCTGCACCGTGTCATAAAGTTCGATATCGACGCCAAGGTCATAGGAATTCAGTTTCAGCTCATAACCGTCGCGCAGGCCGCCGCCTTCGTCGACGGCCATGGCCAGGGTCGCGACCCTGCCATCAATGGATAGCTGCCAATGCCGGTACGATGCCGGCTCGGTGCGAAAATCAATCATCTGATCTGGTCCCCAATGCCCCAGGTCTTATTGAATGCGTCCTTAATGGATATCCTTAAACAGCAATAGGCATTATAATGCAGAATTTATCAAGATCAAGAATTATGTCTCATGTTTCTTTGCTGCACCTGCATCATGCACTCCTTCGCGATAGAGGACATAGATGCCCGTGGCAATCAATATGGCGGCGCCGATCAGGGTCCAACGATCGGGCAGGTTGCCGAAAACCAGATAACCGAACAGGGTGTTCCATAACAGCGCCGTATAGGACAGAGGCGCCAGCACGGCCACGGGGGCATATTCGAAGGAACGGATCAGGATGTAATGACCCAAGCCTCCCATGATCCCCAGGAGCGCCAAAAGCAGCCATACGACGATCCCGTTCGGTGCTTCCCAATAAAAAGGCACCGCCAGGCTGGCCAGCACGGCGCCAACCAGGGCGGAGATAAAAAGGGTCGCCATGGGGTCATCGGTATCGGACAGCATACGCGTGGTGATCTGATACAGGGCAAAGGCCAGGGCCAGACCCAGCAACATCCAGGCGGCCCAATGCACCACGCCCATGCCGGGGCGGACGATGATCATGGCGCCGATAAAGCCGATGGCCACGGCGGCCCAACGGCGCCGGCCGACCACCTCGCCCAACAAGGGAACGCTCAGCGCCGTGACCATCAGGGGCGAGACAAAGGTAATGGCGACAGCGTCCGCCAGGGACATGTACCTGATGGCGGTAAAAAAGATCACTGTACACAGCACCAGCAACAGGGAACGAAAAATCTGCAGCCATGGCCGCGAGGTGCGTAGCAGGCCAAGACCGCGCCGAGGCCAGAATATTGCCGCCATGATGACGAATTGAAAGAAATACCGGGCCCAAGTGATTTGCGCCACCGGTTGGCTCTGGCCCAAATATTTGGCCAGCAGATCCATCAGGGACAACAGCAGCATGGCCGCCAGCGCCAGCAGGATGCCGACCAGTTGGTTGCGCCCCGTGGCGGCTGATTTGACTGTGGTCATCGGCCCGTCCGCGCCGCCTCTTTATTGCGGACCCCTTCGCGGTAGAGGATATAGATACCCGTGGCGATCAGAATGGCTGCGCCGCCAACGGTCCACCGGTCGGGCAGATCGCCGAAGACGAAGTAGCCGTTCAAGGTGTTCCACAGCAACGCGGTATAGGACAGTGGCGCCAGCACCGCCACGGGGGCAAATTCAAAGGATCTGATCAAGATGTAATGGGCAATGCCACCGATCACGCCCATGTTGGCCATCATCAGCCACTGTTTCAGCCCCACTGGTGTCTGCCAATAAAACGGCACCACAAGGCTGACCAGCACGGTGCCCACTATGGCGGAGAAAAACAATGTCGTAATGGGGTCGTCTGTGCGCGACAGCATCCGCGTGGTGGTCTGGTACAGAGCATAGGCGAAGGCCATGCCCAACAACAGCCAGGCGGCCCAATGCATTACGCCCATGCCGGGGCGGACGATGATCATGGCGCCGATGAAGCCGATGGCGACGGCGCTCCAACGGCGCCGGCCCACCACTTCGCCCAGGAACGGCACGCTCAACGCGGTGACCAGAAGGGGCGAAACAAAGCTGATGGAGACTGCGTCCGCCAGGGGCATGTATTGAATTGCGGTGAAGAAAATCACCGTACAGAGCACCAACAGCAATGAGCGAAACAGCTGTAGCCCAGGTCGCTTCGTCCTCAACAGATCAAAGCCGCGTCTTGGCCAAAAGATCACCACCATGACGGCGAAATTGCCAAAGTATCTGGCCCACACGATCTGCGCTACCGGCATGGTCTGGCCCAGATACTTGGCCTGCAGATCCATCATCGAGAACAGCATGATCGCTGATAGCGCCAATAGAATGCCGGCGAGCTGATTCTGACCGACGGCTACTGACTTTGGCGGCGTCACCTAATTCAAACGTCCCAGGGCCTTAGCCATCAGCACGTCCAGTTTGCTCACGTCCGAGGACAGTAACACCGTTGCCAGGATGTCATCAGGATCATTTTCCTCGGCCTGATCCAGGGCCTCCTGGAATTGCGACAAATTGTGATCCAAATGCTGGCGGAAGCTGTCGTCGGCTTCGTAATTGGCGCGAATGGCATCAAGCGAAAAGCGGTCTAGGTTGCGTACGATACGGCGGGCGAAAATGCCCCGGTCGCCGTCCAGATAGCGTTCCCTGGCATCCTCGGGCACATTCTTTTCCATGGCCCACTCCAGATCAATCGCCAGCGAATTCATTCGCTCGGTGACGAAGGTCATGTTGTGCATCAATGCCTTGCGCCGGTTTAGGGAGCTGCTCTCTTCAATGTTCGCGGCATCGGCATGGGCTTGTTCACTGACCTGGCGCAATTCCTCTGCCTGACGGCGATAGCTTTCACCGACTGCATCGGCGGCTTGGCTGGTGCGCTCGGTCAGCTGTTCCAACTCGCTCGCATTACGGCTCAATTGCTCGCCCAGGCGCAACAGACGCGCCTCGCTGCCCTTGGATTGACCGGACAGATCATCAAGGGCTTGACGCAAATCCTTGCTGAAAGCCGCAATCTGTTGCGATAGCCGCTTTGATCCGTCGCGTAAATCGTTGCCCTGTTCAGCCATGCTCGAGCCGGCGGCGCGCAGGCGTCCCGCCCCCCGCACACCAGCGGCGGCGACATTCTGGATCTCCTGGCGAAAGGCGATGTCGGCGCCTAGGATTTGTGTTGCCCCCCGATCAGAAGCCTCGCTCAACGCGGTGGAGGCGCCCTCGAAGTAGATGTGCGCACTTCGCAGCCACGCCGCTGCTTCGTCCGCTGCTTCAGCCGGGATCGGCAACTGGGTAGGTGGCGTCTCTATCTGCGACATTGGGTTTTTCCTTTCGGACCCATGAATACGGCGCATTCCGCCAATTGTACTGATCTTTGCAGTTCGGCATACGGCGGGCGGACGTGTTGAACAAGGAAAAAATTAGGCTGATTTCCGGTATGCGTGATGGCGACAACGAAGCGGGCCTTCTGGCCTGGCGTGACGCGCCCTCTGGTGAAGCGGATCACATCGCGCGGTTCCGTCAAATCCTCGACCATGGCAAAACTGTCGGAGCGGAAAGGCCGGTTCGCCTGCGACTTCTGCGCAAATGATAAACCATCGTAATAGTCGCTGCCCTGGCCGCTCTTGAACTCCAGCTCCAGGGCATAGTAATTCCAGGCTTGTTCCGTCCGGTTAATCACTACTTTTTGCAAGGCGAAGCCCACGGCGTGCATGGTTTTGATGCGGCTGCCGAAATCCTCCGACTGGATATTGATGCCAACCACGACTTCGCCATCACCAAAGACTTCCTCCACCAAGATGAAGGGATCATCTAGGCTGCCTGTGCCTGATGCCGCCAACAGGCGGAAATTGTCCGTTGCCTCGGAAAAGGTAATGCCCGACAGCGAAATGAAACCGGCAGCCGTGGCCGAATTGCCGTGGGCAGCCACGGTCAAGGCCGTCAAGGCTCCCAGAAAAGGGCATATCCGCATAAAATGAGCGATCCATGCAAGCATTCGCCATTGTTCCCGGCTGCGGCGCCCAGGTCAAAACTTCGCTGCGCCCATGGATGCAGCCTCAACCGACCCAGCCGCCGGCGAAAGGGATCACCTGGCCGACGAAGAAATCACTGTCATTACCGGCCAGGAACAGCGCCAGTGCACAATCTTCCTCGGCCCGGGCCAGGCGGCCCAAGGGGACTTCCCGTTTCAGATTGGCCTGAAACTTGGGGTTTTCCTGCAGGCTTTCGGGATAATAGACGTCGCTCTCCTCCCAGTTTTGTGCGATCAGGTTCATCTGGATGTTGTCGCGGGCCAGTTCAGTGCCCACCGAGCGCACATATCCCGCCTGGGCCCCACGCGCGGCGGTATAGGCGGCCAGCCGAGCGATCCCCCGCAAAGGCGTCGCACTGCCATAGACGATAATCTTGCCCGCCCCACGCTCGATCATTTGCGGTGCCACCTCGCGTACCAGCCGATGCAGGGGATGTACCATGACGTCGAAGGCGTTGGCCCAGATCTCGTCATCCACATCTGCCACGGCGGTGCCGTGATGATTGGGCGCGGCCAGATTGGCCAGCAGAATATCCACGGTGCCGACTTCGGCTACGATACGGGCGGCGGCTCCGTCCTCGGTCAGGTCGCTAACGTCCGCGATGACCTCGGCGCCCGCCTCGCGAAAAGTCGCCACGCTTTGCGGCCCCATGTAATCGCCCGCCTGGGTTACTAAGACCCGCTTGCCCGCCAATTTACCCGTCATGCCACTGCCCAATCGCTTGTTCCAAACCGCTGTGGCATGGTAGCCCGCCGTGCGGGGGAAATCATTGATTTTCCAGCGCCGTTTCACCGTCTATAGTCAGCTGCAGCTTGAATGATGGGGATATAGCTGATGTCCGTGCAAACAATATACGAAGCGCCGCGTCCGGCAGCGAAGCCGGGAGAAACCGTCGTGACCTCGACCTGTGGTCACAATTGTGGCGGCCGCTGTGTGGTCAATGCCCATGTGCGCGACGGCCGCATTGCCCGCATATCAACCGATACACGGCGTTGGAACGCAGAGCATCCGCCCCTGCCGGCCTGTGCCAGAGGCGTTGGCCAGATTGAGTACACATATCATCCCGACCGTCTGAAATACCCCATGCGTCGCACCGGCCCGAGGGGTTCGGGCCAATACGTGCGGATTTCCTGGGACGAGGCCTTGGATGAAATCGCATCGCAGTTGCTGCGGGTGCGCGAGACATATGGCAATGCCGCGATCCTGGATGGGTCTCGATCGGGCAGCACATCCATGTTGCATAACCGGGGGCCGGCGAAGCGTTTCCTTGGCATGTTTGGCGGCTATACCAATTTGTGGTCGAACATGTCGGCGGAGGCGGAGGTTTTCGCTGTGCGCATGACGTTTGGTCCCGACCGCATTTACAAGGAGGCGGGCCGGGAACCCACCGACTATGTCAATTCCAAGCTGATCTGGATGTGGGGTTGGAGCCCCGGCGACGGTCACTTCGGCACCACCACGACAGCCTATTTAAAGCAGGCCAAGGAACAAGGTGTCCGCATCGTTTGTATTGACCCCCGCCGCAACCGCACGTCGCGTCAGCTGGCGGATGAGCATATCTTTATCCGTCCCTCGACAGATGCCGCCGCGCTGATCGCCATAACCCATGTGATCGTCACGGAGGGGTTGCACGATCAGACTTTTTGCGACCGCTTCGTCCTCGGCTTTGACGAGGCGGGACTGCCCGAGGGCGCGCCGGCGGGCGCATCCTACAAATCCTATTTGCTGGGCGAGAGCGATGGCATCGCCAAAACGCCGGAATGGGCGGCGGCGATTACCGGCATTTCGGCGGCCGCCATCCGGCGTTTGGCCATTGAGTTCGGCAGCACCAAGCCCGCCGCGCTACAGACCGGCTATGCGCCTGGCCGCACTGCCTTTGGCGAGCAGTTTCACCGGGCCGCCTACGCGCTGGCGGCGATTACGGGGAATACGGGTGTGATCGGCGGTAACTCCGGCGTTAGCAACGGGGCCACAGGCCGCGGTGCCATGGGTGGTTTTTTGGCCGGGAAAAATCCAATCGATGCGGTGGTTTCGGCACCGCTGCTGGCGGATTTGCTGGAAAAGGGTAAAAGCGGCGGTTATCCGGCGGATATCAAACTAATCTATTCCGCCGGTGGCAACCTCTTTAACCAGTGCCCCAACGCGGCCAAGGTGGCAGATAATCTGGATGGCGTGGAATTTATCGTGGGCCAGGATCATTTTCTCACCCCGACCACGCGCCATGCCGATATTGTGCTGCCCGCGACAACATTTTGGGAGAGAAATGACGTCCACACCCCCTGGGCCGGCGCGGGCCACTACGCCATATTCATGAACCGGGCCATCGAACCCGTGCACGAATGCCGCAATGACCTGGATATATTCGCGGATTTGGCGGAACGCGTCGGCATCGAAGGCTACAACGATAAGGACGAGGATACCCTGTTGCGTGAGCTGTCGGCGCCGGCGGTGGATGACTTCGATACCTTCAAGGCCCTGGGCGTCGCCCGTTTTCCGGCGCCGGAGGATGCCGTCGCTTTCAGCCAGCAGATCAACGATCCGGACAATCATAAGTTCTCGACCCCATCCGGTAAGATTGAGGTTTATTGCACCACCCTGGCCGACAATCCCGACCCCTACGGTCTGGGCGCCATGGCGCCAATCCCCACATGGGTGCCGCACTTGGATGCGGACGCGGCGTATCCCCTGCAAATGTGCAGCGCCAAGTCCCGCTCCCGCACCCATTCAGTGCACGCCAACCAGGAAAAGCTGAGCAAGGTCGATCCCGATTATGTCTGGATGCATCCAAGGGATGCGGATGTCAGGGGCATTCATGATGGCCAGATGGTCAAGGTCGTCTCGGCACATGGCGCGACCATTTTGCCCGCCAAGGTAACCGAAGACATGGCGCCTGGCGTCACCTCCATGAACGAAGGCGCCTGGTTTACCCCGAATGAAGATGGCGTCGATACCGAAGGCTGCGCCAATGCGGTCACGGCGGATGTCTCGGCCCCATGCGGGGCCACGACCTACAACACGAACTTCGTTGAGGTTCGTCCGGTCAATATTTAGCGGACGCGGTCTAGGTCGTCTTTATTAGGGTCTTGAGGTAGGCCCTGTCTTCCGCGCTCCAGGCGCCAGGGTCCTCGTCATGGGCGTGGGCGGCGTATAGTTCCATCAGCCTCCAGACTTCGGCTTCAGTTTCGGCGACGACGTAGCCCGGGCAAGCATCCATTTCTGGTTAGTCCTAGCAGGCGTAGGAATATGTCGCAGTCATTTCTTGCTCCCGATTGCCCGTGAAAAGAACACTTTATTCAGGGAATTTCTGGTAGCGCCTCAGTTCATCGTCCAGCAGGACCCAAGGCAATTGATGGTCCAAATACACATTGCTAGTGGGCTTGGCGAAGCCGGGATCATCAAGAGTGGAGGCAAGCACCGCGATATCGGTCACGCATATGTCGGGGAATCTGATCATGGAAGCGGTTAAGCGGGATGATGGCATCATCTACACCGCGCGCTCCTGGGTCGAGGCAGAGATCCGGTCAGGTCAACTTACGGAGTTGTTTGTGGATCCGGCGTTCGGTACCTATTTTATTCAGACCCGCCCTGGAGTTATGCGGACGGCGGTGAAGTTATTTGTGAACTGGCTGAAGTAGCAATAGACCAATCAGGCCCAGAGCACATACATCAAGCGGCGTTGCCGTTTCCGTCCGGCACCATGGCGATCAAGTCTTCCAGGCAGGCGTCGATTGTTCGATCCGTGGTGTCCAGGGTGGCGTCCGCCTTGCGGTAGAGGTTTTCCCGGCCAATCAGGATGCGGCGTAAATCATCCATGGCTTCGCGGTTGCCGGCCATGGGCCGTTGATCGCCTTGGGCCGCGACACGGGCCATATGTTCTTCCGGCGAGGCCTGAAGCCAGATCGTATGACAAGACGAGAGCAGACGCTCGTATGTGCCTGCCTCGGCTACCAGACCGCCGCCGGTTTCAATTACCGCTCTTGGGTGGGTCTCGATCACCTGTTCCAGGCATTGCCGTTCCAGCCTGCGGAAAGCGGTTTGGCCAAGGAGGTCAAAAATTTCGTCCTGACCCATGCCGGCGGCTTCTTCGATCTCCTTGTTCAACTGCACGAAGGGCAAATCCAGGCGTTTGGCCAGAGCCCGGCCCAGGGTGCTCTTGCCCGCGCCGCGCAGGCCGATCAGGGCGACGCGGTCGCTGTTCTCGGTCTCAGGCGTGTAGCGTTGCCGTAGGTCCCGGTGCAACTCAGCCAGATCATCGCTGCCAAGATCAGCCAACTGCTCCAGGATCAGAGACAGTTCCACTGGCCGGTCCGGGCCATCGTGGACCAGTTCGGATAGGGCCAGGTTCATCGCTGCCGCGATCTGGCGCAGTAGGATGATCGAAACATTACCCCGGCCGCTTTCCAGTTGTGCCAGATAACGCTCCGATACGCTGGATTGGGCCGACAAGATCTTCCGCGTCATGCCGCACCGTGACCTCGCACTCCGCACCCGGTCGCCCAACAGCGCCAAATAACGCTCATCATCGCGCTCTCTGTCCGCTTGGTCCTGCAAGGTTCCGCGCCGCATGGTTCCACCAACTCGCAAGTGCTTTTTGCATCACATGTATATGCATTATAATTCTTTTTATTTGTTTATGGAACAAAAAATGCAGTATAAATCACTATTATGAATTTGGCGTTGTGGGTATTGGGGAAATGTATGGCAAAGGCTATTACCATACTGGTCGGCACGATTACGGGGACCGCTGAACTGGTGGCGGACGATGTGAAACCGGTTCTGGCGGCGGCGGGTTATGAGGTTGAAATTCTGGACATGGACGGTTTGACCCAGGATGTCCTGCTGGATAATGAATTGGTGCTGATTTGTACCTCCACATATGGTCAGGGCGACGTGCCTGATAACGCCGTGGATTTTTTTGAGCAATTGGATGTGATGCAGCCGGATCTTTCCGGTCTGCGCTTTGGCGTCATTGGCTTGGGTGACAGCACCTACGCCGACACCTACAATCAAGGTGGCGCGAGGTTTGACACCCTGTTGCGCGAGTTGGGCGCCGAAAGGGTCGGCGAGGTCATGGCCCATAATGCCTCAAGCGATGAACTGCCGGAAGAAGCGGGCGTCGCCTGGGCTAGGGAATGGGTCAAGATATTGACCAAATAGCGATTTTATTTGGCGTCAATGGGAAGCAGTCAATTGGGAAGTAAACGATTGGGAAGCAGCATGAGCAACTACAGCACCTATAATCTATCCCAGGACCCCCCTCTGGTCACCGTGCCGTGGGACTACAACGTCGCCGTGGATTTCGTCGACCGCCGGGTTGACGAAGGCTTAGGCGACAAGGTTGCCTTCATCGACGACAACGGCGGCCACACCTATGGTGCCTTGCAGGACGGGGTCAACCGCTTTGGCAATGCCTTGGTGGATCTTGGCTTGCAGACGGAACAGCGGGTCATGCTGCTACAGCTTGATAGTATCGATTTCCCCATCGCATTCTTTGGCGCCATCAAGGCGGGTATGGTCGCTGTGCCGGTCAATACTATGCTGACCACCGACGATTATCACTACATGTTGCAGGATTCACGTGCCCGTGCCCTGGTCGTTAGCGCCGAACTTTTGCCGGTCGTGGCCCCGGTTTTGGATCATCTGCCCGAACTGCGCCATGTCATTGTTTCCGGCGGTGGTGATGCCGGTGGCTATCAAACCATGGCGTCGGCCTTGGCCAGAGGCGCGGTGAACCTAACCCCGGCGGCAACCTCGGCTGATGATGTGGCCTTCTGGCTCTATTCCTCCGGCTCCACGGGCCGGCCCAAGGGTGCACCGCATCTGCAAAGCGATATGATCAATACCGCCGTCCTGTACGGCATGGCGGTTTTGGGCATCCGCGAGGACGACGTGGTTTATTCTGCCGCCAAGCTATTTTTCGCTTATGGCCTGGGTAATGCCCTGACCTTTCCCATGGCGGTGGGCGCGACGGCGGTGCTGATGGCCGGACGGCCCTTGCCGGGCGATGTCATGGCTCGGATCAAGGATAACGATGCGACGATCTTCTATGGCGTGCCTACTTTGTATGCAGGCATCCTGGCGGACGACGGTATTGGCCGCGCGTCATCATCGCCGCGTCTGCGCCATTGTGTGTCCGCAGGCGAGGCTCTGCCCGAGGATGTTGCCAGGCGTTGGGCGGAACGGTTTGGCGTCGATATTCTGGATGGTATTGGTTCGACCGAACTGCTGCACATCTTTGTTTCCAACCGGCCTGGGCAGGCGCGTTATGGTTCAACCGGGATGCCGGTGCCGGGCTATCTGTGCCGCCTCACGGACGATGCCGGTGCCGATGTAGCACCGGGAGAGATCGGCGATCTTCTGGTTAGTGGGCCGTCGTCGTCGCCCTATTATTGGAACAACCGGGAAAAAAGCATCGCCACATTTGAAGGTGCCTGGACCCGTACCGGCGATAAATACATGTGTGACGAGGACGGCTATTTTGTTTATGCGGGCCGCTCAGACGATATGTTGAAGGTCGGCGGAATCTGGGTTTCGCCGTTCGAGGTTGAATCGGCTCTGATGAGCCATAAGGACGTGCTCGAAGCCGCCGTGGTCGGCCACGCCGATGAGGCGGACTTGATCAAGCCGAAGGCCTTCGTGGTTCTGACCAGGGGCGAGGGCGATGGGGAAAAAGGCGTTGAATTGCAGCAGTTCGTCAAGGATATGCTGGCGCCCTACAAATATCCCCGTTGGGTAGAATTCGTCGATGAATTGCCCAAAACAGCGACCGGCAAGATCCAGAGATTTAAGCTGCGCACCTGATGGACGAGGGCTACGATAGTATAGAGGTTGCTGGCCAGCGCCTGGAATGTGCCTGGCTGGGCCCCGCACCGTCACCTGATCCGGACGGTCCGCCGACCTTGGTCTTTTTGCATGAAGGTTTGGGCTGTGTCGCGTTGTGGCGGGATTTCCCCGAACGCATGGTCGAGGCAACGGGCCTTGGCGGCTTTGTCTACAGCCGCCGGGGCTATGGCGGTTCCGATCCCTGCGATCTGCCGCGACCCATAACCTATATGCATGACGAGGGGTTGGAGGTCCTGCCCAACCTATTGCAGGCGGCCGGGATCAAGCGGGCCATTCTGGTGGGTCATTCCGATGGCGCGTCGATCTCGTTGATTTATGCTGGCGGGACCCCGGCCAGGGAATTAGCGGGTCTGATCCTGGAGGCGCCGCATGTTTTTATGGAAGAGATCAATGTCGCCGCTATTGCCGAGGCGTGCCAAGCATACGACACTGGCGATCTGCGCCAGCGCTTGGCAAAGTATCATGGCGGCAATGTGGATTGTGCCTTTCGCGGCTGGTCCGAGCCGTGGCTGGGCGAAGGCTTCAAGAGCTGGAACCTGGAAGAGTATCTGCCGCGAATCTGTGCGGAGAGGTCCGTGCCGACATTGGTAATCCAAGGTGCCGGTGACGCGTACGGTACCATCGCCCAATGTCAGGCCATTGAACGCGGCGTCGGCCCGGATGCCAAGACGCTGTTTTTGGAAGACTGTGGCCATACCCCTCGCAGGGAACAATATGAACAAACTCTAGCAGCCATGCTCGCGCATATTCGCGGCCTGCGATAGCTGTAATTTCTAAGCGGATTGTTTATTCGGGCTGGGAACCTTCAGACTGGTTGTTGAGAAGCAAATAGTTTGAGGAGCAACCCGAATGAATGCCCATAAGAATGCCAGAACCACGCTCCATATTCGAGCACTGATGGTCCGCCGTGTTAACGAAGAAGGCCGTTCGGTGAAGTCGGTAGCGGCCGAATTAGGGGTCAGCGAGCGCGCCGTCCGCTGGTTCAGCAAGCACGGCATCGGCATCAAAAGGGTTATGACCAACAATGGCAGCTGTTACAAAGCCGCCACCTTCGCAGAGGCCTGTTGAAGGATTAAGGCACGCCACGTCCGCACCAAACCATATACGCCGAGAACAAACGGCAAGGTGGAACGCTTCATCTAGACCATGCTCAGAAAGTGAGCCTATGCCTTGTCCTATCAGTCTTCAAACCGGCGCAACGCTAATCTCCAAAACCGGCTCCGCGGCTATAATTTCCACAGGCCTCATGCTAGTCTTAAAAATCAACCGCCAGTCAGTAGGTTAAAGCCCTCTATCTGAACAACGCGATTAGAATAAACAACTAGAGCATGTCGCGGCATCAAGACGGGGTGGCTGCAACACAGCCGCCAAGACGACGTGGCCATGAAATCATGGCTGCGTCGTCTTAAGCTGTAATGTGTTAAGTGTCGGGGGCCGCCGGTGCTCTCATATGGAGCCGGAGGCGCCCAAATGCGGGGCCTTCGCCCTAGGCCGCTTTCCGTCGCGGGATAAACGGCTGGCGCGGTTCGACCTCTAGATCGCGGATCGACTTCGCCTTATGTTCTTCGCAATAGGAGCTACCATCTGCACGATGATCGCCACAGTAGTCATGGGTCGGAAGGTCGCCATGGGGCCACATGGGCCAAAGGCACCCCCGGCGGGGCCTGATTTCAAGCATAGTCCGCTCTCACAAGATTATTTAAAAGGGTATATGACTCTCGAACATGTAGATAATATGTTGCGGCGCACCATATTGTCAAGTACTGAATATCATTAATGAATCAAGACTTGTAACTTTTTTCGAATCGGCACGCACGGATGCCATGATCAGCGCGCCGCTTTGCTCGTGGCGCGGAATGGAGTAACCTTATCGCCATGGCAAAGCCCAGCAAGAACCAAGTCAGCTATTTGACCCGGGGCCTGCCCCAGCCGGGCGGAAAATTGCCCTTGTTCGATGATCAGGGTCAGGAAATCGATATCCGTACCATCCGTGCCTGTATCAAGGCGGGTTGGGCGGAACCCTGGTTCGCCAATCCCTTGAAACCCGATTGGCTGGTTTGCCGCTTGACCGATAGCGGCCGGGAAGCCGTGGCGACCTATGACGAGACGGTGAAGGCAAAATCCCTCGGTGTTGATTGACCGTTGATTGACGCCCTCTTGGATCCATCACCTGAATAAGAGCGTTTGTGAGTAGGAGGCCGTCAAGGTAATGGCGTACGAGACATTTGGGTTCTCGGAAGAGCAAATCTTAATGCGTGACAGCATTCTGGGCCTCTTGGGCCGCGCCTTGCCGGCGGAAAAGATGCTGGAATTCGACAAGAACTCGAGTTTCCCTGAGGAGGCCTTTCAGGCTGTCGCCGCAGATGGCTGGCTGGGCCTGCCAATCGTCGAGGCTTATGGCGGTGCCGGTGCATCCAACATGGACATGGCGGTCTTTATTGAAGCCTTGGGCTATTATCATTACGGTATCCGCTCTGCCTATATGACCACGTCGATCTATGGTGCCTCGCATCTGCAGTATCATGCCTCCGAAGTGCAACGGCGGGAGATGCTGCCGCGCTTGATCAAGGGGCAGCTTAAGATGTGCATTGCCTATTCAGAGCCTGAAAGCGGTTCGGACGCCGCCGGCATTCGCACCCGCGCGCTGCGGAATGGCGACGGCTATGTCATCAACGGGCAGAAAATTTATATTACCAACGCCCATGTTAGTGATTGGATGGTGGTCTCTGCCAAGACCGATCCCGATGCTAGGCACAAGGGTTTGAGCCTGTTTCTCGTCGATAGCAAAACGCCGGGGCTGACCATCCAGCCGATGGATCCCTTGGGCTCGCGCACTTCGTTGCCGAACGAGGTTTTCTTTGATGATGTCCGCATACCCGCCGAAAATCTTCTGGGTAGCGAAGGCGGAGCTTGGCCCATGTTGATGCGGGGCCTAAATCAGGAGCGGCTGTTGCTGGCGGCGACCTCCGCCGGCGCCTGTATGCGGATACTGGAACTGGCCAAGGATTTCGCCACCAGCCGCAAGGCGTTTGGTAGGACCATCACCGAGTATCAGGCGGTTTCCCACAAGCTGGCCGATATGTACATGCTGACGGAAGGGGCCCGCCTGGCGACCTTTCATGCGGCGCGGATGCTGGATGCGGGGGAAGACGCGGTGATGGAGACCACCACGGCGAAGGTGGTGGCAACGGAAAACAACTTCAAGGTTGCTGATTTGGGCATGCAGATCATGGGCGGGGCGGGCTATATGGCGGGAGAGATGCAGCGGCTGTTCCGCGAGGCACGGTTGGGGCCCATTGGTGGCGGTACCTCTGAAATCCTGCGAAATGTCATCGCCAAGAGAATGGGGCTTTAGCCTTGTGGTGATTTGCCGTCAAACAATGCAACAAGTTGCGGCGATGGGCAATTTTCCCTCGGAACATTGGCGGCGCACTGGTAACTTTGCATCAACCAAGGGCTACACCTGAGCGGACTTCATGGCGGGCAATAGCGAAATAAAACGCGCGATGAAAGTCGTGATCGACTGGGTCGGTGATGCGCCCATATCGACGAGGCAGCGAAGCGGAACATGCGGCGCGCTTTTAGCGGTATTCGTGACATACTGGTACACCTGCTCGAGGAGCGCTTGATAGAGGCGGAAATGATTGCCGATCAGGCGTAGGAAGGATTGAAGGCGGCCGGGCAAAGCCGATTGAACCAAACCTTGATCCGCTCCTCGTCATTGAGCCTGCGTCAGGCCGCCGAACGCCTGGACGACGTCGCCCCACGGGTGCTGACCCTTTGTCGGCAGGTTATCGATCTGTTGGAATAACCGTGACTTATTTTAGCTATTAAGCGGCTTGCCCGTGACCGCCAGGGCGGCTTCCTTGACGGCTTCGTTCAGGGTTGGATGGGCGTGGCACGTTAGCGCGATATCTTCCGATGAGGCGCCCATTTCCAGGGCCAGGACCAGTTCGGCAATCATGGTACCCGCATCGGCGCCGATAATATGCGCACCCAGTAGCCGGTCGGTTTCCTTGTCCGCCAGCAATTTGACAAAGCCGCCTGACTGATCGCCGCTGCTGCGTGTGCGGCTGTTGGCGGCAAAGTTGAAACGGCCCTTGTTGTAGGCGATGCCGGCCTCCTTCAGTTCTTCCTCGGATTTGCCCACGGTGGCGACCTCGGGCCAGGTATAACAAACGCCGGGAATGGCATCGTAATTCACCGCGCCCGCATGGCCGGCAATTTTCTCGGCCACGACAACACCTTCGTCTTCCGCCTTGTGGGCCAGCATGGGGCGGTCGGGCAGGACATCGCCAATGGCGAAGATACCGGCTACGTTCGTCTGATAATCCTCGTCTACGGGGATGAAGCCGCGCTCGTCCATGGCGACGCCAACCTCGGCCAGGCCCATGCCGTCGGTAAAAGGCTTGCGGCCGATGGAGACTAGGACCACGTTGGCTTTTAGGGTTTCGCTGTCGCCGCCTTTTGCCGGCTCAAGCGTCAGCTCTACACCGTCACGGGCTTTCTTGACGCCGGTGACCTTGGTACTCAGACGGAATTCCATGCCCTGATTGGCCAGACTGCGTTGCAGATTGCGGGATAACTCACCATCCATGCCCGGCGTGATCCGGTCGAGGAACTCCACCACCGTGATCTTGGCGCCCAGACGGCCCCAGACAGAGCCCATTTCCAGGCCGATATAGCCGCCGCCGATGATCACCAGATGTTTAGGCACCTTGGAAAGCGACAGCGCGCCGGTGGACGAAACGATGGTCTTCTCGTCGAACTCAACACCGGGCAGGCTCATGACATCGGATCCGGTAGCAATGACAATACTCTTCGCAGTCAGATTGCGTTCGCCGCCCGCCTTTAGGGCCACCTGCACCGTGCCGGGCGAGGTGATGGTGCCGCGCCCGAGGATGTATTCGACCTCGTTCTTCTTGAACAGGCCTTCGATGCCGGTGGTCAGGTCGCCAACGACCTGCGCCTTGCGTGCCATCATGGCTTTTAGATCAAGGCTCAATCCGGTGGTCTTGATGCCATGTTGGGCGAATTCCGCCTCTGCCTTGTGATACAGGTGAGAGGATTGCAACAGGGCCTTGGAGGGGATGCAGCCCACGTTAAGGCAGGTGCCGCCCAGGGTGCCGCGCATCTCCACACAGGCCGTGCGCAGGCCCAGCTGCGCCGCCTTGATAGCGCCCACATAGCCCCCTGGCCCGCCGCCGATAAAGACCACATCGAAAGAGTCATCATTCATGATCAGATCTCATTAAATTTCGAACAAAAGGCGTTCTGGTTCCTCGATACATTCCTTGACTCGGACCAGGAAGGTGACCGCCTCGCGTCCATCAATGATCCTGTGGTCATAGCTCAAGGCCAGATACATCATCGGCCGGGCCACCACCTCGCCATTGATTACCATGGCCCGGTCCTGGATCTTGTGCATGCCCAGAATGGCGGATTGCGGCGGGTTCAGGATCGGCATGGAGAGCAACGAGCCATAGACGCCGCCATTTGAAATAGTGAATGTTCCGCCCTGCATTTCGTCGATGCCCAGTTTGCCGTCGCGGGCGCGGCGGCCGAAATCGACGATGCTGCCCTCGATATCGGCGAAGGACATGTTGTCCGCGTCACGCAAGACCGGGACCACCAGGCCTTGTGGCGTGCCCACGGCGACGCCGACGTTGTAGTAATTCTTGTAGACCAGATTGTCACCATCGACTTCTGCGTTGACCGCCGGCACCTCGGCCAGGGCCTGGGTGCAGGCGCGGACGAAGAACGACATGAAGCCCAGGCGGCTGCCATGGCGCTTTTCAAAGACGTCGCGGTATTTGCTGCGCGCCGCCATTACCGCGCTCATGTCCACCTCGTTGAAGGTGGTCAGCATGGCGGCGGTGTTCTGGGCATCCTTCAGCCGCCGGGCAATGGTCTTGCGCAGGCGGGTCATGCGGACAACTTCTTCCAGGCCCGCATTGGGGCGAAGGCCGACGTCGAGATTTCCCGCCGGCGCGGCGGCGACATTGGCAGCGGGAATGACCTGTTGCGCTGATGCTGATGCCGGTGCCGCGGCAGGGGCTGGTGCCGGGGCGCTGCCAGCCTTAACGAAATTCAGTACGTCCTCTTTCAGCAGGCGGCCATCCTTGCCCGTGGTGGGAATGGTGTTTGGGTCGAGGCCATGTTCCTGCACCAGCCGGCGAACGGCTGGCGACAGCGGTGCCGCTGCTGCCGGTGTAGAAGCGGGCGCCGGCGCTGGTGCTGCTGCAGGTGCGGGCGCAACTGCCGCTGGGGCTGGCGCGGCAGCACCCGCCGCCAGGGCGTTGCCGGCGCTCTGGGTTTCGTCAATACGGCCCAACAGTCCGCCCATGGCCACGGTGGTTTCCTCGGGTGCGGCGATCTCGATAAGGACACCTCCTGTGGGCGCCGGAACTTCCACCGCGACCTTGTCGGTTTCCAGCTCCACCAACGGCTCGTCCTGGGCTGTCGCCTCGCCGACCTGTTTTAGCCAACGGGCCACGGTTGCTTCCGTTACGGATTCGCCCAATATGGGAACCACGATATTGATCATCTGACGGCCCTCGCCTCGTTTCATGCGTCTACTAGGTTGGTGCGTTCAATTTCCAAGCGCCTTGGCGACCAAGGCGGTTTGTTCTTTTTGGTGTGCGGCGGTGCTGCCGGTGGCGGTGGAGGCGCTCTCCGGCCGACCCACATACCTTGGCCGCTGTGTCTTATGGCCGATCTTCTCCAGCACCCCTTCCACGCGGGGAAAGATGTGCCACCAGGCACCCATGTTCTGTGGTTCTTCCTGACACCAGACTACCTCGGCCTTGGGGAAACGCGCCAATTCCTTGCTCAAGGCAATTTTTGGGAAAGGATAAAGTTGTTCCAGACGCAGCAGATAGACGTTCTTTTTCTTGGCCGCCTCGCGGGCTTCCAGCAAGTCGTAGTAGACCTTGCCGGTACAAATCACGACACGGCGGATCTTGTCATCAGTAGCAAGCAACTCCCGGTCACCGTCGCTGCTATCCCACAGTGCCCGGTGAAAGGTGGAGCCTGGCCCCATGTCGGTCAGGGAGGAGACGCAGCGTTTATGGCGCAAAAGGGATTTTGGCGTCATTAGGATCAACGGCTTGCGGAATTTGCGGTGCAACTGCCGGCGCAGGATGTGGAAATAGTTGGCCGGCGTGCTGCAGTTAGCGACCTGCATGTTGTCTTCGGCGCAAAGCTGTAGATAACGTTCCAACCGGGCCGAGGAATGTTCCGGGCCTTGGCCTTCGAAACCGTGGGGCAGCAACATCACCAGGCCGCTCATGCGCAGCCATTTGCTTTCCCCCGACGAGATGAATTGGTCAATGATCACCTGGGCGCCGTTGGCGAAATCGCCGAATTGGGCTTCCCACATGATCAGACCGCGCGGTTCGGCCAGGGAATATCCGTATTCAAAGCCCAATACCGCCGCTTCCGATAGGGCGGAATTGATGACATTATAATCCGCCTGCTTACGGTCCAGATTATTCAGTGGTGTGTAGAGATGCTCGTCGACCTGGTCGATAAACTGGGAATGGCGCTGTGAGAACGTACCTCGGGCGCTATCCTGACCCGATAGCCGGACCGGGAAGCCTTCCATTAGCAACGAGCCGAAGGCCATGGCTTCCGCGGTGGCCCAGTCGATGCCTTCACCGCTTTCGACAACCGCGCGCTTGGCTGCCAGTTGCCGGCCCACGGTGCGGTGCAGATTGAAACCTTGGGGGGCCTCGGTCAGGACCTTGGCGATGTGGCGCAGGGTTTCTAGCTTCACCGAGGTGTCGCCCCGCCGGGCTTCGCCACGGGCGGTTTCCAGGCCCTGCCAGCGGCCTTCCAGCCAATCGGCCTTGTTCGGCTTGTAGCCAGAGGCCGCCTCGAAATCCTGCTCCATACGGGCCTGGAAATCGGCCACGGCGTTGTCGGCCTCTTCCTGGCTGATGGTACCTTCGGAGACCAACTTCTCGGCATAGATCTGCCGTGAGGTCGGGTGCTGGCCGATCTCCTTGTACATCAACGGTTGAGTAAAATTCGGCTCATCACCTTCGTTATGGCCATGGCGGCGATAACAATACATATCGATGATGACGTCTTTTTTGAATTGCTGGCGGAATTCGGCCGCGACCTTGCCGATATAGCATACCGCTTCGGGGTCATCGCCATTGACGTGGAAAATCGGCGTCTGCACCATCTTGCCCACATCGGAAGGATAGGGCGAGGAGCGCGAGAGATTGGGATTGGTGGTGAAACCGATCTGGTTGTTGACGATAATATGAATGGTGCCGCCGACCGTGTAGCCATCCAGATCGGACAAGGCGAAACATTCCCCGACCAGGCCCTGGCCGGCGAAGGCGGCATCGCCATGCATCAGCAGGGCCATTACCTTGTCACGAGTTTCATTGCTCTGCTGGTCCTGCTTGGCTCTTGCCTTGCCCAGGACGACCGGATTGGCGGCCTCCAGGTGCGAGGGGTTGGCGGCCAGCGACAGGTGCACCATATGGCCGCCCAGTTCCCGGTCGGTGGAGGTGCCCAGATGATATTTCACATCGCCCGAACCCTGGACGTCCTGGGGATGGGCGGAGGTGCCTTGAAATTCCGAGAAAATCGCCGTGAACGACTTGCGCATCAGGTTCGACAGCACGTTTAAACGGCCCCGGTGGGGCATGCCCAGGGAGATTTCCCGCACCCCCAGTTGTGCCGCCCTTATTAGCACCGAATGCAGCAATGGCATCAGGCTTTCGCCGCCATCCAGGCCAAAGCGCTTGGTGCCCGTATGCTTGACCTGCAGAAAGCTTTCAAAGCCTTCCGCTTCCACTAACTCCCGCAGGATCTGACGTTTTTCATGGTCGGTAAGGTTGATTTCCTTGCCCCGGCCCTCGATCCGCTGCTGAATCCAGGCTTTCTCGTCCGGCCCCATGATGTGCATGAATTCCACACCGATGCTGCCGCAATAGGTGCGGTTCACAATATCGAGAATTTCGCGCAAGGTGGCATTTTCCAGGCCCAGCACATAGTTGATATAGATTGGCCGATCCATATCCGCTTCGGTGAAGCCAAAACTGCGTGGATCCAGTTCGGAATGGGAGACGGTTTTCTGCAAACCAAGCGGATCCAGCTTGGCATGTAGATGGCCGCGCACGCGGTAATTACGTATCAGCATCAAGGCGCGCAGGCTGTCCAGGGTCGCCTGGCGGACCTGCGCTGCGCTGACGGCGCCAAGGGCTGAAGGGGCCCGGCGTGCGCCTTCCAGAATATTTTGGCCTTCGCCGCTGTCGGTATAGGGATCGGCCTGGCTTTCCAGGCTGCCGCGCGGGGCCCAGGGGGCGCCGCGAACCTCGGCCACCACAGCTTCCGCCTCGTCGCCCAGTTCAGCGAAGAATTGCTGCCAGGAGGCATCAACGGAGCCGGGTGAAGTCAAATAACGTTGATAAAGCTGTTCGATAAATGCGCTATTGGTGCCAAACAGAAATGATGAACCTTCAAGGCCGGTCTCGTCAGGGTCCGTTATAGACATGCTTGCTCCGGCAGCTTTCTGCCACCGCCTCCAACACGATTGTAGTTAACGCGCATACTGCGTGCGGTTTGGTTAACCTTTCATTACCTTTAACATGGTGCTGCCCAGTTCGGCGGGCGAATCCGTTACCTCGATGCCGGCACCGCGCATGGCTTCCATTTTGTCGCCGGCGGTTCCTTTGCCGCCTGAAATGATCGCGCCGGCATGGCCCATGCGTCTGCCGGGCGGCGCCGTAAGGCCCGCGATGAAACCAACCATTGGCTTCTTGACCTTTGATCGCTTGATGAAATCCGCAGCTTCCTCTTCCGCCGTGCCGCCGATCTCGCCGATCATGACAATGCCCTCGGTCTCGGGGTCGCCCAGGAACATATCCAGGCAATCGATGAAGTTGGTGCCATTGATGGGATCGCCGCCAATGCCTATGCAGGTGCTTTGTCCCAAACCGACGGCGGTGGTCTGTCCCACGGCTTCGTATGTCAAGGTGCCGGAGCGCGAGACCACGCCGATTTTGCCACGGGTATGAATATGGCCCGGCATGATGCCGATCTTGCACTCATCGGGCGTGATCACACCGGGGCAGTTTGGGCCGACAAGGCGGGTCTTGCCTGATGCCTGCAAGGCTCGTTTGACGGTCACCATGTCCAGCACCGGGATGCCTTCGGTGATGCAGATGGCCAGTTCAATCTCACAATCAATGGCCTCGAGAATGGCGTCGGCGGCAAAGGGCGGTGGCACATAGATCACGGAGGCGTTGGCGCCCGTGGTCTCGATCGCATCCGCCACCGTGTCGAACACCGGTAGACCCAAATGGCTCTCACCACCCTTGCTAGGCGAGACGCCGCCGATCATCTGGGTGCCATAGGCGATAGCCTGTTCGGAATGAAAGGTGCCCTGATTGCCGGTAAAGCCCTGGCAGATCACCTTAGTGTTTTTATCGACCAGTACAGACATTACGCGGCCTCCTTCACGGCGGCGACCACCTTGGCGGCGGCATCCCCCAAATCGTCCGCCGCGATAATCGTCAAGCCGGCCGAAGCCATGATTTTCTTGCCCTTTTCCACATTGGTGCCCTCAAGCCGCACGACCAGGGGTTTGTCCAAATGGACCTCGCGGGCCGCCGCGACCACGCCTTCGGCAATGATGTCACAACGCATAATGCCACCAAAAATATTGACCAGAATGCCCTTCACATTGCTGTCGGATAAAATGATCTTGAAAGCCTGGGTTACCCGTTCCTTGGTGGCGCCGCCGCCCACGTCAAGAAAGTTGGCGGGTTCACCTCCATGCAGCTTGATAATATCCATGGTCGCCATAGCAAGGCCGGCACCGTTTACCATGCAGCCGATTTCGCCATCCAGCTTGATATAGTTCAAGTCTGCCTTGGCGGCCTCCAGCTCGGCTGGGTCTTCCTCGTCCGCGTCCCGCAACTCTTCGATATCGGCATGCCGGTAGAGAGCATTGTCATCGAAGTTCATCTTGGCATCCAGGGCCATGACCTCGCCGGTGCCGGTGACCACCAACGGATTTATTTCTACCAGGGAGGCATCGGTGTCTACGAAGGCCTTGTACAGTGCCGTGATCAACTTGACGGCGGAGCCGACTTGCTTACCCTTCAGGCCGAGGCTAAATGCCAGACGGCGGGCGTGATGGCCCTGCAGGCCCGAAATGGGATCGATCACCAGGGTTTGTATTTTTTCCGGCGTATCGGCGGCCACCGCCTCGATATCCATGCCGCCCTCGGTCGAGGCCATGATGGCGATACGCGACGTGCCCCGGTCCATCACCGCGCTAAGGTATAGCTCCCGCGCAATATCGCAGCCGTCTTCGATATACAGCCGTTTGACCTCTTTGCCCGCCGGCCCAGTTTGATGGGTCACCAGGGTCATGCCCAGAATATCACTAGCCAGGCCGCGGACTTCATCGATCGACTTGGCGATCTTTACGCCGCCGCCCTTGCCCCGGCCACCGGCATGGATCTGTGCCTTGACGACCCAGATCGGACCTGGCAGGGACCTGGCGACCTTGACCGCCTCGTCCACGCTATAGGCCACGCCGCCGTCCGGTACGCTGACCCCATAGCGCTGCAAGACGCCCTTGGCCTGATGTTCATGAATATTCATCGCAATTCCTAATGCTTTCCCTTGAGGACCAGAAACAGACGGGCTATTTGGTCTTCTTCGCGGCTCTTTTCTTCGGCGCCGCCTTTCTGGTTTTTTTGCCCAAGCTTGGATCGAGTTTCTTACAGGTCGCAATTAACTCCTTGACTGATTTGACGGAATTGTCGAATTCCTTCTTCTCGGACTTGTTCATTGAGATTTCCACGACCCGTTCCACGCCCTTGGCGCCGATCACCACGGGGACGCCCACATACATACCCTTGACGCCATATTCGCCGTTCAGATTGGCGGCGCAAGGCAGAACGCGTTTTTGATCGCCCAGATAGCTTTCCGCCATCTGGATCGCGGCAGAGGCCGGCGCGTAAAAGGCCGAGCCGGTTTTCAGCAAACCGACGATTTCGGCGCCACCGTCGCGGGTGCGCTGGATAATCTTGTTCAGGCGTTCCTTGGTGGTCCAGCCCATCTTGACCAGGTCGGGCAACGGGATGCCGGCGACCGTGGAATAGCGCGCCAGGGGCACCATGGTATCGCCGTGGCCGCCAAGGACGAAGGCAGTGACGTCTTCAACAGAGACGCCGAATTCTTCTGCCAGGAAATAGCGAAAACGGGCCGAGTCCAATATACCAGCCATGCCAACCACCCGGTTCGCCGGCAGGCCCGTGACCTCCCGCAAAACCCAAACCATGGCATCCAGCGGATTGGTGATGCAGACGACAAAGGCCTTGGGGGCGTATTTTTTAATGCCCGCACCGACTTGCTGCATGACCTTGATATTGATGCCCAACAGATCGTCCCGGCTCATGCCCGGCTTACGCGCCACGCCGGCGGTCACGATGATCACATCCGCACCCTTGATGCCGGCATAGGAATTGCTGCCCTTCAGGCTGCTGTTATAGCCTTCGACCGGTGAGGCTTCCGCCAGATCCAGGGTCTTGCCTTGGGGCAGGCCGTTGACGATGTCAAACATCACCACATCGCCCAGCTCCTTTAGTCCAGCCAGATGGGCCAGGGTGCCACCGATGTTGCCGCCGCCGATCAATGCGATCTTGTTCCGAGCCATTTGTAGTCCTTTCCGGATGCGATCTGATTACTTTGGTTTGCGTTTGTTCGCCGTTGTTTTTGTTGTCTTCATCGCTTTACGTCGACATTCAAGATCCGCCAGTGTTCATCACCAACAACCCTCAACGCTGACGGATTAATCTGGTTACCTTTGTACCCCCGGTTGCCATGGGGTGCAACGCCAGCTTCACATATGTCAAAATGAAATCTCCAAGCCGCTCGCTCCGCGCGGCAATTCGGCTAATTGGCTGGATATTCGCTACGCCCAGCAACATGTTAACCACCTCATCATCATCGGACATCGGCAACAGCAGACGGCGATAATGCATCAACGTTTTCGCCTAATTGAGGGATCGTATTTCGTATATTCATTGTGGAATTCCATCGGTTCCCGACGTTCCACGGTCTCGATATATTGGCTTGTTACCTGCTGATTGGCCTTGTGAAGCTCATCTACGAAATCATTAAAAGCGCTCTTGAAGGGCATGGAAAAGATCACACCTATCTCGCCATATTTGCTGAAACCCCGTGGTGAATATGGCAATCTAGCGGTGCAGGAATGTGACCGCGTCCGCTATCCTCGCCGACCATGGGCCGCGGTGCTGGAAGCGGGATTGGGAGCGAGGAGTAAAGACGATGTCTAGACGCGATGGGTTGGTGGCCGAGGTGCTGGATTTGTTGGAACGCTATCAACAAGCCATTGAAACCGGCACCCGTGATGAAATCCAGACAATGGTTCATTTGCCGGTCGGTTACATCACTGAGGACGATGTGCAAATGCGCGAACGGTATCCTTTCGACCCCGTGAAATTGCGCGAGGTTACCGGATTTCATCATGGTAAATCCGACTATGATGTGATCGCGATTGACGAAACCAAGGCTCACATAGTCATTACCGCGACACGCATGCGCGAGGACGACAGCCCGATCGAGTATGTCTCTGCTTTCTACATTCTGCAAAATCGTGGCGAAGGATGGAAAATTGCCGCCTTTTCCGGCATTCGTACCGAGGCTTAAGGCGAAATGAATAGGTAAAGAACGATGAGTGCATCTCAGCAGGAACTTGACGAATTCCAGGCCGAAGTCGCGGCTTGGTTCAGCGTGAATAAGCCAGCCGATCCGAGCTTTCTATTGCCGCAAAGCTTCATGGAGGTGGGCACGGACCAGCAGTTCGAATTCCTCCGTAATTGGCAGCGCAAGGTCTATGAGGCGGGCTATCTGGGCATGGCCTGGCCGAAGGAATATGGCGGCGGCGGCAGGGAGCAGGCCTTTCAGGACATCGCCACGGCCGAGATGGTTCGCCAAAAAGTCCCCTTCATGACCAATACCATTGGTTTGAGCTGGGCCGGGCCGTTGATCCTGAACATGGGGACGGAGGCGCAGAAAGAGGCCTATATAAAACGTATCCTCAGTGCCGAGGATATCTGGTGCCAGGGCTTTTCCGAACCCGACAATGGCTCGGACCTCGGAAATGCACAGTTGCGGGCGGTTCGTGATGGAGACGAATACATTCTTAACGGCTCCAAGATCTGGACCTCTTTGGGCGCCTATGCGGATTTCATCATTCTGTTGGCCCGGACCGATACCCAGACCAACACCAAATACGAGGGGTTGAGCTATTTCCTCGCACCTATGAAGATCGCCGGCGTGGAGCCCGCGCCGATCAAGAAGCTAACCGGTGAGCACGGCTTTACGCAAACTTTTTTCAACGATGCCCGTATCGCCGATACCTGTCTGATCGGCGAAGAGGGCGGCGGTTGGCAGGTTGCCATGAAAACCTTGACGTTTGAGCGTGCGGTCAGCGGTGGTCAGGCGGGCGGGGTGCATTCCATGTCGGTCTCGGCCATGGAGGTGGTCGAGATGGCGCGGCGCGTCATGCGCGATGGTAAACCCGTCATCGAAGATCCAATCATCCGCGATCAACTGGTTTCCTTTCTGATAGAAGAACGCGGCCTAGCGCTGAACGACAAGCGCGGTGAAATTCCCGGCCTTATATCGGAGCGTCCCGCCTCTATCGCCATGTCGCGAAAGCTGACCAATTCCGAATGGCGCCGGCGTCTGAACCAGTTCGCCGTGACCCTGCAAGGCGCCAACGCGTCCCGCTATGTGGGCGATGCGGATGCCATTGACGGCGGGCGCTGGCAGCGCGGCTATTTCAATGCCTTTTCGGGGACCATTGGTGGCGGCACCAGCCAGATTCAGAAAAATATCGTCGGCGAGCGGGTTCTTGGCCTGCCCAAGTCGGAGTAGAGGGTCGCCATTATGACGGAACAAGCCGAAATTCTGTTCTCGGACGAACAGGCGCAGCTTATGGATATCGCCGAGTCATTCTCGGCTAGCAAATCACCCATCGACGCCGTGCGTCGGCGGATCGAAGCCGAAAGCGCCATCGAGGTTGAGCTGTGGCGGGAAATGGCCGTCCTTGGTTGGCTGGGTATAGCCATTCCGGAGGAATACGGTGGCAGCGGCCTGGGTTTGGGCGAGGTTGTGAGCATTGTCGAGCCCATGGGCAGGAGACTATTTTCGGCGCCCCTGGCTTCCACCACCTTGGTGGCGCAGACCGTTCTGCTCGGTGGAGACAAGGCGCAGAAATCTCATTGGCTACCGCAATTGGCTGGTGGTACGGTCGCGGCCCTGGCCCTGACGGAGGCGCATGGCGATTGGGATTTGAGCAATCTAACCTGCGCCGCCGAACGCGCCGGCGGCACGATAACCCTGAGCGGTGGAAAGACCTTTGTCACGGATGCGGCCATGGCCGATGTATTGCTAGTGTCCGTGGCTCTGGACGGTGCGCCGGCACTGGTATTGCTGGAAACATCAGCCCTGCCGTCAGCTGCATTGCGGCGCGAAGTGGTGATAGACGAGACCCGGCGCAGCCATGCCGTGGATCTGAATGGTGTTGAGGTGCCTAGCGCCAATCTGCTGCCCCAGGACGGCGCCGCGGACTGCCTGAAAAGCCTGCATCTGTCCGCCTGTTTATTGTATGCGGCGGAGATGTGCGGCGGCACCGCCGGTGTCATTAACGTGACCCTGGAATATCTGCTGACCCGCCGCCAGTTCGATCATTTCATTGGTGCCTATCAGGCTCTGAAACACCCCATGGTTGATGCACTGGTCGGCTTAGAGCAGGCCCGTTCGCACCTTTATCATGCCGCCACGATCTTTGATCCCGCCAACGCGGCCGAGGGAGAGATTGCGGTGCGCATGGCCAAGGCTCAGGCGGCGGATGCCTTTGCTTTTGCCTCGGACCGGGCCATCCAGTTCCACGGCGCCTTTGGTTTTACCTATGACTGCGATGCCCAGTTATACCGCCGCCGCGCCTTGTGGTGTGAACAACAGCATGGCGACGGTGCCCATCACCGAAAGCACTTGGCCGGGTTATTGCTCGACTAATCCAAGGCCTTGGTGGCCTTGTAGCGCTCCACCTTCGGTTCGGTGCTGTCGTAATGGGCCAAGCCGTCCGGGATATCCACCCAATGCGCCCGTTGATCATGGAAGGCATGGGCCTGGGGCGCGCGATCAATCTCGCCGGAAATCAGGGCGCGGGCCACATGCATTTCTCCTGGTGTCAGGTCCGAGGTGAAGAACATCGTGCTGCCGCACAGGCAGGCGCCCTCATAAGTGCTGGGCCATTTGTCGATCTCCTCGCAAAGAATGCTGCGATGGTAATATTACCCGCTTTGTCCATGCCCTGGCGATAGGGTCAGCGGCGTAAGCGGCTTAATCTGGTATGTGAAGTTCTATGACCCGGCGACGGAATTCAGTTGGGCCGCGGCGTAGGTGGCAGCTGCTGCCGCGGGCGAGACGCTGAAGCTAGGTAGGCTGGGTTTATCGGCTGTCTGCGCGTTGCGCTTGCCGGGACCATCGGATCTTTACAACTCCTCCCTCATGACCCTGGCGCCTGCCACCATGGCCTCGGTCTTACTCCGTGCCAGCCAGCGCGGAATGGCGGAAAAGCCGCAATCAGCCGTAACGGTCAGCTTGTCGGCAGGGACATAGCGCAAAACCTCACGGATCCGCACCGCGACATCCTTGGCGCTCTCTTCGTGGAATGACTTCACGTCCACCACGCCGGCGGCAATGTTGTAGCGCTCCGACAGCGGCGCCAGGATATCCAGCTCCGCCATTTCGCGGTTGGCGAATTCCAGCACCAGCATGCCTGTTTCTAACTGCTCCATCGCGCCCATCAGTCGCCGCATTCCACGCGGTGATGACGGACGGGAAGCGTTGTTGCCAAAGCAAATATGCACCGCCGTGTGTTCCACCAGGCCACGGGTGACCTGATTGATGCAGTTAGCGGCTTCGTCCAGGCTGCGCCGCTCGGGCACGAAGGTCAGGCCCGGTTCGTCAATTTGAATAAAATCCGCGCCGGCCAGACGCAGAGCCTCGACCTCCTGACGCAGCATCATGATGATATCGTCCATCAATGGTTCCACGCTCGGGTAATGCGGTTCGGGCAGGATATTGGAGGCAAATGTCAGGGGTCCGGGAAAGGCGATTTTGATGTTCCGTCCCGGTACCAGGCGGGCCAGGTCTTCGTATTCCTGAACTAGACCTAGGCCTTCCGGGGCACAGACTTTCTCGGTCGCAAAAAAATGCGGCGCCATGTCATAGCCGGGCACGCCCAGTTTGCGCGGCCGCTCCTGCCGGGCGATGCCCGAGATGCGGTCATACATCTCGTAGACAAAGCGTTGTCGGCGCAATTCGCCATCGGAGATGATATCGATGCCGGCTTCCACCTGATCGGAGATGGCCAGCCGTGTCGCATCCTCGAACGCTTCGGCAATATCCATTGGCGCCGCCGCATCGCGCATATGCTGGCGAAACAGATGCATCCAGCCGGGGATGGCGTAGCTGCCCACACCCATGGTTGGCAGAATTGGTAGGTTTTTCATGTTGTTGTCCTTCGTAGCGGTGCCTCTCCCGTAGATATAGACGAACCCTAGCAACAGGTGAAGTAAGGAGGCGACAAGGGTGTTCAAATTGATTTTGAGAACAAATCTCGGATAAGCCTGGATGCGAGATAAATTTCATTTTAGAGTCGCTGGAATATATTTTATGCAATCGATTTCGCAAAAAGCTGTATCGTCAGCACAGGGCGTCAATGGTTGCCTAGAATTGGCATGCCTCCTCGGGGCTCTCCCACAGGCTAACCACCCCATCCCCCCACCGTAGCCCGACCTGACAGTTGGGGTGCGGCAAAATGTCCCAGCCTAATAATTCTAATTAGTCTAATTTAATTCTAAGCTGGATGGTGCTAACTTCTGTTAACCAGCTAGCGTGGTGCAGACGGTGAAGCGTTAGTCGGCTGCAGCGATCCGTCGCCAAGCGAACGTTCATTGCAGGAAGGAAATTGCGAGTGGCACTATGTTAGTTGCGCATCACTTGGTTGACCAAGCTTCTGATGCCGCCTTCGCTATCGACGGTAAGCAGCGCATTTTGAGCTGGAACGACCGGGCTGAGCGGCTATTAGACTACCGGCGCCGCGAGGTGATTGGCGAGGATTGTGCCGAGGTACTGCGGGCGGTGACGCTTGACGGCAAGCCGGTCTGCGCCCCGAATTGCGATGGTCTACGCTGCTTCGTGCGGTTCCAGCCTTTTGAAGCCAAGTCCTGTCTGGCAGTCCATCGCGACGGCCACAAGATTGCCCTGGACATCGCTTCGATGGTGATGCCACGCGAGGCAAGCGATGGCGATCAGATGACCGGGGTGGCGGTGATTTTCTTGCGCGGTCAGGAGGAGGACGGCCAGCAGGCACTGGCAGACACGCGGTTGCAGATTTTTGCCTTCGGTGCCTTCGGCCTCACTATCGGCGGTCGCAGTCTGGAGGTGGAGAGCTGGGGACGCAAACAGGCGCTGACCCTTTTGAAGTTGCTTCTGGTGAATTTGGGTCGTGCGATTCCACGCGAAGTCCTGATCGACAAGCTGTGGCCGGACGTGGACGAAAAAACCGGCTGGGGCCGACTGAAGGTGACGGTGTACTACTTGCGCCGCCAATTGCGTGCCGCCGGCATCAATGAAACTGTGGTCGAGACCAAGGGCCGGGCCTATACGCTGCGACACGAAGCGGTCTGCGTGGATGCCCGCATCTACGAAGATTTTATCGCTGCCGGTGATGCCTGCCGCAAACGGCAGCATTGGGAGGGCGCGCTGGACCACTTCAGCCAGGCCCTGCGGCTGTATCGCGGGCACTATATGAGTGAGGATTTTCATGCCGATTGGTGCTCGGAAGAACGGGAGCGGCTGCGCGAAATCCATCTGGAAATGTTGACCGATATGGCGGAGTGCTATGTCGAATTAAGCCAACATAGAGAGGCGGTGGCGGTATGCCGTGGCATCTTGGTCGAAGATCCGTGTCGGGAGAATATCCATCGTGCGCTGATGGAAAATCTCATTTATTTGGGTCGTACCGGTTCAGCCCGGGCGCAGTACTTCCGCTGCTGCGAGATCCTGGCCAGCGAACTTTCGGTGGAACCCATGCCTGAGACCAAAGAGCTCTATCAGCGGATCGCCAGGTTGCGGACGACCTAGTCACCAACTGAATTCTGCTAGGAACGGGCATCGGGGCGGAGGCCTTCTGGCAAAACCTTGAAGCGATCGGCAACGATCTGACGCCGAAAAACCTGGCAACGGCTGTGGCGCAGTCGCACGCAAAACCCGCGCGGGGGCCATCAGGTGGCGGCCACAAAAACCTTTAAACCCTCCTAGAGAGCCGACACGGCTTCCCCCGCCGCATGACGTTCATCTATGGCTGACTGGTAGCCTTCTGTCACCAAACCGTCACTGCGCCATCCTAAGATTTGCGGGCATTGATTTGGCGGTGCTGTGAGCAATGCGAGATGACCAGGTATCGAGAGAGTGCGATGCCGCTGCGGACCATCGCCCAGAGAGTTGATAGGCTAGGAGGAAATTTATGAGGTATTCATCGATCACTGCATTCATAATGGTTTTGGCGCTCGCGCAAGGTGTGGAGGCCGCCGCCGATACTGAATTCAGAAAGCCAACTGCAGCGGAGGAGAAACTCCTCAACCTGCCGCTTGGTTTAAACGCTAACTTCGCTGCCATACCAAGCGATAACCCAATCACGAAGGAAAAAATCGAACTGGGTCGACTCCTCTATTTCGATACCCGGCTTTCCAGAAACGATACCATCGCCTGCGCTACCTGCCACAATCCGAAGCTGGGTTTTACCGACGGCCAACCTGTGTCGCTCGGCATCGGCACCCTCAAGGGCGGTCGAAGCGCGCCGACGGTGATCAACCGGCTGTTCAGCAAGGCACAATTCTGGGACGGTCGTGCTCCCTCGCTCGAGGAGCAAGCGAAGGGACCGATTACCAACTTGATAGAAATGGGCATGCCATCCCACGATGTTGTCATAAACAAACTCAATGACATCAGGGGATATAGGGATAGGTTCAATAAGGTTTTTGGAACAGTGGTCACTCTTGACGGCGTCGCCAAGGCAATTGCCACCTTCGAACGAACGGTGGTGTCGGGCAATTCTGCTTTCGATCGTTATCAGGATGCCATTGAGGGGGCCATTACGGAGGCGCAAATTCGCGGGTTGAAAATCTTCAAGGAGAAAGCCCGCTGCACCCAGTGCCATGCCGGCTTCAATCTTACGGACGAGAAATTCCACAACATCGGCGTTGGTTGGGGCGGACACCGTCCGGATCTCGGTTTGTTTGATGAAACCAAGAAGCTGGTGGACATGGGCAAGTTCAAGACCCCTACCCTTCGCGACATTGCCGATACTGGTCCCTACATGCATGACGGGCGGTTTGCGACCCTGCGTCAGGTCATCGATTTCTATGACAGGGGCGGTGATCCGAACCCATTCCTCGACAAGGAGATCGTGAAGCTCAATTTGACCGAGCAAGAGAAGAGGGATCTCGAGGTATTCCTACATGCCTTGAGTGGCGAAGGATGGCAGACCAAGGTGGCGCCCAAGGGGTTTCCGCAATAACTCGGCGTATTTCTTGGTTCCCGGGGGATAATCTTCCCCTGGGAGCCTGTTGCGGACGTATCCTGCGGTTTCGATGTGGGCTTGCCTCCGAGACCTGACCCCAAGAGATGTACCAACGTGACCTCCAGTGCGTTGATCGATATCACTGGTCGCCATTGGGCACGGAACAACGTTGTCACAGCCAACTTGATTTGCCGGGTAGAGGACGCCTGAAACAAGGTTGCCTCCGAACCCACGGTACTGGCCGCCGCCGAGGCGTAGCGGCCAAGCAGCCTTATTCGCCGCCCAGAGGGGCTCTGAGGCGGTCGATCAGGACAAAGGCGGAGCGGTGGGGTAATCATGGGGTCCAAAGACCCGGCTACGCGCGCCAGGAGGGGAATTGGCCCGAATTGATACAACAATGGCAACCCTACGGCTGGAGGCTCAGCACGTGGGCCGAAAAAGCAGTTCGTGGTTTCCGGGCAGGTCCCGTTCGGCTACTATTGGCATAGAGTTTCGAAATAATCAGGGGAGTATCGGTCCATATGTGGAAACGGACCGGTAGATTTAATCCCATGACATGGGAACGCAAAGCGCTTCGGATCTCGCCATCTGATGAATTCGACCAAACATCCCAGTCTGGTGGGATACAGGTCATGGGTCGGATGCGATCGGTTTTGTTGATTCTGACGGTAGCCATGATGGTGGTCATGTCCCCTGATCTCGGCCAGGCGCGGGATCGGAGTTCGGCTCCAAAGAGAGACCGCGTCGCCCGTGACTTCAGGCACGCCGATGTCGATGGCGATCGCAAACTCAGCGCCGTCGAGTGGCACCGCCGCGGCAATTTCCAACGACTGGATAGGAACGCCGATGGCTACCTGAGCCTCGAGGAAGTCCGCGCACTCTACAGGGGCCATGACGACAGGTCATACGTGTGGCCTCCCAAAGGCATGCCGCTGCCCACAGTCGAAATCGACCCCGCCGTCGAAGCCGACCGCGTGGGGCGCCAGGCGCTGGACAAGGAGACGCTGTGCGGCATTGGCCGGTCCCGGAAATGCGACGTCGTTCATCAGCGGAGGCGCGGCCTGATGGAGACGGGAACTGGTCCCCGTTTTCCAAAGAACGCTATTTGCGCTGGCGCCGACGACTATTGGGCCATGGATTACACGTACAAGCGCAACCGCCAGAGTTATCACGGAGGAATCGACCTGCCGGCGCCTTGGGGCACGCCGATGCGTGCCGTCGCGGCGGGATCGGTCGTTGCCAAATACCAGGCCCATCAATCCAAGCGCGGGACCGAAGTGGTCCTGCGCCATACCCCAGAGCAAACCGATCTGCCCGTGTGGACCTACAGCGCCTACGGCCACCTCGATGCCATGCCGGACCTAGTGATCGGCCAGCGCGTAGCAATGGGACAGATCATCGGCCCCACTGGCAACTCCGGCATCAGTGGCAGAAGCCGCAGAGGATCGGGCCAATCGAACAGGCGGCGCCCGGCCATTCATCTGGCGATGTTTTACAGCGACAGTGCGGCCTACGGCGAAGCCAACGATACTATTATACCGGTCAATGGCTATTGGCTCGATCCTATGGCCTTTTACCGCCAAAAAGGACTGATCGATTCCCCCTCGATGAAAGCCCTTTCCGAGGCTGAAAAGGACGTGCCGATCCCGGTGTTGTTCGTGGACGGCACGACATATCCGGCTAACACCAAGCTGGTCTGGCCCTATGCCTGCCGGCGCGATTGATCACTCGAACCGCGTCGAGGACGATGATCCGGAGATCGACACGCTCAGCTGTTTGAGCCCCTGATGTTCGGCCGATGATGTCGAGAGCCGGGAAGATTTTGAGGATGCATTATCGATCACAAACGCCAGAAAAAAACCTGTGGGTGCGGTCGTTCTGGGCATGGACTTGAGTAGCTGGCATGCCGGATGTCTAAGCGGAGGTTGTCGGTAGAATCATATAGACGGCCACCGCCAGCATTGCGACGCCGCCGAATTTGCCAAATAGATCCCCATGCGGCAGAACCTTTTCCCCCAGGACTAAAATGGCGATCAACGCGACCCATAACAGGTTCATAACACCGCCCACAAACAGCAGACCCATTAACAGCCAACAACAGCCCAGACAATAGGCGCCATGAGATAGCCCCATCTTCAAGGCACCGAGATCACCCGGCAGCCAACCGGTCATAAGGAAGCCCAAGGGAGAGCGGCATTTGCCCAGGCAGGCCTGTTTCAATGGAGTCAGTTGATAGATACCGCAGGCCCCTAATAAAACAATGGTTAGCCACTTCGAGGTGCCTATCATCATGGGAGACACCAGGGCCGCCTCGGTCAGCGCCCATTGGGCTAATGTGGCGGCAATGCTGAACAACGCCCAGACGAATAGATAGGCGCCGGCGAAGATAGCGATGCGCAGGCTGGGGTTTTTATCCTGTGCCTGTTTGCGGGTGACGGTGGCGAACAGCAGTATCATGGGGGCTGCGGAGGGCACCATCATACCCACCATCATGACGAACCACATTACCGCCATCAGGGCAAAGGTGGTTGTGGTCCATGCGCCCATCGTCGCTTGCATGGACCCTGTTGCCATCACAGCCATGCCCATTAGGCTCATGTCGCCTTGGGACATGTTTTTGGCCAAGACAGCCAAATAGATCCACGACAGGATGCTTAAGCCAGCCAGGGCGATGAAGACCAGGGCCCGGTCCCGTATCAATATGCGTTCCATGATGGCTATCTTTTGTTTGCAAAGCCGGTAACGCCCCAATTATGAGAGCGCTGCCATATTCTTTGCGATTTAGCGCATGGCGTCCAAACCGTACAATTCCTTGGCCTCTTCGTAGGAATGGGCCATGCCATTATTGTTGAAGGCAAAGGTCGCGAGCGAGCTATGTCGCTGGCTATAGTCGAACTTGATATCGCCCGTGCCTTTGGCTGTACCCGAGGCGACCTGTGCCTCGTAAAAGACCCAGCCATTGGGCAGAACCGTGCGTACTTCCACCTCTTCATCCGTCACCGGATTGCGGATGGGTGCCGTGGTTGCCGTAACAATATCGGGAACATGGATCCGGCCCAGTCGCTTGTTGATGTTCCACTCAAACTCAATGGGTGCGAATTGTGGCTCATGGATGGTTTCGACTATAACTGAAAAGATCTGAAACATGGAACCCACGGGCTGTCCTTCACCGCCCATGATGGCGAATACCGCAGCTATCTGTTCTTCAGTCGTTTCCGGTCGAAGAATGGGCTGCATGTGGCCGCCACCGTGATGAATAGCGCGTGGAAAGAAGTATGTCGCGGCGACCATGACGCCATCCATGTTGACATCGCCGTAATGGCCCTCGTCAATTTGAAAGCCGATGACACCATCACAATGCCCTTGTGTCGGGGGGGCCATATTTTCGCAGGGGCAGCCCACATCGCAGCTGCAATATTCGAGATAACGTCCCTTCCAGTACCATTCCGTATCGGCCATTTTTCTTGATCCCCTGTTTCTATGTTCATTTGTTTGTTTTGGGCATAACACAGGATATTTTAGGGCGAATCGGCAAGCGCGCAATCTATTTTAGAACAAGGCATGCTCAATGTTCTCCAATTAGAGTGATAATAATTAGTTACTACAAGTCAGCCCTGGTGGCGTTCGGTCATCAGGTTGGTGTAGTTGCCCAGGAGGAAAAGGACCGCGATAAGGCCAGGAGAGATCGATCATTTTCTTAGATCGTGTTCGTCTGTGATACTCGCGATAGGTCAAAATCCGACTCTTAGCATTGCCTAATATAGCGCCCGCTACTGGGGCATAAGCGGACATGGCGTAATTGCGGTAGCCGTTCCCCAAGGGCTGATCGCAGAAAGAGGTTTCGAGGACACCTATCGCCGTTTTTTGGCTAAAAACACGGTCTTCATACTTGGCCCTAATATTGTGTTTCCAGCGATCCAGAACCTTGAAAGACCTTTCCGGCCTCGAATAATTGGACCTATCACTAACCGGATTCCAAAAAAACCTTGAAATCGATGCTGTCGAGACTGCGTGGGTCGGCATAGACAGTCCGGTCATCGAACTCATGGATATAGGATCTGATGTTCCCGTCTAATGCTATGACGAACCCCAAGCCGGACAGACGATCCTCCGCCCAGTACAGTTGATTGGGGTTTCGGGATCGCGCAAACCCACGAGGCCAATCAAATAGTACCGGTAGGCCCTTCGGCGTTAATCGATAATGGATTTCGTTCTTTTCATGGATCAGCAACCCGGTCTGTGCCGAAGCTTTCTCACTTGTCTAATGCCTCTTTCCAGCACATTCTGGCTCTCGCGAAAAGGATTTTGATAACCGGACAAGCATCGCCACCGCTAAGCCCCGAGAGGTGCCGGCGAAGACCTTTCGGATGTTTGTAGCCGGCTCCCACCCGCCGGCGTCCAGGTGCCATGCATTAGGAAAATCTAACAGTCGGATTATGGCACTCTTCGAGGGTTACGGCCCAAAACCGCGACTTCTGCTGTTCACCCAGCCTCGAGCATTGCCCGAAAATTTTACGACGGTCGAAAATGACCCAGAGCCGACCCGAGAGGTCATTGGATAACCAGAACTGCAAAGTGGTTTCAGCATGCGTCAGAGTCTTGGAGCACTAGAAATCTTCGCAGAAAAACAAGAACTCATGCATTTCGAGATGTATCTATATCCAAGGGATATATTGGCCGGCGCAGATTCTTGAAGCCGAACGCCTCATAGTTGGAACTGCAGACACCAGGTCCGGCAACTAAAACCACGTGCTTGGCAATGGGGTCAAAGCCGGCCCGGAAATGCTGCCGCGATTTGATCAATACATAGCGTTTGGCTGCTGGATCAATACCGGCATGGGTGAAACAGCCCGTATCGAACGGTTCATGGCGGCGTTCGGAAATCACGATGTCAATAGAGCCGACGCGCAGCACGGCCGTTCGGCCCATATTCATGCGGCTGCCCGTAGCCATGGGCCCGGTTACAACAAAGCGGCCATCGGTGATGCAGCGCACCGTGCCCGAGACCGAAATGGGCCGTCCGAGCAAATCCATGGCCGGGCTGTCGGTTTTGCCGCCCAATAGCAACGTGACCTGGGCGCCCACGCCGGCGTCGAGCATTTGGGCCACGCTGCCCGGGTCCCAGATCGGTCCCGCCGCAACATCTTCCAGGCCCAGGTTCAATACCTGTTCAAGAACATTCATGTTGTCCTGCGGTCCGCCGGCCCCACAATTGTCTCCATGATCGACCAGGATCACCAGTCCATCGTCTAGTTCCCGTGCACGAGCCAGCGAAGTTTCGATAGGTTCAATTTCAAATACAAAATCCGCACGCCGATCCCATGCTTGTTCCATCAACTCATCCAACAGGCCGCCAGCTTTCGCGGCGTCGCCATCGCCCACGACTACCGCGCTCAATCCCACATGAGGAATATCCGCCAAGGGGAAGCCGCCAAAGACCGAAGCGTTCAGCACTGCCTCGGCCGCCTCTGCCGCCATGGCCCGATCCATGATGTCCTTCATAGGCTGGTCATGGGGCGTTTGGCACAACATATGGGTCAGCATGAGCAGGGAATGCCACAACATCATGGGCTGTACCTCGCCCCGCATTGCACCGATCAATGTTTCGCCGGCGCGCCGGCCCGTCTCTCCCATGTCGATGTGGGGATAGGTGCGATAACCGGTGATAACGGTCGCATTGCCGACCATGCTGGCAGTTAGGTTGGTGTGGAAATCCAAGGCCACGGCAATTGGCATCTCGTCCGCGATGGCACGGATGCGGCGCAGCAACTCGTCTTCGCCGTCATCAAATTCCTGCGTCACCATGGCGCCATGCAAATCCAGCATGACGCCGTCACATCCAGCCCGCACGGCATCACAGATGCGGTCCGCCATCTCCTCGAACGCCGCGCTGTCCACAGCGCCCGATGGATTGGCGTTGGCGATCATGGGAACGGCGTATTCCGCACCTTCCCGTTCGGCAATATCGAGAAATGCCGCAAGGGGATTATTGGTACCGCGATAAACCTCAACGGCCGATTGACCGGATTTTGGTCCGAATGAACGCAAGGGTGTCGGCAGCGGTGAAAAAGTATTGGTCTCGTGCCGCATCATGGCCAGGACAAGTCGCATCGTCTACTCCTTGAGAGCAAGAGTGTTCTATATTTGCCGCTGCGGTGGGACTCCGTTATCACTGACCAAATGGCAGGCCACCGAATGACTGGTCCTTATGGACCGGAGCGGCGGCGCTTCCTTCGTGCAAAGTGCCTGAGCGAATGGACAACGGGAGGCGAAGCCGCAACCAGGCGGCGGATCGATCGGGCTGGGCGGATCACCTTGCAGACGGATTTGATCCGTTCGGTCCCTCAACGCCGGGTCAGCCGAGGGCACCGCCGATAAAAGCGCCCAGGTATAAGGATGCAAAGGCCCCTTGAACAAAGAGATGCGGTCGCCCATTTCCACGACTTTGCCCAGATACATCACGGCGATATCGTCGCAGATATATTGCACCACCCCCAAATCATGGGAAATAAAGAGGTAGGTAAGTCCCAATTCAGCCTGAAGTTTGCGCAATAGATTGATGATTTGTGCCTGAATTGCCACATCCAGAGCCGAGACTGGTTCGTCGCAAACTACCAGATCCGGTTGTGAGGCCAAGGCCCGTGCCACGCCGATGCGCTGGCGCTGCCCGCCGGAAAATTGGTGAGGAAACAGCCCCTGTTGTTCGGGATGCAAGCCAACCTGTCGGAACAATTCAGCTACACGGTCTTCACGCTCGGATTTTCTTCCCACATCCATCAAGTCCATGGGCTCGCGCACGATCGCGCCGGCACGGACACGGGGGTTGAGAGAGGAGTATGGATCTTGGAAGATGATCTGCATATGCCGTCTGGCCCGGCGTAATTCCTCGCCTATCAACCCATCCAGGCGTTGATCACCTAATGTTATAGCCCCAGAGGTGATGGGCACCAGACGCATGACGGCAAGTGCCGTAGTGGTTTTCCCCGATCCGCTTTCACCAACAATACCGAACGTCTTGCCTTTGGCTATTTTCAGATCGATACCGTCAACGGCATGAACGAAGGACTTGGGCGCCGAAAAGCTGCGTGTCTTGATCGGAAAATGGACTTTCAAGTTCTCAATAGACAGCATTATCTCTTCGGTCATGTCAGGGTCCGCCGTTTTCGATTAGCCAGCAGGAAACCCTGTGGTTTTCGCCGACAACGGACTGTGCTGGAATTTCCGATCTGCATTTGTCTAGAGCCTCCGAGCAGCGTGGCGCGAAGGGGCAGCCCTGTCCCAGCCTTGTCATCGGCGGCACAACGCCAGGAATATCCATAAGCGGCAATCTCTCCTCGCTGGGGTCGGGGCTTAGATGCGGCACGCAGCCGATCAAACCGGAGGTATAGGGGTGCTTTGGATTGGTAAGAATTTCATCGACCGGGCCGTCTTCCACTTTGCGGCCCGCGTACATCACCACCACCCGATGGGCCATCTCCGCGATGGCGCCCATGTCATGGGTGATCAGCACTACCACGGCGCCGGTCTTTTTCTGTAGGTCCTTTAATAGATCAAAGATCTGCGCCTGTACGGTCACGTCCAGAGCGGTGGTCGGCTCATCCGCGATCAACACTCTGGGCTGGCAGGCCAGGGCCATGGCGATCATTACTCGCTGCCTCATGCCGCCGGACATCTGATGGGGATACTCCCGGGCCCGGACTTTCGGTGCAGGGATGCCAACTGCGTCAAGCATTTCAACTGCTCTCTGCCAGGCCGCGCGTTTGCTGCCGCCTTCATGCAGCAGAATGGTTTCGGCAATCTGATCGCCAACCGAAAATACCGGGTTCAGGCTGGTCATCGGCTCCTGGAAAATCATTGAAATTGCATTGCCCCGCACGTTGCGCATGCGCTTCTCGCTGACCTGCAATAGATCCTCGCCATCTAGCAGGATCGTACCCTTGGCGATCCGTCCAGGCGGCATTGGAACAAGGCGCATAATAGACAAAGCGGTCATGCTTTTGCCGCAACCGCTTTCACCGACAATGCCTAAAATTTCACCGGGGTAGAGAGAGATGTCGAGGCCGTCGATCACTGTCGCGACACCGTCGCGCGTGTCGAATTCAACCCGGAGATCTTCGATTCTAAGCAGGGGCTCGGTCATTGACTATCGCTCCCTCAGCTTCGGATTAGTGGCGTCGTTCAAACCATCGCCGATCAGGCTGACGGCTAGAACAGTCAGGAATATGAAAATTCCAGGAATTGTGACAGTCCACCAAGCATCCATCAGATAATCACGGCTTGACCCGATCATAAAACCCCAGCTCATGACGTTGGGATCGGACAGGCCAAGGAAGCTCAACCCCGCCTCGAATAGGATCGCACCGCCAACTGCAAGTGTTGCCTGCACCACCAGGGGCGGCATGGCGTTGGGCAGGATCACCAGCCAGATAATGCGCCGGTTGGAAGAACTTATAGACCGCGCTGCCTTGATGTAGTCAAGCGAGCGGATGCGCAGGAATTCTGAACGCGCCAGCCGGGCCACCGCCGTCCAACTGACCACGCCGATGGCAAAAGCGACGGTCGCGATCGATGGCCTGAACAATGCCACGATAACCATGGCGAACAGCAGCGTAGGCAGGACTTGAAAAAACTCTGTGATGCGCATCAACACTTCGTCGACCCAGCCGCCATAATAACCGGCCAGGGACCCGATCGACAATCCGATGATCACTGCCAACAATGCCGCCGAAGCCCCAACCGCCAACGTCGCGCTGCCGCCATGCACGATACCGGCCAGGATGTCTCGACCCAGATAATCTGTGCCAAACGGGGCGTTTTCGGTTCCGGGCGGGGACAACGGCGCCCAAACTAGATCAAAAGGATCGACCGTGTAGAAGAATGGCGCCACCAGGGTCAGAATGAGAATTCCGAGCAACAGGAACAAACCACCGACCGCCGCTTTGTTGCGTGCGAACATGCGGGCCGCCTCGCGCAAGGGGTGCTTGATTTCGGGGATTTTGAACTCCGCTTCGAACGATTCCGAGGCGTCCTGGATTTGGCTATTGACTTGTTCGCTCATGGCATCCCGCCCTACCCATTATTCCTTGCTGCCGATGCGAATGCGCGGGTCGATCAAATTGTAAGTCAGGTCGGTCAGAAGATTGAAAATCACCACTACTATCGACGAGAAGAACAGAATGCCAAGAATGGTCGGTCCGTCGCGGCGCAAAATTGCCTCCAGAGCCAGTGTGCCGAGGCCGGGCCAGGTGAACACTGCCTCTACTAACACCGCGCCGGACAAAATTTGTGCAAATTGCAGGCCGGCGATGGTGACGATGGGAATCAAGGCGTTACGCAAGGCGTGCTTATAAACCACGACACGGTCGCTCAAACCCTTGGCCCGTGCCGTGCGAATATAGTCCGAACCCAGGACATCCAGCATGCTGGCCCGCGAAAGCCGGCTGTAAAACGCCAGATAGATCAAAGCCAGGGTGACCACCGGCAGGACCATGTGATGGAGTACGTTGAGATAATAATCGAGGCTGCCCGGTTCTAGACCTGGGTCGACCATGCCGGCGGGTGGAAACAGGGGGATGAAGGAGGCGAAGGCGATCAGAAACATGATCCCCGTCCAGAAAACTGGAGCGGAGAAGCCGACCAACGCAAGTACGGTGATGAAATGGCTAAAGGCGCCATTTGGCCGGCGCGCCGCGATGACGCCACAAATTGTCCCGATCACGAGCGCGAGTGATAATGCGGTGATGACCAGCAATAGGGTCTGGGGCAGCGCATTCCATATCAAATCGACGACCGGTTCATCATAAAAAAAGGAATAGCCCAAATCGCCTTGCAAGATCTTCAATACATAAAGTGCCAACTGCTCGTAGAGAGGCTTATCCAGGCCATAGTCTGCTCGGATCTTGGCGATCAGTTCCGGGCTGATGCCGCCCATTTCGCCGGCGATGGTGTCGACAATGTCACCGGGCGCAATGTGGATCAGAAGGAAGTTCAGAATGACAACGGCCAATATCAACGCCGCGGCATTGGTCAGCCGTTTGACGACGATAATGGAAAAATTCGCCATGTTGCAGCCTGTGGTGCGCTGTCTGGGCCGGGAGCATGAGCGATCGCTCAGCCCCCGGCCCGCCGGGAAAGCGTTTTATCCGTTGCCCCTACTTCAGCTTGTAGATCCGGTCCAGGGGATGGGCCGTGCCCCATACGGTATCCGGAACGCCGCTGACGGTCTTGTTGTTGAAGACCGAGTGATAGGCGATCACGTTGACCGGATAGACCGGCAGATCCCGAGCCAGAATCTTCTGGAACTTGACATAGTGGTTCTTGCGCTTGGCCTGGTCCAATTCCACGCCGGCCTTGGCCAGAATGGCGTCCACTTCCGAGTTGGCATAGTTCTGGGTATTCGACCAGATCACGCCCTTCTTGATGTTATTGCTCAGATAGGTCCGATGCACGCCGATCACGGGATCGCCCCAGTTGAAGGGTACATCCATGGTCATATCGAAGTCCCAGTTCCGTACATAGTTGGCCCAGGTGGGGAAGTCCGGTGAAACCCTGACGATCACGTTGATGCCGATCTTCTTCAATGCGGGCTTCAGGTATTCGGCAACTGCTTTTTGGTTCTCGTCGATAGCCGCCGCTGGCAGATAATCCACCTTGAGGGTGAAACGCATACCATCGCCACCCTTTTTGTAGCCGGCGTCGTCGAGGATCTTATTGGCCTTGGCGAGATCAAGATCATAATGCTCAACGTCCGCCGTGTAATAAGGCGTGCCGGGCACAATGGGGCCGGTGGAGGGCTTGGAGAAGCCGCCGTGCAGCGCCTTGGTGACAAAATTACGGTCGACTGCATAGGCGATGGCTTGGCGCACCCGCACGTCAGAAAGCTGCTTCTGTTTCAGATTGAAGGCAATCCAGTTGTTTGGGCCGATGGCCACATAATGGTCCGAGGTCACGGTCAGGTTATTGGATTTTCTCAACCTCGCCAAGGTTCTGCTCGAACTGCTCCAATGCATCATGTCGGCCTTGCCCTGCTCCATGGCGATGATCTGGCTGGCCACCTGACCGAAGTTCTGCAGGACGATCTTGTCCAGGAAAGGCCCTTCCATGAAATAGTTGTCATTGCGCTCCATGATGATGTGTTCGCGCCGTTTGAACGCCGTAAGTCTGAAGGGGCCGGAACCAACCACATCCTTGGTGTTGCGAGGATGCTTCTTGATGTTCTGGCCATCGCCATAAACATGCTTGGGAATGATAGCTGACAATGGTGCAGTCAAGGCCAGAGATAGCGCCGGGTGTGCTTGACTTAGACGCAAGATTACCTGATGGGGGGTCGGGGTTTCCACATCCTTCAATGGCGCGAACATCGCCTTGAATGGGTGATTGTCGCGGTTCGCCTTCAATGAAAAAGCCACGTCGGCTGATGTAATGTCATGACCATCGTGGAATTTCGCGCCTTTTCTCAAGTTCAGCGTGACCGATAAGCCGTCGTCGGAAACTTTCCAATCCGTCGCCAGATAAGGATGGGTTTTGAATTGCCCATCGAGCCGCAGCAGCGTCGCGAACAGTTGCGCACCCGGCACCATGGTGGCGACGCCAGATTGAACGGCGGCGTTGAAGTGGCGGGGATTGGCCGTGTCCACGATCGTTAGTGTTCCACCCCGTTTCGGATCTGCCGCGTTGGCAGTACTTGCTACGGCGCCGACGACGGTCAGCGCAGCAATAATCTTCGCACCAGACAAAATGTATTGTTTCGTTTCCATGATTATCTCCCCATTGGTTTCTTACATTGGTTCAAGACCTACAATTTGGCAACCGCATCCCTGGAAATCAGCACTCCACCCCTCTCCCGCACTTCCCAGAAGCACGGCGAGGGTCAGCAGAAGGATGGGTACCCAGTGTCGCATATGTGAATTATGGCAAGAAAGGTGGGAGTCTGGAAGTAAGAGTTTGTTTTTTTTATAAATAGTTAGGTGCATATTCCACTCACTTCACCCGCCCGATTTAGGTGGTCCAGCCGTTACGAGAAAGTTTGGCCGGTTTGTTCGTAATATTGATTGCTGTTGATCGTAAGGCGGTTGTGTCGGATAGCGGCGGACAGGGTTGGGCCTATATATGTACTGTCCGAGGCAGCGGTTAATTTCTCTCCGCCGTACCGCCGTCTGGCGCATCATTTACGGAGATGCCGCATCATCCGCATTCAATCAATCATACGGAATTGTTCCATAGCGAAACTCTAGATATGATCGAGCCGGTCGATCTCATGGCACTACGACGAGGTCTGGAGGCGCTCCCCCACAGCATCCTACGGGTAAAGGGTTTCATTCCTATTCCAGGGCGCAGCGAACCTTTCTTTCTGGTGCAAATGAGTGGACATGAGATTGAAATATCGCCTTGGCGCGGGAGCGCACCCGCACGAGCCGGCCTCATCGTCATCGGCACACGGGACATGCCGGATAAACAGCAACTCGACCGGATATTTCTCTCTGCGCGATAATTGTTGCCCGGACTAGCGGCCAGGTCCTAAGGTTGATGATGGCAAAGTCATGATACCGACTGTCGCTGCATACCTCGCCACGCCGTAACTTGTCGCAGCCTTACACTTTTCTGTTCGATCAAACCTCCGCCCACGACTAACGCAAGAACCGAAGCTATTTTCGATTGGGGCACATTCAAGGAACTCTCATGCCGTCGATTACCGTCTTCACCGCAAAGCAGATTAGGACGATGAACCCAAGCGCGCCGTTGGCGACTGCGGTCGCAATCCGCGATGGACAGATACTAGAGGTGGGCACGCTGGAGACGATGCGGCCTTGGCTTGATACGTTTCCGCATCAGATCGATACCCGTTTTGCCGATCAGGTAATTACACCAGGATTTATCGACCCTCATTTACACCCGTCCCTAGGTGCTTTGTTGTTGCAGTGCCATTTCATCACCGCCGTCGATTGGCGTCTTCCTGGCGGCGAGGTGGCTGAACGTGTACACGGCCACGAGAACTATCTACGGCGCCTGCAAACGATCCACCAATCGCAAGAAAGCGGCGAACCGTTGTTGACCTGGGGTTATCACAAGATCTGGCACGGCGAAATGAACCGCGCCATCCTGGATCAGATTTCAAGCGAGCGGCCGATAATTATCTGGCAACGCTCCTATCATGAAATGTTTGTAAATACCGCGGCATTGCGTTGGCTCGCCATTGATGAGGACGAGGCCGATCGTCATTCACAAGTCGACATTTCGCAAGGCCGCTTTTTTGAGGTCGGCAAGGCCGTGCTCATGAACAAATTGAACTCTTTCATGCAGGAACCGGCGCGCTACAAGAGCGGACTGTCAAAAGTGAAAGCTGCCATACATCAAGGTGGGCATACGACGGTCGGCGATATGGGGTTTGACCCTGAGCAACAGTTGGAACATTACCGCGACGTGCTTGAAACAGACGATACACCGTTCCGAGTTTGCCTACTGGGTCGCGTGCTGGTTTCAAATAGCAGCGTCGACGATGAAATCGAACGAATAATGAAATTCCCCGAGATGAGTACCCGCCATCTGCATTTCACAGATCGGATCAAGCTATTTTGCGATGGTGGTTATTTCGCCGAACTGATGCAGGTCTTGCCCCCGGGTTTCATCGACGGACACGAGGGAGAATGGATGACATCGCCAGAGCAATTGCAAGCGCTGAGCCGGGCGGCATGGCATCGCGGATTGAATATACATGTCCATTGCACAGGTGATCTAGGCGTTGAGTTGGCGCTTGATATTCTTGAAAAGTTACAATGGGAGCGGCCCCGTTTCGATCATCGCTTCACCATTGAACATTTTGGCATGTCCACGCCGGAGCAATGCGAGCGGATCGCCGCGCTGGGCGCGCAAGTGTCGGCGAACGCCTATTATGTCCATGAACTTGGCGATGCCTATTGGCACCACAGTGTTGGTTTTGAGCGCGCTTCGCAAATGTCCCGGCTGGGCACATTGGCTAAGTTGGGCGTCCGTACCGCGCTGCATTCCGATTTCACCATGGCCCCTGCGGAGCCGTTGAATTCCGCCTGGGTGGCGGTCAATCGTCTGAGCCTTTCAGGAGCGGTAATGTCACCTGAGGAATGTCTCAACATCGATCAGGCAATGCGTGCGGTCACCATAGATGCCGCATACATGCTGGGCCTCGAAAACGAAATCGGCAGCATTCGTGCGGGCAAGAGAGCGGATTTCACGGTTCTTGCAAGTGATCCTTATGAAACCCCGACTATGGAATTGAAGGATATCCCGGTTGTAGCCACGGTGTTTGAAGGTGAAGTTCACTGGATTGAGCGATGAACGCGCACATCCCTACAACGTTGCTCAGCGGCTATCTGGGTGCAGGCAAAACAACACTGATTAACCGTATCCTGGAGGCCGAGCATGGCTTGCAGGTTGCTGTCTTAGTCAATGACTTTGGTGCGATTAATATTGATGCCCGTTTCATCAAGAACGCTTCTGATCAAACCATCAGCCTTACAAATGGTTGCGTATGCTGTTCAATCGCTGATGACCTCGGCGCCGCGCTTGACCAGCAGACTGCCCGCGATAATCCGCCTGATCACATAGTCATAGAGGCAAGCGGGGTGGCGGAGCCAGCTCGAATCGCAAATTACGCATCCGGTTGGCCGGGGCTGCAACTGAATAGTCTGATCACTTTGATTGATGCGGAAACAGTACAAGAGCGGGCACGCGACAAATTCGTCGGTCGGGTTGTTACCAGGCAGATAGAGGCAGCAGACTTATTGATTGTTAATAAATTGGATCTGATCAATTGCGCGCAGTTACGGCGACTGGAAGAATGGCTCCACCCACTGGCAAGCGAGATTACGGTGCTAAAGACCATACATGCCGCCGTTGAGCCAAGACTGCTTCTTGGCGTGGCACCGGTTCATGCTAGCGCCCACCAACTGAACGGCACAGAGGAGGCGCATGGTCTGAAAGCGATTTCCTGGGAACCCAACGGGCCGATTAACCTCGGTAGACTCAAATCAGCTATCCAATTCATGCCGCCGTCAATTCATCGGCTAAAAGGAATGGTCATCGATGATGTCACGGGAATTGCCTATTCTGTTCAGGTCGTGGCACGCCGCCGTGAATTCAGTAAAGTAGAGATGGGCGAACCAGATCTCGTAGGAGCGACGGCGGGAAACGGTCAGATCGTCGCAATCGGCGTCGATAACGCGGATCTGGCCGAGCTACGGCATACTCTAAATGCCAGCATCGCCGCAAATCTGTCGGTGCCGTAACGACGGCTACAATCATCGGCTCAACTGGGTTTCCGCAAAACTATTGGCTGATATATTTTTATACACTCATGTTGCGCTTCGAGGTGCGCCTAGCCCTCGTCCACCACGTCCATGTAGACCGCTACGGATTTGCCGTAGCCGCCATCCAGTAGCGCCCGTGCTGCCGCGCCGCAGGCCGCGTCGGAGTGCTCGAGAGCCAGCTCGCGGACGTTGTCGACCTCGCTGGGGCAGCCGCCGGGATTGCCGCTAATGCCGGGTAGGAAACGGCCGTTCTTGTCGCGCATTGTCTCACCTATTGTTGGCCTGGTGTCAGGCCATATTGTACAATAAATTATTGTGGTTAAGAAGCTGCGAACCAATCCAATAGCCAGCGCACTATGGACGCCGGCGTCCAGGCAGAGGAAGGTCAGGCCGAAGAAAGGGCGCGGGAGTTATGAAGTTTCCGCTTATCACCCAGCTTCAAGCATGCCGGCGAATTCAGTGACTGTCGTCAATGACCCAAACCGGGATTTTCAGATCAGCGACTTTGACTGTCGATCGAGAGGTGTTTCTCTAAACTTTGGCAAAGCGCATTGCCAGCTGTCGAGTCGACATCTAGATGAGTGACAATGCGGATGCGCCGTTCTCCGAATGCACCAATAAGAATGCCATCAGCTTTCAAAGCAGCCGCGAGGCTTGCAGCGTCTGGTGCGTCTTCAGACAAATCGAAGATGACGATGTTCGTGTCCACAGGCAGAACGTTGACGACATGGTCTAATGCGGAAACGCGCGCCGCAATCAACGCTGCGAGATCATGATCATCGGCAAGCCGGTCGACATTGTGATCAAGGGCATAAAGGCACATCGCGGCGATAATGCCGGACTGCCTCATGGAGCCACCGATTTGCTGCTTGATGCGCCAAGCCTGCCCGATGAATTTGGCCGAGCCGGCTAGGACGGCCCCTATTGGGGCGCCTAAACCCTTGGTGAAATCAATCCAGCATGAATCGTAACCCTCGGTCCAGAACGCAGCTTGAATTCCCGATTTGACGGCTGCGTTCATAAGGCGCGCGCCATCCATGTGTGTGGCGAGGCCGGCATCTTTCGCGGCCTGGGCCACGCCTCGAATTTTTATCTGAGGCCAAATAGCTCCACCGCCGAGATTAGCCGTTTGCTCTACGCAAACCAGTCGACTTTTTGGCATATAGCGGGAGTTTGGACGAATGGCGTCAGAAACCTGCGCCGGTTCAAAAATGCCGTTCTCACCGTTGATCGCATGAATCATGATGCCACTGATTGCCGCCGGACCGCCGGTCTCATAATTGACGAGATGGCAGGTGCGCTCACAGATGACTTCGTCGCCGGGGTTCGTATGCACGCGGATGGCAATTTCGTTGCACATCGTTCCAGATGGCAGGAAAACAGCGGATTCCTTATCGAGCAACGCGGCAACACGCTCACACAGTTCCAGCGTTGTCGGGTCCTCATCTTTTTGTTCATCTCCTACGACGGCGGAAAGCGTGGCCGCGCGCATCGCCATGGTCGGTTTGGTCTTGGTGTCGGAATAGAAATCAAACATACACTTCGTTCCCTATCGAAGAGCAAAATTAGCTCCAATGGTAAATACCGCTTCTCTCGACCATTCTAAAATTCAGCGGATGTGGATATCACAAAATATCCAATTCGGTATCATGTGTCGCTGATGTGTAGTTGTTGCTTTTAGGCTGGATCAAAGGTCTTGCTAAGTGTTGTTTTCGGGAATCTACGCTAATCAGTCAGCGGCTTGATGTCGCCTTATGGCACGAAGCGCCGATCACAATGGGTCAGGCTTTTTTTGCTGTTGCTTCGACATCGAGCCTAGTTCGAAAAAATAGCAACCGTCGAAGACGACCCATCCCCTCGCGGGCTAAGGGAACTCCAAGGGCGGGTTACGCTTCTGGGCCCGAGCCAGGGCCGGATAGATAGCTCCACAGCCTCGGTTGCCGAGTAGCGGCTTCCTCTGGTCACAGTCGCCAGCAATCAGCGCCAACAGGTTGGGCAGTATAATATCGCTGCCGTACTTTTCAATCAATGCCGCCTTTCGATAGCGCCCATGGCGGTCACACTGCTTACACTCGATCTCGATCAGATCAGAGAGGAAGTCTTTGATGGTTAGTGAGCCCATAATTTGTTCCAAGTTCGGGCCTAAAAACCGTTACGCCAGTCCGATCTCGATTTACATTTCTTACAGATACGTTCGCCTGCCCACTCGCTCAAAAACTCAACCTTACATACCAGACAATTTCTAGTCTTGAGCACGTAGTCGCGCCTTTCGTCCTGATCGTACTCCGGTTTTTTATCAACCGATTTCATAGGTAATCCTTTATGCTCGACCATTTTTCACGCTCGGAACTAGCCTGTCCGACGACAGACGAATTGCGCCTTGCTACCGGCTTTGATGAGGCCCTGGAACGCCTTCGCGTCGAACTGGACGCACCAATATACCTCACCAGCGCCTGCCGGTCGCCTGTGCACAACGCCAAAGTGGGTGGCCACCTTCGTAGCCTTCACCTAACCGTCAACGGCCACTGGGGCACAGGTGGCTCCT